>Ga0098061_1000017_pt1 | contig 54884 bp, 54 predicted proteins | sample 22_taG_FD_92579 | JGI IMG/M metagenome (GOLD analysis project Ga0098061, IMG submission 92579) | Marine viral communities from the Subarctic Pacific Ocean - 22_ETSP_OMZ_AT15343 metaG | ecosystem: Environmental > Aquatic > Marine > Oceanic | place: Subarctic Pacific Ocean | collected 2015-01-20
ATGCGAAGTTTAAGCAGCATCAATCAATGTCACGAAATTATCATGGAGATTACTCATTCAATGAGAAGTATATGCGCTAAGTCTTACGGTGAGGAGACTTCTCCGGTATGGTTTGGGGAACAGCTAGCCTATTCGGGAGAGGTTAAGACTTGTTGGTATAGCGACAACGCCGACTTCTATACCTTACCCTATGCCGCTGGAGAGTTAGTCTACGATGGTATGGAAGGAGCCTATGAGCTACTCAGTATCAAGCGTAACCCCGATCAAGACCTATCCCCTACAAAGGATAGCGGGGGCTCCTCCTCCATTATCGCTTACGATGTAGTATGGAAGGTGTTCGTCTTACTCGATGAGGATGACCGTAGACAGGTGGCAGAGGACGAGCAGGGCGAGCACGACTACAATCGTATGCGCGATGACATTGACGCCCTCACAGGCTGCAGTATGGCCGAGCTAGGGGCGATGTATTACCCGGAGGAGGTATAATGACATACGGAGAACTAATACAAGCACTCGATAAATTATCATTTACCCAATTAGAGGAGAACCTAGTCGTAAAAATCGGGGACGAGTATATCCCCGTTAAGGGGCTAACCCTATCCCCCGAGGATGATGTCCTCGATAAGAATCACCCAATCTTAATCATTGAGCAGGAGAGGGTATAATGGGACATCCGAATGAACGTCTCCATACAATAGAAGCCGCAGTAAGAAACCCTCCCGAAGGCAAGAGGCTATATGAACTTGTTAGGGATACCATGTGGTATTCCGACTGTGTTTATGAGGAGGTGGGGTGCTTGCGTAAGGAAGTTAAGCATTTAACCAGACTAATCACCTTACTCCTCGAAGGACAGGTGTTAATCCCTCCTGATATGAAGCAACCAGGAAAGAGATGGTTCATGCGACCCGTGTTTAAGGTGAGCACTGGCAAGAGTAGCAGTGAAACCCTTACCAACATAGCAGTATGCACGACTAACAATGACAAGATATTCGTAGATGAGCAGGTTGTAGCTTGGTTTCCCCATGACGCAACCGGGGAAGAGATTAGACAAGAGTACAGAGATAACCTTTCAATTACTTTAACTTGGGGCAAGCCCTTAACCTATACGTGACCAACGTGACCTGACCGAAATGTCACTAAACTACTCCTTGTGTTGTGGAGTGTGAGGGGGAGAGAGTTTTTTGAACGGGGCTCTCTTCCTCCTCTATTCCCCGCAACCCCCAAACTGTTACACTGCAAGAATGGTAAAACTACTTATGATAACTGCTGCTGACTTACGAGCACTCCTGCCTCCACGCACGAGTAACGACTCACGATCTGTCTTAGTGATCCGTCCGTTGTATCCTCGGTTTAGTCAAGCACTAATGAACGTCGAAGCTAAAACATTTACGCCTTACCCTGGGGACATCGTTACCTGGGAAGGTAAACAATACAAAATAACAGCACCAATACTTTAACAACAACACAACTAAACAACTAAACAACTTGGAAAACGAACATGCCTACTATATTAACCGGCCCTAATTTTATGGAACTTATCTTCCCTAGTGGTATCAAGGTCGTCCTTCGCTGGCAGTGCCGATCACCCCGGTGCAACATTGATGACATGGTGAAGACTACTCGATCATGCCCACAATTTGAACCGACTGGTCCCTATGGAATGTCCGAACGAGTGGCTGATAAAGACCTAGATTTTTACTCGGGAGATCACTTAGAGTTTATGATGCTTACTCCTGACGGAGAGCAAATAGAGTTAGACCGTTATGATTCTTGCCGTCAAGTTGGCGTAGAAGAAATTGCTAGCCTGCTGGCTTTCGCGGCTACTCCTCAAGATTTACCCTCTCGCCTAAAGATCTTTGCAAGTGGCTATCGACCAACCCTTAGCTGGAGAAAGGATTAACATGCGCTGCTACTCTTCTAACGTAAATGGACCGAGCCGGTTGATGCTTCAGCACCAACATATTCCGGGCTTAGTGGGGAAAGGCAAGGACAGGTTCTTGGGTGCGCCTAAGAATTGTGATAGAGTACTTTTCCCTGACCCCCCTTCAAACCTACCTTATAAAAACTTTACCACTTTAGTCGATCTTCCTGCATGGATGGATGGCTGGCTTACTTCCTACCAAAAGGCAGGATTAGATTTTGCTGTCAATCGTGACGCAACCTTATTCTACTGGCCTTGTGGCAGCGGGAAAACTGTAGCGGGTGTGTTGTGGAGTTTAGCCGATACGGGGCCAGGTATCGGAGGTTTTAGGGATACTGACGTGCCTAAAACTGTAGTGGTTACTCGTGCTTTGGCCCGTCGTCAATGGGAACGGGAGTATCAAAAGGTGGCGGAGATCCGCCCTATGCTTTTGATGGGCAAGACTCCTAAGCCTATCCCTAAAGACGTGAAGTGTGTCATCATAGGCTGGGAATGCTTACCTGCATGGGTAGGTGCGCTCGTAGCTTGGAAAGGGTTTGATGAACTACAGGTTATCTACGATGAGATCCATCGGGCTAAGAACTGGCGAAGGTGGGAGAAGACTACCACGAAGACCGGGAGATCTAGCTGGCAACTGTGTCGAAACATTAGTGGAAGTGCAGCACGCTTAGCTAGGCATTGTACTCGACGCTTAGGTTTATCAGCGACTCCAGCCCCTAACACCCTTGGAGATCTCTACTCTGCTCTGGACTTACTTGAGCCAGGATGTTGGGGGACAGGGATTGAATGGAAGAAACGCTACTGTAATGCTAGGCAGGATAAGTATGGGGGGTGGGTTGAAGCCAGTCGGGGAAGTCATATCGACGAGCTTCAATTAAGACTAAGATGGGTCATCCATAAGGTAAAGCCTGAAATAGTTAAGGCATCCCTCCCACCGTTAAGGAGACAACTCTGTTACCTGTCAAGAGTAGACCAAGGAAAAACTACAGGGTTTAAGGCTGACTTCAAACGTGCGGCTAAAGCTGGTAAGCAAGCTCTCTTTGAGATGAAGGTGCTTGAGGCTGCAGCACGTAAACGTCCGTGGCTTGTAGAGATCGTGGAGGAGAACGTAGCAGCGGGTCAAAAGGTTGTCGTGTTTACTGGCCGAAAGAAGGACTGCGAGGAGCTAGCTAAACTAATAGCGACTCGCTTAAAGAAGCTTAACAACAAGAAAGGTGCTCCTCTTTGGTGGGGTCATGGTGGCGTGGCGGCTGATGATCGAGACGCGATGGTGCAGGAGTACAGCAAGTACAACGTAAAAGGGAAGGCAGGAGGAGCCTGCTTCGTTGGGACGACCAACGCCTTTGGTGAAGCGTTTGACGGGCTGCAGTGTACTGATTTGGTGATCATGGCTTTGATCCCCTGGACCCCTGGAATGGTGGAACAGGCTGAAGGACGGTTCCATCGGCACGGTTCAGACCGACCCGTGTTAATTATCTACCCTGTTTGTGACGGCACAATAGACGAACACATAGCAGACTTACTACTTAACAAATTAGAAAACTTAAGCGCAGCACTCGAACATACAGAAGCACAGCAAATCGCAGATACCCTAGCGGGGCTCGAAGACGAAGACGCAATCATCAACAACATTCTAGCTAAAATTGGAGAAGAATAATGTCACCCGGCAATTACCTTGTAGCAATTACCTCGGTGGAGTTCACGCCAACCACCCGTAACATCACAGGGGCATCGAGAGGTTTAAGGCTTATCTTCACACTAACAGTGACCACCGAGTTCAGGCGTTCGTGTCCTATGACGATTGACTATGCCCCTTTAACCTATGGGATTACAATGTGGGGTCATAATGCGCTTAATCGGTACGACCCTTATTGGCGGAACTTCTTAACGGCTATTGGGCACACTGAAGAAACCTTACCTAAAGAACGTTTAATCTTATTCTCCCCTGAAGCTATCCAGAAGATTCTTGATGAAGTGTTCATGGGTAAGACTGGCTGGATTTACTACCAACCTACGCCACCTATGGAGGAGTGGTCTCCCACTCGTATCAAGTGGCTTCAGGAGGCTCCCAATGTCCGCGTGGAATGAAGATCAACTATACTCATCGAAGAAGCAGGACTGGGGAACCCCTCAAGCTCTCTTCGATGCACTGGATGATGAGTTTGACTTCGGGTTAGACGCAGCGGCTACTGCTGACAATACTAAGTGCTTCCAGTACATCAGCGAGGATAGCCTTGACCGAGACTGGGCAAGCCTAGTGCCTGGAATCCATGCGGTATGGCTTAACCCTCCCTATGGAAAAGACATAGGCAAGTGGGTAGAGAAAGCCTACCGTGAATCCTTGAATGGCTGCGCTGTGGTGGTCCTTGTCTTTGTCCGTAGTGACACTAGGTGGTGGCATGACTGGGCTGTGAAGGCAGCAGAGATACGGCTTATCAAGGGTAGGATCAAGTTCGAAGGGGCTCCCTCCTCTGCACCTTCCCCGTCCTGTCTGTTGATCTTCGATGAGTCTCGACGTGTCCCACAGTTCACGACGGTAACTGACCTACCCAGGAGCTAGCATGAAACCAAGATCGAAAGAAAAGAACCACTATATTCGTTCGATTTTAATTACCCTACCTTTTAACTGACCTACCGAGGAAATAACATGAGTAGTAGTTGGCCTGATGCGAATGAATATAGCTTACTCACCGATTGCCCCAAGTGTGGGGTCAAGAAGTACGCCCCCTGCACTACTAAGACAGGGGTCAAAGAACTGTTACGCCCTCACCGAGAAAGAAAACTTAAAGCTAACACCCTCGGTCTAGGACTGTGGGCTTCAATGCGAGGAACATTCTAATGAAATTACTTGATGCAGGACCATCCGAAGCAGGATGGCATAGAATACAATCTATTAAACGTTGCCTTAGATACTATGCTTTAGAGCGTGAGCAGACTAAACGTGAGTGGACTGATGCTCTTGTGAATGGAAGCCTAGTTCATGTGGGGTTAGCTCATTGGTATAAACATCGTCAAGCGAAGCTTCAAGGTATCCCCAATGAGTACTACACTCCTGAAGAAGCTATTAAACAACTAGCCCTTAAAGAGACAGAGAAGGGTGGGGATAAGTTATGGCTCCAGCATGTAGAACTTGCTTCCTATATGGTGAATCAGTACATGGCTCATTACCATGCAGAGACATTACGCCCTCTTCATATTGAAGAACAGTTCAGGGGGAAGATGGGAGAACATCTGTATACCCAACGTGCTGACTTGATTGTAGCTGATGCTGATGACAAGGTGTGGATCATTGACCACAAGACCACCTATCGGGTTTCAGCTAAAGTCACTAAACGATATACATTGTCGGGGCAGTTCCTTGGGTATCAAGTAATAGGAAAGAAAGTATTTGCAGAACGTTTTGGGGGTGTGTTACTCAATATGATACAACGACCAACACTGAAACAGTATCACGAGAACCCAACACTCCCTATTGACTTTAAACGAGTTGCTACTGAACCCGCACCTTACGCACTAAAAACCTTTAAACAAACTATCCTTGACGCAGAACAACAACTAAAAAACTATAGCCATTTAGACAACGCTATGGATTGGCCAGGTACTTACAGCGAGACTGCTTGTATGACTGCTTACGGTCCATGTCCATTTCATACCACTTGTCAGTTTGGTTTCTAGGAGCCCTCATGTCAAACGAGCCTTTCTTTGGTATTACTTACGGACCCCCCGGTACGGGTAAGACTCTCGCTATCTTACGCGCCTTCCCTAAAGCACTCTTCCTTTCCCCTAAAGGCGGGATGTCCTGTGCTCATTTCATTGGCGTCAGACCAGTGGTAGACCATCCAACATCGATCGCTAACGTTACGGCTATGTTGAAAGCGGCGAAGTCAAGCAGGGATTATCCCACTGCCATAGTCATTGATGACTTCAGTTTGTTAGCTGACGCGGAGCTACGCAACCAGAAACAATCCTGTAAGGATAAGTGGGGGGCATTTGATCTATTTAATCACGAAGTATACGACCTGCGTGATGCTGCTCGTGACTGCCCCTTTCCTGTTATCTTTACGATGCATGAAAAACCTCCCCGAACAGTAGGCAACGAGGAGGGTAGACGCGCTATCCCAGGGTGCCCTTTAATTGAAGGGTGGCAACTTCCTGAAAAGTTACCTGCTTACTGTGACTTCGTAGCTCGAATAGTTTATGACAAACATTCTCTTAGTGGTTGGCCTTACGTTTATCAAATCGGTCCTGACCCTGACTATATTACTAAGAACCGTATCGTCAACGCGCCCGATCGTTTTCCTTTAAACCTACGTGTCATGCTGCTAGCTGCTGGTTACGACCTTCCCCGTCCTAAAGAGTTTGCTTGGATGGAAAAAATCGTTAAGCAAACTGTGCCTTTTTTACAACCAATCCTACAAAACAAAGACAAGGAGGAGCTACATAAACTATTAACAAAAGTCTTCAAACAACTCATTACCAAACATTCATCAGTACATGCTCGCTGGGCATTGATGGATGCTATTGATACAGCGAACTTAACAAATCACCAAGCTACGCTTGGAGAAAAATTCATCATTGACATTTGCAAAAACTTAGGAGAAACCAATGACCTTTTCATTTAAAGGTAACTTTGAAAACGTGATGCCTGCGGGCCAATGGAAAACACTTACAGTCGCTGGGCTGTACTCTATGACTATTCAAGAGATTGAACTACGCGAAACTAAAGCTGGGAATGAGCGTGCGCTCTTTCGGCTACGTGTAGCAGACGGGGAGCATAAAGACACTCCCGTCACCTTCGGAATCAATATCCCTACATCAGACGATGACTTCGTTTGGCGATACTGGATGACGCTCCTTATTTCATTAGGTGCAGACGAGAATAAGCTCCGACAAAACCCCACGATTGAGGGTGACAAGCTCATTGGAAAGACTGGCTACGTGAATTACACCCCTGCTCCTCCTGATGACGGAACGGGTAGTAAGAAATTTGCGCAGTTCCTTTGGATCACCCAACAGCAGTTTAAAACTCAACAAACTATGACTGAAGGAAGCTCGTTTAATGTTGCTCCTGCGGCTGTAGTGGAAGAGTCAGGGAACGGTGCAGGTAGCACGGACCCCCTTGATTACTTAGAGATCTAATCTCTCCGCTCCTCCTCACCATGAGGAGGGGCACCCTTGAGGTATTGATGAAACCAGACTGCCATCTATGTCCGCTCCATTCTTACTGGGCGGAACGAGGAGAATTCTCTCCAGTTCGTTCTGTCTTAATAGATAAGTGCGACACATTAGTTATAGGTGACTTTCCTTCTAAACAAAGCGTCACCTATAACCTACCTATCAGTGGGGCTGCTGGGGCAGAATTGTTAAATAATCTGGGGCTTGCTGAAATTTATGGACAACAACTTTATTCTTTTACAAATGTTATTGCTTGTCGGTATCCAAATGATAAGCCTAAAGAATTCTTAGCTCGGCTAAAGAAAACTAATCGAAAACGTATCCGACAAAAAGAGCCCCCGTTAGCTCTCCCTAGTAAGTGCTGTAAACCAAGGCTACAGGCTGAATTAGCTACCCATACAAAGCTGATCCCATTAGGCTCGGAAGCAGCAAAGGCAGTTCTGCCAGGGAACCCTAGCCTGTCAAGTGTAAGAGGGGGGCCGGTTACAGTCGGTCAATGGTCTATCCTCCCTACGTTCCATCCTCGGGATGTGTTGTTTACTCCTTTATGGAAAGCTACGTTTAAATCTGACTTACAGAAAGCACGGCGCTTCTTTAAAGGACGCTTACAGTGGGAAGACCCTACCATCTATTATGCACCTTCCCCCAAGGTTCTTAGTGCTTTCTTTCAACGGATGTTGAAGGCTCCTCTTAAACAGAGAGTGATCACCTACGATGTCGAAACAGACAGCATAGAGCCTTTGACTGCAGCCCTACGATGTATCGGGCTCGGAACACCAGAGGAGGTCTACATGGTGCCGTTCCTCTCCGTAGACGGCGAGACAGAGTTCTACTCGGGGGAAGACCGGATCGAGCTTGTTGGAATTTTGAGGGACTTTTTTACTAATCCTAACCTGCTCAAGACCGGACACAACGCCGGTTACTATGATCGGATTGTAATCGAACAACATCTTGGGGTAACTCCTAAGCCTTTGTTAGATACTATCCTACTCCATAAGTTAGCTCGCTCTGAATTCCCTCACGGATTAGGTTACATTGGATCGGTGGAAACGGATGTACCAGCATGGAAATCGGAACATACTGCTACTACAGCTAACACAGATAAAATCTTACATGACTATTGTGCAACCGATGTAGCAGTCACCCACCGTCTTATCCAACCATTGACCCGGCAAGCTAAAGAACGTAGTCAGTTACATCTGTATGGGATAGACGCACGCCTGCAAGGTCTTTGTGCAGGGATGCATCGGATAGGCATTCGTATCGATGAAGGCAAACGTATTAAGTATGAGAAGGAATTAGAATCCGATCGACTAAAATGGTTGGCGACCTTTCAATCTGTCGTGGGTAACTTAAATCCAAACTCACATGATCAGATTAGGCAACTGCTGTTTGACCAGTGGGGCCTTCCCGCACATGACTTCACGTCATCAGGAGAACCCAGCACAAACGCAGCTACGTTGAGGTTTCTCTTAGGGAACTCTTCACTGGAACCCGACCAACTAGAAGCCATTGAATCACTTAGGCAGTACCGTAAAGCTGCCAAACTACTTGGCACCTACATAAACAAACTCGCCCCAGGCATGGGGATTGTTGATAGTGAAGGGTTTATCTACCCCGACTACAACGCCCACGGAACAATCTCGGGACGGTTCAGTAGCTCTAACCCAAACTTCCAAAACATTCCATTCCATTTGCGAGATATGTTTGTACCTGCACCGGGTAAGGTTTTTGTGGGGGCAGACTTTGACCAGCTAGAACTTAGGTTTGCTGCAGCCTTATCAGGAGCCACTGGATACTTAGGTGTGTTTAGGCGTAACGATGTAGACCCCCACAACCTTACTGGGGAAATGATGTTTGGCTCTACCTTTTGGTTAGCTAACGGAGCCCCTAAAGATAGAAGAGAAAAAGGCACAGGAAACTTTAAAAAGTTGAGAGACTTAGCTAAAACAATTTGTTTCGCTTCCCTCTATGGGGCTGCTCCACCTAAGATTCATGAGATCTTAATGCGAGCCGAAGATCAGAATGGGAGACTCCTTTATTCCCAGTACTCTATCCGTGATGTACGTGCGCTTCATCGACGTTGGCTGAAGGCGAGTCCTCAATTTGAAACTTGGTGGGACCGAGAGCTAGATCATTGGCGGACGAATGGCTATGCAGAAGAGCCTGTTAGTGGCAGGCGTCGTTACTTTTATGAAGAGGACTTTAACGCAATCGTTAATTTCCCTGTCCAAGCTGGAAGCTTTGCTATCGTAGCTCAAGGAATGCTAGAGATGATAAAGCAACTGCCCTTTAATTTCAACCGCCGAGAAGGTTTAGTGAATCAACTTCACGACGCTGTTTTGGTACAAGTAGAAGAAGCAAAAGCACAAACCGCCTGCGAGATAATTACGGACTGCTTAACCCGTAAAGTACCAGACTTACCTGTTACTTTCACGGCTGATGCACATGTAGGATATTCGTGGGCTCAAGTATAAGGATAGATCATGCTCTATATTACTGACATTCAAACAAACATTAAATTCCCTGGAAGCGTTTGTCTTTCAGAGCTTACTCCCCATATCTTTCTATCAGGCCCAAACGGGTCAGGGAAGACTGCTTTATTAAATGCTGTAGAGTTAGCTTTGATTGGGGAAGTGCGTGACGTAGGTGGACGTGACCGTGCTAAGTCTAGCACCTTGTTAGCCGATCTTCTTCATCCTAGTGAGGAAACTCTGTTTGCTGTAGTCTCGCTTAACGATGGGCGTAAAGCGACTTGGGTAATGGAACGAGGGAAGCGTCCAGTCCACACGCCTCTTGATGGAAACGTACACTTCCTTATGCCGGAAGTTATGAATGCTCTCAAGGGTAGCAAGGCTGTGACTGCACGTTTTCTAATCAAATACTTCGGTGCAGACGTAGGTTTTGATGAGATTAACTATGGTGCTTTCGCTGACCTGCAGATTGGTACATCGAAACGTCGAGCTACCTTTGCCCCTCATGAACGTTTGCTCGCTATTGAAGAGGCTTCACGCAAAGCTGCAACTGCACATACTACCGAAGCACGAGCTTTAAAGGTCGCCCTAGAAAAACTAGGGGGGACATCAGAGAAATTTGCAGAGCATTCCGAGAAGGTAGTTATTGCTAATGCAATTAAACAACTCCTTACTTTCCAAGTGGCCAATGACTTAGATACTTGTGGAGTGTGTGGTACACCTGACATTCCTCTTACCCTACTTGGCGGACGTTTAGCTCAAGTACAGCAACTACTAAATAGTTTAGGTGGAGGGGATACTTCAGATAAGATTCGTATTCTACAGACTGCTTATGAAGAAGCTTCTACACAAGCAGCTTCATGCAAAGCCATTTCAACTAACTGTATGGAAGCTATGTATAAGTTAGTGGCAAAGCTAACTCCACGTATCCTTTTAAATATTAGTGAATGCTTACCTCTTGATTATGAAGAGGCAGGATTACGTATTTCAAAAAGCACCATCGCTATAGGTTTACAAGATAAAGATACAGAATTTATGCGTACTCACATTAGTGGTGCAGAATTTGTAACGTTATGTGCAGCTATTGGAGCAGCTATTGCTAAATTACTCCCCGTCCGAGACTTAGCAGTACTCACTCTCCCTGACCGAGCATTAGATCTTTCCCACTTAAAGGGGCTTCTCGTCTCTCTGAAAGCGATCCCTGCAGTCACCATCATCCAAAGCCCCTTCCAACCTCGTGGACGACCTGCAGCGGGTTGGACACGTATCCTGCTGGACAACGATGGGACTCTCGCTGTGCATGGCGCAGCGGTAAAGGGGATCAGTTCAGGTACGGGTTGTATCTATTTAAATACTTAGCCTTCAGGAAGCTCCTCGGGGTCTTCCTTCGGCTCCTCCTTTGGCTCCTCCTGTGGAGCTTCCAGTTTAATAATCTCTAAGCTAGGTTCAGCCTCCTCTACTACGCAAGTAGAGAACTCAATAGTAAAACCATCGCCTGCGTACATGACTCCACCAAGGGCGGCGATAGCTCCAGCGATAAGCAGCTTAGGGTTCTTCAATGTGTCTAAGCTAAGCTTGGATACGTCTAGTGGACCTTCTTCTGTATCTTTCCCCATTACGACTCCTTCTTCTTGTAACCACCGTCAGGGCCTATTCGCCCTTCCCGCTTCATATTAAGCGCAATAGCTACAGCTTGTTTTTGTTTATACCCTTCTTTAATTAACTTCTTTACTTTCTTCTGGGTTTTGTCAGGCATCTTTATTCACTAGAAGATTTAAGTGCTGCAGGGATAGGTGTCCCAACCATTTCTGCGACCTGTTGAATATCCGCTACTCTTGTCCCTAACAACGCTGCAAGAATACCTAAAATAATAATAATCGTTTGTGGATTCACTAAGCTTTTTATCCACTGTCGGTGAGCGATTTTCGCTTCTTCTTCAATCTCTTCTCTACGAATGCGGTAGTCCCTCGCGTCCTTCTCGCGCTCCTCTAAAAGATCCATCATACGGATCTGTTGCGTGGAAAGGATACCGTGCCTTTCCTCTGCCTTATCCGCGTGGTGGTCAAGGACTAATCCGATCTTTGAGACATCCAATTTTAGAGTAGCCACATCACCCTCCAATGTTTGGATGCGTCTTCCGTGCTGGTCAAGTCTGTCGTCTAAATCCCCACTCATAACTCGTTGCCTTCTAATAGAGTATACGTGAAATTGTCACCGAAGTGCGAGCAGGACCTACCTACAATCGCCAACAATTCAGCAAAGTCATGGGGGCTAGCCAATACCTGGCACCCTGCGCTCCACCTTCCTACCTCGTTTGAAGTTGTTGTAGCACTCGCTCTGTGAATATTAATCCCATAAAGACCTGAAGAAGTATTGCCTTCCCAGTCTAAGACTTCATCTTTGTTGTTGTCGCGCCAAACTTGAATAGGTTTAGCTTGGACAATCGCCTCATACCCTCGGTGTAGTCCAAGGGCATAGGCTCCTCGGTATTGACCCGGTACTACAATCGCAGTCCCGTTTATGTTTAGGGGCTGCTCTCGGTAATAAAGACCAGGATCTGTAGTGCAAGGCCAACGACGAAACGTCCAGTGACCATAAGCGTCACACCAAGTACACGTCATCCAATCATTAAAGGTGTTGGACATTGGGTCAGGGTGACGTACCCCTACAAGGTTAATAGATTCAGGACGGCAAAACCAGGCATAACTCTTCTTTACCATCGTTTCTTGGATATTGTCAAGAGTAGGAAGGTTCATGTTTTTCTCGCCCTGTTCTTACTTTGAGGTTCAAACCCTTCTATCTTCCCCCCACGTATCTTCCCGTGAGAGGCGTCTTGCTTATCTCGATTCCCGTGTGTCCCTTTCTTTCTATTATAAGCTTGGAGTTTTGCTCTCTTATCCTTAGCTTCTTCGGACGCACCATACTTCTGATATTCTTCTGTATAATTACGTGGCTTCTTTAGCCTCTTTTTAACTGCTGAAGCTTTAGCCTCTTTTTTCCTACCATAAAGCGACATACTTACTCACTAAGTAATTTGCCGCTCTTTTCCAATTCGTCGTAAACTCGTTGGACCAGCGGGTGTAAGGTGCTCCGTGCCACAGCTTGAAGAAGCACTCCATCGAGAGCTTCGAGAGGGAGACTTAGCCACGGGGGAAGGCCAGTCCATCTTAGAAACTTATCGGCTTCTTGAGCTAGCTCCTCGATAACCTCTTTCATTTTCTCTTCACCGGGTATCGCATCGGAGACAAGCTCTAGGATTAGATCTTCTGCGAGAGACTCAAGTACATCCAGCTTGATCCCCAGGAAGGGACCGCGCTCTTCCTTACGCTCTGCCCTACGTTCTGCACGCAAAGCTTTTTTCTCGTCCTTGTTTAGTGTCTTGCGCTCGTCTTTAGTCAAAAGCATCAGCTAACCTTTATGCATACACGGGGCATAACATAACCATTGTTACGCACTGCCCCACCCGGAAGAGGATTAAGGGTTTGAGGTAAGCCAAATGCGATGCCGGTGATCTCCCATCCGAATTGCTTTATGGTATTCCCCCCTCCATCTGCAGTCTGGTTCCCAATCGTGGGGAAGCCTTCTTCGGGTCCTGCACCGCTAGTCCCTTGCCAGCCTGCTACTTCTACATTTGCATCAAAGGCGAAGGCAAGCCAGTACACCCCAGGAGAAAGCGTGATAGGAGAGAGGAAAGGGGACTCATTCGCCCCCGTAGCTGCCACAGTAATTTGTGGGGCAGCGTGGATCAAGCGACTTGGAAGGCCATTGTCACTCGTATAAATCCCCATCAAAAGGTTTGCCCCTAGTGTGCTGGTTACATCACACGCGAGCCCACTGAAGGAACGGGGGGTGTCCGCCCACTGTTGAAAAGGGATTAAAACCATCCCCTCTACATCCCCACCACCCCCAGGGAAACAATCAATGCCAACGATAGGATCGTAGATACCTAAAGTTTGAGAGTCGTAGTACCGCTCGGTAAGAAAAGGTAAACCAGTAGTCGGAGGCCATGTCTGCATAATTAAAGTACCCTTAAAACAATACGTGGGACCTGATCCTCTAACTCTAAGGCAGTCCCAGCGGGGAGAATTTGTAGGGTATCAGGAAAAGTATTCCACATTAGAGGGAGAGTTAACTTTGTGACATTCCAGAAGAAACGTTTGGTTACAGTCCCCCCACTAATCGGAGTGTTCATCCCTAACGTTGTGAACCCTTCAGTATGAGTCGTACCTGTCCCTTTTGCCCATCCGATACAGTTTATTCTTGTATTGGCTCCCCCATCAAACCAGATACCTATCCAATACAGCCCCGGTTTAAGTGTCACTGGCGTAGTAAAAGGCAGATCTACTATGCCGGTAAAGCCATTAGCGATAGTCACTACTTGAGTCGTGTGCAATAAGCGCGAAGGGGCTCCCCCTGAACTCTCATAAATCGCTACTTGAGCGTCAGCAGGAACCCCGCTAGTGTTTCGTTGGTCAATCCCAGCTTGAGTAAACGTGACTGATCCGTTTGTCCACTGGAAGAAAGGGGCAAACTGGAGGCCCTGTGTACTTGTTCCCACAGGGGGATTAGGGCGGTAGGTGTAAGCTGCTACAGTGTCGTAGCACCCGACCGTCATTGAGTCGTAATATCTACGTGTGAGCATGGGGCGCATTGAGTTTGGTGGCCAAGCCTGCACTGTTTCTCCTACAGTTGAACCTCGGTCCAAATATCAACGAGTATTGTGTGTGCCCCTCCAGCTACTGTAGTTAGTTGGACTCCCACAGCGAGATTACTATCTATTCCTGCAGCAGCAGGAGGTAGCGGGGAGACACCATAATCAACTCCACCTTGAGCAGCAGGGCTGTCAGAGATAGAAGAGGTTGTAGCTGAAGCAACTAAGACTGTCCCAATGTTAGCATAGAAAACATCTTCATCTTTGGGCACGCCAGCAGTCATCGGAGAGAGGGACTTGTCAGCGACGTAAAGATCGATGATGCTCCCTGCTGGTCCACCTGTATCTAAGCGACATTTGACATGGCGGATCTCTCCACGAATACCAAAATTGAATAGAGGCAGAGGAGTCAACCATTGGGCTCCTACAGCAGCGTCCAAGGAAAAGATTACCTGTTGGTGCTGTTTGACTGCCTTGAGAAATTGAGCCACAGAAGCCTCCTACAGTGGGGTCGTATCCGCCATAAGAATAGCACCATCGAGCTTTCCCACCCCTGAACTTGGTTGAAGCGTGCGGGCAATTGGACGAGGTACACCAGCGGCTCCTATTGCAGCCCCTGCCACACTATCTATACGAACAATTGCGCCTGCTCCACCTTGGGTCGCGCCTGACCCACCTACGAGCCATAGATCGCCTGTAGAGCCTGGATCACCCCCTACTACGCCTGCACCTGTATCCACACCACGGATGATCTTCCACGGCACAGCTACACCATAACCTTCAGCCGGGATAGCGTGTCGAGCAAGAAGAAGACGCCCGTGAGGGTTCTGTCGTCCTGGGGGTAAACTGCCGAATGCCACTGCGTCAGCTAGGCACACTCGTGCAGTAACTCCTGCAAGCCCGTTAAAAGCTAGGATACTATCTGTAGGAATAGCTTCCGATGCCATTATTCGTACACCTTCAGGATAGTTAAACTCTGCCCCGGCTTTTACCCATTTATTTTTTATGTTGCCCACAACTATTCTCCTTCAAGATAAAGGGTTAAACACCCATTCACCCCAACAGCACTGGTGCGGTTGGCATTTGCAGTTTCATATTCAGCAACAAACTCAACGTCGTCAGCACTTGGATCTGTTTCCAACCAGCTTTTCATTGAAGAGATTGTCTTTACAATATTGTCTAGGTCTAAAGCTTCCACAGGTACGTCAGGCACATCAAGCACTGCAGGTGGGGGAGCAAGGGCTGGAGCCGTCTTCTTCGGCGCAGCTTTCCCTGTTGAATACTTCCAACAACCTCGCTCATCTTTTGTTTTAGTCAGCATCCTAGTAGCTCCTCCTCTTATTGGTTTCTCGTGCGCCAAACTGTATACTCCACATTATCCAATCCAGCAGCATCGGCGATGACAGTCCACTCAAATTGAATTACTTTAGTTGTAGTACCAGTACTAACTGTGAGGATGGGAGCCTTAAAGGGGCCGTTTCCAGCTACGTCGTTAGTTACAACACAGCTAAGAATATCGCCAGCTATCCAGTCAAAAGCAATTTCATGGATGGTCGTCATCGCTGCAAGGGTCTTAAAAGTACCAGTGGTTACTTGGTAGAGAGAGTTTTCCCCAAATGTTTGGGTAGTCAGGTCCACTAACAAATGTGTCGAGTCGATTACTACCCCAATTATCTGCCCCGAAGTCTCTGCCGGGGGGGAGCCACTGCTCGCGGGGAAGCCATCAAGCTGACGGATAACAGCATCAGGATCGGGTGGCTGAGCCCCCATATCTGGAACAGTTACAACTTTCCAGGGAAGCCCGATTACGTACTCACCTGCTTTTACCGTGTTCTTCGCAATCCATCTGGGTCGTCTGTTCTTATATAAAGCGGGCTCTGCAAGCATATGGCCGAGCATTGTAGCTGAAGGAGAACCAGGGCCTCCTGTTTGTAAAAGCTGATTCTCTGCAATATCTGCCGTAGCTAAAAGTAACACCCCTTGTGCATGAGGGATAGTGTTAGCGGGCTGGACAGATTTAGACTTAATGATGGGCATCTACTTTCTCCAAGAAGTCACCACCCTATCTTCAGGGTGGGGTGCCTCGCTATCTTCAGCAAGGGTTTGCCTTTTATGGGGCTACTGTAACATAAAAGGTAATCTTTTCAATGATGAGTTATTCTTCTTCAACTTTATAGCGTTGACGTGGGCCACCTTTACTTTCTGCAATTTTATTAAGTCGCCTTTGTTTCTCCTTAAAACTCCCAGCAATATCTTGGCGATTATATCTTAACGCTTCTTCAGGATTATAAGGCATTCGTCGAGCGATCCCTGTCCAATGGCGCAACATGTGTGACATGCCTGCTGTAGCTCCCTTCTGCCATTTAGGGTTAGCTCCGTAAGACATAGCGTAAAGACTAGGGATCTCTGTACCGAATATAGGCAGCGCTCGGATTGAGTCTACTGCTGCACGGTTCACGTAATATCCCTTTTCCCCAGGGATAGGCTCAACAAAATTAAGTAGAAGAGGAACCTTAGAATACATAGTATAAATGTCTTCTTCTCCTGGACGAACCCGTTTCCCTAAAGGATTCTTATGTACTGGAGCATTACTGAACTTGTCCCAGACACCAGTAGCTGCTCCTTTAAAAATAGGGTTCAAAAAGTCCATGCCTGTTTGAGAGATTAATTTATTGCTATCTGCGGTTGGACGGATTTGCCCCCCTGTAGCTGCCCCAAGCATAAACCCACCTATGCCTTCAAAAAGCTTACGATATAAGTCCATCATATCTAGAGCAGTCCACATGGGCATAAGCGTAGAGTAGTGCGTATACTCACGTCCATGATTCCGAAGCCACCAGTCCCGGTCATCTTGCGACATTAAATCATTTGAGATTACAGGACGCGCCCCCACATACCAGGGTGAAGTACTCTTTTGTGCTTCTTGAATGATCTCCCATTCACTCATCGCTCGATCTTCATCGTCTCCCCAAACATAGTTAGGAACTGTATTCACAATATTAGCTTGAGCACGGACCCGACCGATCTGTGTTTGGCCAATCATCGCTTTACGTACTGATTCTTCTAGTGGACGAGTAAAAGGTTCTAAAAGGGCTCTTCCCATTTGTTTACCCGCTAAACGAAAGAAGGGGTAGAAAGCGATAAATTTTCCTATAGTCTGCATCTCCCAGTCAGTGACACCATACTTCCAGTCATAAAAAGAATTATGTACCGCCTGTTTAGACGCTGCACGACTTTCCCCCCGCATACAACGATACTCAAGATAAAGCGCCATCCGTTGCCTACCTTGAATAGTGGTGATCATGTCACCCCAATACCTACTGTAATCTTCAATTAAACCTGCACCATTAGCTACATTCTGAAACTTTCCCCAATAGCTAGGAGGCTTCTGTTGATTCATAATTTTGTACAAATCTTCAGTCATTAGTGTATCAAATACACCGTCCTCCATCGCTTCCTGCATCAATACTTTATACGTCCGTTCTCCTTCAAACGTATCCGCAACTTCATCAGACATTCGATAGACTTGAGTAATATGTCCATTGAATAGAGCATTGAGAGGAGAAGTCAGCCAAGGACGTGTGCCACTCTTCGAGGCAGCTTTACCCATCCCTACTAGATAATCTTGAGTCCAAGTGCCGTAGTAAGGAATATAAGTAAAAGCATTTTGAAAGATTAAAGGTGCAGCACCTGTGACATAAATCTTCCCTTTGTCTTTCCCGATCTGAACTCTTTTTACTGAAAGGAGACTTTCAGTCATCCATAATTGAGAAAAGTCACCTGCTATTTGGTTAGAAAAATAAGCGGCACGAGGAAAAGTAATCCCCATAATGACACTTTTCCGCCACCATCTTAGATAGTTCCAAAAAGCATTAACTGTAGCAGCCCCTACACCGTCAGCAAGAGTTATTTGTTCTAAGTCTTTTGCGATTTTACCTGCTTGTTTTTCAATTCGATCGATTAAAGCTTTAGGTGCAAACTGGGCTTTTAAAGGATCTGCAGACTTAGTTACTTGAGATAGCTCTAGGGTGTACTCCTTTAGTTTTCTAAACCCAAGAGCAAAACGAGGTTGGTCAAATCTCATTCCCCATTGGGCAAAAGCATTAAAAGCTGCAGTAGGATCAAAACCATATTCAGCCCCTACTTGTCGAAACTCTTGTGTAGCTGAAGTTATCGCCACTCGGTCAGCCGGGTCTAATCCTACGACTTTCCCTCTTGTTTGACCAAGGATAAAGTTTGCCCCTAAAGCAGCTTCTTCAGTCATCGCTGGACCCGTAGCGCGACTTAAATCAATTAAGAAGTCTTCGACAACTGCCCCGTGTAACACTCCTTTCGCGATAAAAGCCATCGCACGATCTACAGACTCAACAGGTAAACCTGGAAATTGCTTCTCTGTGGCAATTTTGATACCAGCTATAACTTCCTCAAAAGAACGGTTCTCTCTAATGAGGTTAAAAGTTGCGTTAAGTAGTTCTCCTGCGGGTTCAGTCGCCTTTGATGCACGAGGGATAAAAGCATAGGCTAAGGCTTTTAGGGCAAGGTTAGCTTGAAGGGTGGTGTTACCCCCATCATCTGTACCTCTTACAAGTTTAGCTGCATCAGGAGTGTCTAAAATATAAGACCTAAACTTCTCCCAAGGCGTTCGCTCACCTTGATTAGTAACTGCTACTGCACCTGCACCTAAACCATCGGGACCGACTACTTTCTGCCCACGAAATTCAATATTAAACACACGAGTCGTAGTTAAAAACCCAGTAAGTTCCTCTAGTAAATTAGCTTTATTTCTCACCCATTGATCAAACAATAATGTTATTTCTTCATTGGCACGGTCTGTACGTGTTGACGCTATTAGAGTGGTTTCTTGTATATTACGTGCAACTGGGGCCGTTCGATGAGTTAACGGATCGACCTTAGAAGCTAAGAGGTTTGCTTTGCGTAACAGCACCCCTGTGGCTCCTGTTACAAACGTTTTAGCCCAATCTACAGGATTAGACCCATTCATTTTAAACAGCACTTGGGAGCTTAATTCAGGACTTTTCCACAAGTTAACCACACTTGATGCTATTGCAGCGTCTTCTGTTTTCGTGGCTTGGGTAGCTGTAATCAATGCTTGCTCTATCCTAGTTAATAACTGCACTTGGGAGCGAGATAAGGATAGGGGGTCTGTAGAAGTCCCTCGAATTAAACGGCGAAATACATCGTTTTGATTCATTAGAAGGGTGAACATTTCATCCGTAGCTTTCTCTCTTGGGGCACTTTTCAGTACATTTCGATAAGCTTCTTGGTCTAAGAGAAAGCGAGTAGGGTCAGAAGGGTCTACTCGAATAAAGCCTCCCGATATTATTTGAGGGGCTACTGGAGCCACTTGTTCCGTTGGCCCTTTCAATAGTTTCTTATAAGCATTAATTGAATTACGTAAGGTGTTTACTACAGGACGTACAGAATCTGTCATATTACTTAAAGCTTTAAGCTTTATTTCAGCTTTCACCTTACGTAAATGGCCTTTCTTTAAATGCCCCAGACTAATTGTAGGAGCATCTTTAACTGTTATCTTTAGGAGATCGTCTAGGTTCTTTTGTACTAATGCTCGGGCTTTAATTAAATCTTGGGCTAACCCCTCTTGTGTTTCTACTTTCTTAGCTTTTTTAAGCTTCTTTTCTAGCTTTCTAACTAAGGTAGTTGCTTTTAAAAGTTCTTCTCCTGAAGTAAAGTATTTTGCTAAGTGAGTAAGACTTCCTTCATAAGCTTCTTGTGCCGCTTTAAAATTCTGATAGAGCCCTTCAATCCCCCCGTCTAAGAACATGCGGCGAGTAAGAACTCGATCTGCTGCATTTGCCTCCGCTAGCTTATTCATAGTAGCTTCGATTGTAGCTAGTTCATCAGCTTGTTTTGCGCTTAAAGTAGGATAACCTCTAAGTTTTTCTGCTCGTAATTCCAGTTGAGTAATAGCATCAAGATTTTTCTGAAGCCTTTGATGAGCCGTTAATCCTTCTTCAATGTTAGCCAGAAGTGTTCTATGCCCTGCTTCTAAATTTCCATGTGTATACTTTACTCCGGCCAAAGCCCCTGCTTGCCGTAGTTTAAATTCAGCCTCTTCTAATGCTGCAGCAGTTTGAAGTACTTCTTCGATCGTTGCTTCCTGCTTGCTTTTTAATAAAGCATATTGTGCAGGGGTAGCCTCGGCCCCTTTATGATGCACCTTACCGTATGCTTCGATATACCTAGCAGTTGTGTCACCGACTATTTTCTTTTCCTTAGTAATCTGCTCTCTAAGCTTTTTTAAATTTTCTCGGCTGTTAGTTAATGCAGCACTAAACTTCCTTTTTTCACTAGGATTAGTTCGGAGATGCGCCCAACTTGTCCACTCATTCACCATTAGAGCGTCATACATATCAGCAAGTTCTCCCGCACCTTCTTCACGGAAGAACTTAGGGATCTCGCTGAAATTCTCTATCTTACCCGATTCAAGGTCGTCTAAAGCTTTAGCTAATAAGTTGTCATACTTATCCAAACGTAACACATCAATTGCTTTGCCTACCTTTGCTGCTCCGGTGACTGTTTTTCCTAGCCCCCGTGCGGCTAACTTGGTGCCTTTTACTGCTGTTGAGTAAGGTAGAGTTGCTAATGTGATAGGGTCAGGCTCGAATAGCATTAACAAAATAGAAGCCGTTACCCCTGCTGCCATAGCTGGCCCACCTAAAAAAGATAGTTCTTCAGGTAGTGCTTCTGCTAACTTCTTCCCGACTACCCCCAAGTCTTCTGCAAAATTGTAATGGCGGGCTTCTTTGAGATGTTCTGCGCTTCCGTAGACCAAATCCGGGTCCTTGCTAAACAGATAGGACCCGAGCACTGTAGTAGGGGCAATTGACGCCAACCAGTGCAGTACCCCTGGGTTAATATCTTCTACTTGATCTGCATAAAAAAGGGTTCCCTGATTAAAAGCACGAGCAGAAGGGGGGTAAAAAAGAGCCGCCCACGGTCCTCGTTGCTTTAAGATCTGGTTGTAAGCAGCTTCTCCTTGCTCCCCAAAAAGTTTAAGAGGGGCGAAGATGGTAGCTGAACTTAAAGGACTATATGCAAGAGGGTCTTCTCCTGCGGCAATATCTCTTACAAGTTTATTGGGGTCGTCAATATATAAAGACCCCTTTCTCCCTTGCTGTTGTAGACGACGTACATCAGCCCTAGCTCTCTCCTTTGCCTCTTCCATTAAAGAAGCAAACTGACTAGGAGACATTTTGCCACCGATTCTAGGATTAGCTTCACCTAAGCTACGGAAACCAGCTTCTTGAGATAGAATTTCAGTGTATGCCGCGAAGAAGTCTTCCTCAAAAGCCTTTAAATTGACTGCATGACGCTCCCCAGATACTGCTGCAAGATAGACTAATACTTCATCGGGACGATACTTATGTCCCCCAAACGACTGGTCAAAATTAGCTAACGCTGCACGACTAGCAACGCGATACCCCAGCAATTCTTCTGCTTCAATCGATTTTAACTCTTCATCTGATAAGCCTTTAGTACGTTGCTGCAATAACCGTAAGTCTTCTGGTAGTTCTGTGGAAGCTAACCCTCCTTGAAGAGTCCCTGCAGAGCGAGCACTGAATGTATCTAAGACATGAGACTGCTTTTCCCCCGGTTGTTTCCACTTAGGGATAAGGATTAAAGGAGCTTTTTCCCCTTCTTGTAAAGGTGTCACTCCAATATAGGCAAGATCAGGGGGTGCAGTGTTATTCTGTAGACTTGCTTCATAATTAGCTAAGGCTTCGGCTTGCGCCAAAGATCTCTTATGCCCTTCCCTGAACGCATCTAAGTTATAGATAGGAGCATTGACTTTGGGTCTGTAGCCAAAATCACTGCGTGCTGCATACTGGAAAAAGTCATTAGCTGAAGAGGTTAACAAGAGCTTCTTATTCGGAGATTCTTTTAAAGCTTCATCACGTAAATAAGCTGCCATTTGTTCAGGAGAATTTACTTTTAAAGGTCTGCCATATCTCGTAGTTAACCGACGTAATGCCTTATCACTTGACTCTTTAAATTGAGAAGCTTCTTCTCTAACTTTAGATGCTTCAACTTGCTCTTTAGCAATATAATTTAGGTCTAATTCAGTTGATGTACCGGGTGCTTCTCCTGTAATTTCTTCTGTAGTCGCCATGTTTCACCTTTATGTCACTCGACGAGTACCAGCATCGACACCTTGATGTCTACGTCTTATTAATTCTGCTTCTCCTTTCCCGGTTAAAGCTGCCATAATTGCTTTAAGAGCTTCATCCCGTGCCGTTTTTGTCCCTTCATGGTCTTGCGGGACTGGCCCACCTGTCTCAAAAGAAGGTTGTTCTGAACTTACATCAGCTAAAATAGGAGCCCCTGTGATAAGTGCAGCTTGTTCATCGCCGCCTTTCCGTGCTGCTTTCTTAGCTTCTTTAGCTTCTCTTTTTTCCCGTGCTTTCATTTGGTCTTCGTCTTCTACTCGACCTCGTGCATCAGGGTCTTCAAGTCCTTCTTCCCCAAAGAGAGTGTGCTCCCCGCCGGGAGTACCCAAAAGAGGGTCTTCTTCCTTTCTTTTTTCTCCCCAGTCCCCGCTGTAATTATAATAAGGATCGTATTCCTCTGGTTCCGTTACTGATGCCGCTACTTCTTCTTCAACTGCTGGCGTAACTTCGAGAGGGGCGTCTTCTGGGGGGATAACTGTTGCAGTTTCAAAAGCAGCTATAGCTTCATCTATTTCTGGCTGATCTACTCCTATCCAAGTTTCTTGGCCTGTTTCATCATTGGTAGCCACCATAAAAGGATGATCATCTGTGCCTCTTATTGTAAAAGTTACAGGGGCACCTTCCCACTCCCCTCTTCGTGGTGGCTCTTCATTAGGGTCTGCTGCCGCTGGAGGAGGAGAAAGGGGTGGAGGAGGTTCTGTAGAAAGGTCTTCTGGAGAAGGGGGCTCCGTAAAAGAATCTTGCCCCTCATAGTCTCCTGTATCTACATCTTCAACTGGTTGATTTGTCTGTGCGGGAGTTTGAGCTAGGTCAGCAGAAGGGTTCTCTTCGGCTGTAACTGAAGGAGAAGGAGAGGGAAGATTACGATCGTCTTTGTTATAAACCAGACCTTTTTTATCTTTTCTTCTGTATTCAAGTGCGTTGGCTTGACTAGAGGCACGGTCTGGTCCTCCTTCACGTCTCTCTTTCCGATTCAATTCCCTTAGAGCGATTCTAAGATCGTACTCCATCAGTTCCTTGTCTTCTTTCCCCACAACTGAAGAAGCCCAAGTACGGAATTTAGGATTAGCGAAGAACTCTTTACGTGACGCCAGGATATTAGGGTCGTCTGTGTCTTCATCGATTAAGCTAATATATTTTTCAGCTTGTGTACGGGCTGTGTCTGCACCACTATCCCCTAGACTTTTAAGAAGCTTATTCATTTCCTCTTGAGTCTCGGGGTCCGTAGATAAATCTTTAATACTTCGTTGGATCTCGGTAAATGCCCTAGCTAACTTAGGTCTAGCCGAGCTTCTACTAAATTCATCATGCGCATCTTCAGTTGCTTTTTCATAAATAGCAGCAATTTCTTTATCAGCCTTTGTTAATGTTTCTCGATCGTCACGTATTCTCGCGGCTAATTGTCCCGCTGCAGTACCCGCACCCGCACCAGGAGCACCTTTACTTACTTGGTCCATTAATTCTAGTGCTTCTTGTCCTCCTCCTGGGAACCATTGAGAGCCTCGGGCAAAAGATTCAAAAAGACCTATACGCACACCTGGGGTAGTCTTGGTGGTGTAAGCATTTAAAAGGTCGCCCCAAAATTGAACATTACCCACTAAAGCTTCTTTATCACGCCCTTTTGCCTGTAGATAGCCTGGGGAGTTTAAGTATTCAGTTACTGCTTTATCAATAGCTTGAGGGTCATTTCCTTTTATCTCTTTGTCAATCTTGTCCAAGCGTACTTTCTGTTGTGCAGTCAGCAGTTTAGCTTTAGCTCCAACTAAAGCTGTAGTGGTACTTCCTGCTAAACTATACTCACCAGCGATAGCCCTAGCATACAGATCGAAAAGCTGCTTTTGAAGATCAGCTTTCATCTCAATCACTTTGCCCACTGAAGTGATCCGCTTTCCCTCTAGCTGCCCTGCTATCCGTAATAGCTTCGTGATTTGATCTATATAAAACGCTTCTTCTTCTTGAGATAAACCATATGTAGGGTGATATTTCTTCTTAGCTGTAGCTACATCTCCACCTTCTGCAATCTCAAGTGCTGCTTGCAAACGTCCTGTAGTTTCAGACAAAACTTGTTGCTTTTTAGTCTTCCGATGGTCACGGATCTTCCTAAATAGCTCCCGCATTTCGTCGTCAGTTAGGACACCCTGTTGCTGGTACTCCCCTTCTTCCACATCATAGATCTCTTCAGCCATGTTTCACCTTCACTTCAGCCCGGTATAACAGCACTTGCGACAGCCTGACCTATGTCGATACCCTTTTGAGCCCAAAATTGAGCATTCTGCCGAGCCCGTTCTTGTTGAGCCTCTAACCGTGCCCGTGTGTCTCTAGCAAATTGACGAGCAACTTCATTACTATATTTATACGCATCAGAGCTTGCCCCAGCAACCGCTTCACTTACGTTTTTACCTACTTGACGAGCACTTTCTGCCAACTGTCCAGTCCAGCCTGTGCCCCCTAAACCAGCTTGGGCAATATCTGTAGCAATTGTACCTGCTTGTGCGCTTGCTGCTTGTTTAGCTTCGTCTGTCAACCCTTCACGTTCAGCAAGGGTTAGCCCTGCTTCTTGAGGATTAGTTTGTATACGTTTTAGATCACCAAGAAGAGCTTCCTTAGAACGTTTAGGCGCAGCGACTCCCCCAAATGCTCCCATTGAATAAGTATCAGCGGCCATTAGTACACTCCTGCAGCTTTATTTCGTATGTCCTCGTACTCCCGAAGTATATCACGCTCCGCTTCTAGTGCCTTTCTTCGACGTAGCCAAGTGTCATCTGAACTGGCATCAGCGGCAGCATCCAAAGTAGGTTTCCAAGAAAGAGGATCTTTAGGGTCATTTCGAGGAGGAGCCGAGCGACCATAAGAAGGGTAACGGTCTTGGCTTAACTCTTCATCAATATGTTGCGAAGTTCTAGGCCATTCTCCCTCGGGAATACCGGAAATAGGATCTGCCATTCCTCCGTGATAACCAGAAACATTCACTTCGGGCTCCCCTGATATACCCCAATCTTCTGTACCAGGAATTTGACGCCGAGTTAATGCAGTGAGTGGGGCACTTTTACCGGGGAGTAGATCCCCACGTAAGATAGCTTCCCAAGTTGATGCTTGAGGGATCTGCCGCAAGACCTTCTCCCACGGAATAGGGGCACCCCCTGTCACACTTTTTAGCGCCTCTACGAGTTGGGGCGGGAAGTAAGAATCGGGTACTTCACTAATCCCCAAACCTTGGTCTTTGTAAGCTTGGATCACTCTTGCAGCAGCTTCTTGACGTTGAGGAAGAGAGATAGCATTAGGGGTTACATCTGCTACTTGGTGTATCCTAGCATAAGCTTGGCGTAGTGCGTCTAATTCAGCAGATGAACCTGTAGGGTTAATCTGACGCAAAGGACTTAAACTAGGATTTTGGTTAAAAAATTCAAAGACTTCAGCGTCAGCAGGAGAAATATCTGGGCCATATACTGCTTTCAACGCAGCTAATGTAGCAGGGGCTGCTTCGGGCATTGGAGGCCCCACAAATTCATCAATCTCTACGGCTTCTACAGGAGCAGGAGCAGCGGCAGCAGCTTTAGCAGGAGCACGGGCAGCTTTAGCGGCTACAGGAGCAGGTGAGGGTGCTGGCGGGGGAGCAGCTTTACCCTGACGTTTCTTTTTTAATTGACCAAAAACAGGCATGTCTTCTCCTAAAGCGGGGTTCTAAAAGCAATATGTTTAAAAGATCTTACCCAAGTACGAATCTGACGAATAACCGGACGAGATCTAAGTGGTACATCAGCATCGTCTGGGGCAATAACTAAAGCATTTGAATTCACACTCGCTTCTCCGTCACAAATTAAATGGACCCCTATTGTATGCCACCCCTTTTCTAACCGACTACTAAAGTGCCCATTCCAATAGCGATTCTTAATCTCACCATAATGTTGAAATGTATCTCCATCAGTAGGTCGCCACATAGAACGAGGAAGAAGACGACGCTGACCCCGATTATGGGCAAAGACTCCATCAGTTACAATCACGAAATTAGCGGGGTAACTAATATCCCATAACTCCCCACTGTAAGCAATACTCCAAGTACAAATTACAAAAGCATCCCAAGGCAGGTAGAACGTTTTACAAGCACCAGGGATAGCTTTATAGAAACTTTCAGGGATCTCATCAGGAGAATCAGTCGGTCCTTCTAATGTTACCCCTGGAAACCACTCTTCAGGAAACCAATCTAAGTTGGCTGTACCTGCTGCTGCTCCCGCAGAAGTAAACGTTTCTCGCTGAACTTGACGCTGAAGGATCTTTGGCCAAGAACCGGCAGCATTTACATCATCAAGACGCCCGTTCATTGTATCAAATGAACTTGTTAATGCTGCAGGGTCGTATAAATCTTGACTTATATCCGCACCGTTAGGCGTAGTCCCGTTAGCATAAGGGAAATTAGCTAAGACAATAGTGGGCATTTATACCCCCGCGTGAAGAGGAAGCACAGTTAAATTTGCTTCGCGTAAATAAGTTCTTTTATACGTGCCTGCTATAGCTCCAGGGTCCCATGTAGCGACTGCAGCACGAATACCTTCAATAGCTTGATCAGGATCGGGTAAATCTTCAGGAAGAATTAATGTGCGTAATGGAATGTCCTGTAGCACCCAATAATCAAACTGGTCAGCTTCACTCATCGACCCTACGATAGCAGTACTAGGTTCCAAAGCACTATATTCACCTGCAATTGTGCGTGCCCATTGAAATCGTTCTGTTTTTCTAAACGTAAACCATTCTGTACCATCAGGGGTCCATTGAATACATACCATCACACCCAATTGGGGCATAAAATTTGGGTCCCCTTCTGACACCCCAAGTTCAGAATGCATGTAATGCACGTTTAAAAGTACCAATAAGCCTGCAATTCCATTAGGATTTGACATGCCTAATTGAATAGGACTACTCGTGATAATCTCTAAAGTTTCACCTACCCCACCCGCACTAATTACTTCTCGATCGGAGTCCCCGGTTGCGGGAAATGTTCCATTTCCTCCCCACGTCGTATAGACCGTATTGTACTGGCTTGGAAGATTACCTATATCTCTGATCAGTACTGGAAATTGTTCATCAGCAACAATCCCTTGGTCTGTAAGATGTTGGTCACTGAACGCCCCTCGTTGAGAAGAGTAATCCAATAGGCCATTCATTCCTGCGACTACTGTACCAAAACGAGTATTCAATGAGTCAGCGTCAAACTCTTCTCCTTCAGGCAAATAAAGATATGTAATATCCGGCATAGCTACCTCAATAATTCCACAACGATTAATTCTCTAGTCGCAAGAAACTTTGTCCGTGCTCCAGGGTTATTCGCTGCTGGATTCGATTCGTGAGTTTGAGGAGGAGTCACAAGAGCTTTCACTGTATGAGTTCCAGGTGGCACAGTAATAATTGCTTCGCTGACTACGCTAAAAGCTTGTGAGCTTATCCCTGTAGTTTGCCAACAATAAAATGCCGCTCCTTTAGGGACGGCTCCATCTAAGCTACCAATCTTGTCATTCATTAAATCCCCGCTCCCAACAATAGATTGAGCTAGTACAGCAGCGTTTAAACTAAGGGCAAATTGAAGCCCAAACCTACCGTTTGCTGGAAGACTCCCAAAAACATAGGTCTTATAAATCGGAGCATGACCTTGGATTGAAGCTAAGACCCAATAGGTCCCCCCTGTTGTCGTAAAGGTTGTTTCTAACCCTTCAATATCTTCCCAATCAATATCAGAAGTGACAAACATAATATTAGCCGTCACTGTAGGGTTAGCATTTGAATTTGCTTCTACGACTTCATTATGTAGTACTACTGCTACATCATCAGCGAGTTGTGCCCGTCCATCAAAAGCGTCTCTTTTCCAATTATGCTCATTTAAAGCACCAGATGCTTCTTCTACGAAGGGGCGAAAGTCTTCATTCAAGTCATCCATCTCAATAACTTGAGGATCATGAATAAAATGTTTTGGGAAACGCCACCCCATACTTGCCTCCTATGGTGGTATCCTAGCACCCCCCGCATAACGGGAAGCTTCTTCTAGTTGAATTCCAACAAATTCCCATGAACCTGTCCCCCTAAGACGGAATTTAAATACTTCAGCAGAAGGGATATAAATAGCGGCACGAGTCCAATAGGGGCGTTTTTTCTGCCATGTCGTCCCTGCGCCTAAAACTGTCTCTCCCCAGAAAGAAGGTACGTCGTCCCCTGAATATCGTTTGGCGGTAGTCGTTTCAACAACGGTATTACGCCAATCTCTCATAACGTCGATATTAATGGTAGCATCTGAAGTTTCGCGTAACCAAAGAAATAACGTATAGGCTGTTCGTTTCTCTTGCGAAATGGCAGGTGAGAGCCATGCAGTTTCAAGCACTGCTTGTCGTCCGGTAATGGTTGCATTCTGATACCGACCTTGCTCATGGTCTACAAGCCACACTCCACCATTCTCCGCATGAAGTCCTGCTGCTAGCATATAATTACGATGATCTCTAGTGACACAAACAGCACTCGCTTGTAAATCACTTCGACTTCTCCAGCCGTTTCCGTCGAAGATAAAACAGATATTGTTCTTTTTACTCCCATCTAAAGAAGTCCAACACCGATATTCATTAGTTGCAAAATCAACAGCCGCAGTAGCTTGTTTACGCCTGCTGTGCGTCACTCGTCGGGTAAACAGGTCAATATCCATTGAGATTAATTCAATCCCCCTAGAGTAGTCTTCTTTCCCACTAAACGCATAAAAACCGTCATAGCCCATCCAGATAACGGTCCCGTCTTTTAATGTAGCTAATGAGCCTGGAGCAGTACACCCTACTTCTGCACTAAGTGTTACTGAACTAAACCCTTCCCCCGATTCACTAGGCAGAATAAGATAAGTAGAAGTTGAGGTAAAAGCTAACAAACCTACTGACGCACGCCACAGTCCTGTGATCTCATCCCCACTCGGGTCTGGAAAAATCTCCTGGTTTGCGGGAAAAGTGCCCCACCTTCCAGGTAACGATGGTCGGATTAGCCCTGGTGCTTCTGCTGTATTTCCAATCCACAGCCTACCAAAAGCTACCCGACATAGTTTAAATTGAGGGACCGGAACAATATCGATAGCTTTACGTAAAAGCCATGCATCAGGTATATTATCGGGATAAGTCGTACAAATATTATCAGGTAAGGTTGCAAAAGCAATAGCTGACCCTGTTGCTTCTGAAGTTAAACGGAAAAGATCTGTTGTACCTGAATGCAGTGTATCCTTTGTTCGATATAAGATACGTCCAATAGTTCTTTCAGGACCCGGATCGATAGAAGTCCATGCGATTTGTTTTCGTACATCATCGGCTAAAGCAACAAAACTAGCCCCATCGGAACCCGAAACATCCCAATACTTCCAAAAAGTTGCAGGCTGGTAAGATACTGTGACCTCATTACTTCGTCCCGACATAGGGGATAAGTTACCCCAACAATCGATCCATTGAGTTGTGGCACGCCATTCACCTGACTCAAGCCACCCTCCTACACTTCCATTCGCTCTAGTTCCATCAATTTTGTTGGAATTGACATTCCCGCCACCCCCAATTGTTTGGTAGTCTGCTCCTACCCATGTAAGGGGGTTGCGAGTCATCCCTAAACGTCCATGACCAAAAGAAGCGATCATACCACTGGGTCTTCCCGCTAAAGAATCATGAGAATAGCCAGCGTCATTGACCCCCATACTTGACATTTCACCGGGTTGGGTAGAAAAATTATCTACTGTACCGTTGTAATTTGTCCCTCGAAACCTGTTTCTAGGACCTAACCCTGTAGGAGCACCTGGAATTTCAGAATAACCTAAAGGGGCTACATACGTTCCATCATAAAAATACGCTCGTCCATTTTGAGGAACAATTACAATACCCGTTGAAGTTGACTCAAACTGCGTAGGGAATTGAGGGATAATTGTATTCTCAAAAGAATCCTCATAAGCGCCGGGTCCTCCTGGTACTGAAGTACTCCCGATTAAAAGACTCCACCCTCGATCCCAGCCCGCAAACTCCCATATTTGAGAGCCAGTCTGCACCAGTAATACGTCTCGCTCCCCATTCACATCAAGCAACGCATGGAAAATGCCATGCATCACACCGTACTGTCCGGTAGTAATGTCGGCTGTAATCCCAGAAGTCGGAGCACCCCCTGCCCCACTAGGCAGATAGGGCAACGGACCTTCTACCGATCGAAGAGTTCCCTCTTCTGTAGGGTAGAAGTTATTAATTTTTGAAGCAATATCATCAGGGAGAAACAAACGCCCGCTCGCAATTCGCATTGCAAACGTGCCAATTTTTTGTTTCCCTCGTTCATCCACTAGCTGGCCTTACGCTTCCGCTTCTTTTCCACGGGAGTAGGCATCGCAACAAGTTCAAGAAGATTTGTTGTTTCATGCCCTTCAGGTAAGCGTTCAGCCGCAAAACCGTACATTTGAAACGTACCGTGTATGTCTCCGTTGTTACTTACTCGGGTAGAAGTACAAAGAACTTGATGAGTAGTCCCGTTAATTTCTCGTTGGTACACTGCACCACAAATGACAGGTATGTTTGGTTTATCCATTAGTTACTCCTAAGTTTTAACTGTCCACCATCGTTTAAGCTGTCCCCGCATCCCATAAGAAGTCCTTGCTCTTGAAAAACGTCTTAATACAGGAACTGCTGGAGGACGTAGATCTCCATAACGTTTAGACAACGTAAAGAGATTTTCATCATAGCGTACTTTTGATACTTCGGCCATTTGGGGATTACCCATGTTCTCATACAAGAACATTAGGGTCCGATGAATAATTAAGTCCACAGCTTCTGCATGAACTAACGGGGCATCTTGATCATCAGCAAGTTTAGGGGGACGACGAACACAACGTACATCAACCTCGTAACGTTCATTTGGGTAGGGATAAAGTTTAACTGCTTGATAGCCATGCTTATCCCGCAAGCGACAATGGTAGTCGGGCAAAATACGCCCGTTGTCGTAAAAAATCCCCCCGTTACCCTCATCAATACGAAATTCAGCCAACAAGAAAAACACAGTAGGAATGTCAAGTTTCTTCAGCCCTGCAATCGAAGCCCCTCCATCTTGTGTCCCTACGCCTGAAGGATCGATGTCCGTAGCTAAAGCCGTATAGTTATTAAAGTCTTCTGTAATACGTCGTCGATAAATTCGTGTCCACCAGCCACTTTCACGCCAGTTTTTCCTACGCCAGAGAGTCGCAGCCGGTCCTCCACCAGTGTCTACCCGCTGAGCACCCAATGCTTGGAAGCCTTGCATATACTCGATATTCGGTAGAGTCAACCTCACGGCAGGGGAGGGTAAAAAGACCCCTGGGTCTGTCTCAATTGCATTCAAAGTAGTAACTTGCGCGGAGATAGGGGAGGGGGATGACTCCCACAACGGCTCACGGAATCTATTTTGAGAAGCCTCTATAGGGGCAGCGGGGTCCTGATTAAAACTAGGAAACCCATTCTCTGGTTGAATATTCTCCCATTGATCTGCATACCCAAGATGATACCCCATTGTAGGATTACGGAACATAACATCCCGCTTTCCCCAACAATACGTAATCACATACTCAAATGTACCCGCAGGTTCAGGTCCCATCCAGTTTTGGCCTGACTCTAGTTGGGGGTAGCCCGCATCGGGAGGTACAGCGGGCCCCGGAAGCTGAAAATGCTCGCGGCGAAAGACTGTACGCGGTAGCCCATGAGACACCACACGAGGGGAGTCGGCAAAAGAGTAGTCCTCTGCTTCCTCTTGACCCATCACACCTAAAGGCCAATTCCGATCTTCATGCCATAACCGCATTGAACGGACTTGAATCACATCATCAGGAAGATAGTACTTGTCTGTGTAGATCCTGTACTTAAACGGGCCAGTACCAAACTTCTGATAAGGCCAAGGAGTAACTACTGTTAGTCGATAGACTTCCTCTTCCCCTTCACCTAAAGAGTTCTTATACACAGCCCGGATTCGATTTCGATAGGTGGTGAGCTTTCCCGTGTCGGGGTCAGGTACTTCAATCTCTAAGGTGCGCCCATCCCAAGACCGATCGATCTGCCACACTAATGCGTCAGTCGTAGGGATCGGAAGGTCACGCTGAAACACCCAAGGGTTGGGCGCATCAGGTTGCATCGGGGAGGTTTCATCGATCACTGATAAAGAGACGGTGTCATTGTCCAACTTAGGAACAGCGTCAATTTGCGTAGCAAACTTTACTTGTGACTCAAAGAATAAGAACGGTGCCTCAAGACAAACATCATTGTAAGCTCGGTTAATAAACCCATTCAACCGTTCAATAGCCTCGGTAGATTGAGTAGGAGCCCAATCAGTTTGGGCAAAAAGTGCCGTCCGTAAGTCTTTGAGATTCACAGAACCCTCCTATCGGAGTGATTCTACCACCCCAGACGCCTTCTTTCTAGCCACTACAGTCAAGCCATGCTTCCAAGAGTTCATCGTCTCCCACATCTTGCGTCAAATGACCGATGTTATCACCCCAAAATTCAAGCGCCCCAGCGTCGGTCAAGATCCCTTGTGGGTCAGCAGCCCCATCAGCACCTGCACGAGTAGGAATAATATTATTGTTCTTAAGCCCTGCCGAAGAAAATTGCACCAACCCCCACCCTTTGCGGAGGATAAACCCAGCGGCCTGACTTGGGATCGTATGCTGGGCCACTCCAACGATAGCCGAAGCCGCGTCGGTAGCAGTCGATAGTGCGACCGCAGCCCCGTTCCCGCTCCGTGCGGCTAAATCCCCAGGAGTTAGGTCTGCGTCACCCTCGTTATAGATATAGATCCAGCTTTGATCTCCTGAAGCCGATATATCCCCAGCCGCATTTTTCATCATTTGCTTAGATGCGGGCTCAAGATGGATAAATCCCAAAGGACATAAGATTTTTGAAAATATATCGCTAGTGGTTGCCGGGTTAATAAGGGTCACTTGGGTAGTATCGATACCCATCGCGGTCATAGCCATAATAATTCTCCTAAAAGTAAAGTTTAACTTTCTACGTTAACGTAGCTGTTCGCGGTGGCTTCTATTGCATCAGCAAAAGGCCAACCCAGTGGCGAGGCATAGATAGTGGTAGCTACTCCACTTTCTCCGGGGTCAGTAACAACTGAACCAGAATTCGTCGTACCAACGACAAAGCCCGAGTCAGTAACGACACCCGGAGCCACATCAGCTAAGACCTTGCATACCCCCCGGCGCACAACAAAGCCGTAGACAATATCCCCTGCTACATAGGCTGGATGTTTTGTTTCTCTAATTCCATCAGTCAGCACTGCCGTGTATAGATCGGTTTGGATAAACCCGATCATACGCCCAGAATAGTCTCCAGGCTCCCCATAAGTGCAAAGAGCAAACTGACCGTTGATCGCATGTTTAACCAACGCCCCTTCAGTCGAAGCTGGATTTGTCCCCACAGTCTCATCTGGCACTGTGAACTGTATATACACCATCTCGACCTCACCCTGTGTAGGGTGAGCCGAAGCCGGAACAGTATGAACAAATCCTAGTGGTGCTTGTTGTGTATTGCTCCATGAATATGGAGCAATACCCATCGCAGTCCCTGGTCCACCTGACATAATGCCCTCCTAATTCCCTTAGCCTATGGGATACCGCCACCAGTTACAACACCGTTACAACGAAGTTGATTGGTGTTCAAGCCCATCATCAAGACAATCTCATAGCGAAATACGTCCTGTTCTGGGATACGGAAAGGTCCTCTTACCGCAAAGTCGCCTTTAGTCTCACGATTTGCATCATGACCAAGAGTATACGCAAACCATGAGGCGCTCTTCATCATATAAACACAACCGTTAGCTGCTGGCGTACCTGCAAAACTCGCCGCGCCAACGTCTAATGCATCTTCCAAGAAGAAGTCTGCATCAAGAAACTTCACACCTTGACGAATATTTGCAGGAGCCTTGTCACCCTCTACCTTAACTACACGAACTTGATCGTCCAAGTCTTCGATATAGTTAAGATAAGACCCCTCATCACCAAGAAGCAAATCAACAGGCCCCATTGTTTTACCCTGCCGTGAAGCAGCATAATACACTTGGCGTAGCGTTGAACGGCCATTTGTAGCAAAGGACGTAATGTCACCATACTGATTAACCCAGCCAGAAGTAGCTGGTTTAGGTAGACCGAAGACGGTGTTAACTTGGGCTGCAGGAGCCGCATACTCAAAAGCACCTGCACGAGCAGCACCGTTAGGATTATAAGTCTCCGCACCATTTAGTGTGAGAAAACCACCTACATCCAGTCCATCCCCGACTGCCATCTGACGGGCAATTCGTTCATGGAAGTCACCAAGAGCAAGCTCTGGATAGTGTTGAAGAATACGCGCAAGGTCCATAGCCCCGTTTGCTTCAGCCAAATCTTTACCAGGAACGTCGAACGCATAAATCAAACGAGGAGCGAATGTATCGCCTCGTACCGCATTCTGGTTACGTCCACCAGCGATAACCTCTGAACCCGTTAGGATTTGAGTTACCGTACCGGGACCATCAGTCACGACAGCAAACTCACGGTAAGGTCCCGTAAGAACATCACGGTCGATATTCCCTTTATTAACAACTTTTTCCAAGATGGGGTGCCACTTGGTAAAAAGTTCAGAATACTTGGGCATTAACTCCTGAAGAGCCGATGCAAGTACGTCAGGTGAAATTGCCATAGTCTAGCCTCCTAGCGCCGCTTAAAAGCATTTTGAGCAGCAATTAATCTCATATCATCAAAAGTTTTTGCTTCATCTGAAGCAGATGGTTTCAATTGGTTTGGGGTCACATGATTACCTGTTGCACCAGAAGTTATCCGTGCGCCGGGACGTGGGACAGGTTTAGCTGCTGTTGCAGTCGATTTACGTGCAAGTTCCACCGCATAATGCGCGGGTACATTTTCACTCATCGCTTTTTGTGCAATAGCTAACCCTTCGTCAGATAATTCCATCGCTGCAGGGGCATAATCAAGATCCCAACCTGCTTCAAGTAACTCACTAAACTTTTTGGATACTTCTTTATCCCCAAAAAACTGTGGATACTTAGTCTGATACCATTTTGCGTAAGCTTCTGCTTCTTCATCAATAGCACGATCTACTGCTTTCTTATATTCAGTAAACTCGTTTGTTGTTAACAACGAAGAAGATTTAAGTTCTTCATGTTCATGTTGCAACGCTTCAAGTTTTGAATTTAATTCAACAGTGCGAGGGTCTTCTTGCCCCGACATGAGCGATTCATAGATCGTGCGTAAACGATCTGTTTCAGAATTCTCTTCGGCGCGTTGCTTCTCAAACTGCGTCGTGTAATGGGAAGATAACCGTGTACCCCACGGACGAACCGACTCGGGTAACGTATCAATTTCGCCATCCCAAGCATCCCAGCCGAAGTCATCAGAAGAGGCAAAAGAAGCCTCCGCTGGTAGGGCGGGTGTCTCATTTACTGCCTCCGATGAAGAGGAAGTAGCAGCTACCTCCTCCGAGCCAATAGGAGCAGAATCAACTTCAGGAGCAGAAACAGGCGCTTCTACGGACGTAGCTGCTACTTCGGTAGGCTCATCCACGCTTCTTCCCCTTCAATTTATCTTTATCGAGAGCTTTCTTAGAAGCATCAAGTCGCATAGAAACTAAATCTAAATGAGGGTTAGCTTCGGGAGGAGGCCCTATAGGAATAGCAATACCTTCGCCACCCAAGCCTTCCTCTAGCACTTCCTCTAGCCCTGTTTCAGCAGGTGGCGTAATTTCCCACCCTGCTTCTTCTAACAATTCTAGCAAGTGGGCTCCGTCGCGTGCGTCAGTCGCAAGATGATCTGCAAGGGATTCACGGGTGTAGTCTTTGCCCTCATGAGTCTTAGATTCACTACCTTTATGCGCTTCATAATCTTCTTCGCCGGGACGTGTTTCAGACTCATCACCTGTATGACCAGTGTAGTCTTCTTCACCGGGACGAGTCTTTGACTTCTCATCCTTACCCATCCCATATGCGTTTTCAAGTGCCATGTGGCCCCCTAAACTTTCTATGCCTTAACATAGAATGCTCCATGAATTATTTACCTAAAAGTGTAACAGTCGTCAAGGTGTTGGAGCACTTTTAGTAAAGTTATCTGACTTTAATTTTATCCCCTTGACGGATTTAGTCCTTTCTAATTGTTCTTCCCTCTTTTGCTGCAGATGTATGTACTCTTTCTTTTACTTTATCCACATGATTCCTCCAAGCATTACTGCTGGCGCTTAGTATCTCTACATCAGGATTAGCTCTCTGATACTTATCCCAGTCAGACTTATTTTCAAATGTTCGTCCGATCTGTCCTACTTCTAAAGGTTTAGAAAATGTAGGTCCTACAGTATGGACAGCACTAATCAAACGAATGACCGGCGCATGGCAGTCAGGACAAATCATCTTGTCTAAATCTGCCAGCAAACAAAATACATCATTAAAATAACCACACCCTTCAGGGCATTTCACATCATAAGTCGGCATTATTGCTCCCCTGGGGCGTCAGCACGTTTAATTTGTGGATAACCATCCTCACTTCTAGCCCCTGGTGTAACTTCCCAATATTGTCCGTCAGCATCTTGAAAGAAAACATGTTCGGCCCCTGCCTGATCGTCCTCAAAATTAGGATAGTAGTCCTTAAACTGAAGTGACTGTGGCTCTACCTGTAACTCTTTACCCAACAAATCACGAGCATCAATGACATGAGTACCAATGTCACTTGCAGGGTTAGCCTTCTGATACTCAACAAGCTTGGGCTGATTACCCCGCCAGATAGTATCTTCTAATTGCTTGAAATAGGACTTGGAGACAAACTCCGGGGGGTCCATATATGCGCGATCATTTATATATTTGATAGGAGTCATTACATCAGGTTCCGTAAGCATCGACGTGACGGCACCTTGGGATAAGTCACCTACTGTGGGGGCCACAGCCTTTAGCCACTCTAACGCCCCCAAATCTTCCGAAGTCGAGGATGTAGGCTGTTTATCCCCCATGTAACGGGTATACTCTTTTGAGCCTTGTTGTTCAGGAAGTAGCCTAATCCCCTTATCTTCAAAGCCTACAACAGCATCCCCTTCAGGAGTGTAATCCCCTACGTAAAGTTTCTTAGGGGCTACTCCGGGTGAGCCCACCATCGCAAAGGACTTTTGGGGGTCTTCCGAGTCTTGACTGATAACATTTAAATCCCACGAATGCTTACGTTGAGGCTCGGCAGTCTCCCCAAGAGCTTTGCTAGCCGCTTCTTCACGGATAGTTTTAGCATCAGCCATTACTCTTTACGCTCTTTAGCAAGCTTACCCATGTTAGCCGCAAACTGGGCACGCTTAACCGTTTCCCCGCTATAATCATCTTTATTCGCCAAGACATGCCGTGCGAATTCTTGCACATTATCATAGCCTGCAGATTTTGCTTGGGCTGTAAAGGCTCCTACGGTGCCCTTTTCTTCCATGCGTTCTCGTGCTTTTGCCAGTGAATTAGATGCTGCAGTGTCACGAATGGTTTTAGCATCAGCCATAATTACTCCCCTTCTTGAGTTGCCATCTTATCATGTATCTCTTTTGCCCCTATCGCGCCCCCGGCCACACCGTATGTGATGCGTGGGTCTGTTGGGTCGAATGTCCCCTGGTTCCCAGTAGCAGACTTCACTTGTTTGGGGTCAAAAACCATATAATGATATGTCCCACGGTCTAGCCCCTCCATCCCCCCATAGGTTACTCCCTGGTACTTACTTGGTCCAAAATAGTGATAAGCATCAGCGATAATACCGTCATAGCCCATCTTCTCGAACACATCTTTAATGAAAGCACTATTTACGAGATCTCCAGTATCCATATCCGTAATATATATCTCACCGTCTTTGACAAACTTTACTAGATCTACTGCATCCACCCCTTCATATTCAGAATTGATAAACTCTTTTAGTGCACCAATATCTTCCGATGAAACATCATAGTCATAAGCTACGTCATCAATAGCCTCGAACAAACTCTCAACGGCACCTTCTTCATCTATAATATTTCCTTCAGTGTCATAGATGAACTCCCGGTCAAAAAACGTCCGACCTTTTTTCCCTGAAGGGTCTAAATAAACTGGGTTATCCATCTTGGCATAAGTCTTTAGTACCGACCATGCTTGATCACCAAAAACATGCCTCTTAGCCATTCTTCTAATCAATTCTACTTCAAGCATGTCAGAAACTTCACCGCTCGATAAACCTTGAGTATCTGTTGTGCTAAGAAGTTCCTCAAGTTGTGCTATTTCCGTTTTATACTTACGCCCATATGAATACTTAGAAGTAAGTTCTTTGTGTAACTCTTCCGCACTTTTTAGAATTAGCTTGTCATAAGCAGGGTCTAAGTCTGCAAGCCCGCCATCAAGAGATTCAACCGCATCCGTCAACCTCTCCCGCATCCGTTCAAAGTTGATTTCAGCATCAGGAGCATTCGCACGGGTATAGTTACGATTTACGTCTTGAGGACTATCACTAAAATAAATAGCGTCACCGAAGGCCCCTCTTTGACTCCCAGGTTTAAATTGATCAAACTTATGGGGGGTGCCATGAAAAAGCTCAATAGGCTCGCCAGCGTCATCTACTACCTTAGACTTCCCAAACCAGTTCTTAAATTGAGGTAATTTAGTTATTCCTCCTGTGGGAATAAAAGGTAAAGCAGCTTTACCCACCATACCTAAGCCTACTGCAGCTTTCCCAATTGCAGTGTCTGCGGCAACCTCTGTCGCAGCAGCTTTCACAAATGCTTTTTTGGCCTCGTGTGTACTCTTAGGAGTAAGCATACGCCGATTCAAGTCGCCCGGATGAATACCTGGAGCTTCAGCTAATCTCTCTTGTTTCTCTAGTGCCGGGTCTGGATTCTCTAGCGCCCAATCTTGTGCTTCTGCTAGGGGGCCTTTAATAAGCTTAGAAGCTTCTTCTAGCCGTGAGCCTAAGCTTTGTTTTCGTGGTTCTTCAACAGGTTCTTCCCACGTAGTTCCTACAGGATCTTCGCTAGCTTCCCCTCCTCCAAAAGTAGACGTTTCGCCTAATGCTTTCCGAGCAGCTTCTAAGCTTAGCTTTCTATGAGGGGAAGCCATATTAACTCTCTAAATTAGAATGGGGCACCCTTAAAGCCTTGTGACGCGCCTTGGAAACCTGATTGAACTCCGGGTTGAGCCGGGGCCGGTGAGCCGGGTCCTCCTGCTGGCATCGGTATAGGAGCAGGTTCCTGTGTCCCAAGAGGCAGATCTCCACCTGCCATCGAAGGATCTTGGGGTGCTCCCGGTGCTGGGGGCATTCCTGCTGCTTGTGGCATCTGCTGTGTCGGTGGCTGATTCGTCAACAAAATCTCTGATAAACCTAATAAGTCTAAAAGCTTAACAACTAGCTTTTCTTTATCGACTTGAGGAGATTCAACCAATAATGGCATGTATTGCTGGATCTTTTGTAGTTGAACCAATCGATGATTTTCAGTCGGACTATACGGTACTGCATCATAATCAAAATCCATTGGATGCTCATAAGGAGATCTTTCCTCACGCACCCCAAGGGCTTCACGGGTAATAGTTAAGACTTCCCGACTATCGGTTAATCTCACTGGAAGCATCGTATCTTCATGCAAGAACTCTTCATAAAGCCCAATGACCATATTCCCAAGAGCACGCACAATATCCTCAACTGCCTTGATGCGTCGTCCATTACGTGTACGTGTTGCTGTGTCAGCTAAAGCTACTTCAGTAGCCACATCAGCCACACCTACCACCCCACGGCTGTATTGAGGGATACCTAAGATAAACTCTACCGTTTGAGTACAACGATCTCTCATATGATTAAAAGACGGTTGGAATTGCGGAGTAGGCGTTTGCCCAATTAAATCCCGCAAAGGTGCGTTAGCTTTCCCCATCACTGCTACCATCGACCCCGGTTCATTGGCATCTCGAAGGGCTGTAGTCAAAGACTCCGGGTTATCCACTAGCCCTGTATTTACTAGCAATACCGGCGTAGAGGAGTGCGCGTGCCATAACTCCAACGTATCGATCTCGTTAAGACGCTCTTGGATTGACGCAATAAGTTTAACATCACTAACCCCACCAAGATCTAACATGTTGTCGTTAAAGATCAGTTGGGTAAAAGGATTACGCACATAACGATAAGGAAGTTCCCCATCGAACAATGGCTCTTCTATCCCATCTAACATATGATAATAGCGCCCATCACCTTCAAAATCATACACTTCATAGACCGTAACCCAGTCATATACTTCTTTTGAAGCACTATTAAGCATCGATTTATTACGGATTGTATCTCGTAACCATGCAGGATAACCCCCAAAAGAAGCCTTCTCTGCTACCTTTGCATTATAGGTTGCTCCCTTACGCCCTTTCTTCTTTGTTCGACGTTTAAATTCAGCTTTCGTTAGTACAGTGACTTCAATAAGATACCGAATATCCTCCCAACGTGGTGCTGCAAGATCGTAGAAAACATAACGGGGATCTACAACGAAAAAATCAACTGTCTCGGTTTTAAAATTCCAAATAGATTTAAAGAATCCCCTGCCGCATAAAGCAGTATTTGTGGCGACTTTCCAAAGTAATTGGTGGGTTTTATTCCGCTTTAATGTGTCGTTAATTAATGCTTCACGAAATTGAGCTACTTCCCGTAACGCCTCCCGTCGAGCAAATACGGTGACTTGTGGATTCGTGGGACAAACATTCGCGATCATTGTATCGATATATGCGTAAGGATAATTTGTCTCAAAGTTAATTTCGTCTTCGCTAGTGCCTTCCATTGAGCCCGCAGGCAAATCAGTTGACGACTTCCAATACTCGGACAAATACCAACTTCGATACTTATCCCAGTAATTACGCTCGGTGTTACTTCGAGTCTTATGGGTTTCAATTATACCACGAAGTTGCTGATGCGTTAACGCCATTCTATCCTCGCTTTAACGCCGATCGTGCAGCATTAAGCCGTTGTGTCCCTAGATGTTCAGGACGTGATTGTAAGGGTTCAAGCTTGGCCATAATTGGAGATCCCATGACCATTGGTCCACTTGATTCTTTTTCTTCAATTGCTTCTTTAACCTTCTTCGCGATTTCAAGAAATTTACCCCCAGCCTTTTCTTTGGGCTCTTTGGTCTCTTTGTCTTCTTTAGGCTCTGACAACTTCTTTTGAATAACTTTTTTAGTTTTATCTTTGAAGCGTGTCTCTACTGCGCCTTTTTTATTTGAAGGTAGGTCTTTGGTTGACTTAACCGTAACCTCCCCTCGTGGACCTGGGCCTGGGTCATTTAGAATTGAACGGTCCACGGGCTTTTTCGCTTGCACTTTTGGATTAAATTTAGGAGTCGGTGCAATACTCCCAGTAGTTGTCATAGCCATTATTTTTTATCCCCCAACAGACTTTTTATATCTTCAGCAGTTCTTCCAAGTGAGTCGGCTTCATCTCTAAGCGGTGTCTCTTTGGGGGTCTCTCTCCAAACACCCTGCTTGGGCAGTCGCCTTAGCTGAGGCTCTTGTTCACTTACCTCATCCCAACTACTTACTGCTTTTTCTAGCTGTGACTTAAATTCAGGTGAAAGCGTAATAAGCCCGTCGTTCCCAAGTTGAAGGAGACTCTCAGATACCCCAGCGTTGCTGACCGTACTAGAACCTAAGAAGCCAATGTCACCAAAATACTTCTTTAATAAAAGACCCGTATCCCTGTTTTGTTGCCAGTATTTGTCTTGTTCAGTATCTGCTTGTTCCCAAGCGCTGTCCTGCATTTTTAAAGCTGTTTGGTAAGCATCGGCAGCGTTTTCCCCTCCTATTGGAGAAGAGGCTACCTCCACTTCATCCGCAAGCACTTTAACTTTACCCGGCATATTATCCGGGTCCCGCATAGCCTCTTCGTTAGTGACCGAAGTATCCGGTTCCCATTTATCGAGTGCTTTCTCCGCCGCTTTTTTACGGATGTCAGAAGCATTATAATCAGCCATTAGCGTTTCCTCCGATAACGGGCACGTTTACGTTTTGATACCTTATCTGATTGAGACTGCTTACGATAATCTTGAACTTGATCCCACGTCATGTCTCTAAATAAAACTACGTTTTTAAGGTGGTCTTCCCCGCTCGAAACTTTATAGCGAGAGGGAGAGCGACGGGCAGCAGTGACCGCCATTTGTAATGCCGATATTTTATCCCAGTGGTGTCGATTCCGGCGTCTCTTACCCGCCCCATCTCCGTATAAAATCTCATGAGTAACCGCACGCTCCACCCGTTTATCGTGTTTATACCCTGTTAATTGGTCTACAGTGTCAGCGTCATTGAGCACCAATTCATCTTTTAAAGCTTCTTGTAGCCAGCTTAACATTTGGTCTACTGACTTTGACGTAGCGGTGATCCCTGGTCGATAAGCTTTCTCATAGTAAACATTCTTACACTCCATCTCTTCTAGCAGTGCAAGAACTGCAGCCCCGACCCCGTTTGACTCAACTGCAACAACCGCATGGTTGTAATATCTGGCTGTCTGCAAAATCTTTCGTGTAAAAGGCAGCGGCTCTGTATGATCTGCAAAGCAAGCTACTTGCGTCCACTCCCCATCGTAAACTTTGAGTACCTGAAATGCAGCATGGTCGCGAGCAGCATAGCCAGCAGGGTCCACTCCGATGACATAGATAGCCCCCTCCTCTGGTTTCTCATACTCTTGATAAGGACCTACCCACTGAACTAAGGGACGGTCCCGATGCTTTTTTAAGAGTGAACTGTGGATCACTGATGAAGAAGAAGTCAGCCAACAACTTACATCGTCAGAAGGATAATACACATTAAACAAGTCGGGGTTACGACGGATCTCCGGGTCAATCTCTAACATTAGACGACGAAAAGCTAAGTTCTCTTTCTTCAGACCTAACGCCCCATATCGGTCTAATAACCTAATCTCTTCTAAATCTAATGCTGCTTCTTTAGGCCAAGGACGTTGGTTTAACTTGCCATCCCAGAAAGGGAAAAACGCATAGACGCTTCGCCCGATACCCTTCTTCGCATCCCGACACTGATCGTGCCACCACTCCGCAGAAGGCGCATCAAGAGGCGCAGGGGTCGATTCAAGCACCATCAATGAGTGATCCCGGTTAATCATCGAAGGGTAAATCAACGTGTATTGTTCACCAGCATTTGCCCAATAGGGTACTTCTGAAGCATGAAAAGAGTCAGGTGACTGACCAATACCAACCGCTCCTGATTCACCCGAAAGGACTCGAAGCTTACCACCTGCTGTGCCCTTAAACGTTAGCTGCCTGCTCTCGCGGTTAGGCACAGTAGGAGAGCGTAATGAGTCAGGCCACCGAGCGTGACAAAAGTGAACCCGACTATGCAAATACTCTGCACGCTTCTTATTATCTGCGATACAAACGTGGTCCCATCCAGGGGTGTAAGCTGTCTTAGCATACGCGCATAATTCAACGACAAGTGATTTACCCCCCTGCCGATACCCCAACAAGGTCAGCCATTTTGTCTGCCCGTATTCAGTTAAGGGGGGCTCTGAAAAATACGATAAGATTGTAGACTGAAGCGTCTTCGTAATTTTAAACGGGTCAAAAGGTACTTCACAACCAGTCGATTGATCATGAACTTTCCCGTATGCTCTTAGACTCAACGAAGGATCTGCAAGTGCATCGAGTGCATCTTTAGCAGATAAATTATTCATCGTTGACTACGATACGTTCTGGTTCAGATTCAATTGGAATTGCATCCACCACAGTGTAGGAAGCTTCTAAACGAGGGGCTTCTCGTCGTACCGAAACCAGTGCAGTAATCACATCTGAATAAGCTGCTTCTGGAGTACCTTGGGCTGCGTTTTTAGTGGCGACAATTGTAAACATCAACTCGGCATATCGTCGGGCTTCTCGTGCAATTGCTGGGGTGATATTGCCTTCGATTAATTCTGCAAGTAAGATTTGAGAAAAACTAATTAAGTCGTCATAATCTTTAACTTCATGTTTCTTTAGCAACCCTGCAATCATCTCCCGTTTTTCAGCAGGGACGAGAGTAAGCCAACTTCGATATTCCGGGCCTTCGCCTGACGGTGCTGAACGTTGTACTCTCGGACTAGTTTTTCGCGCCATTCTGTCTCCTTTGGCTATACAACCCTAACCAATTTTTGTGTAAACCGGGCCTAAACCCTCGACGTTGTTTTAGATGCCCATCACGGACAAAAGACCAAAAGTAAGGTGAATCAGTTAACAACTTTACCATGTCGTTTGTTAAAAGATGTTCCCCCTTTACTAAAGTTGACTGGATCTCCAACTTCTTTAACATGCCTACATCCAGGTTAATCGGCCAAAACGTTTTAGACCAATCAATTTTTGCACACCACAATTGGAATTGGGGCACCGCACAAAGCACCTTCAAATCTTGGAACATTTCTTCTTCAATAAGCTCTCTAGCTTCCCCTGTTATCCGCACAAGTTGAGGAATACTCATCCCAAAGCAATAGGCACGTAAGTAAAATATCCCCTTTGATCTAAATTTTATCCCCCCGAAGTTCCCTTTCTCGACACATGCAAACTCATAAGGTGTTGGGGGAGGGACTACCCCGAAGGCTTCTTTTAGGAAACGTGGATAAGTTCTAGGTGCATGGTATGCTGTAGGGGTAAGGAACCATGCTAGCATTTCAGGAGTTTGAGATAGCCAGTCTGCTATCTCTTTACGCTGATCGGGAAAGGCACTCACGGGTCTGTACCATTTAAAGCGTCTCTTCCTATATTTCTGGCAGTATTCTAAGATGATCTCATGGGCTCTACTGAAGAATGTCACCTGCTTTTTCCCGCTCTCTGCTCGTATTGCCATATGCAAAATTGGGTGATGAAAAGGCTTTGTCGTAGGCGGAAAATCCCCAGGATGAATGCGTAGTGTTCTTTGGTAAGGTCGCTTAGACTTAGGTGCCGTCATTTAAGTGGGTCCTGCTCTCAAAACTGATTACTTTGCTAACGGGTTTAGGCTCAATGTCCCCCACATCACGCAAACGAATCCCCATCCACGGGCGGTATGTCGTTTTAGACCCCCTCTTCGTAGGCTTGCCTTGTGAAAACCCTCGTTCCCGAAGCAACATTCTAAAATAACGTGGCTTCATTGGGGCTTCATGGTTCTCTTCACACCAGTCTAAGAAAGCATTGTAGAATATTTTAGGATTAATCGAGGCTTCTTTATCGAAGACACAGATGTCATCGAAGAAGGGTTTAAGTTGGTCTAGCTGCTCTCGATATTCTTGCGTAGCTTCGACTACATCCCCAGGTGCATTTAGTCCATTTCGTTGCCATTCTAAGCATCCTGCGACAACACGGTTTAAAATCCCTGGCAACTCATCCAAAAGCTTAAAATCTAGGGTCTTATCTTGTTGACCTTCCTCAATTTTTATTTCAAAAGGAACCAAGAGCATCCTACGCCAGATCCCTTCATCATTCCCCTTAATAATTGGCTTATGGTTTGCGGATAGCCATATTTTATGCGTAGGGGAGAATTCAAAGAAGTCTTTTTGCATATATCGGGCTTTAATCCGGTCGCCCCCCGTCATTTGCTTGATGGATGCTTCGGCTAAGCTTCTCCCTCGGTCTATCTCCGAGCTAACGACGAATCGAGCCCCTAACAGGTCTGCTACTTCCGTTGGATGTCGCCCATTCTTGGATGAGAGCAGCAATTCCGGGGCAGACTGCTTTGAGTAACCTCCAAGCATTCGTTGTATGGTGCCTAGAAACGTCGATTTACCATTTGCGCCTGTGCCGTAGAGGAAGATTAGCTTTTGTTCACTTACGAGCCCTGTGAGAGAGTAGCCTAAGTATCGATAGAGGAAGGAGATTAAATCGAGTCTCCCGCCCATGATCTCATGTAAAAACTTATCCCATTGGGGGCACTTTGCGTTGGTGTCATACTCAACTGGGCAAAGCTTAGTGATCAAATCGTTACGATTGTGGGGGAGTAGTTGGCCCGTTTTTAAATCAATGGTGCCGTTCTTTGCGTTTAGCTTCCAAGGGTCCTTGTCTAATTGCTCGACATTAATTGCGACTCCTTGTTCAAAGGAGGCCAACCCTACCATCGCATGAAGTGCTTTTGAAGATTCAGACTTTACGGCATGTTTGTACAGCCGATCTGCTTGGTCAACATCTGTGGTTGCTGCTGCCTGTGCAAAAATCGTTGCGATTGACTGTTCAGCTAAGCGCATCGCTTCGCCAGTATCGTCCACGCGCCAACGTGTTCCACTATAGTACAACCATTTCTTCCACGTCCCTAAAAATCGAAGCCGATCTCCGAAACCCGCCACCAACCGTTTCGCATTTCCTAAGTCAGTTAAGCCTGGAGAGTTAGGACCGGAAGGACTGCGTTGGTTACTCCCCGTAACACCACCACCCCCTCCGGCCCCTACCCCTTGTCCCTTTCGGAACACCCCAAACTTTTTCTGAAACGCTTTCCAGCCCTTTCTACCCGAGCCGACACACTTCTTGTGCATACAGCCCGCGTACACGTCACCTGAATTGGTCTGAACGATGTACGCAGCCCTATCGTTGTGGGCATCGTCAAAGGGACAGGTATCAAATACCCATTTACGTCCCTTATCTCCCCACTTCATTTCGACTGGCCGGTCATTATCGTCAAAATGAGCATGAAGCCACATATCTAAGCGCCGAGCCCGCTCTGAATTAAATGTCCCGTCACTTAGTGGGGCTCGTTTTGCGAATGCTTCTAACTTCTGCTTCGTAACCTTCTCGAAGTCTTCAGGAATTTTAAGCACTCGTGCATTTCGATGCGGACGGTCTTCAGTATGGGCTCCTTTCCGTGCCACAGTCCCATACAACTTCCAGATCCTTGCAGGATTGAACACCTTTTGATCGATGTTAACCCCCTCAATAGAAAAGAAGAGTTCAAGTGCGGCATAAAATCTTTTAATTAACGTATGCTTAGGTGTCATGTCAATCTTGTAGATCAAATGGGCACCGTTACCTGAATCTCCCACCATAGGAGCAGGCCAACCTTCCGCCTCAAGAGACTGGTAGATTAGTTTGACTACCTTAAATGCTAAACGCTTCTCTGCTAACGTCGCTGAAATGTGTGACGGACGTATTGGGTCTACGTCAATGAGCAAATAGGTGTGCTCTAACACATCATCGTCTTGTGTCGAAGGTAATCCCGCTGTTAACTTGTTCGGGCTACGTGCGAATAGAGCAGGATTGATTTTGTTGGGGGTGACATAAACACCATGAGCCCCGTCATCACTACATGCTGCTGCTGCAGAAGCGAGTTTGTCTAAGTCGTTGAAATAACCTGACTGAACAAAAGGTCTACTGCCGTAACGGGGAGGGGAAATTACACGGAGTTCAACAACTTGGTCTTTCTCGAATAGAGCTTCTAAGGTTGCCGAAATTTCTTGCTGGTTTGCAACCAACAAATGAGGGGGAGTTTTGGGCATGGGGGAAAACCTCTAAGCAAATAAGTCATCACAGTCAGGTGGGCCAAAGACGGAGTCATCCTTTTGTTCAGGAGAAGGGGAGGGGAAAGGAACCACAATGTTCAAGCTCTTCTCACGTTTTACTTCCTGCCACTCAATAACCTCTGCTTTAATCTGCTCTGATGGTGGACGCTCATTTATGTGAGAGTCGTGCCCGTCTAGTTGCTGGTCCATAAGCGCTAGGTCGTCTTCTAAGACCTCAATCAGAGGTTTCCCTTGAGAAGCAGCCTGTGGGTTAGGGTGCGAGGGTGCCTCGTCCAGAAAAGCCTGTAGGCTCTGCTCGCTGATGCGCCACTGATTGCCGATCTTTGTCGCGGATAACTTCCCCTCTTTAAGAAAGTTGCGTACCGTGTTGACACATACTCGTAAGTGCTCTGATACCTCTTTGATGGTATAAAATTTAGGCAGATGTACTGGGATAGTAGTCATGGGAGCCTCCTTGCTAATTGGGTCTTCTTCTTTTGTACTTCATCTGAAAGAGTCTGTCAAGCCTACTATTGAAGAATAAAACATTACCATTTATACCAACAGATACTAAGTTCTTATAGGCTAATTAGGTGTGCTTGACAACTTCTTGACGGTCTGTAACCTTCTGTAACCTAGTTTGTAACCTATAAGGAAAGTAGTTAGCAGCTACCTTATCTGCAAGGTAGAGGGGCTAAAGTTACAGGTTACAGAAAAGTGTGAACTGGAGCCCTATAGAAGAGTATATATATAAATATATTATATATGTGTTTTTATAGGTGTTTTATTTTTTATTTAGGGTCCCTATATAGGGCTTTGACTATTTCCTGTAACTTGTAACTTTTTATATAACTATATAGATTAAAACTATATTAATTGAGGTTACAAAGAGGTTACAAAGGGTTACAAGCAGTCAAGAACATGTCAAGACGTGTGGAATAAGCAGTCAAAGGAGGGGTGTGTTTGGTACTTATTGTCATCAAGCGTAGCGAATTAGTAAAAGTGTAACATGAGATTTAGTCGAATATGCTCGTGCGTTTCTTACCTCCCCCCCAGGCTAGAAACAGGCCCCCCGTCGAAGGGGGGATGCTCGTTAGAGCGATACCCCTTCCAGGGAAATAGAAGGGCGGTTATGAGCACGCGATAGCGGGCGATTAACCTCCGCCCCGCCCGCCTCTACCCCGCTACGTCTAGCCAAGGACTACCCCGGCCCCTCCCTCGTGACTACTCGGCTACGGAGTTAGTGAGGAAGCATGACGAGCGTACGTAACCACAGGTTTAACTAGGCTTCTCTACGTATTCCTGCTTCTCCTGGGGCACGCTAACTCTAACCCCGGCCCCCCTTACCCTTACCCCTACGCCTTTAGCCACCTTACCTTGTGTCAGAGTGCAGCTAAACGTGCGAGCGTAGCGAGCGATTTTTTTTCAAGTGTTGATAGTGAAGTCCCTTGGTGGTCCTGTCATGGCCGGAAGTCCGCGATTTTCGGGCAAAAGAAAAGCGCCCCATTAACCCGTTAGGATTAATGAGGCGCTCGAAGTCAGCGAGTTCAACTAGCGTTGAACCAGGTCAAACCATACCAAGTCAAGCCAATGAACAACCAGACAGAACAAGCAAGGAGCCAGTTCTTCGTCGGGGTGTTCTGCGGGCTATGCATTCCAACGGCTCGGCGTGAGTCCTAGCACGGTGGCCTTGTTGAGATACCCGTCCATGAGTTGCCCCCCAAGAACTGCTAGCTCTTGCTGGTTGTCGGTTTGAATCTGCTTGGCGACAATCGCAACCTTGCTATGCAGTCGGGTGACCGCATTGACCATTGTTGCGGGGGTGACAACCGTCTGACCGTCTTCGGCCAGTGTCTCGTTGATCATCTCATGCATAAGCACTTCCACGGCTAGGTCCCGTTGGACCTTGGCATTTTTGCCTTTGCCCGCTCCGGCTTTGATCTCTGCCATGTTGACCAGGGCTGAGAGTTGAGTGTTGGGTATCAGATCGTTCAACTGCTTCGACTTGACGATTTCCGCGACTGCTTCATAAACATCCGCATACCCTAGCGATTCAATCTCTTGGCTCCCCAAGAAACCAAACTTGTTACGGAAGTCAGCGAAGGTATCAACGCCCATACTTGCACCCGCGCCTACTGCTGTAATGATCCGGCCTGTTGCACCTTTGTGCCGCGCCTTCAATGCAGTCTGTAGGGCTTCCTGTAGAATGATGAGGTTAAGACACAAGTTCCGTAAGAAGCCGTACATCACCGAAATACCCTGGCCATATGAGTCACCCGACTTGTATTTTAGGAGCAGCTTGAACACGTCCCCCGCGCCGAAGTCTACTGTTGAGTCGGAGTCGATATGGTCCTGGGCTTCGACGGTTAGCTGCGTCGTGCCAACGTTGTATCGAACGCTCGCCCTCCAACCATCACCGGCACCTTCAGCGAAGGCACGGATCTCCCTGTCGCATCCTGAATAGCTCCAAGTGGTTGGGGCTACGCTGTAAATGCTCGGGGCTTGTCCTGGTAAGGTTCGGGTTAGCAGTTGCACACCTTCACCAGCAAAACGGGCACGGGACACGCGAGAATTGAAAAACTCCACGAACTCGTCGCCCTTCATGTGGTGAGAAATAAACCCCATCCCAGGTAGCAGACTATCCCGCCGGTTCCACTTCTTACCCTCTTCGGTGCCGTCGTCGGTGACGCCGTTGATGTTGTCCTCGTGGTCCTTGCTCGACTTCAGGCCTTGGCCGCCGAATGCTGCCATACCGTTGCGCTCCAAGTTCAGCGGCTCGCCTGTGCGTTGGTCAACGAACTGAATTTTTCCCGCGTCGTCCTGCTGCGCTCGGATCTGGCCTAGTTTGATAAGGCGTTGCTCGCGACGCTCGCCTTCAATGATTTGGGCTATCTCCTCGGCGGCTTCACGTAGGGTGGGTAGCTCGGCGTGTGCTAGTCGGCTCTGGCCTAGTGCTCGTTCACCATAGGTATTGAGCACGCTGCCCAGTGTTACGGCTGTGTCTGCGACATGGAACCCCATAGCTCCCAGGTCGTCGGCCTGTTCGGTGACTCGTGCGAGACAGGTTGACGTGACGCCGTGACTATTCCAACCCGTTCCGCCTTGGTTCTCGGTGCTGCGTAGGGCTCCGGTTTCGGCGCGATACGTCTCTACCTGGGCGGCGGCGTCGTTGACTTGCTCGGCTGCCGTCCGCACTGCGTCCAGGGCTGCACGTCCGTCCTCGGTCTTGGCTAGCGCTCGGCGCTGTGCTCGGTTGCCGATGGTGGCTATCGCTGTAGCTGGAATGTCCAGGTGCAGAGGCGGGGCGCTAGTCGGTGCCTTGTACACCGTTCCTCGGGCGGTGACTTCTAAGCATTCGTGGAGCTTGCATCCTTCACGGTAGCGGCTACAGCCTAGTCCTTGACGTCCTCGCACGACTCGACCCAAACAACCATCGACGGGGCACGGGTCGTTAACGTTGATAGTAGGGGGGAGCTCTGCCAGGATGGATTGCGCAATTCGTGCGTTGGATTCTTCCACCGCTGGCAACTGTGTCCAATGCGTAATTGGGTCCTTGTCGTCGTCTTGCTCTGCGTCTGGGTTAACGATCGGCTCTGTGGGCTTGATGATCTGCCCCTCGAATCCGTGCGCGGCGTGCAGTCGCATTACTTCGTCCTGGCTTAGTTTGTCGGTTTGATTTCCGTCTTGATCGATGTAAGAAAACATCTTAACTCCATGCCCCTGAGCGGGGCTTTGTGCCCCTTCTGGGGCGTGTTGTGGTTCTTGCGGTAGTGCAAGCTGTAAACCTGCCGGGGCTAGCCGTGGCTAATCTCGGCAGGGCTACCGGCTGAACTACCTGTGGTTAGCTGATGGGGTGATTGATGATGTGCTCTTGGATAAGTCGCTCGCAAGCTTCGCGGGTGTCGGCGTAACGCCAGCACAAGTCATCGGAATAGAGGCGTTCTCCTACTCGGGGGAGCCCTTGTGCTTGGCTGACCCAACACAGAATATGGCGGATGTAAGGTGCTTCGTGGTAATTCCGATAACTGACGGCGACATAGAGCGGCGCGTTGTTCTCTTCTCCCAGACACGGCACCTCTGCGTCTGGAACCTCTACAATTTGGTAGAACCAGGAACCGGCGGCGTACTCGGCGGCGCGGTGATTGTCGCCAGCGGTGATACGCTTGGTCGTCCGTGCGTCGAATGTCTGACCAGGGTTGAAAGTCGTTGTAAAGTAATGTGTAACTCCGGTGTCCTTGTCGGTGACGGGTACGGTGCTGATCAGCACTCCATGTATCCGGCTATGGGTAGCTGCTCCGGTGCTTTCCAGAGCGGTCAAGTCGGCGGGTCCGTTTTCGGCTTCGACTCGGCTACTACCGATACCGAGTATGATTGATGTGGTCATGTGACCTCCTTGTGTGTGTGTGTGTGCTGTCTCCACTTCACAATAACCTCTAAGGAATAGAAAAGCATAGCAACGGCTGATAAAGTCTAACAAGGTGACCGATAGTTAGCCTACAGACTAGCTTAGTCGTAGTTGTAAAGAGAATGTAAACCGCTAAGGTGCTGAATTCTTTAGCGGGCAAGTGGTGGAACTGACGTTTTTTATATACATACTGTATACTGCCAAGCTCTGCAAAGCTCTGCTAGCCTGTGACATTTAATGACATATTCCATTTTATACACACCCTGTATACTAATCGGCTGATAATGTAGGTAGCTCCTGCGGAATTGTTTCACGGCGTTAAACGTACCCAGGTATAGGTAGCTGCTCAAATCCTTATAGGGCTTGATTTGGCCCCTTAGCGGCGGGTTGACATTTGGTTGACATTGTTACCCCTTGGCACGCTTTGTGCATCCCTGCAGTAATCGTGCCAATGCTTACCAACGACGTGCAAACGCTGATAAGTATTGACACGTCAACACCAGCCGATAAGTCAGTTTGGTCCGTCAGCCCTTGACATGCCAAGACCTCACCCCTAAGTTCCCTCACACCCTAGTCTTGCCTAATGGCTGTCAAGCGTAGTCGTTCCTATCGGGTGTCAAGCGTAGTTTTCCCTCTACACTAATCAACTTTGTTGATAGTGAAAAAGAGGCTTTCTACCGGGAGAAAAAGGTTTTGCTCGGTGAAGTTAGCCTGTATCATATGTCAAGAGGATGTAAAGGCTTTGTTCTGCTTGTTGACATATTCCACTACCTGTGAGTAAATGGTATCAGAAAGCAACACAACACAACACAACACAACACAACACAACAACACGTCAGGAGATACTATGAGACTCGTTCTAACCTATGAACTAATCAGCACCGATCAAGGTGGCTACGCGAGCAAAGGCATAACTTGTTTACGCCTATGCTATCGGGAGCCATTGAAGATCTTAGACAGTTTAGCCGACGACATCCGGTCAGGTTTCGGTCCTGGGCAAGACACTTGGACAGCTTACCTAAAGGATGGGGTTGACACCCACTATGCTACGAGTGATCTGCCTGCTATTGTCGATTTAGAATACGTTCATACTGAAAATCATATAGGGGAAAAGACCTATTCCACTGTGACTTTAAGCGAGGGGCATACCACTTCCTCTCTCCATAACTTTCGTCACATGACTAAACTTCTTAATAAGTTAGTCAAGCGCTGCGGTAAAGAATCCGATGGCGAGTGGTACGATCCTAGAGGTCACTATGACTTCCACTTAAACGATCTACCGTTAGTGGTAGCTACACTAGAAAAGATGGGAGCTAAGCGAATCCAACGCTACACTCCTGACTATCGGTTTGCTAGCCAACTCGTGCCCTATCGTTGCACCTTACCCACGGTCTTTCGTGGGGATAAACTATCTTACACTCTAAAAACTGTATCAGAAGGAGCAGCATAATGCTACTTATCGAAGCTACCCCTAGCGTATTAACAAAATACCAGCATAAGAAACTAGGTCCAAAGGTTTATACCGAGGATGACCACACCTATCGGATCACTGCTACCATCCGACACGACGACGATTGTGGTAATGGTCACAACACCTTCTCCATCACTTGCGACATTGACTTAAAGCTGGCCAGCCCTATGGGGCCTATAAAGTGGGAAGAGTACAGCAGCGGATGCTGTCATGAGGAGTTTGCTAAGTACTTCCCAGAGTACGCGCACCTTATCAAGTGGCACCTTACCAGCACCGATGGGCCGTTGCACTATCTTGCTAATACCCTATATCTAGCAGGTAACAAGGACCACAACGGACGCCATAAAGGTGACGTAACTAACTGGTCTTGCGGTGTACGGTTCGGAAATAGCCCTGTCACACACAAGCTTAGAAACTCATTCTATGATTTCCTACAGGAACGCATGGGGACTGGTGACTTTCAAGTTACCGCTATCGCGCATGGACCGGATAACAATTGCGGAGGGTATAAGTTCCGGCCTAAGTATACCTTAATAGGCTACGGTGAGCACTGGCATGAATGCCCTTTCGATACTGAATTCGAAGCGCGAGAATTCTGTGGGGCTCTCAATAATGTGCACACTGAATTTGTTTCAATACCTCTGACGTACAGCGAAGGGAAAGAGCGACAACTCGACTTTGCCCGTGCGGCTGCGGTATGGCCTGATGCTACCGACGAGGACTTGACTGCACCGGGACTGAAGGAACGGCTAGAAGCACGACTACCTACTCTACTGCAAGAGTTCCAGACAGATGTGTGTAACATTGGCTTAACTTATTAGGAGGACCATCCATGCGATAGAGATAAGCATCCATTTAGGTTGGCAGGTATTCCGGGCAGGATGCTTGCTAGCTGCCAAGACCGCACGGGTAGGCATAGCGGGAAGAGAGATCTTCAAATCAGGTGCCTTACTATTTTCATAGCAACATATTTTATACTCTTTAGTTTCTTACATCTCAACACACAACACACAACACAAGGCGAACCAATGCGAAGTTTAAGCAGCATCAATCAATGTCACGAAATTATCATGGAGATTACTCATTCAATGAGAAGTATATGCGCTAAGTCTTACGGTGAGGAGACTTCTCCGGTATGGTTTGGGGAACAG
>Ga0098061_1000018_pt1 | contig 54215 bp, 48 predicted proteins | sample 22_taG_FD_92579 | JGI IMG/M metagenome (GOLD analysis project Ga0098061, IMG submission 92579) | Marine viral communities from the Subarctic Pacific Ocean - 22_ETSP_OMZ_AT15343 metaG | ecosystem: Environmental > Aquatic > Marine > Oceanic | place: Subarctic Pacific Ocean | collected 2015-01-20
GGGCGTGACATCGGTGATGGGCCATTCTCACTCGATCATCTCGGCAGCGGTGAAGGGTGGAAAGGCGTGATGCCTCTTGGTCCTGCGATCTATTTCGCCACGAACAAAAACATCGCGATGAGGTATTGCAAATACAGCGACGAATCTTATTTGTACGAGGTGTCTATCCCTACTTCCGGTCTGTACAACTCAACTTGGGGAACACCGATTGACCTCAAAGATCGCCTTCGAGAAGCGGTAGTCGACGCAGAAGATCTAACAGGTAAAAAGATAAAGCACTCAATGGGCGGTACTAAAGACTTGTTTAGTCTCTTGGGCAACGACGCACATGAATTCCTACGTGATGCTGGATGCACTGGCTCATGGACTAATCTTGCTGCGGGTGGCGAAGAGATTGGCGTATACGATCCATCTATTATCGAAATCGTCAACAAGGAACCGATAACCTCGAAGAAAGAAGCAGCGACAATTATCCCTGAGATGGGCGACGTTATTGCAGCTATCGACATGAGCAAGGATATGGTCATGAGCGCGAATGACTGGAACGAGTTCGTCGATGCGCTGTCTCCTGTCCGCTACGCGCTACAAAAGCAGAACGTCCACTTCTACTTGCAACGCGAGTTTGATGCACCACACTTCCTGTTTCCGCGACAGTTTGTCGTTGGTGGTGCGGTACAGACAAGACATTCAGGTGGGTCACAAAAGCCGATAGATTATTTCATGGCGCTCACAGTCTACCTGCCGCACAAAGACAACCTAGCTTGGTCTGTAATGCGGGACGAATTGATTGCTCGAATTGGACACGAACTCATTCACGTCAAACAAAAAGAGCTATCGGGTGGAATGTCTCGGTCTCCGCATCCACACAAAAGAGATATCTATGGACCTCTCACCAGAAAAGAAGACAAGAAGAAGACGAAGCAAGACCTAGATTACACGAGGAATCCACAAGAGTTCGGTGCAAAGGCGTGGAACATCGCACAAGAGTTGGCGAGTCTTACGCCCAGTGTATTTTACCACTCTTTTAGTGAGATACCTTGGAAGCTATCCGATGAATATGAACTTCAATATGCAGAAAAGCATGGCGATGAGAAGTTCCTGAAGAAGCTCAAGCGTAAGGTGGTCGACATTCTTCAGGACATGGAGAACAAGAAGACCGAGCAGACTCAGCGCGAATGGGCAGAGCAAGACGCACTCGGCAAGACAGCGGGCAAAGAAACGCTACCTGTGAATACGATTCTCTATCACGGAACAGTCGAAGAATTAGTTGGTGAGGGGATCAGACAGAGCGTCGACGGTCTCGCTTGGTTCGCTGAGAGTCCTTCTGTCTCTAAAAGTTACATTCCGACTGCGGGTATGCGCATGCGCGTGAGCCTTAGTAAAAGTGACTACCCGATACGCCCTGACAGAGATAACAAGGAACTCATAGAGCAGTTTTTCCCTGAAATCGTTTGGGAGATAGAATACTACGAAAACAATCCGCACAGTGTTCGGTCCTGGGGCGCGAAAGATTCCGAAGGTAATTATGTAGAGCCACCTACGTCTCCACAACTCATCGAAAAACTAGAAGCGTTGGGCTATGAAGACGACCCTGATAACTCTGGGATTCGTTGGAGCCCTAAATACGGTCTTCTTCTCGGAAACGGATGGGAGGTCATGCCTGCGGACTGGCAGGAACAAGGGCAGCTTATCTCGATTCGCGTTCGTCAACCGATCAGCTTGTACGACATGACTGAAGATGAAGGCGACTTGATGAACCCGCAGCACTTAGAGATCGACAAGTTCAATAAACTTCAAGAAGCTGGATATGACGGGGTACGGATCAACGATTTCTTGCAGCACAAGGAATGGGGCAACGTCGGTCATGAGTCCGTTGGGCTCTTCGCTTCAGGTCTAGCGAAGATTGATTATCACGACATAGAACCCGCTACACATCCGAGCAGCGAAGAACTCATGGGTCGCAAGGCCACAGCGTCGGCAACGTTAGAAGCGATGTACAATGAGATTTACGAGCGAGCTAAAGCTGCCGGTGCTAGCGACATCGGTGGAGGTAAATTGCTTATCAGTGGGCTCCTCATCAGACCACCCAAGGAAGCACTCGAAGAATATTTGAACCGGGGAAGCGAGGGAGAAGTCCGCGCATATTTCATAGAAGAACTCGAACCAGCAATCATGGAGTTCGAGTTAGGGGCAGATGAAAGGCTCAAGCAAAACGAGCACGATCTGATGGAGACGCGCTTAGAGGGGCAGGCTCATGAAGTCGAGCGAGTTGAGGATTTACCTGAAGCGGGTCCGGTGTGGGCTTGGCACGGTACGTCAACGGCATTACTAGCTCGGATAAAGTCTGAAGGTCTTGATCCTCGCTTCTCCGGTTCTACTTGGCAGGGCCAACAAGAAGGGGTGTACCTGAGTCTGACGGGTGATGTCTCAGTTTACACCAGACGTGCAGTCGCGCAGCACGGTGGCGAGCCTGTCATCCTCCGTGTCCTTGTTGACTCTGCGGACCTCATTCCCGATCCAGATGATTCGGATATCTCGTCGGGTCAGTGGCAAGTTCTTCACATGGGTTCCATTCCACCGGGTTCCATTTGGCAGATCGATGACCGTTGGGTGAAGACCGCAGCAGGGGAAATCGTGGAGCGCAAACTCGACGAACTTGCAGGAAGCGACATCGGTAAGCGTCGTCAACTAGAAGATGCAGCGATGGAACTCTATTCAGAAGGACTAGAGGATATGGAAGTCGCAGACGCGCTAGGTCGCCGCAGGGAACGGACACGCTTGGAGCAGACACCCAACTTCCCTGGCGCTGAGTTCATTGAAGAGTTTGGCGACTACTTGGTTTACCGAATCGATACCTACGAAGCCGCGAAAAGGTTGGGCACTAGGAACTGGTGCATCGTAAGAGATGAAAAGATCTGGGATCATTATCAAGAGCACGACCTCACATTTTGGTATCACATCGACAAAGAAGAAGGACCACCAGCGAAGTACGTTGTGGGAGAAATGCAAAAGGACGGCATGTCCGGTTTTGAGGTGTACAGCGATCAAGATGAAATGCAAATTGAATCCGTAGAAGACGTGAGTGAATCGCACGAAGAACGTGGCAGCACTGACATGGGTGTCGCATTTTACGAAATGCTCTTGGCCGCAATTGATGGCGACCCTCTCGCGCAAAAGAGACTGCTCATGCGACCAGGGCCAGAACATGAAGGCATGGCGGCGACCACAGATTACGTCGTCAGGAAATTACTCAAGGAGAAACGTCTGCCTCCTGAATATCTGGTAGAACTCGCTGACGGCTTCGCTGAGAACATGGATGAGTTGTCTTATTCTTATGGGCATCATACAGACACGAAAACGATCACAGATTGGTTCGAAAGTGCGGGCCAGGACTTTCCAAATGAGCTAGAAGAAGCTCTGCACCGGTTCGCTTCGATAAAGGTCGCCGCGCCGATTGATACAATGAAGACTAAGTATCCAAACCACCTTGATGAGTTGGATAAACTGATCGAGTCAGATCCAACCGGTCGTAGACGCTATATCGATTGGCAGATGCGGCAAGTTGTTCGGGATGTGCGGCTCGAAGAATTGATACCCCTGACGTGGCACTATCACAGGCTGTCGAAGCACATCGGCGGTAACATTGATGCCTTTCCAGACGTGGATAGCTTGTCTAAGGCTGTAGACGCTCAGATGAAGAAGGCTGTTCCACGGACGACAACTGAAGACACGGTAGAAGACAGCAAGTTACCGGAACCAGCTTACGTGACGCATCCACCAAGAGGGACAACGTATCGAGGACTGAGCGGTGACTATGACGTATTCGACATTAGTTCACATTCGGGAAGCGTTGCACTCGGTACAAATAAGTGGTGCATCGTTCGCGGTCAGAAGACGTGGGATGACTACGCTAAGAGAGACATCAAATTTCGCTATCTCGTAAACCGCGAGAAGGGTCTACCGGCTGAGTACGCACTTGCGATACATTTGGACGGTAAGCTCACAGAAGTCTACGGTCCAAATGACGAAATCATTGTACGTCCGCCCGAAGCCGCCAAGGAACATGGCGAAGGGGAAATGGCCGCAGACGAACTCGACAGTAAGGTTCGCAGGGCGCTCGATCCAGATTTAGTTATCATGGACCCCGCGTCTTCGTCAGGAGAAGTTCCTTTGGAAAAAGGCATTGGTTCTCATCTCACGACTGACTCTAGGTGGATTTACGCATTGGCGAAGGCGTATGACGCGGATACTTTCATCTCCATCGCAGATAGAGCGCACGAACACGCGAAAGACGGAGACCCCGGATATAGCAGCGAGCCGGGTTTCTATAAAGCGTATGCAGAAACCATCTTGAAGGGGAACCAACGACTGAAGCGCAAATTCGATTCATGGACACGTATGCGATACGGAGTTCCCATGCAAAAAATGTACAGGCTCTCGAAGTTGGGCCTCACGCCTGAATGGGTAGAGGATTACAAAGCCAAAGGTATCACGAGTCTTCGCGCTATGAGCAAGCTCGTGAAGCAACGTGTAACACCTTTCGAGGTGCGTGACGCGCTAGACGTTTGGATTGAAGAAGGACTCGGTACACGGGATGCACTGAAACTTAGGGATGTCAATCGTCGGTCGGGCCAATCCAGTTTCACCGTTGAAACATACAGAGAATACGTAGACCTTGGCATCACAGACATCGATCAGATAGTCGCGCTCGCCTCACCTTTTGGTCGTAATAGATTGATGATTACACCCGAGCATGTCCGAGGATTCAAGGCAAATGGTGTCGATAGCGTAGAACGCATGCTAGAGGTTCGAAAAGAGCTAGCTCGTGGGTCCATTGGCGCACATGCGTGGTATCAAGATGACGTGGAACGCCTATTACGCGCAGTTGAAGAATTAGAAGACCAGAAAAGACGAAAAGAATTAGAGGCCGAACATCAACGCTTGATGCCGAAGTTGAACGAGGCTTGGGAAAAGTTGCCTGAAGGTGAAGAAAAGGAACGAATTGCCGACTTAGATGCTTCGTTCTTCAATCGTTATAGTTATTTCATTCACGGATCACAAGGCGAAGGCTCGAAAGAAGCTGCGGAGTTTGTTGCGTGGGCACGTACAATCGTTCCCGGTGCGTTTCCGAGCTTCATGACTAAGGAAGCTGCGGGTCAGTCCTATAACCTATTACGTGGGCTCACAGAGGCTTCTGCGGACTACGATTCTCCTCCATCTGACCAACCCGAAGAAGGCGCAGAGGGACCATGGGAAGAATCGCTCCCCGTGGAGCCTATCAAGAAGCGCAAGGACGACCACTACATAGATCGGGAAGTAGACCCCGCAATAAGACAAAAATTTACCTACGAGAACATCGGATATGGAAAGGGTCCAGAGGGGATAGGTGAGGGTGACATGACTGGCTATTCTCCTGCGTCCGAGACGGTCGAGCCGGGTGAGGGTGCCATCGTTCGCAGCGGTGAAGTCGTAGACAGCATCAAGTTAATCCTTGGGCTTGTTCCAGAAGACGTAGAGTGGAAGAAAAGCCCGTTACGAACAAGTTTGGAGTTTCTACAGCTAGAGCCAGAAGACATCGGCGACTGGGTAGAAAACAAAGATCTGCGCGACACTGTCGTCAAAGAGATGGAAGAAGATGAAGGTTTAGAGATGCTTGGCTTAGGGCTCATCGAGTTTGGGGTCGCAGACAACATAAAGATAGACGACGGGTCGCTGGTTTTATGGCGACATGTATAAGACGAGGAATCACATGGTTACTGAAGCACAAAAGAAACGACGAGATCACAGACGCTTAAAGACGTATTCAAAGATCGGGCAAGCCCTGAAATGGAATATCGGACAGGGTGACGTCGACACTGGCGGGATGTTGGTCGGCGACGGACACCCCGGTATTGCCGGAATTATGGCTGTGCGTGACGCGCTTGGCGGTTTCGATCTAGGTGGAGAGCTTGAAGCTCGATATGCGGGCATGACCCGTACATCAGAGCACGGGGCGCACGGCTTCGGTGACGAGGGTGAGGGTGATGGGATTGTACGTATCACCGCATCGATTCGTACTCCATCAGGTGTCAAAGTCCATTTCGACGTGCCGTTAGTCATCACAGCAGGTCGGATCTTGCCCCCTAGCGTCCTCGTCCATGAGGGCACACCTCACATTCTCGCACAATCGACCTTTGATGCATTAGTCATGCCAGGAACGTTTCATCAACCGATTCCGAGACGGTCTACAATGTATTCGCCTGACGAGGCGGAAGGTGCGCAAGAGTCTGTCGTTCGACCCAAGACGCATTTGTACACCGTCGCTCGACTGGGCGGAAAGACCGCTGATGCCGAAGAATATATCGATCCTGCGGAACGCGAGTGCGAGTCGTTTTGTGTCGGTAGCGAAAAGAAACTCATTGAGGATTGTCGAGTAAGTGATCGAGGAGGTCGAACATATGACCTCTCAAAAGGATTCAAAGTCAAGATTCTCAAGGATATGTCAGGCGATGGATCGCAGTACGAAGTCAAAGACGAAGACGGTGACATTTTTGTCATACCTGGCAAGTCCCTTACGAAGCAGGGCTCCCGAGAGGTAGCTCCCAAGCGCCCTTTTGACCGGACGGCAGCCGATCCTGAAGAAGGTGGTCCTATGGTAGTAGGAGGCACGCCGCCTTCAGTGGAAGAACTACAGCAACAGTCTGAAGCCATAGGCGGCCTCCAAGAATCCATACAACAGTTTGAGGAAGGTAGAGAACCAAGTCCCGATGAGGCTCCTCCTATGCAGCCCGAAACCGCAGACATGTCAGGGGTAATTGGACAGGATGTCAGCCCAGATTTGAAGACCGTGAGCGGGGCCTTTGCAACTGCCAAGCTGCCTCTCCCATTGAAATTTACGTTTGCAGAAGTAGGTCAAGCGGTTGAAACAAGAGAAGGTGGACAGCACGCAGAGGTTGGAGATGCAATCATGACGGGCACAGAGGGCGAACGGTGGCCTATTCCTCGACAAACCTTTGAGGAAACCTATGATGTATTAGAGCCCGGAGTAGCAGCGAAAAAAGATATTCCCGTACATGCTAAGCAGATGGACGAGCCCTTTTCAGTGAAACCACCTTGGTCCGACACGGCGCTGCAAGGAGAAGCAGGAGATTATCTGGTTCAGTACGGTCCAGGTGATTACGGCACTGTTGGGCGGGAGATATTTGGGAAAACATACAAACAAGGATCTCGTGAGGAAGTGTTCGGTGCGCCTGATGAAAGAGAAACTGCGCTCGAAGCTGAGCGTCATCTGCTAACACGGGATGATACTGTACGTGCGCCTCCAGATCGGCAGGACACGTCAGTTAATGAGTAGTTATTTCAACACTCTGAAGACTGCGGTTGGTGGTGCGATTAACATTGATGGATCGGCTAACAAGGTAGTCGATAAAGAACTCGCAGACATAAGAGTCAGTGCGCCCAACGCAATCGAATGGATTGTTGGGCGGGACTGGTGCAACGTACCTTCGACATACAAAATGTGGAGACAGTACGAATGTATCCGCGATGTCTTTCAGCTTCGATGCCCCATCTGCAATTCGGGCGACGGCTCATGTTGGGGCAAAACACAAACAGAACTAGAGGATGAACTCCTTCTCGTTTGGTCTGAAGACTTTCAAGAAGACGTCTGCCCGAAGTGTAATACTACTCGGTCACAACTCACCGAAGACGAAATCGTAAAATCGTATAATATGCTCCATGCTGTCGTCGGGATGCGCAGCGGCAAGAGTGTCATGGCAGGGCTCATAGGAACCTACGTCGAACACAAGTGCTTGTCCTTAGCTTGGAACCATCCAGAGGGATTGCAGGGCTATCTCGACATGCCTGCTGCGGAGCAACTAGAGATAACGTTTCTCGCTTCTACAGATACACAGAGCTTCGATACCATCTGGGCGAAATACCGAAACTATCGCGCAGCTTCGCCTTGGTTCAGAAAAGCAATCCCTTGGATTAAGGGCCAAGAAACGTCGCAGGCAACTCCACCGGGTATGAAGCCTTGGCGTTATGATGAAGGTGACAAGCGAATACGCAACGAAATGCCAGGTGTCCGTCTGACCACAAATTCATTGAATTCAAACTCGGGCGGAATCGTAGGTCGTACACGTATCGGCTCATTTGCAGATGAGATCTCTCGCATGAAACAGACAGAGTCCGCACAGTCTGCATCTGAAATCTATCGAGGTCTCGAAAACTCTTTACGTACTGTGCGCTCATGCGCTCGGCGTGGCAACCTACTCCCGTGGCTGGGACTTATGGTGAGCGTGTCGAGCCCGATTAGCGACGAAGACAAGGGCATGGAACTTTTGCGAATCGGTCAGTCTGGTCGTGTGAAAGGTATGATGGCTATCCATTCCGCGACCTGGAATTTCAACCCACTGGAGCCACGGGAGCATTTCGATGACGAATTTGCGAAAGATCCGGTGGGTGCTGAGCGTGATTTTGGCGCACACCCTCCGAAAGCTGCGCATCCTTTGATCCATGACGAAGAAAGGTTTATCACATCGTCTATTGATCATGAGGCAGAACAATCCGCTACGCTGTCTACGATTACATTCGACGACGATCTCGGACAAAGTTATGTGGCCCCACAACTGGATTCATGTAGCCTCGTGCTCGATCATGCGCCTCGCTATGTTGCGTGTGATGCAGGTAAGAATTTCGATGCGTTCGCGATTGCGTGTGCCCATGGAGAGCAGCGCGGAAGTACATGGGTAACAGTGTTTGATTTTGTGTATCGCATTGTTCCGCCGAAAGGCACTGAAGTCCACTTCGATAGCTTCTATGATGTCTTGGGTAAGCTACGCGATAAGATGCCTATCGTACAGGTAGAGTTCGACCGCTGGAATTCAATTCACTTAATCCAAAAGCTACGGCAACTCGGTGTTCGATCTGAACAAGTGTCTACGAAAACAAAAGACTTCCTGAATTTCGCGCAAGACGCTATGATTGGACGTGTTGCATTACTGCCACCAACTGAAGCCGACGAGTCTGCCGAACCACCCTTGATGTCAGGCGCGGGTGTTGCGTTGTACGAATTGCAACGTCTCGAACGCGATCCTGTTTCCGACAAAGTATTCAATCCGCGAAAGGGGGAACGTCGCGGCTATAACTCAGACGACACCGCACAAGTCATCGTCCACTGCCACAAAATGATCCAGGGCCTAGGATACACCAAGAAAGCTGAAGACCGAACGAAATCTGCGCGAAGGGCTCGCGCCGAGGCCGGAAGTCTTCAGTGGGAAGGACAGCTTCACCGCGTACAGCAGCGTGGGGGAACAAGCATGGGACGAGGTTGGTGAAAAGAGATACAGACCTTGATCACAGTATAGCGACTTCTGTTATGGGCTTGGCGGTCTGTGAGGGCTGGCAACTTGTCAATGGCGTTGTCTTACGTCAGTGCGATCATGCCTATGGCACTTGTTTTCCTATAGAAGCGCCTCCTGCATTTTCAGCGGATTTTGAACTTGCGTGGACTGTATGGATGCGTGTATTGACGCTTTCACCTCCTGCCCAGTGGTATTGGACATTCGAGGCAACAGACACTATCGCTATCGTATGGCGACCTACAAACGATAGACCGCAGCAAGTCCTTGGGCCTCTCGCCTGGACAATCTGCACTGCTGCTTTATCTGCGTCGAACTATTGGTGGCGAGACGAAGAAGACGGTATCTTATGCCCCGCATGTAAAATCCGCGTCCGCGTAGGCTGGAATGGATTTCATCAGCGCCAGTGTGGGTGTTGACATGTCGACCTTATTTCAGTGATATGGACCTATGCGATTAATAGCGGTAACAGATGGTGATTCATCGATGGACATCGTCGAACTCACTGGCGAGAAACGTCGCGTTTGTACAAGGAGTCTCGAATTCCTCCGTGACGCGGTGGTCCTTTACTGGGAAAGGCTACCTACGGTCATGGTCAATGCCGACAGGCAAACATGGCGAGCGACATGCGATCTTCGGACCTATGCTTCAGATCAAGAATACAATCCCGAGGAAGACGTTGATGTGAATCACATGGTCCGTGTGCATCATCGAGCCAGCATAAGTAAGACAGGATATCCGTTCAGCCCCAGCAGTTTTAGTCATCATGCGTAAAGCTAAACCTATTATTAAGATCCCAGGCGGCAAACGTCAGCTATCGAAGCGTATCTTAGAACACTTCCCTGTTGCATATCCGATTGAGCATTACTACGAACCATTCGCAGGAGGGCTAGCCGTATTCTTCGCCGCATGGAATTCTGGGTTTTTAGATAAGGCCGCTGCCCACCTTTCCGACGTTGGTCCTGGCCTAATGAACCTTTATCAAGAGGTCTTAGACGACCCAGAAAAAGTTCTCGCAGGCGCAAACCGCTTTGTCGCTCGGTATATGCGCGACCCAGAAGTTGCCTATTATGCGCTCCGTGATGAGTGGAATGGTGGCGCACAGACAGGGCTCAACCGCTTACTCATTAGTAAGACTGGATTCAATGGGCTTTGGCGCATGAACAAGAAAGGCGAGTTGAACGTCGCCTGGAACAAGGAAAGTAAGATTCATCTACCAGACCTCGAATGTCTCACTGAGCTACAGCACGCACTTCATGGTACGCTCGCTCAACTAAATAAGCGTGATTTCAAGGATATATCCTCGAACGTGGTGAAGCGCGGAACCGTTTTGTACTTAGATCCACCGTATCACGGAGGGTTTACGGGGTATAACCACAGCGGTTTTAGTGATGACGACCACGTAAAAGTGGTGGCTATGGCAGCAAAATGGTCGAAAGCAGGCGCACATGTCATCCTTTCTTGTAGTGCAACTGAGCAAATGCGGACCTGGATCGGTTCTCACTGGCCTAACGCGAGAATTACAGAGATTGAAGCCTCCCGACGCATCAATAGAGACGGTGCAGGGCGCAAAGGCGTGAAAGAATTACTATGTATAAGTAGTGGTCAATAAAGTTTACGCCACTGTCGAAGAAGCCGAACGCGCCATAAAGCTCTCTGTTCTCATGGAAGAGGGGATTCTCGACAAGGACGACATCGTTTCTGACGAGGATATAGACACCTATTACAGAGGACTCACCAATTTCCGGCGATTGAGGGATCTCGTGCGCAAGTATAGCAGTGAGACAAAATGCGACGAATAAAAAGTCATATAGTAGAACCGGGAGTCGAGGATAAACCGGCAGCGATGAAATCCCGGTTACGGTATGAACACACTACGACTATCGCCGATCCTCTTTCGAAGGGCGTAGGTAATGACGGTGTGGGTGGCCCTGATGCAGAAGCGCGTCGTGTCGAAGGTGACATGGGAGAAAGCATAACGAGCTTGACCGATGAGCCACGGGGCAGTCGCGCTACAGATGGACCTGTACTGGGACCGAGATCTGAAAGTCAGGACGAAGAAACGGTGCGTATGGGGCAGAAAGTTTCTCCCATGATTGCCATTGACCTCGACGGCACCATATTGGATGAGATCGATGTTGATACGAGCGAAGGTGAATTTGGCGCACCGATACCAGGCGCAATCGAAGCACTTGGCGCACTCAAGGACTTAGGCTGGAAAATCATTATATGGACGGCTCGGCTCTCTTTCGCTCCTGACGAAGACACACGAGACGAGTGGATCGAGGAAATCGCAGAGTACCTAGGTAGTCAGAACATACCCTTTGATGATATTGCAATTGAGAAGCCTCCCGCCGACGTGTTCATAGATAACAAGCAAGTTGTGCAATTCGATGGAGACTGGGATGAGGTTGTTAGAATCGTGACACAGCAATATGTAGAGCGTCCAGATGCGGGATTGACCGAAGAAGGCGAGATTGTCGCTGCTTTCGGTGGGTTTGGTCTAGGTGACGATCAGTATCAACGCGGGTCCGACAACTTAGGTGTCACACGACATCGGGACAGAGCGTACTATGAAGATTAAAACATTTAGCCAATACGGTGATGTGCGGAAACAAGCAGCGAGCGATCCTGTAGATCTCCCACACGGACTGACTTCTGCACAACACGAGGACATCGCACAGAAGTTCGCGTCGATGGAGCCCAAGCTCGTATCGGCGGGAAGCGCAACACGCATGGACGTCTTATCAGATAAGGGTCTTTTGCCTGACGGCGCATCATGGACACGTAGCGCATCAGAGTTGGGCGGTACGAGTAGCAGCATCGGCACTGGTGGTAACGTCATGACGAACCAGATGCCGTACCAGCCTGAGTTCAGTTCCCCAGACCGCCAGCAATATCCGGTTCATCGCCTCCTTGCGAACCGATATTGGCGACTGTTTCACAAAATGGACCCGGTTATCGGTACTGCGGTTGATATGATTTCAGACATGCCGTGGTCTAACTTCGAGCTTTCTGGTATTGGCGTCGACGGCGAAATCAAAAACGGATTCGAGGATATGTGCAGCGAGGTAAAACTTCGTTCCTTGTTGCCGTACTTTATTCGCGAATACCTCGTTGTCGGTGAGGCATGTCCTCACATGTTTTATGATGAGAGCACGGGCGGTTGGTCACACATTACTCTTTTGAATCCAGATCAATTAGAGATCATAGACACACCGTTTATCAAGATGGATGCCGTCGCTGAGTTCGTTCCTGATGATCGGTTACGCAACGTTCTCACGTCTACGAATCCAATGCTAAAGCCTATTCGAGATTCGCTACCCGCAGAACTCGTCTCAAAATTAGTCGCGAGACAAAACATACCATTGTCTTCAGTGAACTTCACGCATCTCCCCAGGAAGTTGCATCCATATGATGTTCGAGGCACTTCTATCATTACGCGCATGTGGAGAGCGTTGTTCCTAGAAGACGCAATCTTCAGTGCAACGATTACAACTGCACGAAGACAAGCGTCTCCGCTCAAAGTAGCGAAGCTCGGTGATCCGGCGACAGGTTGGATTCCCGGTCCAGAACAGCAAAGCCGCTTCTTGCAACTTTTGGCTCAAGCTGAATTAGATCCCGCTGCTTGGATCTGTTACAACTACGGACTCTCCTTCGAACTCGTTGGCGTACAAGAACGCGTAATGATGATTGATCGACATTGGGAGACTATCGAACGTATCAAACTGGTCGCACTCGGTATTAATAAAGGATTCCTGCACGGAGAAGTAACGTATGCAAGTTCTGCTGCGGGACTTACAGTCTTCTTGCAACGACTCCGTGCGTTACGTGAGCACTTTGAAAACGCGTGGCTATATCCAAAGTTCTTCAAGCAAGTTTCGGAGATGAACGGCTGGATCATGCCGAAGACCGCAGAGGTCTCGGGTCCGGGTCCGTATGTTAGAACGCGCAGGTCTGCACAGGAACTTCGTGAAGACAATCGTTACATCGTACCCAAAATCGAATGGGACAGAAGTCTCGATCCTTCGGTCGATGGGGAGATGATTAATGCCATGAACAATCTGTCCAGCCTCGGAATCAAGTTCTCCAAGACAACGCTCATGGCAACAGTGAACCGTGACTATGAGGCCGAACTTCACCAGATGGCCGCTGACGCGAAGTTAGAGCAAGAAGTTATCGCAGACAACCCAGAGCTTATGATGGCGCTGAGTGGCGGTGAAGAAGCTGAGGGCGGTATGGGTGGCGGTATGGGTGGCGGGCCGGTCATGCCAGGAATATCGCCAAGCGACATGGGACTTGGTGACGAACCATCGCTAGAAGGTCCGCCAATGGAAGAAGGTCCGCCAATGGAAGAAGGATTAGGCGCGTCCGCAGAGGAAGGTGCCGAGCACACTAAGCAAAAGACGCGAAATAGTAAAGAAGACAGTCACGCAGATAACTTGGTTTTCGCGATAGAGACGGGGAACATAAGCGAACTCAAAGACGACCCCATATTCGGGGAATTTTTCACAGAGAAATCCGAGGAAGGAATTAAGTTTAGTGGAGACGGACAAGAGGACTGGGTACAAGTATATGATTGGTTAGTTCAGAGGGGCTGGCCCGATGAAGACTTGCGTCAGTTTGAGGCTATCCTCATAAAACGGGGTATTTTACCTAAACAAGCGTTTAGTGATGAGCTTCGTGGAATAGAGGCCCAACTATCCGTAAATTCTAAAGATTCTGGCTTTTACGTAGGCTAGAAATGAAGGTCCGTTGAGGTTTTTCCGCACCACTGAACACATGGTGGGCCATTTATAGACTCGATGGCAATTGAAGAAGGCTTTCGTCGTACCGGAACTGCCGAAAATTCTACATTAGGTTTAGTGTCATTGGACACGGACGATTCGCCTTCGCCGTCCCAGTCCCAGATCGATTCGTCAAGCGATGACGAGACTAAAGAAGAAGAAGACGAGCAAGATAAATGAGCTTCTATAAAATCGGCAAAGTTGAATCGCTCGCGACGTATGACGTAGATAGCGAAGGTCATATTCGATCTGCGGCACAAGATTCCGATTCACCTAACCGTTCTTATTATGCAGACGGTGCGCGAAAGATCGATGTGAACGCTATCCTCGAACGTGCTGCATCGAAATTCGATATTTCAGCCGACCCCAAAGATTACTTGTTTGAAGCGATTCGAGCAAACACAACCAATATACCAAACGAGAACGAAGACGCATTTCATCGCGAGGAACTTCTCCGCTTCGACCGTCGTGAAGGTATGCCGGTCTACATGTCTTATACCGGAAAACCGCATCACGTAAATCACAAGACGGATAATCCGAAGACTGCACGAGGCGTTATCCTCGACGCACACTACAATGATGACGCACCCTCTATCGCTTCTTGTCCTGGTTGCGCGTCAGACACACTAGACAAACGCGCTCGTGATGAGAGTGGTATTCATTGTCTGAAGTGTGGTGCAACAGTAAAAGACGAGTTCGTAGAGATCTTGGTCGCTGTTGACACGAGAAAAGATCCAGTATTCGCTAAAGGTGTGAGAACAGGTCAGCTAAAAGCTGGCTCAATGGGCTGTAATTGTGCGCGTACACAATGTAACGTTTGCGACCATATCGCCTACTCTCAACCGGAATTCTGCGAACACATTCGCGGAGGCAACAAAGGTACACTGTGGGCTAAATCAGCACGTGGACAATGGCAACGGGTAGAAAAGCGTTCTGCTGAACATACTCTCAAAAGGGCAGGCACGAAGTTGTCACCAGATTTTTGTTATGCGAAAGTCGGTGGCGTTGAGATTCGTAAAGCCTTTGAGCGATGTCAGGGCGTACAGTTCGACGAGTATTCTCGCGTTCATCAACCTGCCGATCCAAAAGCAACGTCGATTGAAGTTCTACAAGCCACTGCTTCTGCATCAACGTCCTTAGAAACTGAGTCGGAACTTCTACTGCTGAAGACGCGGCTTGCTAAATTGGAGAGCAAAGTAGCTATGAAAAAAACAGCAGATGAAATTCCTCCCGGCCTGCCGCCGATGGAAGCAGACAAGACCGCAGACGAGTATAGCTATGAAACCCCAGAAGGCGAGCACATCGTAGTCGCACCGAATCCCGATGGTGAAGGCGTTGTTATTGGACCAGAAGGAGTAAGTAGCGAACTACCTGAAGACGAATTGGCCCCCTCTATGGGCATTGATGAGTATCAAGAAGAACAACTTCCAGAGAACTCAACCGGAGAAGAGTTAGGTCTCGATCTTGGTGGCCCGTCTGAACCTGCACCTGAATCTATTGAAGATTCCCCACTTCCACCACCCCCAACAAGACGATCACCCCCGGTAGCTCCGGGTATGAGACAAGGAGCGCGTATGTTCAAGAGCAGTTACAATAAGTGGACTGTTGAAGTCACTGAGCGCGGAAATGCTCGCGTCATCGCCCCAGAAGGTGCAGTGATGTTGATCCGCGCTCGTCAAGCAAAGAAAACTGCAAGTAAGAAGGATTTTGGTAAAGAGATCTTATCGAGCTTGTTCGACGGTGGTCTCGTGAAGACTGCCAAAAAATACAAGGCGTTGATTTCGCCACGATTCGCAAGTATCACAGCCGATCCAATCGGCGATATGTCAATCAAACGTAGCGAACCTACGAATCCCGTTTCTGCTGGTGGCGACTGCGATCAAAAAGATGGCTGTCCTCCCGCTTATTCCGGTCAATCTGCGACTGATGGTGGTGAAAGTGATGGACCTGAACGTGGAACCGGTGATTCTGTAACTGAAGCAGGTCATGCCGATCACGATAATAGAGGAGATGCAGCTACCAGTGCCCTCGAAGGTGGTATCACAGACGGACCTGAACACAAAAAGGTGAACGTCGGAAAGGATACTCCGCTTGCAGATCCAGTGAATGATCGGGCTGCTTCGTATATCGGACGGCGCGTAGCCGCAAAAAGCTGGGCCAACGCTGACGCAGAAACGCTTCGAGAAGAAAGCTGGCTCGTAACCAAACGAGACGCTTCAGCGGATATGTACACACTTCGACGTGGTGAGGACACTTGTGAGATCGGAAACGATGACCTCCAAGCTGCCTGGATCATGCTCGATAAGGTTGCGTTGCCTACCAGTAAAGTCGAAGATCGACTGAAGAAAATTCATGCTGCGCGAATCGCGAAGCTAGAAGATCAACAAAACGAGGCCGTGGAAGCTGGCATTTCTAAATTCATTCGAGCGTTGAAACTCGTTGCGGCTCGTCAAGCAATCAACGTAGAAGACGCACCGTTGAAAGAATCGTTAGGTGTCGCTCTCTCGAACGCTCGCGAAGTAGGTCGCGATGTCCGCACTGGACACTCGATCACCTACGAAGCCATGCCTGAAGATCTTGCTGTGCATCTCATTGAGTCTGCATGGAAAGATGGCGGTGATACCCACATCGACCAATTACTCTCTCGCGCTGCCGACCTTGCTGGACGCAGTGACGAATACTTGGCTGATGCCGAAGCTGACTTGTCAGCACGGCAGGGGTCACATCGCATCGCAACACTAACGTACAAAGAACAAGTCAGTTCTGAAGAGCGTCGAGCGGCAAGAATCCGCGAAGAAGCTCTTACAGGAAACTTGCAACTCAACACCTCGTCATCGGTAACGACTCCGGTTCCATCGAATGGGCACAATAAATCTGCGTCTATTCGGGGAGCCTTGTCTAATACGAAGGCGGGCTTAATCAAACGTCAGTTCCAGTCCTGATCGGACCTGCTGACAGGGAAGGTGAACTAATATGGGTTCTCAAGGTTTAACCAGCGGTCGTCTCGCTGCCTTCCAGTCCGATGTTTTTGCTTCGGGACTGGATCTTGGCAGATGTGAGATTATCCGTAATTTAGGTGTCTACAAAGCAGCAGATGCCGCAACTATTCGACAAGGTATGCTTGTCAAACTTGACGCAAGTGGTGAATTGGTCGCTTGCAATTCTGCGGGAGAAAAGGCTCTCGGTGTTGCTAAATGGAACAAAGTCACGCTCGGCCTTTTGAAGATCGCTGACGAGGCTTGGATTGCTCCAGCAAACGGCGCAACAACTGCCTTGTCACGAGCTAACGTCAGCAACGTAACGCTTCGCGCTGCTGTTGGTCACGCTGGTACACGTCTAGGAGAGTTTACTGTCGATGCGGCAACTGGCGTTATTACAAACGATGACGCAGACGCCAGCACGTTTGTCGAAGGTACTACGTACTATGCGACGTATAACTCCGAGATGACCGAGACTGATTATCGTTTCCAGGGGAAGAATTTCTTCAATAACATGGATGACGCGACTATCGCTGAAGGGCGTATGTCAGTTATCCAAGGTCCAGGGACGATTTTCACTACGGAATACGCTTCTGGGAACTCTACTGCAATGACTATCGGCGCTCCTGTTTATACCACCACAGGTGGTCAATTCACGGCTGTTGCTGGGGGCGCTAACAGTATTGTTGGTCACGTAATTCAGTTGCCCACTGCGGCTGATCCATTTTTGGGCGTAACGCTCGCTTAAAGGAAGAGGTAATTAGAAATGACAGATAAAGTTCTAAATCCTTACAAGCGTGCCGTTGAAGGTGTGCAGAAGGTCGCGTCTAAACAAGACGAAGCTAACATCGATCCTGCGGGCAATCCCAATCCGCAGTCCTTCCCAGGAAACGATCCTAGTGCTATCCGCGCTGCGATCAGTGGAACTGGGCCGGTCTCTGAATCGAACCGTATGTTCGACAAAGAAGGTCAAATCAATGCTTGGGACCAAAAAGATGCGATGACGCAAATTGCTCATCTGCTTCAAAACGTTACCAAGAACACGGGTTCTACATTCTCGTCGCGTAATGCTTCCACGGTTGCTCCAGAAGAGCGCCGTAAAGTTTTGGCATCTGCGCTTCAAGATCCAACTGGCGAAGGCTTCGCTATCCTCGGTCAAGAGCTTTTGCTCCCGATCAAGGACATCGTTGACTATGAGGGTTGGGCTCGCAAAGTATTGCGTGTTCGCCCCTTGGCTCAAGGTGAATTGTTCCGTATCGCGAAAGACGTCCGTGCAACTGCATGGGTTGTCGGTCAAGACGGTCAGAGCATCGAAAGCCGGTTGTACGGTAAATACGTTCAGCCGAGTGAGTTCAAGATCACTGCGTATCCCACGGTAGACATCGAAGATATCTATCAGATGAACTATGATGTTCTGGATCGTGCGCAAGACACGGCTCGCCAGGAAATCGAACTCGAAGAAGACAAGCGATGCTTGGCTATCCTCGATGCGGCTTCTACTACGGTGAACGCGACTTCAGCGTTTGGTACTGATGGCGTAGATATCTCTGAAATGGAAGCGGTACGTTATCAGGTTGAACGTCACCGTCTCGTTTGTGAGAAATTCCTCATCAATCGTCAGGAACTTTCCGACTTGATTAGTCTTGGTAATGCTCTTGATCCTGTGACTCAGCGCGAATTGCTTCTCGCTGGTTATGTTGGCACTTTGTTCAACGCACAGGTCATCACCGCTGCTGGTACTGGCGTAGAAGAAGTTGTTCCTGCCGGAACAATTTACGCATGCGCTGGTTCTGAGTATCTTGGTGAGATGGGCGTTCGTGTTGAATTATTCAGCGAACCTTTCAACAAGTTCTCACATCGTGAGAGCGTGAAAGGCTGGGCGTTTATTGAAATGGTCGGTTTTGGTATTACCAATCCTCGTGCCGTTGCTAGAATGAAAAAGGTTGGGACTCCGTAGACAAATTCTTGTCAGACACCGGGTGGTTCGGCGTGACCATCCGGTGTCAATTACTAACTCCACGTCGGCGAAACCGGGCGCTATCCTGCGATGCATTGTGTGGTGCATGATAATAAACCAAAACGACCAGGCGACGTTCTCGTCCTCGATCATCGGAGGCAATTCATTGAATATGTTTCTCCAGCGGTCGCGAGGCGAGCACTCAAGAGTGGGGTTGCCTCAGTCTCTCGTAAAAGTCCGTTTACAATCATGCTTCCACCAGGAGTGCGACGTTGTCCGCGTCCGCACTCACGCAAGGGAGATAGGACAATGATCAATTTTACTGAATACTTCAAAGAAGAACGCGATGTGTGGGCACGCTGTCTGGTGCCTGGGCAAGTCGTTATATCGTTTCGCGATTCCACAGGTAGATCTCGTGGTGTGACGATTCCTTACGGAAAAGATCCCGTAAACTTGTCAGCAACCGCGACCTTTAACGACATAAAGGATTCAGGTAGTGTCCGAAGTTTGTTTTCTGCTGGTGCTCTCATGCTGATGACGGTTGAAGAAGTAGAGACCTACTTTGAAGAAAAAGCGAAACGTCGAGGACTCGCAAGCGCGGACGAAGCACGTGCGCAAGCTGCGGAGCGTTACAATAAAATATATTCTCGACAGAAAATCGGACACGACCTTTCTCGTCCTCCCGCAAGTGCCTCCGTGTTCGATACCGAGGACGGAGAGAAATATGACGGAGTTATCCGCGTTGAAGACACAATCACGCCTCGCGTGATGCATTTGTGTCGTCAAGTGGCCTCAGACTTACCAGATAATAACCGCATGCCCGCTAGCGAGCTTTTAGATGAACTCGAAGCCGTTGAGGGCACTCTCACGCTTGATGACCTGGAATACATCCGGGCTAATGGTACATACCACTCCGTAAAGAAATGGGCTGATGTGCGATCCCGAGCGAAGATAGAAGCAGATACGGGTGGTGGCATCGAAGATGACATTCCGGCTGAAAGAGTGAAATTACCATGACAGAAACAGCTACAACAGCGATGACTGGGCTTTTGGATACAATGGCGCAGGCATACAGCAATCAAGCGTGGGCAGTGCTCGCAGGCGTCGTTTTGATGTTTGTGGTCATGGCCGCACGGAAATTCGTTCTTCCTGCCTTAGAGCCTACGCACACACGCTGGGTGGCTCTAGGATTGGCTATGGCGACCTCTGTCGGCGTAGGTCTTCAGTCCTCTCAGGATTGGTTTACAATCGCTGTGACGGCAATCTCGACAGGCTTAGTGGCAATAGGAAGCTGGGAGACACTCGGAAAGGCGCTGAGGCGCAGTAAATGAAGAGTGTTTGGGCTTGGTTCGTCGCAAGCGCGTTAGTTGTCCTCGCTGGAGTCTTGTATATCTTCAGAAGAAATGACAAAGCACGACGAACCATTTCCGCTTCTGTCGCTTATAGACAGAAGACCGAGATCGAAAAGCTCAAGTCGAAACTCGATACGGCGCAAGCTGCCGAAGTCGAGAAGATCAAGGCTAACATCGAAGGACGCAAGTCCAAGATACGCAAGGCGTTTGGCAACGCGGGGATGGCCCCTGGTGAGATTGTTCGTCGCATGCGCAATCTTTCACTTTAGCCTATCCTCAGCTTGGGCCGATTGCGGCGAAAAAGAACTCGCACACGAGGGCGCACCTGGAATATGGATGCCGTCCGAATGTGCAGAGAAGTACGTTAAAGCCGCCGAAGAACGAGATGATCTGAGACTTATCGTCAAGGACTATGAAAAACTCGACCTCGCCCGTCTGCAACAAATAAACACGGCGACAACCGCGCTCGCAGCAACGCAGAGCCTTATCCCCGATCCTCCTGCTTGGTATGAAGCACCTTCAGTGATGATTGCTGTTGGGATGGTTCTCGGTATCGTGTCGATTACTGTAGCGACCAAGGTGGCACAATGAGAACTATACCTGCTCTACAATTCGGAAGTGGTAGTGCTGCTTCTGTGGACAAGGGATCGGCGGTGGTTACAGTAGCCACAATTGCAGCGAATGTGAATGTTACGGGCGCAGGAGTTGGCGCTAACATAGACGCACAACTGCCCACGTATAATGCAGATGATTTCAACGCAAATGTAGACGTTTATCACATGGGTATTCTCCTTAGAAATGGCGACGACGTAAATATAGGGGATGATCCATCAACAGGTGATCTAAAGTTCGCATTTATATTAGAAGACACAGCAACGATCATTGTTGTTGTCCGAAGGTGATGAGGTCATGAATTGAAAGAAACAGAATATACAACAGACGACTTAGCGTTCGCTGCTACCCTTGCAGCACTTGGCGCTACGGTAAAGGGCGTAGAGTGGCGACCTGATAAACGTCGGTCTGATATTATTTTAGATCTGTCTACCTTAGACCTCAAAATAGCAGCAGGCATGGCACGAAACTTTGCGACTAGATTAGAAAGCATGTCAGAAGATATTTCGCCAGACGACTTAGAAGTGAGTTTTCGTGGCACTATAATTCATCATTGTTTTACGTGGCTAAACGATCTCAGACAAATGGTTTTACGTAGACGCAAATGATGCTTGACGATACGTTGGTCTGTGATCATGGTATGTGTTCACACCTCCCCCGTTCTTCTCCTGCGACGAACAAGTAAAAATTTAACTTTCAAAAAAGGAGTAATCTGAATGGCTTCAGGAACTTTTAATACACGCGCCTATCGCTTCCTCATGTGGGACGAGACAGGCAAACGAACTATGGCTATGCGCGACGATGCTGTCGTCGATTTCACGGCATCTAACGCACACAGCGGGCGACTCGCCCAACTCAAGGTCTCAGAGATCTATGCTGACAATGACAGCAAAACTAAATTCTTCGTTGGCACTACCGAAACTCTAACTGTAAAATCTGCCGGTGTTGATGTCGCTGGCGATTTAGTCATTAGTGGCAACCTCACTGTCAGCGGCACGACAACTACAGTCGATGCAACTAACTTACTCATAGAAGATCCATTGATGGTTCTTTCGAGCGGTGCTACCGGATCGGCAGCAGTCGATGCTGGCTTCGTTGTCGAGCGTGGCGACGATACAAATGTCGCGCTTATGTGGGACGAGTCCTCAGATCAATGGGCACTGATTTCTACGACAGAAGTCGGAACCACTGCGGGCAACGTATCGATTGCCGATTACGGTAACTTGCGCCTCGGCGCTTTGACCGTAGATGACACTATCACGTGCTCTAGTTCGATTACTGCTGCTGCTGGAAGTGGGTTCCTCTTCGGTTCTTGCGAACTTAGCGAGAGTGGAAGTGCGCTGCTTTTGGGTAACAACACAACTCGTGCTCCATCCGTCCAACAGATGACTTCGACGCAAAGAGACGCCTTGACTGCCAGAAATGGTATGATGATCTACAACACCACGACTTCTCAATTAGAGGGTTACGACACTGGCTGGGGCGCTTTGGGCTCTGGTGGTTCTGTACCCGGTACGGATAATCTATCTTTTGAGATCAATCAAGATAACACCAGTGAGGATGAAGATCCGTTCTTGCTCTTGACGGGTGGAGATGGAACTACAGAAAAACACGGTTATCTCAGATGGCACGCAGGCAACGAAGAGTTCGAACTGTATTCAGATGACAATGGCACAAGTATTAAGTCGGTATTGAATCTTAATCCGAAAGGTAATGCGACTGATCTCGATTCTGCCTTGTACTTTAATGGCAACGATGACGCGGCGAATATCACATACGACGCTGGTACTTATGACTTAGTCATTACCGGTGGAAATTCGATCTCTGCTGCGACGAACTTCGACGCAGAAGCAGGTCTCGATGTTAGCGGTGGTGCTCTAACCGTCACCAATCAGGCGATTACGCAATCTACTGGTGGACAAGTTACCTTTGCAGGTAATGTGGACGCTGGTGCTGGCCTAGACGTAGCTGGTGGCGCACTTACTCTTAGTGGTGGTGCTGCAACACTTACAGCTAACGCAGCTTCTTCGTTGACTACATCGAGTGGAGCACTTTTACTTCACGGGGCTAGCGGAATTAACATCGGCACAACTGCTGATGTGGCGGTCGACTTTGATGCTGCTGCGATGGATATTGATTGTTCAGGCGCTTACACGCTTGATGCAGCGGGAGTTTCAATTGACGCTGCTTCGGCCTCGAACCTAACGACATCGGCTGGCGCTCTCACCTTAGATGGTGCGGCTGGCATATCGATCATAGGTAACGCGGCAGAAGTTGATTTGACCACTACCGGCGCACTTGATCTTAATTCAGGTGCAGGTACGTGGGATGCTTCTACACTTAGTCTCGACAGCACTGGCAATACGAATATGACGCTGTCTGCTGACTCATTGGAGGATAAGACCTTTACGATCAGTGCCTCTAATGTAGGCACGGGCGACGGTTTTATCACGATTGATGGAGATGCTGCACTTTATCTCAAATCAACAAGTGGTGGTGTCGTTGTAGAAGAGAACTGGACATTCGCGACAACTGCTATTTCGGGTACTGATCTTAGCATCGACGACGCGGGTACGTTCACGATAGACGGTGACACTTCACTCGTTTTGGGGTCTGCTGCGGGTGCAGTAGACATAAATGCGAGCGGGGCAGTCACGGTTGATGGTAGTAGCTTTAGCTTAGATAGTACAAGCACGTCTAACGTAACCGTAACTGGTGACGCTCTTACAGTTGGAACAGTCACTAGCGGTGAACTGACCCTTCTTGGCGCAAGCGGTGTATCGATTGCAGGAAGCACTCTCGATATTTCCATGACAGGTGATACGGAGATAGATAGTGCCGGTACAATCAGTATTGGTACTTCTAGCGACGGCTCTGCTATTTCGATAGGTCACACTACTTCTGAGGTAACGATAAACGACAACCTTACGGTGACGGGTGATTTGACAGTAAATGGTAGTCAGACTTTTGCTGACGCTACTACGATTCAAATCGGTGACACGCTCATCGAACTTGCAACAGACAACACAGCGAATGTCAAAGATCTAGGTTGGTATGCTAAATACAACGACGGATCTGCAAAGAAGGCTGGTGTCTATTACGATGCCAGTGCTTCTGAGTTCAAGATGGCTAGTGAGCTTGGGACTGAGACTGATGGTGTGCTTGCTGCTCCTAGTGAGTATGGCAAACTTCATATTGGTGAGCTTGATGCTGATGGCGCTGCGAATATCGCGGGCGCTGCTACGTTGGAAGACTCACTCGATGTGGATGGTGCGACTACGTTAGACCAAGTGACGATTGATACTACTGATGGCGCTTTCGCTGTGAGTGGTGCCAACGCAATCAGTTTGGCCTCATCAGCCGCGTCATCATTCGACGTTACAAGTGCGCAGCTTCAATTGAAAACCACCACTGCTGGTGAGTTGGACATTACTGCTGCTGGATTGTTAGACATAAACGCCGCAGCAAACATGGACATTGACGTCACTGGCACTTATGACATGCTGGCTTCTAGTACCTTCTCTATTGATGGTACTGGGGCATCTAATGTCACGGCGACTTCTGGTGATCTGACTGTAAAAACTGCTACAACTGGTTCGCTTATTCTTGACGGTGTTGACGGTGTCAGCCTCAAAGAGAATGGCGAGGATGTTATCGCGATTGATACCAATCGTGATGTGTTGTTTGGTCAAACTGGTGGATCAAGTGGTGATCCAGACGTCGAGATTGACGGTTATTTCCAAGTAGACGGAACCGCTGAGTTCAACGCAAAAGTTCAGATGGATGCCGAAGCTGAGTTCAACTCAGACATGGACATCAATGAGGACATGGTCATCGCGGAGGGTAAGGAAATCCGCTGGGAAGGCTATACTGCATCTGATACAGATACACCATCGAACAACGATCTCTTCTACATTGTAGAGGAAGATTCTACGATGAAGGCACGTAAGGTCAATGCAACTGAAACAGATTCTTCTGTCGATACAGCTAGATGCGCAGGCATTTGGCGTACCGGCGATGAAGCTGTTCTAGTCGGTGAGTGTTTAGCGGGAGTCCTCGACGCACAAGCCGGTTGTAGTATTGGTGATCGTCTCTATGCTTCGCCAGATCTCAAGGGTGCTTTGACTCCCTTAGTTCCGTCGAACAATGGGGAATTTGTGACCAAGGTCGGAATCGCACGTAGCACGGCAAGTGCCTCAGCTACGATTGATTTCGTAATTGCAATTGAAGACCCACTTGCACTGTAGGAATTAGTTATTAGACTGTTGGGGTCGGGACTGTGTTGCGGCCCCAACAGTCGTTTTCTTTTGGTGTAATCACGTGCGTCTTCTTATTTTCGGTGAGTCAGTCCTAAGTCAAACTGGACATGCTCGCGTTGCGCGAGAGATCGCGGACGTATGCCTTTCTCGTGACTGGGACGTTACGCAAGTCGCGTTCAATCACGTTGGAGATAAGACACGCTACAAGAACATGCGAATTATCCCTGCGCAACTAGGAAACAGTGTCACTGTTTATGGAGAGGACATTGTCTACAGAGAATACTTAGACGGCGAGTATGAGGCATTACTCATTATTCAAGATCTCGAAGTAGGGACGAAATGGGCCTCTAACTTAGCTGTTATACGTGAACAAAGATCTGTCGTAGGGCGTCCTTATTGCCCAATATTCTATTATTTCCCGGTCGACGGTCCTTACGAACACGATGTCGACCTCGTTCTAATCGCGGATACAATCGTTACGCATACTCGTTGGGGTCGCGAACTCCTTCGAGATATAATACCGAACGAAACTTTTGAAAGACTGAACGTCATTCCACATGGAACAAACGTTGACGTGTTCCATCCATTGACTGAGACCGAAAGAAAAGAAGCGCGTAAAGACATATTCTTCGTTGATGATGAAGACACATTTGTAGTCGTTTCCGTTAACCGGAATTCTGCTCGCAAAGACCTATTCCAAGTCATGCAAACGATGGCTTCCCTGAAGCGCCGTAAAAGGGTGCCCAGACCATTTTTATACGTGCATACCGCTGCGATAGACAATGGGATCAATCTCGAAGCACAAACGCGCTGCCTGGGCCTGAGAACCAAGCGCGACGTACTTCTCGCTTCGCCCGGTCGCCTAAAATGGTCCGACGAAGAACTAAGCCGCGTGTATGCCGCTGCTGATTGCATGCTCATTACAGCCCGAAGAGAGTCTTGGGGGCTAAGTGTCACTGAAGCGATGGCAGCAGGTTGTCCTGTCGTAGCCCCAGACTACGGGCCATTTAGACAGCACTTGGGCGATGACAGGGGCTTTCTACATGCGCCAAGTGGATTCATTTGGACTGCCCTAGATAATCGTGGTCCAGGCTGGCTAACCGATCCCGAAGCCGCCGCTAATCAAATAGAAAAACTTCATGTAAAAGGATTCGATCCTGAACCCGCACGACGATACGTAGAGAGCGCGACTTGGTCCGCTGTCGGAGAAATGTGGGCAGACTTATTGGAGAACAATACTCATGGAAAATGAAATCGACCTCCTACTCAACCAAACACACGCACTAACAATGGAACTAAAGATCTGCGTAAAGGAGGTAGAAAATGGTAAAAGAAATCGAGAAAATAGCTGCTCAGTTAGACGAGGCAGTGAAAATGGCTACAGACCTCCGTCTGCTAATTGTGACACAGCAGCAAGAACTCGGAACGGTAGCGAAACGTCTCGACGACCTCGAAACGGATGTAACTCAACTCAGAGAACTAACCACAAAAGTAGCACTGATCGAGCAGTCGTTGAGTCAACTGGAAGACACCAAGAAACGATGGTGGCCTATTATATTAGCGGTGATGAGTAGTGCCCTTCTAGGTGGTAGTGCGCCTGATGTAATCAAAGCCCTACTTGGAGCCGCTGGATGACTCCGAAAGTCCGCTATGTCGGTGCAGTGCTCGACCCTTCCGGTTATGGTCACGCGGCGCGTTCATATATCTCCGCGCTTGTGGAAGCGGGCGTTGAGGTTACTATCGAGCCTGTTTCTTTCGAGCCGTATGCTACATCATATGGAGGTAAGGACAAGCTCATCCAAGGGCTTATCGACCGAGAATTGGATTGGAATGTTCAGATATTACACTTAACACCTGAACAGTGGCACAAGCACATCAAAAGCGTGACGCCTAAAGGAAAGATGCCTTACACTATTGGAAACACTGTTTGGGAGACCACGAACATCCATCCGTCCTGGGCGAAGTTTATTCGTGCGTCAGACGTTCTGATCGATGAGCTATGGCTTCCTAATGAGTTCAACATAGAAGTATTCAAGCGATCATTACCGAACGTCCCGATGACGTGTGTACCGCATGTAGTCGACTACGAAGATTTCGCTGTTCATCCTACGTTGGAGACTGCGTATGAGGGGTTCATGTTTTTTAGTGTGTTTCAGTGGACACTGAGAAAGAATCCAGAAGCCTTATTGAAGGCTTATTTCACGGAGTTTTCCCCGGATGAGAATGTTCGTCTAGTGCTAAAGACGTACAAGTCGAGCACGGAAAAAGACGAACAAGACAAAGTCACATATGAAATCGCAGAGATCATACGAAACTTGGGGATGAAAAGGAAAGATCTACCTCATCTCGAACTCATACTAGATCTAGTCCCGTTCCCGAAAATGGTTGGTCTTTACAAGCGTTCCGACTGTTTCGTGTCGCCACATTACGGGGAAGGCTGGGGTCTCGGCATGTCAGATGCTATGGCCTGCGAGACACCTGTAATCGCGACCTCATGGTCAGGCAACATGGAGTTTTGTCGTTATGATCCACTGAACTTTTACCCTGTCGGCTATCAGATGACACCTGTTTATGGCATGCCGTGGATTCCTTGGTATGTCGCGAAGATGGACGGAGTCACGCAAGAGTGGGCCGAGGTCGATGTTTCCGACTTACGTAGGGCTATGCGAGAAGTTTACGAGGCAACACCTGAAGAACGCGAACGTATAGGACAAAGAGGACTACGCAGGATTGAGCGATACTCACCGAAAAAGATTGGCTCACTCATGCGTAGTCGCTTGGAGGATATATGCGAGCGGTAATAGGAACAGCCTGTTTAGTTTTGAGCTTCATCGGTATCTTAGTCTTAGCGGGATTGAGAATTAGTCACACAGACGCAACATTTTTAGAGGTCGTGTATCTTTATGGCATAGAGACATGGCTTACTTCTATATTTTTGGGGTTAGGTATCTGGTGCTTAATCAAGGAGTTTGAGCACGATGACTATTGACAGGCGTTACCGTAAGCAGGTTGCGCGAGCATACCAAGATATCTTAGGTAGAGATCCTACAGAGAAAGAGATCGAAGAGAATTATGATCTAGGTTTAGCTACTGCAAGTGAGATCGCACAGCGTCTACGGTATGTGTACAAGGTAAAGAACCGTATCGACTTTGCGTCTATCCAGTCTCCGTGCGGTCGACCTCTCCACATGGAAGAGCTTGAGGCACGCAAGAAAGCTATCGAGCGTCAACGAAGTAAGCCTATTCAGCGCATAAAGGGACACGTTTTTTCAGGTGATCCAGTTGATGAAGTTTACCGTTGGGAAAAGATTGTCCGTCAAATGTACAGAAATTACCTGCACAGAGATCCGTTAGATCCCGACAATTTAGACCTGCCCGGTTTTTGTTCTTACGTCTATGAAGATACGCGTCCTCTTCTTGACACAGAAAACGAGATAGGAAATTCTCAAGAAGCCAGAAGCCTTATTTCTTTTTCGGAAATGATCGACTCGTCCGCCGAGACTGAACCCATATTTGATGCAGAGCCAGGAAAACCTAAGCTGGTTAGTCTTCTCATATCTGCATACAAAGCAGGTAAATGGATCGAAGGGTGCGTGGCTAACGTATTAGATCAAGAACTCCCCGTTGATTGGGACATAGAGATTATAGTTGGAATCGATGGTTGTTCATCTACGTTGGCTTCCGCTAAAAACATACAAGATCCCAGGGTCAAGGTTGTTTGGTTTCCAGAGAACAACGGAACCTATATCACATATAATTCTATTGTCCCTTATTCTCGTGGGTGCTTACTCGTCCGACATGACGCAGATGATCTTATGGGAGAAGGACGTCTGCTAATAATGATCGAGGAATTCCAACGAGACCGAGAACTTGGATTAGTGGGAACTTGGTATACTAACTGTGATGAAAACATGGTACGGCATCCATTGCAGTCAAAGGGGCGGTGCGCAGATGGCGTATTTATGTGGCGACGGTCTGTATGGATTGGAGTTATTGGCGGCTACAGGGGATGGCGGTGCGGTGCAGACACCGAGGCATTAGAACGTGCAAAGTATTTGAGAATCAGATCAAAGTGCATCAAGGATAGTGACTTGTATTTCCGTAGAATACATAGTAACTCACTAACCAGATCACCAGATACGTATCTAGCACACTCCAAAGGCCAGTCCGAACGTGGACCAGAGAGACATAAAAGTGCCCTTTGCTTGCTTTGGTTGGCGATGAAATATAAGAAGGGCTTAGAAACACCTAAGAGAGTAGAACCTAAAAAAGTTGAAGGTATTGTTTTTGGCTTCGGCTCCACCAGGACAGTGCTGGACACTATAACAGTTTCGCTCGCCAGTATTCCTGGAAGACGCGACACGCTTGAAAAAGTTGTAGCGTGTCTTCTTCCTCAAGTTGATCAGCTAAACGTCTACCTCAATAATTATCCAGACGTGCCTGAATTTCTATCTGCTGATAAAATAACTGTAGCTAGGAGCCAAGATCACGGAGACCACGCGAACCTAAGTAAATTCTTTTGGATGGACGCGGCGCAGGGTTATTATATGACATGTGACGATGACATATTATATCCTAGTGATTACGTGGCAAAAACAATCGAAGGAATAGAAAGGTACAATCGTAGAGCAATTATTAGTTGGCATGCCTCAACACTTACAAAAGACTTCAGTAATTATTATAGAACCGCTACCCCGAAAACTCATGTTCCTTCGCGTATAGTGGACTGTTTTCATGGATTCAGTGGCGAAGACAAGGCTGTTCATGTCCCAGGCTCGGGTACATTAGGCATGCACACAGACCTAAAACTCCTCACCCGAGATTCTTTTAGTGAGAGTTACCTAACTGATGTTGACATAGGACTCTTAGCACAGCGTGCCAGTGTCCCGATAATCACACCCAAAAGGGATAAGGGGTGGATTCCCGAAGGGCCAAATGATGCGGTGTCTTATTGGACGCGAGGAAGAGATGGAGAGTTTTCAGAAACGAACTCATATGTGTCTGATTTCCCTTGGAGAACGACACACACAACTGATCATGTTATCTCCGTGATAATTTCAGCGTGGCAAACAGAAGCGTGGGTAGAAGACGCGGTGCGCTCCGTATTAGCGCAAGACTTACCTGATGGTTGGAAAATAGAAGTCCTGTTAGGAACAGACGGGTGTGAATCGACCAAGGTAGCATGTGAGCCTCTTTATGCTGATGATCGAGTTGGCATAGTCCACTTTGACGAAAACAGAGGAAGCCCGGTTGTCTTCAATGATCTACTTTCTATTTGTTCAGGTGAACTGGTTTCAAGACATGACGCAGATGATCTCATGTTGCCTGGAAGACTATCTTTAATCATCAAAGCCTTTGAGGACCAAAATGTAGACCTCGTCAACACTTTTTGGATTGACGGTCCTGAAGGAGACAGCAGACCAGCAAAAGTGAAAGGAGGAAATTCCAAAGAGTTCCCGCAACCTCCAGCAAACGGAGTGTGGACTTGGAGACGTGAGGCAATTGAGAGACTAGGCGCATTTGATGATTGGCGCGTAGCTGAAGACGCAGAACTTCTTATGCAAGCAGACTTAGCTGAAATGAAAAGAGAGGTTATACCTCAACCGTTATACTTCCGACGCAGACACGCAAACAGCATTATTCATCAACAGGAAACATGCCCAACTAGCGAATACATGAAAGAAAAGCTCGCCGAACTTGAGAGACGCAAAAAGAACAAAATAAAAAGACCTCCATTTGTTCCCAAGAAAGTTCGGGGGGAATTCCGTGGCCGTCTTTGGGAAGGCGCTGTCATTATCGACGGCACTAAGTTTGAGTGACTAAGATGCTAATTACATTTTCAGACTTCCTAAGTAAGCAGAAATCCGATCCATACTGGAGAACAGAAAAGTGGGAACATATATCTGCAACGTTAGATGTCCTCCGTAGTCTTCGAATAGATAACTGGAAATCACTGGAAATCGGAACAAGAGGTCTTAGCTTGATAAAGACAAGTGTTGTCATGGACAAGCGACGAACTTGGTCGCCTGACATAAGACATGATGCATCGAACATACCTTGGCCGTTTGCGGATAAGCAATTCGATATAGCTATAGGTTTGCTGGTCTGGGAACACGTCAGAAATAGAGACGCAGGCGAAGCGTTCAAGGAACTTATGCGCGTGAGCAATTCAGCTATCTTGAGCTTCCCGTACAGGTGGAACGATGTACCAAAAGAAAACTGCCACCACAAGATCAGCATGAAAGATATACGAAAGTGGACTTGTAATGTTCATCCGACACAAGTTGTGATTGTCGGCGACAAAAGAAAAAGTCTCATTTGCCATTGGGTGTTCTAATGAAAGTTGCTATGACTAGGAATAAGAGGCTTGTACATAGTCTCAAAGAGCTAAGGACCATATCAGATAAGGAAGACACTAAGTTTGATTATGTCAGCGAGAATTTTACGTATCAATGTCTGTGGAGACCTCATTGGACAGGTGAGCATGATCGATTATTTGTCTTATTTCACGGAGCCCAAGTGCGTACTGAGAACGGCCCTTATTGGCCTCGCTGGTCTTGGGACTTTCCCGGCGATGTTCTAGCTATATCCGATCCTACGCTAGATATTAGCCTGGACGAAGATATGACGATTACTTGGTATGCTGGTTCATTTGGAGAGTACGCGCTGGAGAAGATAACAAGAATAGTTAAGAGCGTAGCAAAATACAAAAACATACAGGAAAAAGATATCGTGTTTTATGGTTCGTCCGGTGGAGGGTTCGCTGCAATAGCTGCGTCTAGGTACATACCGAATTCCTTAGCTGTTAGCATAAACGGTCAGACTGACATACTCAAGTATTACTCTGGACCTGGAAGCCGTTTCCAGGCCCTCGTGAGAAACGTCTTCCCTGGGTTCTCTGTGCAATCTGCATATGAGAAATATTTCGAACGATTCAATTTAGTGGAAACGTATAAACCGAGAGAAGGTCGCATTTTATACGTGCAAGATAAGCTGGACACACATCATTATGAGAATCATTATCTTCCCTTTATGCGCAGGCATTCAGATTCCGTGGAAGCGGTTCTATTTGAAGACGGACGCCACGGAGGAGAACTTGGAAACACCAATGATGAAAAGAAAGAATGGGCAAAGAAGAATTTGTTCCCCCGTATAATCGAAATGACAGAATAGCTTATTTTCTGTAGTGCTGTTCTAGTAGCTCGCATATTCCGTCTATCGACGGCTCAATTATCTTTATGCCTGGAGGTATGTCTTCTTCAGTCTTTTCTACGTCCAATATATCATATGTCGTTACCTTATCGTAGTTGTGGTATTTGCAAAATGCGTCTCTCAAGTCGTGCAATCCGATCTTGTAACATTTCTCGACAGTGAATACGTCAGGATTACCAATTGAATCAATCAGTCTCTCGGTTACAACCGTTATCGGAGTGAAGTATCTTATCGCATCATTACCTCCAACAGTGATTGAGTCGCCGTCAATTCTTTGCTTATCCCAAATATCTAATACGCTACCAGTGGAAAATAAGAAGTTCACTCCCCTAAATACGCCGAAACCCGACTCTTGGAAGAGTCTTTCCGCGAGGCACTTAGTCATGCCGTATACACACGAAGGGTTTATTGCCTTGTCGGTACTGATTAGTATTGCGTTTTTTACGTCGTGTCTTGTCGACGCCTCAACTATGTTAGCACTGCCGAGTAAATTTACCTTGATGGACCTAGTCGGATTTCTCTCACAAATCCCAACGTGTTTTACTGCGCCAGCATGGATAACGTAGTCGACAGAGTGATCCTTCATTATTTGATGTATTTTATGTCCGTCGCAACCAAGGTCAAAAGTGTAAATTTGTATAGCGCCCTTGAACGTTCGATTAAATTCTTCTGCACGTACCTCTGAATTTCCTGTGCCGACTACAAGATAATCCAGGTCGAGCAACGCCTTGCACAAATGTCTGCCTAGGAAGCCCGTCGCACCTGTCACCAGAACTTTTTTCTCTGTCATCTTATTTATACATGAGGACCAATCCAATCTTTTTTGTGATGTATAGGGCATGGATACCAATATGACGCTCGGCTTGGGTGAGGCCATCGCTCGCTTGGTGCGTATTGAAACTCTGCAAACGCGAGGTCTTCGTCCTACAGAAGAAATGCGGGCTGAGGCTCAAATGATCGTAGACGCATTGAATCAGTATACGCTAGATCTCAATTTCGCTTGCAGCATAGAAGTCGCGCCTGATAACGGGATCGGCATTTTCGAACAATCAGTCGCGACGTCGTGTTGTAGGTTAGTGTCTACGTCAGACACAAGTCGTGGTTAGGGGAAAAATAAAATGTTACTACAATTACTCATCGCTTACGCAATCTGCTTTGGTATACAGCACAAAGTTCCTGTACTCCGTGGCAAACTCAAGTTACTGGATGACATGCTTACATGCACTTACTGCACAGGATTTCATGCAGGTTGGATGACGTGGGCATTTATTCATCTTAAGATACCGACCAATGCGACAGACGGATGCAATATGCTGGCTTGGTGCTTCGCATCTGCTGCTTTTTGTTACGTGCTTGATGCGGGTGTTCAATTCTTAGAAAGAGGTTCAAAATAATGGCAGGAAAATCAATTCCGTTGCTCGAAGAAGATAAGCAGAAAATACTGGGGTGTGCTGCAAAGCTCGACAAAGCTAGAAGCAACGCATGGGCGGCAGAGCGAGTCGCAAAGCAACGCGGCGAAGAAGGTGTGAATGCAGCAGTGGCCGAGCTACAGGACACCCTGAAAGCGTTAGCTGATGAATACTTAGCAGACGAAGAAGATCGTGATTCTTGGAGCATCAATCTCGATGAGATGGAATTCAGGCAACCGGAACCAAAAGCGGAGACGGGGGCTGATGAAGAGACGGACGAATGACACATTGTGTCACAATTCCTCGGGGTTCAATAGAGCGTATTGAAACAGCCCCTTTGTTCCTTGGAACATTGATGCTCACAGGACAGACGAATGTCCTTGTTTCGATTCGGCGACGTTCTGATGATGCTTGGCTAGATTTTGATGATGGTGCGTTCAAAGCTGCGGGCTGGACGACTAGGCAACAAGCTATGACCGAACTAGATGCAACGAACGACGCGGGTGTCTATTACTATAATTTTTCGACGGCGGGTCGCGACGATGATGTTTATGAAGTTCGCATTGAGCACGCGACAGCCTCAAACGCGCCTCAGATTGGGGAGATAAAGATAAGTGTAGATCGAGATGAGGTTTATCAATCGTTCACATACGACTCTACATCAAACTCAATTATAGCAAATATTTGGCTGGCAGATAGATCTCTGGATCTAGTAAATCAATCAAATGCGACACTGCGTCTTCGTGATTCTTCAGGAACACAATTAGCTGCGCCTTCTGCTGTTGCTGCGGCTGATGCACAAGGTGTGTTTCGCTTCAGCTTCGCGAACCCTGGATTAGCACTCGGCGATACTGCAACATACTCGGAAGCCAGCATCGATTATGCTGGGACAACAATTCGGGGGATAGTAGGTGTCACGTTCAGCCGCGCTGTCTAAAACTGTTTGGGCGATATTAGCGATATTAAACAGGGATAGAGAGATTTCCGTTTTACATCTCGCAGGAACAGTAGGATTGAGTAGAAACGACGTCTTAGACGCGATCTCTAGGATGGTTGATGCAAAGTGGATCGTTGTTACGGAGTACATTACCAATGGCACATCATACGCAAGTAGAATTAGAATCACAGCCGAAGGGAACAGAGTGTGGAGAGTTAACCGACGTTGAGTATGTCGGTTGGGACGGAGACGATCTCGTGCTCGGATTCACTGACAGTCATGTCTTACGAATACGAGACATAAGACTCGCCGTAAAGATCGGACTCGACGCACAAGAACAGATCGCACATGCCTAACAGTCGCCAGAACGCCTCAAGCACGCGGATCACGATCAAGGTAACGCCCTTGACTAGCGGTGTTACGCCTGGACATGAGACACTACCCGTTCGACGGGTGCGGGATCGATTGAGGATCGCGATGCCTGTGACGGTCACGCCCTTATCTGACGTACAACGTGATTCTATTGAGGGCACAGGTGCATTCGTGCGGGGCCTCATGCATCAAGTCGTAGAGATCTGGCCCTCGGTTTCTATAGCCGCTCCCCCGATATCTGGCAGTGGTAGCGGTGGTGGCACTGCACTAAGACGAGACCAAAGCAGGACAAATATCAGTAAAGATCGAAGCAGGACAGTCATTCGACCGACGCGGAAGCCATTCAGGATCAATGTATAGGTCATGCCTGTAGTCAATTCACAACCTATCGAGCTAATTCTCAAAGGGACCACAGAGCGCGTCGATATACTGGTCACAGACGAATCTGGGGTTCCCGTCGATGTGCAAGCGGGAGGGACACTTCAACTCACGCTTATGGACCTCACCGAAACTGTCCTCGTTTCTGACGACTTCCTCACGCCTCCTGCCGGGGGAACGCAGATTGTAAAACCAGCCGGGACTACAGGACAGTATTACTTCAATTTTGGCTCAGAAACGCCTGTAAAGAACGTTACCACAACGCAGGGTGACTATTTGTTCCACTGGAAGATCGCCATAGACGCGACATCGGAGTCAATCAACGTAGTTCAAACAGCGAGAGTGGTTTCTGCGCTTACAATGAGCCTTATCCCTGATTTTCGGTTACTTATCGATAAATCAGCTAAGCTAGTAGATGACAATCCAACAGATCCAGTGTTTTTGGGCTACACGGATTCGCAACTCATCTCATATCTCATGGGCGGACTCGGCATCATCAACGCATATCCAGTCGGAGTCCTGTGGAGCGGACTAGACAACTTCCCTAGTCAATACTTCAAGCAAATTCTATTCGATTCGGGCTTGCTCGTCGGCGTAATGTCTCAAGAGCTTTTTGCTATTGATACCGATGTCGATAATTGGTCAGATCAAGGAAATACCTTCACGATTAGTCACCAACCCAAGCTCGCTTCTTTCCTAAACACGCTTTCACAACGCCTCGACAAAATCATACCTCTCATGAAACGACAGTGCATCCGAGACGGAGCAATTCGACTCGAAATGGGTCCGAATTTCCGTCTCGCACAACTCGTAGCCGCTGCGCCTACTGGTGCGCTCTTCCGAAACGTATGGTTCAAGGGCTAAACAAGAACTACTGCCTTATATGCAAAAAGCCAAAAGCTAAACGAGCGAAATACTGTTCACCTAGTTGCTATCATCAATCACTTCGCGTCATCAACTGGCCTTCATGGGAATCACTTCAACTTCGCGTATTCGCTACTTCTTACAGGCAAGTAGCTAAAGAACTTGGCGTTAAGTATTCAACACTCGTGTCTTATGCACGACGGAAAAGAGATGAAAAAAGAAAAACCTTGGGGCCATGAGATTATTTGGGCACTTACAGACAAATACGCAGGTAAAATTCTTTCTATCAAAGGGGGCAAACGTCTTTCGCTTCAATACCACGAGAAGAAAGACGAAACTGTGTACGTCCTTTGGGGCAAGATGGAGCTTCAATTAGGAGAGAATAAAACTGTCTTATTGCCAGGTGATTTTCGTCGAATAAAGGCTGGACAAGTCCATCGCATGACGGCCATTACTGACGTTATCTGCATAGAGGCGTCTACGCCAGAGGTCGATGATGTCGTGCGACTTGAAGATGACTATAATCGACTTGACAGTAATTAGACTGTCAATTAGCGTTCATGCATGTCACACACCGTTTTTCCTCACGACCTAATTGCTTATTCAGAAGACGACATGAACCTCATACGAGAATCACTAAACAACGGCTTGTCGTATCGAGATCTCAAGGACATTGGTTACCCAACGTCGGTCACGCGCAAGGCGAAAGACGGCGCACACATGAGTTTTGTGCGGGGCGTACTTCCCGCAGCGAAGCGGATTGGTGTATCCCCAGAGACTTATGTTGCGTATCGCCTTCTCGACTATTGTTGGTGCTGGCGTGCTCGCCATTGGATTCATGAGAGCGATAGGGCTATTGGTGCAGACTATTGCCGTGCATGTGACGTCCGTAGGAAGCGTGTATGAGGTTACTCTGGCCTACAGAAGTTTTGCCTATCCGACTTCGCGTTCATCCCGACGCTGAGCATTGGCGTGAGCAGGTCGAGTATGAAGCACGTGCATTGAACATGCAGATTCGTCGTTGTGTCTTTCATGTTATGGATGCTTCGGCGCATTGGAGCGTGGCTGACGGTCTCATTGTACACATAGAGGTCAAAGATGGAGCACCCGCGCAAACAGTCTTCCGTCGCATCTCGAACGGTGGTGTAGATCTATCTCCGGTCTATTTGCCATCTAAACTAGGTCAAGATGCCGATTGCGTAGTCGCTCGGGAACTCCATTCTCTACTGGGCTTGCCTCCTACAGCAAAGACCAAATGGCAACTTCCAGAGCCGCAACGTGGTCTTCTCCAGTCCATGTATAGACTGTGTCGAAGATAAAAAACGCTCATACTGCCGTTGGATACTGGGGCCGGTCGCCCAATCGCCGTATTATCGATGCAGAGCAGATGCCACAACGGACCAAAGTGTTCCTATACGACAAGATGCGAGCACTCGGGAAACCTGTTCACCTATATCTACCTGTTCACAGTGGTACTTCTGGCGCAGTTGCGTGTACTTGCATTGGTGAGACTACGAGACAGTCTGATCGACCGTGTTACACCTGTTATGGGGCTCAATATGCACCCGGTTTCCTTCGCTTTGGGCACCAGACGCTTTTTTGGGCATCTGCGGAAGCCTCTGGATGGACATTGTCCAACTGTTCACTAGATACGAGGATTCAACCGCATAGAATCCTTTTGGATAGTAACGCACTAACCGGAACCATCACAACAACGGTCAAAGCCTTCACGAACCCCAAAAATGCAGACTGGGAATATCAGATCGATTCTTTCTTGCGTGGCACGGGCAATACGGTGACTGGCACGTTCTCGACAGACGGTGGGACCAATTGGTACGCATTGGCAGACATAAACGGCGCGAATAAGCCTGGTGTCGATGGCGGAAATATTCAGTTACGCGTTGAAATGACACGCACTGCTGCGGGGGATAAGTCGCCTGCGTTCGAGATTGCACGGATTAGGCGAGCCATGTCCGAAAACGCGAATACGCTCCTTACCGATACTCGTTCAGATTATTCTGCGGGTCAGATTCTAGTTTTGCGTACTTGGGTCATGGAAAAAGCAGGTCTCGACGCTGCACGAGGTAGACAAATCGATCACGTATCCGACCGAGGATGGACGCTTCCCTTGGATATTTTCGATACGTCAATAACAACCGATACCCCCGCTGTCCTCATTGACGACAGCACTCCCGGCCCGCATCCTTGGTATATGCGCACTACCGGTGTCCAACAGGGCAATCGATACGCGCTTACGCAGGTCTCGCTGAGTGAGCAACTTGGTATAATGACGCATCAGACATTCTCAGACAGGCGTGCTCAAAGTGGGGAAGTATATCACTTGGTGTTTTGAGGTAGACATGCTAGTTATCTTGCCATGTCAACAACACCGCAATTTATCTGGGTAGAAGGTATTTTAGGTGCAGGCAAGACGACGCTGGTTGAACGTCTCGCAAAGCAACTGAATTACCGACCTATTTACGAACCTGTAGATACGAATCCGTATTTGAATCTCTTTTACGCAAACACGGCACGTTGGGCCTATCCAATGCAGGTTCATCTTCTCGCGGAACGATTCCAGCTTCAACGTCTTGCCGCTGCGGAAGTTATGACAGGGCGCGGTGCTATCCTCGACCGGGGTCTTCCAGGTGATCGCGTGTTCTGTAAGCTCATGCACGACCAAGGGCACATTTCGTATATTGAATGGCAGACGTACCAACGTTTCTATGACATCATGTGCGCCGATTTACGTCCTCCGAGTCTTCTCGTTTATTTAGACGTGCAGCCCAAAACGGCTTATCTGCGTATGGTTTCGCGGCAGCGCGATTGTGAAGAAGGTGTTCCATTAGATTACCTTATGCAGCTTCATGCGGGTTACGAGGAAATGCTTGCAGAGATTGAAAGTGGCGATCACTTATGGTCGCGAGGCACTAAGATCTTACGTTGGCCTTGGGACGAGACACACGCATCTATCGACGAGTTATGTATAGCCTGTGGCACGTGATCTTTTCGAACAACGTAAATTCAGGGCAGTTACCGAACCGACTCGTTTCGGTCAGGTCATCGAAACCGCTAAAAATGCGCTCGTCTGGGAACTGAGACGTTTCCTCGATCAAGGCGAGGGCATCACTGAGCGTCTGACCGAAATACCCACGCTCGAAAAGTATCAATTCGGCTTCGATCAAGGGCTCGATCCATACGAGACAGTCGTTCAGATCTTGCGCAAGAACCCAGAAGTCCTCGAAGCCTTACCTCATATCGCGGTACTTGCCGTTGGAGGACAGTGGAAACCTCTCAGCGTTGGTACACCACAACTGGCGACTGTCCAAGATGCTCCAAGGATAGTGACCTCTGATGGACCCTGGGACTTTTCAGCAGATCCGGCAGCGACCCCTCTCGATTTCCCAGCCGACCGGGACACCATTTCCGTCCGCACGTTCGAGGGAACACAGGACATCATTTTACGGACCACTGATTTCGCAACCTTGAGCGCGGTGACTCCGGCAGAACTCGCACGGGCCATCAACGCTCGTGCCAAGCATGTAACGGCGGTAGTGAAAAGTAGCGCAGTAGAAATCCGCTGCAAACGTCCTACGCCGAACAGTGTCGAAATCGTTCCCTCACGTCCTGCAACGGCTGAACTCACCGGAATCGGGCCAATTGTACCTCCGACTGCATTGAGCCTCATTACGGCAAGCACCCCAAGAACAATCGCAGAGCCCGTAGTAGGTACAATCACCGTCGATGGCAACGGCACCATGACCCTCACACGTGGAGGGACAGATACGTTTCCTGTAGGTGTCGCGGACCCAGGAAAGACCATCACAGTTACGGGTTCACCCTATCTTCCAAATAATGGTCGTTACGTAATTTTGACGCGCACGGATACAGCGGTTACGTTCGCGCATCCAGGGGGGCAAGCGGCCTCAGCCGATTGGTCTATTGGTCTACAGGATGACTGGAAAAATGTAGCGCGACCACCGAAGCATCGCTATGCGATGGCTTGGGATCTTACTTTAGAACTTCAAACGCTGACTGAAGACGAGAATACCCGACAAGAACTCTCCGATCTCATTATCAGCTTTTTGACATTTTACATGGAACAACAGCACTTTACGCTGCTCGGACGTTCAGTTACCGACGAGTCCGTTACGGGCGAACATTGGCAGATCGTCCTTTTGCCAAATATCCGTGCGGGCAGTGAGGTCGAGGTCGCTCGGACAGATGATGGGATAGACAAAATCTACACGGCTCGGTTTGACGTCAGTCTCAACATTTCGATGTATATTGATCGAGAGGTCGAACACCCGGATAATCCTGGTGTTCCTTGGTACATTACCCCTTCCGACCTAACAGGCTAGTGACCACCAGCGCCGTTCCCTTCTTGTATTGAGGTGACATGGCACTAAATACGTCTAAATACACCGACCCAGGTGCGTACATTGGTGAAGTTCTCGTTCCTGGCGCGATCAACATCGCAGGGCAAGCGTTCGTCACCTGTCTCATCGGCACGGGCAACCGTTCTAAGAACGTTTCCAACGAAGCGGCTGTTCGAGGCTTTGTTGGCAGCGAGAGTATCATCTGGTATACCACGGCGGTCAGTGGCTATCATCTTTCGTCCGTATTCGCTAATCGCGGTGATCGAAAGACAGCGAACACCGTCGTTTACAAAGATGGAACCGCTATCGCGGATACGCTTCTTCGGTATCCTCCTGCGTACATCACCGGCACCGCATTGTTGGGCGGGACGTTTACACTTGATGTTAATGAGCGTTCACTCGTTATTGGATTCGACGGAAAAGTTCCTCTCACGGTCAAGACGGCAGTTCAAGGAACAGCCGGAAATACAACAATTAGTGCGACGAGCACATACGTTGTATCCGATACCGGTGCTGCAAATGTAACTGTGTTTACGAAAGCACTAATTGTTGCGGCGATCAATTCAGCGTTCGAAGATCACCCTTCTTATGGTGCGAGCTACGCTGGTGTAGCTTCAATATCAGGCAATTACATAAAGCTCACTTCTCCGACTTCTGGAGCAACGTCTGACGTTGTCATCTTCAATGCGATTGGGGGAACAGGTGCGACAGAGCTATTTGGTGGCGCACCGACCGCTGCCGCACCTCTTCGACCGGGCACGCAGGTAGAAATTGCTGCGAGTCAATACTCCGCTAGTTCAACCTACACAGTCGATTATGTTTCTGACGCCCTTTCGCCTGACGCAGACGGCCTCGTGCAGACAACGGGCGTTACAGCAATCAGTCAAGTCGGAGACTTCGCAGGCACAGATACCTATGGCACTGATGCTGAAGGTTATACGCTTGCATCGAGTAAGGTGTCTTGGGCAGGAGCCGCATGGACAACCGCCTCGATCACAGGCTCGACCATCACGGTCGGGGATGCACTGGCGGAAGGCGCTTCAGACGTTCTCAAGATCGCCATTGATAACAAAGCTGCGTTGGAAATAGACCTCGTCGGAACGATGACCCAAGATGGATGGACGACTGCACCGGGGTCTACCGCCACAGACATCGCGACAAACATCAACATTAAGCTAGCAGATTCTTTGGTCTACGGTCCTGCATACCAAGCTGTAGCAAGTGCCGTAGGTAGTGTTATCGTTCTCACGTCTCCGACAAAGGGAAGAAACGGCGCACTTCAATTATTCGCTCCTGCCGCGAACGATGCGACAGGGAGTCTGTTTTCTAACGTAGTCGTAGCGTCTTCATACACACAGGGCACAGGCAAGGCACCAGGAGTCGGCTCGACCTACTTCGTTTCATATACTCATGATCGCCCATCAACAGATTACGCTTCCAGCACTGCGGGTCGCCTAACCCGTCACTTCTCACTAGACTCAGCGTTTGACGAAGTCGGAGGACATGGAGCCGCGACGTCTGCTCCATCGAATCCTTTAGCTATGGCAATAGAGATCGCATTTGCTAATGGTGCAGAGAGTGTAGTCATCGCGCAGATTGATGATTCGACAACTGCTGGTACGCCCTCGATGCCTGAGATCCAAGAAGCCTTGGACGTTGTTGGTGAGTCTGGGATACCGACCGAGATCTGCTTAGTCGGCGCTGCGGGCACATTACTCGCTGCGCAGGTTGCCTTGAAAGATCACATTGAGAACAATAGCGGTCCTTTCAATAAGCAATACCGACGTGCCTGGATGGGCTTAGGTCGCGATGCTCAAATTGGCGACAAAGAAACAGCAGACACGATCATTTATACAGCCGCTAAAACCTTGCAAGTATCGGCGAACTCCGCTGCTCGCGGACGCTTGATTGTGATGGCACCTCCACAAGTGGGCGTGCTCACGAAAACAGTGCGGCTTACGGACGGCACAATCATAAACGACGTTGCGCTCGACTCGACCTATTTGGCAGTCGCAGCAGCAGCAAGACAGACATCGTTTGATTCACCTTCCGATACGCTAGCTCGTCAGACCTTGGCCGGTTTTGATATTGACACCATCACGCGACCGATTAGCACAGTAGAGCGTGCTCAAATGGCTTCAGCGGGTGTGACAGTCGTAACATATGACGCAGGCAATCTCAGGCTACTCGATCCAATTACGACCGAGAGGGCTGGTGGGGCCATGATCAGTTTCGAACAGATCCAGGCATCACTGCAAAAAGACAACGTCACCCGCAAAATGACTCAAGGACTAGACGCTAATCTCGTCGCGATTGTGCCGACCGACCTATCCTCGTTCGTCTTGGACATCAAGAGTGTAATCGGATCTATCATATCGGGTGAGATAAGCGCGGGCTCGGTTGGTCCGTATCTCACAGATTCGGGGTTGCCTAGACCTGTGAGTTATGTCGATGACATGGAAGTCACGCAAGATCCAAACGACCCGACGAAGTTCAACTTTAAGTACTTTTACAACTTACGCTATCCAGCACTTCGATTGTTTGGTGAATACAGCGTCGACAATCCGTTCTTCGGATAAGGGCAGGATAAGAAACGATGAGTAACGTACAACCCCCATTAACTTCTACTTTTACCAATCATGGCATGGTCATCCGGGCCAAAGGCGTAAACGTAGGCGCGATTAGTCAATGGAACACTTCTCAGACCCGAGGGCACACTGCTGTATATGCTTTTGGTGGCACACCACCCACAGGAGCCGGTATAAGTTATCCTGCTAGTGGACCAGGCGAAGCCTACGAAAAAGTACCTGGGAATGTCTCTGGAACTACGATCTCCGTAAACCGCTACGACCTCTATGTCGCACGCATGGAAGAAGTGTTCGGCGCTGAATCTGACTTGAACATGCTCTCTGAACAACACAGTCCATTTGATATTGTAGAATTTTGGAATACTCCAACCGCTACGGGCGCAAACCTGTCTCAACTAAAGTATCAATATACCGGTTGCTGGTTTTCCAATTTAGGTCGAACTCAATCGACAACTGGTGATCGAATCGTAAATGTAAACGCAACCATCGAATACGTGCGAAGAAAGAAGATGTAAATGTTGTCATAGACACGTTTTTACCCGCTTAAGCGGAGGCTACAATTGGCTAAATTTGATCCAGGAAACATCGACCACTATAAAGTGGACTTCTTACGGCAGAAGGCTAAGTCCGGTGGCTGGAACATGGGCAAGAGTTCGCCGAAAGAAGCGCCGAACACTGCTACACGAACAAACCATGCACTGACGATACACGGGATACACGGTTCAAAACGTCGCGTCATCGGCGCAATTAGTGACTTCAACGTCCAACAATCACGAGCACTCACCGAAATACAAGAAGTCAATGTCAATGCTTATGGTCAACCGGTAGACATCATCCCAGGACACATGACAACGCGGACGATCAATGTTCAGCGTTACGACCTCTATTCTAAAGTCATAGAAGAACTCTTTGCAGATGACACTGCGCCATTCAAAGAATGGAACATGCTACTCGACCAGACGCGCCCATTTGTACTCAGAACAGTCTGGTTGAATCCGTCAGGAGGAACCTTTGGAGCCATCGGTGGCGCTCTTTCAGGGAAGCGCGTCTACGAATTTCTGGGTTGCTGGTTCACCAGCATGGGACGAACGATTAGCTCCAAGGGTGATCGAATTATCAACGTCAACGCAACAATACAATGGAAGGAAAGAAGGCGAATCAAATGAAGGCAAAACGACATCAACTACTAGAAAAACTCATACAAGGTAAACCTGTAACAGCCGATGTAGAAATCGACGGACACACGTACACTGTACAGACGCTAAACACCGCAGAGGAAGACTGGGTCAACCAGTATCTTTTTGGCGCTACACCGACGCAAATGGCAGCGGGTATCATGACACCGAAGGTATCTGCATCATTGACCGCGATTGATGGGATATCCGTCAATGATTTATTTAGCCTTCCTGCTGACGCTGGCGAAGACCTCAGAGAAGAAATGAAAGACGCGAAAGTCAAACGTGCGTGGGTCCGAAGTCAAGTCCATGAATTTGTCGGCGAACTCAAGCCGTCGACCACGGTTAAACTTCTCACCACGCTCACGGGGCTCGATGAAAAAATCCTCGACGCAGAGGAAGACCTGGGAAACTCATCAAGGAGGATTACTTCTGGGGGGTCAAATCTTACGTCCTCGCCAGGAAAGGAATCCTCCTTACAGACCCAAGTGTAGAGATGATGACGCGGGTACAATGGCTTTTTGAATTCCACTCGCTCAAAGATAGAGAGGAATCACTTTTAGACGCAGTAGTAAGTCTTCTTGGACTTAAGATTGGCCGTAAAGAGAAAGTCGTACCATTGTCAATGCTCGTAGGTAATCCAAAGATTCTACAACATTTCGCTAAAGAAGCGGAGACAGAAGAAGCGGTGGACGATGAAGCCTTTGATAAGTTCAGTGACCTATTAGCTAAAGGAGATCTCGATCCTCTTTTCGAGTTACCCGAAGAGATGTCTCCCGAAGAGAACTGGGACTCACCTGATGTACAACAAACGCTTGATGCACTGGGAATAAAACGCGATGGCTGATAACCAAGACGTCATAGACGCAATCAATAGTCTAGTTCGTCTTATAGAACAAAACGCACGTGTGCGTCCCAGTGAATCAACGACGTCTTTCGTAAGCGGCACTGCGAGTAATGACTCGCACCAAAAGAGAATGGAGAACATTCGCAAGGAGCGCGAAGAAGAAGAAAAGACTGTCGATTTAGTCTCAAGTAGATGGGAACAGTTCTGGAACAAAAGAAAAGACCACGAAGAAAAATGGGCCACTAGACGAGATCAAGCGAATCAGGCCGCAACTGACTTCATGAAAAAGAACCGAGATGGGACACTCGGCGAAGGACAGACAGGCATACTTTCTGGGAAGTCGGGAGGTGCAAATTTTCAGGCTTTCACACGGGGCTTACTTCAAGGCATGCCTTTTGGCGGTCTCATAGGATTTTTACTATTAGGTGAGATCAAACGACAAGAATTCGAAGCAAGTGGAAACATAATCAATCTAGCGTTCGACGATATAGGTAAGCGCGGCAAAGATCTGAATGGTGTGTTTGGCTCTATGCAACGTAGTCTTGACAAAATGTCGATTGGAGGGAAAGCAGATCTCGAAGCTGTAGGCTCTGCTTTTGCGAGCGCAGGCATCAAAGCAGAAGACATGATGAAAAATGTCTTCGGTAAGGCTAAAGGCGAAAGGGGGGGTCCAACCAATATGCTCCGCGATTCTTTGGCAGGAATCACTTTTTCGATGGACAAGGTCTTTAACATGGCCGCAGGTACAGGAGCTAAAGCACTTTCTGGAAGCATACGCGATATCGGCCAAGATATAGCTAAAACAAGTCAAGAGTTTGTCGGCTTTTCTTTAGCCTATTCTGATTTAGGTGTAAAAGGCTCACTTCTAGTCAACACGTTCTCAGAGGTCACGTCTGCTCTGCGTCTACAACGCTCTAGCATGGAAGGCACACTTCCCATGTTTGGAGCCCTCCTCGGGAACAAGGGCGGGGGAATAGCTCCAGAGGCAAATCTACAGCACAGACAACAGATGGCCGCGCAAGGAATGACAGGTATGGCGGGTGCCGTTGGCGGAATGCGTCCAGGGCTTTCTGCGTTATTCGGTGAGAAAATTTTCGGGAAGCAAGGTATTGACGCAGTTATCGGTTGGCAAGAAGGCTTCGCTAACATGAAATCGGGCGACACTAAGGGGGATGGCTTCTTCGCAAAGGCAGCAGGAGGAATCTCTAAGTGGCTAAGTGATACGTTTGGAAAAGATACCAATATGCAGAAGTGGGGCGCACAGAAAGCATTAGGTGTTGATCCATTGACTGCACGTGCCTTCGTTGCTTTTGCCCAAGGTGCAGCGGAAAACAAGAGTTCAAATAAAACTGCTGCTCAGAAAAGAGCCGCACTAAATACACTCATCAAACAATTGAATACTGATATGAAGGACCGTCAGCCTCTTAAGGTGGCAGATTTCCTACGTGAGCAGAAGAAGTTACAAGTCCTTCTTCAAAAGATAGCGTCTTCGTTGTTGCAATTCCTCATGAAAAGTTTAGACCTGATCGCTACTACTTTAATGGGGATTTTAATGGTCGTGTCTGACCCCACGCGCACGGATGGCAGAAATAGAAAAATCGCGAAGCATGTGAAAGGGCGGTGGATAACGGATTCATTTAGCATGGAAAAAGACCTAAAGACTATCTGGAATAACGCCGCAGAAATCCCTGGTGTTGCGGAGGACATGGTCAAAGATCTAGGAGGCATGTCTGGTGGTTCTTTTCAAGGAGTGCGCGGTTTAATCAATCTGTCGAAACCATCAAAGGTGGCGAAGGCAAAGCGAGAGAGCCAACGCTCAGAGATAAGGGCGAAACTAAGAAACAAATTTTCAGGACATGCGCTAACGAACCAAGAGCTTGATGAGTTAGCAGGCACCTATATTACGCCGGAAGGTGGTGAAGCCTATGGTGGCAAGTCTACGAGATGGAACGAGCGAACGACAATACTCAATCGGATCGCAGCACAACGCAAGATGCCCCCAAAAGCCAAAACAGAACTGCTTCGAATAGGTAGACTAAAAATAGCATTTACTACTACGGCCACAGTCGTTGACGATGGTGTAGACAAGACGGAGCCTGGTTCTGATGTTGTTCCAAGCACATGATGTGGTAGGTAGCGCAAGTCTCTAGGAGTAAAATAAATGGCATTGATAGGATCAGGATACGGAGAGGCACACAACACCAACTATGACAGTGTACGTGTACCTATATCTTTTACGAGTACATACCGTCTCGGTGCAGAGAAGATACGAAACACGGCGCTAAAAGAGGCTCGCAACAAGAAAACGTCTTTGAGCGTAGACGAGATAAAGAAAGAATGGAATTACGACAACGCGTCTAAAAACATTTTCAAGAATGTTGAAATGTTGATCAATCCGCATACGATACAATTCACGCAACCTAAACGTTTCACCAAAATGGACCATAGAAACGGATCTGTATTCTTTCACTTCGCAAACGAAAAAGGACAAAACAACGACATATTGAAACTGACATTCAATGGGAATACAGGAAACATTGACCGTCGTTCCTATGCTGGTGCGGATAAAAAGAAAAAGAAAGAAAGAGATTACTCGAACTGGAATAAACTGCTCGCGTGGCACAATCTGTACCAACTTACGCGAGAGCCGGTAGTCTTAAAAGACGGAACGAGGAACGAATTTATCATAACTTACATGTCTCCGCTATTTCCTGTACCTATCGACTTTTACGGATTCTATAATAATGTGCTCACTTTTTCTGAGGCAGGAATTACACCGTTCTCACGTGAATACACCTTCGAGTTCACGGTTAGTCACACGGAACCGGACTTGGATTCTATTCTCGATGCTGTTCAAGTTTCTACAGAAGAAGTAGCAGCACACCCAAAGAGTACCGGAAGTGTGTTCCCTAGTCTCGACGCAACGGGTCCGGGTGTAATCGTAATCGGAGTCACAGAATGACGACAAAGGGACAAGTTACGAACGCGTTTCCTGCGTGGCGAATATTCATTTTCGGGCAAGAAGTCACCGAGGACGTCACTTCGTGTCACGTTACGCACAACGATGGCCGCAGTCCAAACTCTGCGGAGGTCACGCTTTTGTCTCCAGGTGATCGTTATGTCGTTACTGCGCAAGACATAGAAGCCTTGTACAATAACGTCACACTTAAAGACTTAGCAGCGGATGGCGCGTACCAATTGGTTTCTTGGAACAGTGATCGCAGTATGCGCATGCAGAATATCACCCCGGACCAAGTCGCGGCTTTCTCTTCGAAAACACGTGAAGTTATACAGGATAAAATAACAGATCAAATTAAAGAGGATGTTATCCTCGCGAAATTCGATAAATCAGTACAGGTGAATCAGCCTAAGCTCGGCGACCTAGGCTACGAGAACTCAATAAACATCGACATCAAAACGGCCAAGGAATTATCTGGAGAGGCATTTCGCTACCCATTTCAAGAGGGCGATTGCATCTTTCATTCAAGTGACGCTGTCCGCATCTTTTGGCGAGATCCATTCAATCCGAAACAATGGCATCACATGTTCGCAGGCTTCGTGACAGATTGGTCAGAGGAATCAACCGCAGATCATGCGAGCACCGTCAAAATAAGATTCGAAGATGCATCACGTGTTCTCCGACATGCGAGGATATCTTTACAACCTGGATTCTATGATATTGAAGCACTGGCCGTTCAAGCGATTGATGCCGTTATACGCACAGTCTGGGCTGACGGGTTCTCCAGGTTGTCATTGACTGAATTATTATTCACTTTGCTGTTTGGTGTTCAAACGGCGGGCACTGAGGCAAAGACGGGCACTACAAGTTCGTCAGGCGAAAACGAAAAAGGCGTAGACAAAAAAATAAAACCTGCTACAGCGTGGACGGACTCACGCTATGGTGTCCATGCACCGGAAGGAGTAGAATATTCCGCGCACGATGATGCCCTAGGTGCTTTTAGCTACTCACGTTCGCAAATATACTATTACGGGCTAGAGGGAGTCCCAGCGGAAGGTACGGAAGACAAGTTACCTACGGAACTGCAAGAACGAGTAGAGAAAATAAACTCCGACGAACTGGATGTATACTTACGCGATCCACGTGTCCGCACAGAGGTAATGCCTTCAGATCTTGAGTGGCTAAAATTGGATGGATCAACGGGAGACTCCCTCGACCTGCCCACTGATCTAGTTGCACAGCAGAACTTCATCATGAAAGAGTTGGGCGAGCACCCAGAACTCTATCCAGTTGACGGTGGTGGTCTTGTCATGTTGCTGCCCAGTTCTCTTGGTCCAGAGGTTAATAAGACTCTCCTCATGAACGATATTGCCACCGACTTTGCTGGCACGCGCACAAAATGGATGACGAGACTCGGCATAATATACGACATGATTCAGCGCATTGATTTTTCTTTCCATGTTTCACCTAAAGGGCACCTACTTTGCGAAATGCCTCTATACGATTTTAGTCCGCTAACTAATTTACCTGACAGGACGGATGGAGAGCGTGAATATGTCGTCCAAAAGGGAGAAGGTAATACATTCGACGATACAGTGTTGGACTTACCTCCAGTTAGCGCCACGTTAATTGTTCCAGAGTCGAGAATTATTAGCTGGACGCGTTCGTTTTCGGAGGAAAATGTAAAAACATTAATGTCTACACCTTGGTATATCGCGAAGAATTGGCTAGCTACAGGTCTGTCCATTGATGCAGCACAACCACCCTCCATTACACTTTTGCGTTCCCTAGTACCTCAATTCGGTGTCCGTGCTGAAACGGTTAAGCCGGAAGGGTATATTGCATCCGAAGCAGCAGCACAGGTTTTCGGGAACGTAAAACTAAGGCAACTGAACTCAAATGTTCGGACAGCAAACGTTTCAATTATACCTCGACTGGGCATCTTACCTAACCGCCCCATATATTTTGGTGCGCGTAATTTCATTGGTTGTTCTAGGTCCATAAAACATGAACTCACCTGGAATAGCAGTATGACCATGTCGATAGACGTCAATTATCTTCGTGGCTGGGACGGACAAACCAACGAGGGTAAGCAGATGATACACACGGAAATTGGTGGCGTAGCCACTGCCGGTGGGCTCAATTATGCGAGTATGCACAAAGCTGGGCTCCCAGTCGCGTCGTCTAAGCCCAGGAAAAAATAGTCATGAGCACGGTTAATAGTTACCTACATGAATTCGCGTATAAAAGTCGTCTATGGCTTGGTCAGATCGTGGACATAAAAGAAGAAGACGGTACGGCTACGGTAAAAGTTATAGGTCAAAATCCTGGTGCCGCAGACCAAGACCTAATTATACCTTGCGCTGTTTCAATACCAAACGCAAACGGCACAAAATCTTCTTGGCAAAGGTACATGCCACAAAAGCACGACTACGTAAAACTAACTTACCGTACAGACGGGCATGCAGAGATCGTGTGTATGGCGATGTACGGTGGTATCAAAGAGAAAGAGAAAAAGTCTGCTCAAGGCCAAACCTACGCGGTTCTCAAGGAAATGAACGCCAGCAAAAATTACTTCGGTCTTCGTGACTTTCGACCGCTCAAACAAGGCGAATGGGACATGCGAAGTAGTGGCGGCGCGTACATATTTGGATCGAACAAAGGTCGTCTAATCCTAAGAAGTGGAATGTCTCAAATATCTGTAGAGAGACAACAGGATGAGATAAGGCAAGTAACGGGTCTTTTGAAGCTAAAGACAACGAACAGTGAGCTTCGTTTTGGTAACGTCAAACGAACATCAGCATCAGATCCATTGAAAGAAGAAGGCAAGCCTGAAAATGCGCCTGGACAAGAATTCAGTGTATCTTTAGTAGCTGCCGCGCTTGTTCCGTTACCTATCTACGAGCACAAAGCAGGCAACGTATACGACTCTTTAGGGATCGAAGTAATGTCATCTACAGGAAAGTCGCTTAGAAGTCAGACCATCGCCTATGATGATACCGGCGTTATAGAAGTGCTCAAGACTACGGTAGACTCAGTAGGAAACACGTCTGTAACACAAGGACCGAATTCAACTAACTTCGACATCATTGGTGGAACAGGCTCGGAATTGTCGTCCACGTTCAACACGGTCGCAATAACTGGGACTACGAGTGTCGACATATCGTCTGCGAGCATAACACTGAAAACTGCTGCGTCTGGTGTTCCCACTGAAGGCGTTATCCTAGGCAATACTTTCTTCGACAACATGCAGCAGTGTATCTCGAAGCTCTCAGCGGCTATAGCTATTGCTGCAACATCAACGCAATATTCGGTTGGGGCCGCTGGACCAAACGCAGCAGCGCAAATTGGTGAAGCGATGGTGGCATTCCAGGCAGCGAAGTTATCCGTATCTAGTACGGTAAAGGTGAGTCTGTAGGCTATGGCAATCTCTGGAGAAGCGCCAACAACCGCTCTAATCAATCATGATGTTGACAAGGAATTAAGTCCGTGCGTGAAATCTATCCTTTGTGGGCTCAACGCAGCGGCTAAAGATGCACTAATTGCGTTCTTAGATCTATACATCGCGCAAGGTCGCACACAAGTAAATGTTTACAAGGCTCAGTTACTTCAGTTTGATATCGCAGTAATACCTGTGCAGATAGCACGTGGGATTGCGGATCAGGTGATTGCAGAGATAAAGAAATATACGCAGGTTCTACCTCTTGGGCTTTTTCAGGGTTGCTCAGATTTAGGCGACTTGAATCAAGCAGCAACCGCGTTTATCGACGAGTACGCTGCTGAGGCTAATATAATATTGGACGACTTAGAACGCCTTCTATCGTTCAAGTTGTATTTAGAGGCAACCATAAGGGCACTGGAAGAACTTCTCAAATATTTGACTTCTCTTTTAGACATATTCGAAGGATGTGATTCAAAATGACAACAACGTTCAAAATGGAAGGAGGAGATATTGTACTCGATGGTGTTGGACACCCGACGATTATCTCTGACGGACAAAAACTCAATCAAGACATTTCAGAGATGCTGGCTATACAAACAAAGATTTATGGCTTTGGTGCAGGACTCGAAAGTATGGTCGGTCATATCGGAAGCACTATTAGTCACACAATGGGAATCTCGCGCCTTGTTCGTGACGGTGTCTCAACGATGATAGCTCTTCAAAAGAAATTTCAGTACACAGAAAGGCCCGACGAAGAACGCATTAGTCTGATTAGATCACTTAATGTCTATCCTGTAAGTACGGGTTCGGCAGGTATATCAGCGAAGACGGCATTTGCGTTTCGCGTCGATATACAAACTACAGATAACAAGACAAAATCAGCAACAGGAGCGATAGTGTAATGGCTATTGATAAAGTTACAGCAGCAGAATTCCAGACTAAGATACGTTCTGGTATTACATCACGTACAGCAACGCATGACACTTCTTATGGTCCTATAAGAGACATTGTCATCGACCCTATCGCGGAGGTCTTCGAAGATCAGAACGACCGCGTAAGAAAGGTCTCTGACTTATTGTCTCTTCTAAATATCAGCACATTTGAAGACGAAGACTTAGACGAACTTGTTTACAATGAAGGTCTTGTTAGAAGCCAAGGAAAGCAAGCGTCAGTTATGGCGACCTTTTCTTCGTCAAATGTTCCAAGTAGCGATCTGGTCGTTTTTCAGGGCTACCCCATATCTTCAGATGATGGAGTCACGTTCGTAGTTACAGAGACCACAACATTACCTGTTGCAAGCTCGTCGGCATATTTCAACATCGACACCAATAAATACGAACTCTCTGTGCCCATGATTGCAGTAACAACGGGCGCAGCAGGCAATATAGGCTCTGGTCGTCTAACGGGACTACTCAGACCGATGGTTTCTGGGTTTAGCGCCGTTACGAACACAGACGCGGCAACGGGTGGCGGTGACGTAGAAACGAATACGCAACTCACAGAGCGTTATCTCCTAGCCATTCTCGGTCGCCAGATGAGCACGGCTTTAGGTCTCGAACGATTTATCCGTGACGAGTATTCAACTGTGGAGGATGTACATATTGTTCACGGTACAGATCCATTACTCACTCGTGCAGCTACGGACGCTGGTGCAGTAGACTCTTACATCATCGGTGATCAGCTTCTCACTGTGTCTCCCAGTGAAGTACATGCCTATATTGGGCTCGGTCAGCTTATTGCAGTAACAAAGACACCAGTTAGACAGATCGTGTCTATTGTAAATGGCGCAAATACACACGTTGAAGGTGACGATTACGAAGTCGTGTTTGACACATCAGGGATAGCAAAATCAACGAGGTCTGTAGAAGGCATAAAGTTCTTAGCGGGAGGCACTTACTCCGCTGCACTGACTGCTGGCGATGCGATCACAATAACCTATACGTACAATAACCTTGTTAGAACAGTTCAAGCTGCGCTGGACGAGGAAGGAAGTGCTGTTCTCGGGCGCGACGTTCTCGTAAAAGAGGCTACAAAGATCAATGTCAGACTTTCCGCTAATCTAACGATTGAGACTGGATTCAATGCGGCAACAATACAGACTGCGGTGTCTTCCGCGATTCTAACGTTCATCAACGCGTTTGAACTCAACGACGATGTAGAAGCATCCGACATCCAAGGAGAGGTAAGAAAGGTTACAGGCGTTGATAACTTTGTCATCACGGACCTGAACAATAATACAGCGGCAGCATCACCGCTCGTGATTGCAGACCTTGCAATTGGGGGAAGTGAATATCCACGAATGGACGCATTAGACCTCCTCATAACGGTGGTGTAAATGCTTCATACAGGCACATATAAAACAACACC
>Ga0098061_1000020_pt1 | contig 53945 bp, 59 predicted proteins | sample 22_taG_FD_92579 | JGI IMG/M metagenome (GOLD analysis project Ga0098061, IMG submission 92579) | Marine viral communities from the Subarctic Pacific Ocean - 22_ETSP_OMZ_AT15343 metaG | ecosystem: Environmental > Aquatic > Marine > Oceanic | place: Subarctic Pacific Ocean | collected 2015-01-20
CCTGAAACTCACGCAATTCTTAAGTTTTCTTAAGGGAGGAGTAAATTATGGCTTTTACTAAAACTAGTGCTAATGGTAAGACAGTATATCAAGAATCATATACTTTACCAGCAAGTGCAACAATAGGCTATAGTACTGAGATAGACTTCCTTAAGTTTGACTCAAGTTTGGCTAATAAAAAAGTAGCGATTGTATTGAATGCTAGTGCTGTTTCTGGTACTAACTTAGACATATCGTTATATGGGACTTGGGAAGCTGGAGGCTCTAAGGTCACTTTAGTATCTGATACTTTAGTAACTGATATTACTGCAACAGGTAATAATGTTGATATTCTTGACTTAAATGCTTATCCTATGCCTTATTATTATATAGGGTGGACGGCTGATGCTGATGAGAGTGCAAACACTATTACTTTAACTTGTATTGTTGATGAAGACAATGTGGGGATGGTATCTGGTGACTTTGGTGGTATAGGAGCTGACCCATCGTAGTAAGTGGTTAGTTTATTAATCGTGGAAGGGGCTTCGGCCCCTTCTACATAAATTTAAGAGGAGGAAGTTATGGCAGGTTCGACAAGTAGTTGGACAAGATTAGGCAGCAATACTAATAGTGCTGTCGATACAAATGCAGGAGCAGCTGATAATGAAGCTAATGTAAGCGTAGTTCAAAGCGCAACAGGAGCTAGTGGTATAAATGCTCAAGTAAGACATGAATGCCATATGTGGATGGAAGATACTGCTGCAATAGCAACAAAATCATTTGATTGGGCAATAAATTCAGATTTTACAGTAGTAGTCAATAGTGCTAATGCTACATTAGAATCAGGAGATGCTGGTAATGCTGATATAGATATAGAGGGTTCAATTGATGGAACTAATTATGTTAAAATGGCTGATTTAGTAACTTGGGATATAGGAGCTGGTAGTAGTTCAACTGTTGGACATGGTATATATGATTTTGAAACATACGGAAGAATGCCTTATATGAGAATATCACTTACGCCAGGTAGTGATGTAGATAATACAGCTAAACCAATAAAGATTAACGTCTTTATGCATAGTACTTAATCATGGGAGATGTAATAAGAGCTAGTAATTCAGGTGCTAAAGTAGGAAAGTGGTTTCCGTACTACTATAAACCATTTCAATTAGGAAGAACTGAAGATGGAGTTGGTAGTACTGATGGAAATATTTATATAACCCAAACAGAAGGTGGTAGTGATGGCACTATAGGAAATGGTGTTTGTTTCGATTCTCATAATTGCAATTTTTATTATCTCGTAGAATTTACAAGTAGCGCAACGGACTTATTTAAAGTTGAAAAATATAATTTTGATGATAGATTAGTAGAAACAATTTATGCAAGTTATGATGGTTCTTATTATGATTGGGATATAACCTATCTGGACAAACAATGGATTACTATCGATATTGGAGTTGCTATTGAAGTAGTTAGTAAATCAACAGCAGAAGATGGAGATATTTATAAAGTAACTCTACCTTCATACGATACAATGGAAAGACGTAAAATATATCATGGTGGTTATGCGACTTACTTACAAGTTCCTGTAACAGAAGATACATCATATCATAGTGAGATAATCCCAGCAAATTTAAAAGAAAAAAGTATTTCAATAGCCTTTAATCCTATGATGTATGAACCTGAAGGCTCTCTTGGAAGTCATGGAGCTCTTAATGCAGTGACATCTACAGAGGATACTTACGGAAATGGAGCTATTTCATTAAGTTTGGCATGGAATTCAAATAAAGATGGAGCTCATGCTACAGCATCAAGTGATGGGGCTTATAGTTGGGCTACTAATGAAACGTGGTCATATGGTAGTCAAGTATTTGAAGATGTAAATACAGCAGGAAATGTTAGCACAGGGACAAATGATTTTCCAGTACATCTAAATCTTCCAGCAAGTGATACTACACCATCGTCGTATAATAGTGGTACAGCACAAACTTTAAATGCATCAGTTTCTGGTAGAGCAGGCTTTGCAAAAATAAGAACAGAATACGTACAAGGTACAGGTGGGCCGTTTATTGCGGCAGCAAACCAATATTGGCCTTGTATTTTAATGATAAATTAAGGAGAAGTAATGTCAAAAAAAACAGTAACACATATAAATCTAGTAGGAAGTTCAGCAACACCTGCTACATCTAGAAAAAGAAAAGTAGCATCTAAAAAAACTTCAAGAAGAAGTAAGTCTCGTAATACACAAGGCAAAAGTAGAAATCAAGCTAGAAGCTCTAGATAATGGCTAAAAAATTAGCAAACAGATTTTCATCTAGTATTGGGAATCCTTGGAACGGTCAAGTGAAACCTGATACTAGACGAAAGTTAAATCTAAACAGTAAAACAAAAAAAGGTAAGAAATAATGCAAAGTTTAGCTTTACAAATACAAGCATTAGCAGGAAGCGCTAATAATACTGAGATGAGCGATTGGGCAAATGAAGGAGCAAAAGAAATAATAAATGTTCTTCCAGGCAAATTATTGCAAAGATGTAAGGATTTTACTACTTTAGATACATCTCCCAATTCTCTTACTAGTATTGATACTAGAGGTAAAATACTTAGTATTATAAGAAGCGATGGGACTGTTAATCAAATAGCTAGTTATATTCAATCTAAGTTTAATGGAGCTTTAACTGATAGCACTAGTATACATTTTGCAACAGTGGGTAGCCCTAAGTGGACTATTTATGGAGATAATTTGTATGTATATCCTGCACCAACAAATGCGCAACCTGCTTATATTGAGCATATACAGTTTCCTAATTTAGATGTGAGCGCAGTTAGTACTATTGCTAAATTCCCAGATGAAGCTGAGTATTTAGTAGTTTTATATGCAGCATGTAAAGTGTTGCATAATAAAATGAATGAAAAGTCAGCTAGTTTACCTAGTGACTTATCAGTACCTGTGGTAGCAGTTATATCTACATCTTTACCTAGTTATACTGCTCCAACAGCATTTGTAATGCCAGTTGCTCCAGCAGGAGTAGATGTAGACTTTTCAGAGGTTGGAACTATTGAAAGCTTTATATCACCCGTATTTACTGCTCCTACACTAGCAACTATTGCAGCAATGGATTTACCTAGTATTCCAGTTGCTCCGACTATGTCAGAGAAAAGTGTTACAATAACAGGAGATGCTCCGACTTATATTCCTCCAGTATTATCTTTAGATAGTCTTACTATTAGTGATTTAACATTAGCTTCAGTTACCCCTGTTCCACCTAGTATAGATTTATCATCTGTTACTCTTAATGGAACTCCTCCTACTTATACAGCTCCTGTTTTATCCTTAGAAACTGCTCCAACTATTACAAGTTTGACAATTTCTAGTGTAATTCCAGTACCTCCAGCATTAGATTCTACATCTATCGATACTAGTGGTTTGACAAATCCAACGTTTACAGCTCCAGTTATGAACGCTCCTGATTGGAATGATACTAATACCTGGATAACTACTGAGGAAGATAGTGAGATGAATGCAGCTAGAGTACAGGAGATTAATGGAAAAATAAGTGAGTTTAGTGCAAGAATGAATGAGGCTCAAGCTAAATTTAGTAAAGAGAATGCTATATTACAGAAAGATTTGCAAGTAGCTATGCAAAATGCTAATACCTTTGAACAAGGAAAATTAAGTAAGTATGGAGCAGAATTACAGTCTTATCAAGCAAGTGTTGCATCTGAGGTTCAAGAATGGCAATTAGATTATACTAAGCAAATAACTATATGGGAGAGTAAAAAACAATCTGCATTACAAGCTTATCAATCAGATATGCAAAATGCTTTAAATACATTTAATAAGGAAAATATATTATATCAAGCTAATATTCAAAAGGATTTACAAGATGCTCAGTTATCTGAGTCAGAAGAAGGTAGAAAATTGCAAAAACATTCTAATGAGATACAAGTTTATCAAATGGATGTAAATAAAGAGATTCAACTTTTCTCAACTAATATGGAAAAAGATGTAACCCTCTGGACAACAAAAAGACAAACTGATTTACAGAAGTATGGTAGTGACATACAAAATAATTTAAATACATTCAATAAAGAAAGTGCCGAATATCAGGCTAAATTACAAAAAGACCTTCAGGATGCACAATTAAAAGAATCTAAAGAAGGTAGAGATTTACAGAAATATGGTCAAGAAGTTCAAACTTATCAAGCTCAAGTAAATACAGAAGTCCAACAGTGGACTAATGAGACGTTTGGCAAAGTATTTCAAGAGTGGACACAGAGATATCAAGGCAAACTTCAAGAATATGGTAGTGATTTACAAAGAGAAACAGGAAGAGTTTCTGCATCTGTAAATGATTATCAAGCTAAATTAGGTAAGGCTTTACAAACATATCAAGCTGAAACAGGATTTGACCTATCTAAATATCAAGCTGAAACACAAGCACAATCACAGAAGTATACAAATGACTTACAACAAAATACAACTACCTTTACTAATGAGTTACAAAAGTATAGTTCTGAGATACAGAAAGTATCAACAGATAATCAAAGTGCTTTAGCTAGATTTGGACAAGAGTTAGCAGATTATGGTGCTAAGATACAAAAACATTCAACTGATTATAAATGGCTTCAAGGGCAGTATGCTGCATTGAAACAAGATTATAATCAGGGAATACAAATATTAATTGGTGGAGGAAATCCACCTCAACAAGGAGGAAAATAATGGCGAATGCAACAAGAATGCAGATTGCTCAAAGTTCTAATATTTATGTTAGAATGGACGCAGCTAATGATGCGGCTCAGCATGATACCCCAACAAGTGAGGCTCTTGCATCTGGATTAGGTTCATCTGCTGATTTTGAATTAGACAGTGATGATAATATAACTTATGTAGATAATTCTCAAGTAGTAAGTACTATAGATGAATTAGATGCTGGTGCTGGAGGAAGTAGTACTGCATGCACTGCTTTTATATGGATAAAGCATAGTGGATTTACAAGTGCTGATAAGGATACTGGCACTGCAAATTCTACATATTTAAAGATTCATTTTCAAGAAGCAGCAAATGAATATATAAGCTTATTTCCAGGAGAATCAATTATGTTTCATAATCCTGGTACAGCTTTAGATGCAGTTAATGATTATTGGGCAACCGCATCAACAGGTAATATTTATGTAGAAGTTATATGTGGTGCTAAATAGTGACAACTAAAGAAATGATGGAATTAGTACAACTCCATCATCCTCATATGGGTGAAGTGGAGATTGTAAGGCTATTAAATAGGGCTAAGAATGATTTCTGTGCTAAAACAGAGATTGTTAAGGATAGTTATACTTTAAATACAGTAGCTAATCAGAGATATTATGATATAGATAATAGGATACTTAAAATCAAGAGTGTTTGGCTAAATGATGTCAAGATACCTAGATTGATAGGCAAACCTATTATTGACGATGAAGATACAGGAGAATACACTTAATGGCAACTAGGGTAATAAGAGCTTGGTATATAGATAAACTCGGTAAGATGGGTATAGTAGAAAAAGCTACTAATGCAGTATCTAAGGATGGATATAATTCTGATTGGACATCTATAACTGCAGTTAAGGCTACTAGAATATATGCTATATCTAGAGATTCTGATATAAGTATAAATGAATTGACAAACACTTTTAATCAAATTCCAGGGGAGTACCATGAGGTATTAACCTATAAAGCAATAGCTACAGGATATAAAGACCCTAGAAATTTAAATATAGAAGCTGCTCAATACTTTGATATGGAGTATGAAAAAGGTGTTAAGCAAGGTAAGAAATTTTCAAAAAGCAATTATACAGATGTAGGTTCTGTGAGACAACAAGATTTTTAAGGAGTAGATATGCCAACATGGACAAAAGAAGTAGTTGATTTATCAGTAGCAGGCAGTTCGCTTACTGTTGATAATATTAAAATAGATGGAACTACTATAGGTCATACAGATGATACTGATTTATTAACATTAGCAAGTGAGGCTCTTACTGTAGCTGGAGCATTAACTACTAGTGGTGATGCTTCTATAGGTGGCAATTTGATTCTTACAGGTAATGAAATTACTTTTGGAAATGGAGAGATTATAACTAATGTCACTGATGGAAGTATGACAATAAGAGCCCCCTCACTTAAAGTTACGAATAATTCGATTACAACAAGGATTGAAGTTAATTCTGCTGTGAATTCTGATAGTATTATAGTTTTTACAGAAGATATTGGTCTTAGTAATGCGAAATGGGCGATAGGGAATGATGCAGATAGTGATGTTTTTAGATTTGATGTAGGATTATATACTCTTGGTACTGCTACGAAAATGTCCTTAACTCAAACTGGAGATTTAGAAATTGCTGGAGATTTAACTATAACAGGTGGAAATATAACATCTGCCTTGACTTTAGATTCTACTTTAACTGTTACTAATACAACCCAATTAAACAATACATTAACAGTTGGTGCTAGCGACACAGGATATGATGTTAAATTTTGGGGAGATACAGCTAATAATTATATGTTGTGGGATACCAGTGAAGATGCTTTGCATTTAGTAACAACTGATGCTTCAACATCTCAATTAATAATTGAATCAACTGATAATGGAAGTAACCATAGTCCTGATATATCAATATATAGAAATAGTGATGCTCCTGTTGATAACGATACAATAGGTAGAATTATATTTCATGGTGAAGATAGTGGTAGTAACAAAACTTTATATGCGGCAATTCAAGCAAAAGCAGATGATGTAACAGCAGGAAGTGAATCAGGAAGACTAGAATTTAGAGTAGCAGAATATGATGGAGGAGCAACTACAGGATTAAGATTGATAGGAAGTGCAACAGTAAATAATGGTGTAGACGTTGAGATACCTTCTGGAAATTTGCAAGTTGCAGGTACAACGCAATTAAATAATACTTTAACAGTAGGAGTAAATGATACAGGATATGATGTAAAGTTTTTTGGAGATGCAGATGGTCATTATATGTTATGGGATACAAGCTCTGAATGCTTGAAAATTGTAAATGATGGTATAAGGGCAGCTATTATATTGGAGAATACAGAAGATGGAGTAACAAATTCTCCAGGTATGACACTTTATAGGAATAGTGCAAGTCCTGCTAATAATGATATTATGGGTGTTATTACATTTTTAGGAAATGATGCTGATACAAGTGATGGTACAGTTCAAGATACTGAAAATATTTATGGAAGAATACAAAGTAAACTTATTTCAGCAGTAGATGACGAAGAAGCGTCAGAATTAAATATTGGAGTTATGTCATTGGGTGATTTTAAACAATCCTGTATTCAAATTACTGGACAATCTGATGATGCTTCTTGTAATATTACATTAGGGAATGATGCAGGTTCTGCAATTAAAGTTACAGGGTGGTTTGCAGCAAATAATGCAACACCTGCAGCAGCTCCAAATTGGACAGTGAATCACTATACAGGGACTGATAGAAGTTTCGATAAGACTGCTGATGATTTAGATGATACAAAAGCAGTACTAGCAAGATTAATACAAGACCTTCAAGCTACAGGATTATTAGGTACTAGTGGTGGTGGTGGATAGATTAAACTAAATAGAGGAATAAATGGAACTTAAAGAAAAGTTAGAGAACTTAAAAAAGCAACAAGAACAAGCAAAAGAAGTGTATATCAAGGTTCAAGGTGCAATTGAGTTTGTCGAATCAATGATAAAAGAAGAACAAGACAGTTCTACTAAAAAAGAGAAGAAGTGAATTGGTTAGATATTCTCGAACAATATGGAATACCCTTATGTGTTGCAATCGCATTTGGGTTTTTCATATGGAAACAGAATAAGTTTATACAAGATGAACTACAAAAGGAATTAAGAGAAAGTTTTAATAGAGTTGAGAGTATTATAGTTAAGCTTATTGACCAACAAAAGAAAATGCAATTAGAACAAAAAGGATTAGAGAATAGTTATAAAACATTAGTAGAAGTTATAGCTAAGTTGAGTGGGAACGGATTAAGAGAAAAATTTTTAAGGATGCAAGAGAAGAATGAAAATAAAAGGTATTAATAAAACTGAAGAATATAGAAATAGTATAACAGTTCATTTAGTTAAAATCTGTAGTGATTTAGGTCATATTAAAGAAAGGGTAGATTCAAACAATAAACATTTAGAAAAAATTAATGGGAGATTGAGGCAAGCAGAAAATAATATAACAGCAGTTAAAACTATAGGAAGCACCTTGACTATTGTTATAGGGATTATTTTGACTTGGTTAGGAATACAGAAATGATACAAGCTTTTATATTAAAGGTAATTATTAAACAAGTAATGAAGGCTATTGAAAAAACTTCTGATAAGAAGATTGCTAGCAATCATGAAAAAAGAATTAATAAGTTAGAAAAAGATTCGCATCCTCCTCAGGAGTACATATGTTGTAGAAAATGTGGATGTGATATAGCTAAAACTAAATAAAATAGGGAGTATTCTATGATGAGTTTCTTTACAGCAAATTGGGAATGGATTCTACTTAGTATGTATGTATTAGAAAAAGTAGTTAAACTATCCCCCACCACTAAAGATGATGTTATCTTTGACATGGTTTTAAAGCCTATATTTAACGCTTTAAAGGGTCGTGGGAAATAAACTTGCAAATAAGATAATAATGTTACACGACTTAGTGGACAAGCTAACTGGCAAAATGATTATTCAACTAGTGAAAATCAAAGACTTAAATACTATTTTCGAACATAGGCCAAAAGTTTGTCCACATTGTCAAGCTAAGAATATTATTGGGGTTGAAGTAATGGGAACGGAAGACCACGTTTTATTGTGGGAATGCGATGAATGCCACTATATGTATCTGAAGTTTGACAAAGATGTGACAGAGAAAGAATTGCAAGATGCTAAGGCATATTGGACAAATCCAGATGATTGGGGTTACTGTCCAAAATCTGAATATAATTAGAGGCTTTTTGAATGAAAAATAAAAAGGGAGGAGTGATTAGCAGAGCTATTGTCACTCCAGATAAACACGCACCCTTGCATGATAAAGCGGCTATTAATGTTGTTTGTAAAGCAATAGAATTAGTCAAGCCTAACATATACATAGATTTAGGCGATTTGGGGGAATGGGCATCAGTGTCTCATTGGCAATGGAAGCGTAAAAAGAAACCCCCATTAGAGTATATAATGCCACATGTAGATAAAGATGTGGATGATGTTAATAAGCTACTTGATATAATAGACAAATCACTAGATAAAGTGAATTGTAATGATAGACATATTTGTGCAGGGAATCATGATGAGTGGTTGGATAGATTCGTTCTAGAGCATCCTTATCTTGACTATCGCTTTGAAAGGGTATGTAGATTCAAAGAGCGAGGATATAAATACCATAAACCTGGTGAGTATCTTAAAATAGGAAAGCTCTATTTTTATCATGGGCACCATTTTGGTGGACAGTACCACGCAGCGAATCATCTTAGAAAACTAGGTGCCAATATTATGTATGGCCACCATCATTCCCTGCAACAAGATAGTGTTACATATATGGATGGACCTAAATCAGCTTGGTCTTTGGGTTGTTTAAAAGATATGAGGGCTAAGAAGAATGAATGGCTTGGTGGTAGAAAACATAAGTGGGCTCATGCTTTTGCGATTGTTGACTATTATGCAAAAGGAAGGTTTACAGTAGATATAGTACAAATTATAGATGGAAGGACAACAGTATGGGGACAATTGTTAGACGGAAATACATAGAGATTCCTAATGATTACTGGACTTCTACTTGGAATGGTCAATATATAATTAAGGAATCGGATGCCAAAAGAACTAAAAGAGATTAGGAATTTTAATCAGGGAACATTATTAAATGCTTCTGAAAGAGATATTCCAGATAATGCTTCTGCATTTTCTTTAAATATCAATCCTTTAGCAGAACACGGTATCTTATCTGCAATTAAGAATGATAAGTTATTTGCAAGTTCTGGGAATTTATTTACTACTTTATCTACACCTATATCTTGGGGTGGAGCTGGGTTTCATGATGTTAATCAAGGACCTAATCATCTACCTATATATGGACATCAACTTCTTCAAGTAGATAATATAGATTTTGCTAATGATGCAGATACAATAAGATTAAAGGCTATAGGAACAAAAGGTAAAACTGAGTATTTAACAGCTCATTTTATCAGGCCTTGGATGGAGAAGGTCTTTCATACTTATAATTCAATGGATGTTACTTTTGAAACTTCTGCTGAAATCTCAAAAGATGCTCTTGAAATATCCTATTTAACTGATACTAATACTATAACTAGAGGTACAATAACCAGTGATAGTGTATATACTATATCAGGATTTAGTGGTGGTTCTGCAACAATAGTTTCAATTCATGCAACAGCATCTGAATATGATACGGGTACTTTGGTTATTACATCTCCAGATGGGCGTGTTATAACTTATATATTTGATGATGATGATGATGGAGCTACTGGAACAACAGATGTTTCAGGGAATGTTAGAATTCAATTAAATAGTATAAGCGGACAAGGTAATATAGCTGCAGAAATAAAGGAAGCTATAGAAAGTGCTAATGGTCATGGTGGAAGGATATCAATAGTAGTATCTACTACTACAGTAAGTAATGATACCTTAACTCTTACTTATAATCATCTAACTATGGATAATTATATTTTTGCAGATGATTATATAGCATTTACAAAGAGCGACATTACTGGATTAAAAGGTAACCATGAAATAATAAAGATAGAAAGCGTAGATACTGTCAATAATAAGTTTCTAATTAAAAGAGGGTGTTTCGGTAGTGAGAAAGCAATAATTGAAGTTGATAATACATATTTTATATATGCTAATAAAATTACAATTCCAAATTCAACAACTGCAGGTGAACACAATTCTCAAATTACAACTAAAAAAGGATATTTTCAAATCCATAAAAGAGATACTGACTATGTTGATTCTGATTTTGATTTTAGTGATGTATTCGAATGGAGTAGATGGTCTGGGAATAATTTAGGAGGAAACTCAAGTTACTTATATGCTAATTCGACTGCTAATCAACAAGCTAGATATTGCGGTACTATTGATACAAATGCCGCAAATCAATCTATGGTATTTGATGCTGATGCTAAAACAGTTACTTTCGGAAGTGCTGTATCTGTTATTCCATTTGCAGAGGGAGAGACAGTAACTTTTTATCAAGATGTTGATAATGGAGCTAATAATGGTTTTTCTGCTAAAATAGTTAAGAAAGTTGAAGCATCTACTGGATGTGTTATAACATTAGATACTGCTCCTACCTCTGAAACAGAATCTGCTCAAATCTATTATATGGAAGCTAATTTATTAAAAAATCATACATTCCATCATCAAGTAGACCAAACTGCTCCTGCTCAAACTATAGATGATGCCCAGCAATATAAAATAAATCATTGGTCTCATGAAGGTTATAGAGAAGACCAAAATAATGTAATTACGAATGAATACGGTTATGGAGGAAATACAACCGATGCTAACGTAGTTCAGATTGACACAGGGGGTTTTTGGACAACCTCTAATGGGTTAAGGCCTTTAGATGATGAATCAGATAATCCAGGTATTCCAGCTGATGGAGCTGCTGACCAAGATGCTTTGTTTTATCCTAATGCTGGAGCAGATAAATATATGAGAATGATATCAGAGTTTGTTTTAATAGGTGATGTTGATGGAGTTACATCTAGAAATAATACTAGTGTATTAACTACTGATACACAAATCTTTTTTACAGAATCTGTAAATGACCAACCAGCCCAATTACTAGCTAAAAATGATGTAATAAGAATGACAAACGAAGTTACTTGGGAATATATGAGAGTTGTATCTATTGAAGGAAGTATCGTAACTATAGAAAGGGCTATATGGGGAACTACTGCTCTATCTTTTACAAATGGCCCTGAACAAAAGAAAGTTTATAAATGCGTTAATCATGGATTACAACAAAAAGTATCAAAAGATTTATTGAAACCTAACCAACAATATGTGTTATCATTTTATGCTCAAGATGAAGATAGTAATTTTACTGTTGCTAATTGTGATAAAACATTAGATAGTGCTACAGTAGATTTAGATGATGGTGCTGAAACAGGAAATCCTATAGTTCCAGGAATGCTTGTCACAGGAACTGGTGTACCTACTGGAACAACTGTAGATTCTGTAACCTCTACAACTCAATTTGAAATGTCTCAATTGGCATCTAATGGTACTTCTGTAACCCTCACATTTTATAATCCTGGACAAGGTGGTTTATCTTTAAGAATGAATGGCGGTTATATAAAGAAAGATGGTAGGTTTGACAATTTTTCAAATGCTCTAAATAAGGGATATGTTGGTAAAAATACAAGTAATATTACTACTGAAGAAAGATGGATAAACTTTAAAGATATTTATAGAGAATACGGTGATACTGCAGTTGATGTAAATGGTGATTCTAAAGAGAATACTCTTGATGGACAATGGAGAAAATTATCCTTTACATTTACTACTCCAAAAAGATTACTCACAGATTTGACGATAGATTTTGCTTCTATGGGCCCTCATGATAGTAAAATAGCTATTGATTTAGCTGATTTAAGAGAAAATACTGTTTTAATTAACGTAAGTAATGTTTCTTCAGTATCTACTACTTCTATATTAGATAACTCAGGAGTAAAGGATTTAATATTTTGGGATGATATAAAAGGTAATATGGGATATATAAATGATGTTTTTCAAGATTCATATGATGTGCAAACTGCATCATACGGAATTAACACATCACCTTATACGTCTACAGAATTATCTTCTTCTAAACAAACTTTTATAGCTAATAATAGAGAAATGCATGTAGGTCTTGGAAGTAAGGATAGTGATTCTAGTCCTCAATGGATAGGATATGTTAATAATAAAGTATTTGGGCAGGATTATTCAAATCAATTATATCAAGATGAAGATACAATACATCAATATGCCTCAGGAAGTGCAGGTAGTTTGTCAAAGATATGTGTAGCAGGAGAACATGAGAAATTAGAGGGAACATTAGCTTCTGTTGGTTCAGAATTATCAATAGTTCATGCTGGTAATGGATTAAAAGTAGGAGACAATATAATTGTAAGGGAATGGGGAGATGTTGGTACTACTTGGGCTGGAGCTGGTGTTTGGTCTGTAACTGCTGAAGGAAGTACTATTACATGTGAAAGATTAGCTTCTTTAGATGCCGACCCTGCTAACGATAGCTTCTTTTCACGAACTGGAGGTACTGATAGGACTAGTACTACTGGATACGTATGCTATAGACCTTACTATTATTATGGAATAAGAGATGGTGATTACCACATATATAGAATAACTCCTTCTGATAAAATAAATGATGCTGCAAGTGATACTGACCCTAATTATCCTGCTGGAACTATTGAAAGGAGTCAACCTTTAAGAGCTCCTTTGGCATCTATATGTACTTGCCATAGCAAGGAAGATGAATCGTCTGCTGGATTTGGTGGAGGAAGAGTATATGTTATGTCAAATATATCAGGAGATATATATGCTGTAAATGTACAAGTTAATTATGATGCTTGGAAAACTACTGTATTGTCTGATTCTATTATTCATCCTGAATTCAAATCTTTTAAATGGAGTAATGATAATATTAACGGAGATATTGGAGGAACTACTGAAGTATTTCCAGATGCTGGATTAGCAGCAGCTAGTTCTCCTACAATAGCTACGACTGGAATAATGTCTGATATTTTAGAAACTAAAGGTCCTAATGCTTCTTATATACATGCTGCTGATGGAGTTGATGATAATGACCCTGACCATTTTGATACAAGATTATGGATACAATTTAGACCTGCTGGAGAAGATACTTTTGGTGAGGGTGCAAGATATTTGTTTTGTGGAAAAACTAATAATGGCAATTCAGGAGTAGGAACAGAAGCAACTATTTATTTTGCAGATAGAACTCCTCCTTCAAATGTTTTATTTGGATTAGGTCAAAGTGTGGGACCATCTGTAAACCCACATGTTGTAAGTGGATTAACGTCTAATAATACACAAGGTCTTACTAATCATCATCCTGCATTTACAGGAGATTGGTCTAAATATTCTTATTTTTCTTATTGGAGATACTTGTATTGGTCAGGAATCTATATAGAGCATCTTGGTATTAAAAATGGTCCAGATAGCTTTGGTAGTTGGGGTGATTATAATTCGGGTACTGGTACTGGCATAGATTTCCCTTATATACAATGGGGTTATAATACAGGATGGAGTGGTACTGGTGGTAGGTTCCCTGCAGTGAAAGTTGCTAAGTATGGATTAGTTCCCATGGCTGATAATGATAATGATGGGGTTATTGATGGAACAGGAGTTGTTGTTCCTAGTACTACTTCTGTAGCTGGTTCTACGAAAAATCCTTATGGGAATCTACATCAAAGAGTTTCTGCTCATGCTGTTGGACTTATAGGAGGAAGTGAAGTTCCTTGGATTAGAAGTGGTGGAAAATCTCAATGTGGACAAGGAACTAATTTTTGGCAAGGAGGTTCAGAGGCAAATGCAGACTGGAATAATGGAAATCATGCAGATATGCCAGAAGATTTAGAGGTAGAAAAGTGTTTATTTATATGTTCAGATATGCATTATGGAGATTTTCAACCTCCAGCAGAAGTTCGTTATACATCTGTTGCTAATGTGAGTCATAATGGTCAGAATCTAGGAAGATTCTTATTAACTACAGCAGCAGAAGCTAATTTTTATCAAGCTGGTGATTGTGTTTATGTTCAATCTGATGATGGTTCAACATTTAAAACTGGAGCTACTGTAATGGGAGTAGAAACTGGTGACCCCGCTTATTTGACAATTGATATATATAATCCTGGAACTGTTTCTGATGCAGGTACAATTTATACACATACTCCAAAAGGGGGTGGTTACGCACGTAGTTCTGCTAATCATAGAACTGATAATCATGGGGTTGCTCATGTTAACCATCAAATGTTTCATTATTCGTTTGACAAAGATACTCCAACTAATGGAGATATATTTACAGAAGGAGATGCTTGTGGGCATTATAATAGAACTTGGTATTCAAAGCCTAATGTCCCTTATGGAGTTTGGTCTTATATGCCAGGAATATTAAGTAAAATAGAGAGATTAGATTATAGAGCAGGATTTATGATAAGACCTTTTGAAGCTACAGAAAATACATTTGAAGATTTAGTAATTGGAAATAATACAGCTATAGATATCCCTTCTATGCCTGACCATGTATATCATGTTAAAGATAGTACTTACTTACATAAACATGTTAATGATGATGTTGTAAATAATCAATTTGCAAGTAGAATGTATATATCATCTGAAGCTAACCTAGAAGGAGAAACCAATAAATCTAAGATATATATGTGTGATTTAAATTTAACCTTTCCTCATATAGGAAATCATCAAGCCCTTGATAATTTAGGTAGCGCAGGAGGAACAACAGATGATTATAATGAGATAGATAGTTGGGACATACTTGCTTCAGGTACTTTAAAGGGGACTCCTTATATATACGCATCAACAGGTGCTCAGGCAACTGCTGGAGCTACACAACATCCAGTTATATTATTTACCTCTGGAGCAACTAATTGTAATTTTGGAGAAGAAATATTTCAATATAGAGGTTATACAGGAGTAACAGGAAATAATGATGATGGTCCATTAGGTCATAGAAATGGATTAGCAGGTTTATGTTTGTCAATTGTTGATAAAGATACTGGAACTACTCAAACAAGATATATTGTATCTAGTCATTCTGCTGGAACTAGTGATACTGACCATGCTTATGTAGGGGTGCATTATCCTTTTGGTCATATTCCTGTTGAAGATGATACATGGTATATAACTCATCATTCTAATATATGTACTGCTCCAGTAAGGTTATTAAAAGAGGTAGAACTAGAGCATAGTGCTGGAACTGCTTTAAAAGCTGACCCTACATTATCAGCTCCTATTTATAAAAATACAGGTGTAGCTTCAAGTACATTAAGTAGTGATGGAGAACTTGCTACTTTTACTTGTGATGTAATTCATAATTTAACTACTAATGATAAAGTTACTATATCTTGTCCAGCTGACTCTAATTATGATGGTACATATCAAGTGACTGTTACTTCTCCTAAAATATTTACATTTACAACATCTGGTTCTGATTTAACAGACCTTACTACAGCTACATGGACTTTAGTTACTAATGAAGAACAGGCTCCAGCTAATCCTATAAAACTAGATATTGCAGCACCTACTTTAAAAACTATGTTTGGTGGTTTGGATTTAAGAAAGTTAAGAGGAGGAGAAGTAAGTGCTATAGCAGATGATACTGATGATATTAGATTAACAGGTGTAAATCATAGATTATCAGTAGGAGATACTGTAACTTATAAAAGTGATAGTGTTACGGCTCAAAATGGAACATACGTAGTTAAAGAGGGGGATGGAGCGTTGCCAAGTGCGACTGAAGATACATTTGATGTAGAAAATACAACTCATACTGATGAGCCTGGAGACTGGACAACAAATCAATGGGAATCACTGCTTTCTGAAAGAGGTAGTACCTCTAGAATAGGAGAATTAAGAAGTGGTTTTAATTCTTGGGATAAGGGCAATATTCAAAGTAATGTTATTAGATATGATACAGATGATAATTCAAGTTCTTTTATGAGTGTCTCTGAATCTGGAATTGTAGTTCAAGCATCTTCTATAGGTAGTGCAAGTGGAGATTATTTCACAGCTAATACTATATATAGTTATAAAATATCTTTTATATATGACGGCTATCAAGAAGGACCTTTATCTGAGGCTTCATGGAATTTTGAAGATTCTATTACTAGAGGTAAATTAGGTATAAAATTAAAAATTACAGATTACAGTAGACGGTTATCTCATGTATGTTTATATAGAAGAGATTCTGCCTCTGATTTCTATAAGCTAGTAGAGCAAGTTTCAACTGCTTCAGGATGGGCTTATGACGGTACTTCCTATATACGACAAGTAGAAGATGATGGGACTGTAGGAGCAAGTTATTCAGCAAGAACTGGACTATCTGAAGTGTTAGATACAATTAGACTTAAATATGGTATTTCAGCTGAAATAGATGGTTATTTGTTTGCAGGAGATTGTTCTCATTCTAGAATTAAAAACTCTTCTAATATGGTATTTAGGTCAAGACCTGGAATGTTTAGTATATTTGACTATGCTAATGATTTTCTAACCTTAAAATCTAAACCTACTGCTTTAGCTAATTTTAATGGAAGATTATATGTTTTTGATAGTAAAAATATTTATAAAGTAAATCAAGGAACTCTTCAAATTGAGGATATCTTTGAAGGAGTAGGGTGTTTAAATAAAGATGCTCTAATTGTCACTGAATATGGAATGTTCTTTGCTGATAAAAATGGAGCATATATGCATAATGGTAGTACTCCTACTAAAATATCTGAAAGTATTCAACAAGCAGGAGATACTAGTACATCTTTTGAAGTTACATCTTCAGATTATGCATCTAAGGTTCATAACACAGGAACAACAGATAATATAAAAGATGTAAGTTGGGAATCTTTAGTAACTAATGAAGATATCTCTAAAATACAAGTAACTTTTATACCTAGAACATCCAGTGTTTTATTTACAGTAAACTATACAGGATATACTGATTTAAAGGGATTAAGTTTTTCTGATGCAGCATTTAATGACTCTTTTAAACGACCAAAAACCTTTCAATATATTTGGTCTTACAATGTCCCTCAAAAAAGATGGGATTTATGGGAATTATCAGAGGATTCAACTATTGGCAAACCATTCTTAGGGGACTCTGGAGAACTATATATGCCTATAGGTGAATCTATTTATGAGTATGGTGGTGGAAGTAGCAATAAAGATTATACCTGGATAAGCAAAAGATTATCCATGGATGAAGATTCAACAGGAAAAGTATTTAATAAAGTTAAAATCAATGGTTTGTCAACTGATTTGAACGGTACTTCAGTATTTAAAGAAAGTAGTCAAAGATTAATAGTAACAACAAGTAGTGGTACTATTACTGCAGCTAATACAATATATTCATCTGAATCATCTGACCATAGTACTTATAGAATTACTGGAGCAAATAAGAAGGGTAGATGGGTACAGTTTAAATTAGAAGATATGACAGAGTCAATAGATTCTGTAGGAATATTATTTAGAAGAAAAGGTAAGAAATAGTGGCTGAAAAAACTGGATTAAAGGTACCTAAGAAATTACAATCGTTTGAAGAAGTTCAGAGAGCCTTACAGGATATAGAAACTTCTTTAAATAAACTATCTTCTTCTGTTAATGCTGAAGCAGAGGGAGAGATTACTGATAAAGATGGTAAAAGTGGGGATACAAGGGTTACTCAAAATAAAGACAAGTCCTATATGTTTGAAATCAAAACTTCTGAAGGTTGGAAAACTCCTGTAATAGGAAAAAGTTCTGTTAAATTTAAAAGTAAACCTGGTGAGCGTTCTAAAATTCAAACTAAATCTATAGATGAATTACAGGCAAGTGATGATTCTACTGGTGACACTATAGCTAAAAAAACTATATATGATGAAAAAGCTGATAAATTTGTATTGGCTAGGCCTGATTATGATAGTGGTTGGATTGATGTGTCTAATGATGACGTTAAACATACACTAACTCATGATTTAGGTTGTTTGCCAATAATGTATATAGCATGGTTTACTCCAGATTCGACTTATAATGATGGATATCCTACAAAATGTTATCCTATGGTTAACGGAATGATTAGGCATGGTGGTACAGAATGGTCTGGAGTTGAGTTATTATTTAATTCAACAGAAGTCCAATATACCTGCGATGCTAGTCATCATGTATATACTAATTACAGATTAGATTCTGGTGGAGATTCTTGGACTGATTACAATGATGGATATATGAGATTAGCATTATGGAAATAAACTCTTGTTTTAATAGATGTAGTATGTGTAAATTATAATGATAAATTTTTAGGAGATTTAATGGGCTTAAATTTGTTTGGTAAAAGAAAAACGATAGATAGAGGATACATTGATAAGTTAATGTCTCCTACGCAAGGGCTCATTACTGAGCAATTAGGTATAGGTAGGCAATTAATGGACCCTAATTCAAAACAAAATATGATGATGAGAAACCTTATGGCTCAAAGAGCATCTGAAACTGGAGCTCAAGTAAGTCAGCAAATGCAGAAAGTTGGGGCTATGACAGGTATGTCTGCTGGACAAGCTGCAATGCAATCTAGAATGGGTATGAATCAAGCTATGGGTGGAGTTAATCAACAATGGAAACAAGGACTTCAAGACCAATTTGGACAAGGATTAGGTTTAATGGGACAAATGACTGGTATGCAACAACAAATGAACGAAGGTCAAGTTAATGCTTATGTAGGCGAAATAAATGCTGCAAATGCCGCCAGAACCCAAAATATGGGAATGTTTACTTCATTAGCTGGAGCTGCTATAGGAGCAGCCTCTGATATTGCATTAAAAGAAAATATAGAATTAATAGGAAAATCTCCTAAAGGAATAAATATATACGAATTTGACTATAAAGATAAATTCTATGGTAAAGGTAGGTTTAAAGGAGTTATGGCTCAAGAGGTACCAAATGCCTCGTTTAAAGGCTATGATGGCTATTTACGAGTGAATTATGATAAAATTGATGTAGATTTTGAAAGGATAGATTAATGGCGGTAGATTATAGCGAATATGCAAGAATACATGGTGGTGGCTCTCAAGGGCTAAACCAAGGTGCCGCTCAAATAGGCGCTGGTATTGGAGCTGGATTCAGCAGAATTCCTAATGTAATGGATAAATTAGCGGCTTCTCAAGGAGAAGGAATGGATAATGCTTTTGCTCCCTTATTAGGGCTTTTAGGTAAAGGTGTTGAAGAATGGGGTGATATTGATAAAATACCTTCTGCTGGAGAAGCATATATGGGATGGGTTAATTCAATGTCTCCTCGTCAGAAAAGAATGGCTAGAAGAAGTGGTATATTAAATCCTGTAGCATACAAACAACAATATGATGCTCAAATGGAAATGTATCTTCCTGCTATTAAAGAGAAACTAGAAGCCTATAGAACTATAGGTAATAAAACTGACAAATCAATGAGAGAATTTCTATCTACTAAACCAGGGTTAAATCAATTCTTTTTAGCTAATACTTCTCCTGAAGAGTTAGCTTTGTCTCCATATTTTAAACCAACAAGAAGTTGGGCACAATGGGCTGAAGGACAAGGTGGTGCAGCAGGATTAGCTGGGACAGGAGCAAAAGCAGCAATAGCAGGTGCTGGAGCTGCTCATCTTGGTATGGGTTTTGCAGATAGGATGGGAGACCCAACTGGTTATGGTAAAAAAGGATTGAAAAGATTACACCAAATAGGTAAAGAAGCTGGATTTGGTAAGGAAGCAATAGAAGCAAGTAAGGCTAGAAGAATTAAAGGAATGACAAATAAACAACGTGTTTTAACTAGAGCTCAAAATAAATATAAAACAGCTTCTAAAGCATATAAAGGAAAGAGGTTTTCTAGTACAACTCAAGCTAAGAAACTTAGAACATCAATAAAAACTGCTGAAGGTGCTCTTTCTAAAGCTAGAAGTGTAACTACACAAAATGTAAAGGGTTTACTTAATAAAGTTATAAAAAAACATGGTAAAATGGGTGTTCTTAAACATCTTGGTAAAAAAATGGGAAAAATGGGAGCTGTTAAATTGTTTGCGAAATTAGGTTTAGCTGCCGTTCCTGGAGCTCAAGTTGCGAGTGGAGCTTTATTGGCTACTGATTTAATATGGTTAGCTAGTGAGCTTAAGAGTTTAGCGGAATAGTCAATGTGGCTGTACAACAACAACAACCTGAAGAGCAACAATTTACTCCTAAATATGACAGTGCTCAAACTCGTCAATTAATAAAAGCTTATGGGGACAATCCCAATGTCCTTCCATTAGAAGTATTACAACAACATGCTCAATATCATAATGTCCCGTTCTATGAAGGGGATTTTAGTTTATTTGATGCAATTAAACAATTAGGTGGTGGATTTGTAGAAGGATTTACCACTCTCAAAATATCAGACCCTCCTGATAACGAATACGAAGCAATCTTTAGAAATATAGGACATTTAGCTGGATTTGCACCAGGTATTATAGCTGGTCCTGCTAAAGCTTTAAGATTAACTGGTTTGGCTAAAGCTGCTTCTGCATTAGGTGAATATTCTGTCCCTATGTTTGGTGCCAAACTAGCTACACAAGGGGCAAAGAAGTTAATTAAACCAGTATTAAAAGCTAGTCAAGCTGGTCGCTTTGAGTCTATGAATACTGCTACTACATTTCTCTTAGGAGATAAGGTTAAACATATGGCAGAAGGAGCTTTTCACTTAGGTACTGCTAGTGCTATATCATCTGTATGGGATGGTGTAGATGGAATGATGCATAGTGCTTTTGGAGGGGCTATAGCAGGTGGTGTTTTTAGAGGTATTGGAGGTTTAATTGGTAAAAGTACTAAAGATTATAAGTATTCAATAGAAACCTCTGAAAAAGCAGAGAAGTTTGTTAGAGGATTAGCAGGTTCTGCCTTTATGGGACTTCCTTCTACTTTCAGAGGAGCTACAACTCCAGAGCAAATATATGAGTATTTAATGGGTGCATATTTTGGTGGAAAGGAAATGCCTTTCTATAAAGCTCAAGCTGGTAAATTTATTCAAAAATTGGATAAAAAAGCATTAAAAGACCCTAAAGTAGATGTAGAAAGAAATCCAGAAGAAATAGAAGGTTATGGGGAATTACCTGAAATAACTAAAAAAGAAGTTAAAAAACAAGCTGAAAGTATATGGGGAAATGCCGATGAAAGAACTGGTACTGCCCATATTCTTATGGAACAATTTGGTATATTAGACCAAATACCTAAAGAAGAGATAGAAGCAGGGAATTTTACTAAAGGTTACCCTATGTTGCAGCAAGTTATTAAAGGTAAAGCTACAAAATCTGGAGAGCCTTTAAGTGATACTATGGCAATTAGTGGGGGAGCTAAAGGAGCTGATACAGAGTTCGCCAAACAATTTAAGAAAGCAGGTGTATCTACAGTTCATTATGTTCCTAAAGGTGGAGCAGGTAGTATTACAGCTAGGAGAGTTGCAGGAGTTCCAAGAGAATTAAGTGAAAAAGAAGCTTTAAATAATATAGACATATTAGAGAAGGCATCTGTAGGTTTAAATAAAAGAGTTCCTTCTGATGAGTATACTTTATCTCTACAACTTAGAAATGCTGAGATAGTTAAGAAATCATCTAAAATATATGCAGTTGGTAATTTAGTAGACGCTAGCTCTAAAACAAAATATGCTAAAAAGAATCCTAAGTTACATAATAAAGTTGTAGAAGGTGGAACAGGATGGGGTGTTGAAATGGCTGTTAATGCTAGAAAACCTGTATTCTTGTTTGACCAAAAATCTAAAAGTTGGTATATGTTTAACTATAAAATGAAGGATGGAGGAAGGTTTGTCCCAATTATAGGTACTCCAGAATTAGTTAAGAGACCTGGTGTTGTAGGTAGTAGAAAATTAACTAAAGAAGGAAAAGGTGCTATTAAACAACTTGTTGCTAAAGCATTTCCTGAATCTTTTAAAAGAGTAAAATTAGATGAAAAAGCTGTTCTACCTGGAGCTGTTGACCCAGCAAAAGAAGAGGTACATACTAAAACTGCTCAACAATTAGTTCAATTAGCTGATAAAGCTGCATCATTAGAGCAAAGACAGTCTGATATATCAGATGTACTCAAGGATAAAAAAATTGACAAACTCAGACGAAGTGACCTAAAAACAGAGCTATTAGATGTTCAAAAACAATTAAAAGATAATGAATTAGAAATAGATAATATTTTAAAGTTAAAACCAGAGCAGTATGTAGATAGGATTACAGGAGAGTTAGTTGATGAAGCTGATATTTCTATTGATACTGGGATGGGCCTTAAAGATGTAGGTAAAAAATCTGTTTCATTTTCAAGAATGTATTTAAAAGACTCTTGGGATAATCAAAAACTTCCTCAAAGTAAGAATGTAATGCTTGAAAGAACTTCTAGACAAATAGAAGCTTTAGCAAATAAGTTTTTAGACCCTGTAGGTAAGGTAAATAAAGCTGAAGAATTTGCTTTAGAAATAGAAAAGAACTTTCCAGGTACTCTTCCTAGAGAAGGTAGAGGGTTTTTAAGAGCTTGGATGAGGACAATGAATGAAGGCCAGAATGTAAGATATTTAAGAGTACAGGGTAATCAAATGTCTTTGTCTAGTAAAACTAATCCTATGACCTATGGAGGGAAAAGAAAGAAAGTTATGCAACCTCGTTCTTTATTAGAGACTGTATATTTAGCTGATGCCCCAGGAAAGGAAAAAGGAACTAAATCTCCTGTTGTTATATGGGATGAAGTAACAGTTAGAGATAAAGGTATAAATAAAGATATAGAGTTAAGTAAATATAGAAGATACTTAATAGGTCAAAAAGATAGATATGGTAAAAAGATATTTCCTAAAAAAGCAGATAAGATAATTGCTGCTACTGAAAGAAGGATTATCAATGACATGTATAATAAACATCAAATGGTTCCTTTTGGAGGAGTTGGTGACAAAGGCAGAGTAACATTCGTTAAGCTTCATCCTAATTCCAGAAGACCTGCGAATTACTTAAAAACTAAATTATCTACTATAAAGAAAGAATTATCTAAAGTTGACAAACATGCTTATAAGCTATATAATAAGTCTAGAAAAGCTTTTATAGATAAATACGGTAAAACTTATGGTGATATGTTTGACAGAATTTTTCACTCGAATGTAATGTATGATTTGGCATTAAATGGGTTCTCTACTAAAGAAACAGATGTTAATAAATCTTTAAAGACTTTATTTGGCAAGGGATTTGTTCCAAATGCAGTGAATTTTAATAAAAGGGCTCAAATATGGCAGAATTCATTCTTTTCTGGCGATAAAGAGTTTTTTAAGGGTAAAGGCCTAGGTATGACAAAAGATGGCAATTTTAACTATATTTTAATCAAAGACCCTGAAAAGATAAAAGGTTTATCAAGTTTAAAAGCTTTAAGCAATGAACTCCCAGAGCATGTAGATGGAGCTATTATAACTAGAACAGATGTGTTAAATAGAACTAATTTAGATGCTGGTGTTCCTGAAAGTGGACAAAATAAATCATTCATAGTATCTAAAGGCTTTAATGATAAGAAAGGTAATCCACTTGGTTCTTTATTAGGTAAATATATGATGCATGATGCTGGTCCAGAATTAACAGCTCAGATGAAAGAAAAAGGATTACATTATATGGTAATGACCTCAGCTGCTAAACAAATAGGCACTAGGAAGGTAGGTAATTATAGTATAACAAAGACTGGCAAACTTAGACTAACTGGAGGAGAAATATATGAACTAGACCCTAGCCATGTATTTTATAGTCCTTCTACATTTGGACAAACTGATATGGTAAGGCCTCAAATATGGGTTAAGCAGTTATTTACAAACTTTCATCAATATGGACACAAAGGTATATCTAAAGAGTTAATAGAAGATATAAATCAAAACATTATACAAAATAACGTTAAGGGAACAGAAGAGGGAAATGCTCTTCTTAAAAGTTATACTGAAACAATGAGTGATGCTTTAATACCTAAAGTTCTTAAAAATATAGATAAAATTGGTACTGCTGAACTTATTGAGGCTTCTAAACAACCTGGAGCAGAAAGATTTGCTGATGCTCTTTTACAAAGAATGTTAAGAGTTAATACCGAGGCAGCTGAAGCTGCTGCTAGAGAGGGTGAAATATCTAACAAAGAAGCTAGAGATACGATAGATGAAATGAATGATTTTATATCTAGTACTGATAGAATTCTTGGTAGAGCTGCTGTTGTATCTGCTAGAGCTTCTTCTAAAGGTAAAACAGGATTCCCTGTATACTTTCATAAATATGTAAGAGATTATAGAATGAAAGTCCTTCATAATTGGGTCACACATAGAGTCACTAGACCTAAAGTAGAGAACTCAGCTGTAGGATTTATTAGACCTTACGATAAGATGATGCAACATGACAAACGATTTAAAGAATTGAATACTAGAGATGATATATTTTACCTAGATGAAGCTTATAGAGATACAGATATTCATTTAGCCTTCAATATAGCTGGAAAGAAAAGAATTAAGCTAGGAACATTGTGGGAAATGTATGAAGCAGGGGACTTTAAAGAACCTTTTATGAAAAAATATGTAGAAGATACTCTTAATGCTGTTGTTCTTCGTGTCCCTATGGATTCTATGTCTGGTGCTCATAAACTTCAATTTAAAGGATTTACTGAAAGAAAAGGATATGGTATATTAATGCACTCTAGGACAATGAGAGCATTAGGTGGCGCAGATTTAGATGGTGACGAAGCGTTTGTCTATTTTGGTGGGCGTACTGAAACTGGTGAAGGTAAAGGTATGAAAAACTCTTGGAAAGAAGCTATACATGCTCAAAAAGAAGAGTTTTATGATAAGGGGGATGTAAATGATAATAAAAAAGCTAAGATAAAGGTTGGTCCACATAAGGGTAAAACATTTGCTCAAGTATTAGCAGAGCAAGGTTCCAATGAGTTAAAGGAAAGTAAAACTTTATATTATTCCCCTGAATCTAGAATGAGAGTTTCAGAAGCTGCATCTAGTGGTCGTGATATGTTGGGTATAGCTGCTAGCTCTACTCAAATTATGAGGACTACTTATAATAATATAATGGACAAACCTGGTAAGAAGGATGTGTTTGAAGTAAAGGTTTATAATAAAAAGAAAAAAAAGAATGAAATTGTTACTGTAACTGTAACTCCTAGAGAATCTGCAAATTGGAGAAATTATCAAAGAGAAATGACTAGAGCTCAAATAGCATTTGGTTCTGACCCACTTGATGAAGCTGGTTTAAAAGATGCTAATACTTTCTTTAAACTTCTACATGAAGCTCATTTTAGAACTTTTGCATCAGTTAATGGCAAGAAGACAAACATATCATTCAAAGATTTGCAAGCTCATCATTTAAAACAAGGTGTTTATAGGAAGTTTTATGATATGAATAGAGCTAATTTTGGCCGTAATTATAAAGCAGATAGAAGTTGGACATTTGAAGAAAGAAATAAGATGAATCAAGCTATATATGAATTTCCTTCTGAAGAAACAAATACTATGTTACCCAAAATTACTAAAACATTAGCAGGGATAGATTATTCTGATAGAATTTTTGAAAGATTGAATCCTAAATCACTTGAAGAAATGTATGCTAGAATGGAAGATTATGCTAAAACAATGGATTGGCTTAAGAAGCCTATGGGTAGAAGTTCATTTAGAGTTAAATATAATGATGAAATAAAGGCTATCTTTAGAAATCATGGAACTAAAGATGCTCCAGCATATATAACAGAAGATTATATTTTAAGAAAAATTGCTGCTAGTAATAATGATAAACCAGGTAGAGCTGTATTTGATGAGGCTATTAGAGGAACTGAATGGGGTAAAAGAATGAAAGTTCCTTCAAATAAATGGATGTATGGTTCTCCAGAACAAAAGGAAGTTATATTAAGAGAAACAATTCGTAATGCTGAAGATTTTATAACAAATGATTTTACAGATATGGCTACAATGATTAATACTGTTAATCTGGTTAAAAAACATGGTATTGACCCAAAGAAAGTATCTGAGATACATGAGCAATCTGAAGATTTTAAAATTAATAGCTATATGAATGCTAATAAAAGAAGACAAGCTACTTTTGTTGAAGCTCCTGAATCTGAAACTGAAAGAATTATTAAAGAACAAGCTGAATTAGGCAATAGAATTTACGATATACTTAAAGGTCGTGGCATTGAAGTTAAAAAAGAGAAGATGGTTGGTGATGAAGTCTCTGCATTAATGGACCAAGTTGAATTAGATATTAAAATAAATAAGTATAAATCCAATTTACTTAAAGGAGAAGCAGAGTTGTTTGACAATTTTCTTTTAGGTAGCTTAAATAGAGGTAATCTAGAACTTATTCAAAAGTATTATGATAAAATACCAGAAAATTTGAAGGATGAATTAACAACTGATTTATATAGGAACTTATTAAGACAAGCTGCAAGAACTCAATTAACTAGGGTTGGATTCAATTCTAGAGAAGTAGAGGATTCATCTATAGATAGACAACTTGAATCTTTAACTGATTTATTTGGAGATGTTTGGAAAGTTCCTGGTAAAACAGATATATCTAAAACCTTAGAAGGTGTTGATAAAGCTGTTAATAAGAATACAATTGAAATGGCCGATGGTACTACTGAAAAAGGTTATGTAGGAACTGATTATCAAACTGACCACCTTGTTGAAAAAGCTTTAAATAACCAAGGATATGCTGGTATTAAAGCTTCAAATATAAGACCTGAAGATAAAGCTGTTATAGTTGAACTTGCAGGTAACCTTAAATCATTAAACGAGAATGTAGGCAATAACCTTAATGAGATACTAAGAGGTATAACAGGAGAATTAACAGGAGCAGCTAAAGATTTAAATGCATTTAATAGACAAGATTTTAAACTTGTTAATAGCTATTTAAAGGAAATTAAAAATGGAAATATATTTCAAAAGATATGGAAAGGTAAAACTCCAGAACTTGAAAAAAGACATTATTGGTTATTTCCTGAAGCTGTAAATAAAGAGTTAATGAAATATGATATAGACTTCCTAAAACAAGAAGGTTACTTTATTACTAAAGATGGTAGTGTTAAAAAAGGTGTAATAAGGAAACCAACATATTTCCTTGACGTACTTATGAATCAAGTTAATAAAATGAGTGAACTTGCTACTGCTAAATCTGAAAAACTTATTACTGAAAATAGAGAGGATTTCTTCTTTTTAGAAGAGATTAAAGAAAAGGATGGCTTATTTTCTATTGCTGTTACTCAAAGAGAGTTAGGATTACTATCTGAAATAGATGCTCAAACAAAAACTCCTCCTGAAATAAGAAAATATTATAAAACTTCTTACTTAAATGCTAATAAAGAAGCTGAACATAAATATAATTGGAAAGAATTAAAGAATAAAGAATTTACTGTGACAAATAATGAGGGGAATAGAATTAAAGTTACAGGTCATGAAATTGTCAATGGAAATGATGCTAAACAATTATCTGGTATAAAAGGAAGACTTAATAGAAGGTTTGGCAAAATGCATAAACTTATTGCAGGTAATCGTGATTGGATGTATAATAAAGGTTATATGATTAGAGGCAATAATTGGGATGGTCCTAAAGGTACTCAACCTAAAGTAGTCTATAAAAAGTTTTTACAAGATGTATACAATATACAAACTAAAGGTAATGAAGCAGATTTAGTTGAACTTATGGAAAATGTTGGTATAGATGGGATGAGACATATAGCTAGGTCTATGATGGTAGATATAGTTCCTAAGCAACATAGAGGTAAATATGCAAGTTTTCAAATATTTGATACTGGCAAACTTGATTTTGATAAGTATTGGCCTCATATGTTCTTTAGCAAAGGAAAAGCTGAACAATCTATGAAGAATGCTATTACTTTTATAAATAAAAACCCACATATGTCTGAAGCTGATAAAAAAGCTGCTATACAATCTATAGTTTATAGGCATAAATCCCTTACAGGTGACTGGGAATTTCAGGATATGCAAAAATGGGATAGAGTTGACCAATTATCATTTTCTGAATCTTTAAAAGAAATTAATAAAGCTAAATCTGAAAAGGTAGAAAAGATTAATTTTTATAATGCTAATCAAAGAATGGGCTCCATGATGTCTAGAACTGCTCATATACCAGGTTGGTCTACTGATTTAAATGTTATGGATTCTTATATGAGAAACATATCCAATACTTTCTTTAGACAAATGCAACAAATTATGGCTAGAGATGTTATTGAAACTGCTCATACTAGAATGAAAAAGAAGTTTGGCCCTGAATTAGCTTCTAGATGGAAAAGATATTTTCAATTATATACTCAAGGAGCTATGGGTAACCCTGAGGTTATTCCTAAAGAAATGTATAATGACCCTAATATGAAAATACAGGGTACAGCTTATGCTTGGTGGGCTGATAATAGAGTTTTAGAAAGAGTTAATAGTATTGCAGACAAACTTGGTATTAATAAAAAAGATTTACCTGATGAATTAGGAAAGTTTGGCTTTAAAAATATTAGAGATTGGTCAAATATGGAAGCAAAGTTTGAATTAGCTGCTCTTTTAGCTCATCCTAAAACTGCTATTACTAATATATTTGGTGGTAGCTTACATACTATGGAGTCAGTTGGATTCAGTAATATGAAAAAAGCTAGAGATATGAAGTTTTTAAAACGTATTAATCCAGAATTTAATAATATACAGGACGTAGAAAAATGGGTTATCTCAAAAGGTGTGTTACCAGAAATGGTATTACATGAATTAGGTTTTAATAAACAATATTCTGATAAAAAAATATCTGGATTTTTAGGTGAATTGGCACAGAAGTTTAACTCTACAGACCCTATTGAGCGTAAAGAAATAATGACTGTAGGTAAAAAATATGGACTTACAGATAGGATAGCAGAAAAAGCTTCTTTATTTATGTCTGTTCCAGAAAGAATGTTAAGAAGAGATGCTTTTATGGCTCATTATATTAAGGCATGGGAACGCTTTGGAGGAGCTATTAAAGACCCAAATCATCCTATATTAATAGAAATGGCTAAAAAAGGTGTAAAAGCCACACAATTCCTATATAACGCTCCTAATAGGCCTATGTTCGCACGTTCTGCTTTAGGTAAGGTTATGTCTAGGTTTCAGCTTTTCGCATGGAATTCGGTACGTTTTCGTAACGCAGTGCTAAAAGAGGCTAAATTAAGAGGTTTTAAACCTGGTGCCGAAACTGATAGATTTGCTAGAATGATGCAATTAGATTTATTCGTTTATGCCTTAGGTAGTATGTTTATGTATAGTTTGTTTGACAATGCTTTACCACCGCCATGGAATTGGATGCAAGATAGTGCTAATTGGTTATTTGGTGATGAAAAAGAACGTAATAAAGCATTCTTTGGTGAACTTCCAGTTGAAATTGCTCCATTGAAAATGATTATGCCTCCTATTTCTAGATTCCCAGTTACTGCTTTACAACAATGGGTTAGAGATGATTACGATAAATTTACTAATATGAGTGTATGGACTGCATTTCCATTTGGTAGAATGGTAAGAGATATCGCTAAACCTGGCTCTGGTTTAATGGATAATCCTACTTTCTTTATGGAGAAATTTGCTGGCATACCTTTACATGCTGTTGGTAGGCGTAAAAAAGAACAAAAGAAATTAGAGGAAGAAGGTAAGCTTTATACTACTCCTAAAGCTGGAGTTAAATTTTAATGGCAAACGAAATTAATATATTAGGTAGTGATAATTTTCTTGACCCTCCTGAATTAGGAACTTTTAGTAAGGGTGCAATAGCAGCTTATGGAGCTCAGCAATTAGGGAAACGTGCTGTAGGCTCTTTATTAGATACTCAAGGTTATGGAGTTAATTCTCCTGTTCCTAAATATGAAACAAAGGTTGGTAAATTTAGTCAAATATGGAATAATGCTTTACAAGCTTCTGGTGCTACAACTAGAAGAGGAGTAGCTAAAGAAATAGCTAAAAGTGTTATTACAGGGAATCCACTAGAATTAGCTGCTTCTGAATCTTCATTAAAAGAAGTTAGGGAGATTTTGAAAGACCCTAACTTATCTGCTTCTGAGAGAGAAAAATATACTCTTGAAGAAAAAAGTAGAACTAAAAATCTTCGTCAAAGACAGGGATTATTATTTAATCATAAGCGCTCATTAGGTCAAAATGTTAAATTCAATGTCCCCTCAGATTATAAAGCATCTACATTTGTTGTTGATGAACAAGTAGCTAGACTAGACCCTTCTATGAAGAATAAAATTGGACAAACTGTTGAAGCAACTGAACATGTTGGTAAACAGCAAAAACTATTTAAAAAGTATGCTAGCAATGACCCTAGAGTTTCTTATGTAACTAAAGTCATGAAAACAGGTAATCTTAAAAAAGCTAAAGAAGCTGCTGATAAAGCTCATTATATAAGAAATAAACACCTTATAAAACCAAAGACAGTTACTAATAAATTAGGTCAAGTTATTCCTGTTAATTCAAAAAATGAACAAATGGGTATGAAGTTGTGGAAAATGAATGAAAAAACTTCTTATAAGGGTAAATTAAAACCTATTTATAGATTACAATTTACTCCTAAGTTAAGACAAGGTTTGTCTAGTAAGTTAGATTATGTAGTTGGACAACATTGGCAATATATGGATTTTGTTAAAACTAATGGTGGATATAGTAAATTCAGAGGCGGAATGAGAGATATTCATAATTTAACTCCACATAAGGCTGGTAAAATTGCTGCTAAAGCAGAGGAGATGTTTATTGGTAAACCTATTGTTAATTATTCTGATTGGAAATATAATATTATAACAAAAGCAAAAAAAGTATCTAATAAAACTAAAAATTTTAAAGCTACTTGGCTTACTCCTGCTTCTAGAGTATTTGCTAAATATGGAAATATTCCTGCTGCAAGAATTGCAAAGCTTTTATTGACAAAACGCCTTTAATTAATAACTACTCAGTTTTTCTTCTATATGTTCAAAAGGGTTATAAGAATGGTAGCATTCTGTATGAAACACTACTGATTCATCTTCGAAAAATCCACCATCCCTACTTAAAAACCCTCTAGAAGCTTTGTATATAGGTGCCGATGGCCCTATAAGCTCTTTACACTTATTACATATCATAGTTTGTCTTCTTTTTGTCTGTTATAATAGTGTTCTGAATGCCCTGGATAAATAGGATTATCTACCATTCCCCATAATAAGCATAAATATACTATTGCATCTGTTAATCTTCCTCTTACATCTTCTCTTTGCGACTGATGACCATTGACAAACGAAGTTATACCATCTATGTGCTTAAGGAGATAAGTCATTAGGACTTTCTCCCTTGTAGAATCTAAATGCTCTGCTATCCTTTCAAAGTTAGCAAAAGCATTATTAGGATTCCTTGCGTATTCCTTCTGTCCCGCTTCTCTTGTTGTCTGGATTTGCTGGAATATCTTCTTTATCAGCTTTTCCATTTGCTTTTTTGTCATTTTCTTCCTTCATCTTTCTTTCATATTCTTCGTGCTTTTCTTTTAAGAAGACGTTAAACTTGTCTTTATCGCCTTTCATTTCAATATATAAACCAAGAATACCATCTATATCTTTTAAAACTTTATATAGCTCATTGGTTTTACCATTGATTTCTATAATAGCACTAGCCATTTCTTTGGCTGTAGGTTTTTTCTTTACCTTATTTTTCATTTACTCTCCTTACACAAACTGTGTATGTTTTTAATCTCATTCACTTACTCCACAATATTTGCCCTTAGCCTTTAGTTTTTCAGTCTCTTTATTTAATTTTTTAGTATATCTTTTCATAGCTTTATCAGCTTCATCAGAAAATATACGAACTTTTCTTAAGTCTAATGGGTCTGATTGTGATAGTTTTTCATTTACAATTGAAATTTTTTCAACCTTATTATCAAAATAAAACTGTACTCCCTGAAGTAATTTAATACCTTGCAATGTATCTTTCCCAACAACTTCTTCTATTATTTTAGCTATTGCTCTATAGTCTTCTTCTGACATATCTCCAACTCCCTTCTTAGTTCTTGACATTCTTGCCTTAAACTAGTTATGACTTTCTTTAAAAATTCAATTTCATCAGATTTTTTTAAAAAAGTCCTCTTTTTTTCCTCTGCTAATGGTTTGTCTGCTTCTAGCATCATCTTCTCCTATATTTTTTAATATTAATTCATGATAATTCTTATTTAATACTCCTTGTCTTCCCCCAGCTCTATACACTGGGAATAATCCTTTGTCTCCGCATAAGAATAAAGGATTATCACATACCCAGCGTATTTCTGATTCTTTTCTTAGGCAGGAGTAATAATTTTTGTTTTTTTTAAACTCCATGAACCTCCTTAATAGGTATAAGTACTAATTCACTAGCTCTGTCATCGCCACCTATTACTATATTAGCCTTACCCTCTTTTACTAAACGTTTGACTAATTTTTTAAGCTTTGGAACAGGGATAAGTATTACACTCTCTATATTCCTTCTATAAGTTAATACCTGAGCCCACCAATCTGCTTTTGTAACAGTTAACCCACTTAAACGGCTATGATTCGTTAATTCTATTGCTATATTACCAGTTTTTTTCCATTTATCTCTTTCTGTTTTGACTTCTATCTTTCCTAATGATAATATTTTAGCAAGACTATATTCGAAATCTTCACCAAACTTTAAATCAATGTCAAACTTGGATGTATACTCCTTGTTCCATTTTTTTTTCATTCTTTCTCCTATATCCACCATTCCCTCCATTGTTTTAATTTTTTTGCACGTTCTTTATTATAATCTTTCTTAGTATTTTTTCTTCTAGCCATCCTCACTGCTTCTATAGACCTTTTTTTTCTAGCACTATCGCTAGATAAGTTACTAAATGTTGTTTTCTTTGTCATTTTCTTCTCCTACTTTTATAACTAAATAAAACATTTCCATATGACTTTGTCATAGCTGGTCCTTTTCTTCTTCCTTTATCTTTTTGAGGATGCTTTTTAATCCAATCTAACATTCTCTTTTTCTTCGCTTCGCTCATTTTCTTCATTTGCATCCTCCTATTTAAATATCAAGAACATTATTAACATAGTCAGTTTATCTATTATCCACAAAGATATTAACAATGTTAACTTATTATTTAATAACTTTCTATATTCTGTTTCTGCTTTGCTTCTCATAATAAATTTATAGGGCAAACTAAGATTGTTATTACTCGTTTGGTATCCGACTACCATAAAAACATAACCTTAGACTATTTCTATCTTGCTATATTTCAATACAACTGCTCACCGTTGTCGTGTCGTTTGCCCTAATTTTTGAGAGCCTCACATATTCCTTTGCCTGGATAGGCCTCTGATTATCTTTATAGCACCAGGACTTACAGGACCAGTTATTGGCTCTCATTGCGTTAGAAATCTCTACTTGAAAGTTTTCTTAAAACATATTTCTTTAAATCTATATCTTGTCTATCTAACCACTTTAATAACCTTCTAAAATCTCTATCCATTAAAGGTCCTTTTCTAGTGTTACATCGATGACAAATCATCTGAAGATTTTTAGGAGTTGAATTGCCACCCAAACTAAGAGGAATAATATGGTCGCATGCCATATTGCTAACAAGAAGCTTCTGATTGCAATAATTGCAGGTATGTCCATATACTCTGTATAATAATTCACGAACCTCTTCCAATGATATGTCAAACTGAACTTCATATTCTTTGCTCCTTCTTTTTAATGTGGACCTTAATGTAGAAGATTTTTTCATTAATCTATGGAATGTCTTTTTTGCAAAAGTTCCATGATATTTTCTTAATTTTCTACCAAATTTCTTTTCCCAAATAGTAAGCCTGTTAGGGGACTTGCGTCCCCTTTTAGGTGTGTAATATTTCTTTTTAGTAGTCAAATTGGTCTTTGAACTTTTCTGCATCCTTCTTATCTCCAATTAAACTATGATTTCCTATTCTTTGCAATTTAAGATGTTTTAACAAATTATCTAATCTGCATGACAGCATATCGTGTGCATGCCAAGATACATAATTATAACCCATACTTTTTTTATTAATACCTTTATAGTTCTTTCTTCTTTTTCTTCCAAAAAGAACTCTTTTAATCATTCTTTTAAGCATTTCCTACCTCCGTGAATTTATTAGGTTTAAATATACCTATGCTTATTTGTATATCAAATTTCCATATTCCTATGAAAATTCCTTTTATGATATCTTCGTAAATTATTCCTAACCTGAAGAATCTTAATATACCAATCATAGCCATATTTTCCAACATATATATCTGCATTAACCAACCCATCATACCCTCCTTAATCTAAATGATGGAGTCCATTCAACTTCAGTGTCGAATAATTCTCCATCGGTGTTTTTAAATAGCCTTACTGCTCTAGTTTTAGAGTCGGATTGTCCATTCAATCCTATAACCTTTCTTGAAGCATTCTCAATTGCACCTGAACCTTTACCAGCATACAAATCAAGAACTTCATTTCTGCTATATTCTCTGCTTACTTGCGATATTTGAATTACAATCATATCATTATTAACAGCCATGTTTGACAAACCATGAGAGATATATTTGATTTTTTCATATTCCCCTCTATAACTAAAAGGAGTTTCTACTAAATCAATATAATCTACTATTACTAATGCTGGTTGTAATTCTCTAACTTTCTCTGCTATTTTATCTAATGTGGGCGATATAGTTTGAACCATAATATGCTCTAACTTATCTTTATTCTTTTCATATATATTGTCGTAATTATCGTTTACTGAGCTTTTATCTTTTCCTGATACTATTTGCAAGTGTCTTCTATGCATATACCATGATGAAAGTTCAAGACTTAGGAATAATGTAGGTATTTGCCAATCAGTTTTTATAGTATTGTTAACAAAGTCTACACCAAGTGCTAAATTTTGAGCAAAAGTAGTCTTATTAGACCCTGTTGGTCCAAAAATAGTAACCAACTCACCTGGATATACTATTGATTCCTTTTCTACTCCTAATGCCTTACCTAGGTCTATAGTTTTACCACTAAAATCAGTAGTAAGTCTATCATGTAATTCTCCTTGCATTTCATCTGCTGACTTAATATCTATTAAATAGTCCTTTTTCTCAAAATACATACATTGAGTTTTACAATGCTCTAACATAACAGAATCTTGGCATCCGTATTTATAATTTCTATTATATACATTTTCAACCATTTCCATTACCTTTTTTTCATTCATGCTTTTGTTGTTCCAATGAAGCATAGATACTTTAGCATAATGACTAGGAATACCATGTCTTTTAAAATGACTGATAATCCTCATTGCTGTCACATGCCTCTTTCCCTGTTTTGCTCCTTGTTTAAGCATTGATTGAACGCAAGGTACTATTTTATTAGGTTCTGATATTTTGGCAAACATTTGTATATCTGGAACTTCTGTTACTATAGTTTCTTTTAATTGACCACTTCCTGTTAAATCGTGATAATCAAAATTAAGCCTATTTTCTTTAGCCATTTCAAGAATATCAACAGCGTCTAGATTCATTACTTCATCTCTAGTTAAAGGTATTTTATAAAGTTGAGTTTTTTGATTTAATGTGTGTTGAACTCTGTAAATACCTGTTCTCATATAGATACTTGAGTCTATTCCAGGAAATAACTTCTTACAAGTTTGTTTGACTATATAAGGCAAGTCTGTTCCAGGGGCAAACTCAAATAAAGATGCTGTTAATATTAAATGATATCCAGAGCCAGAAAAATATGGTTGAAAACTTTCGTATTCAATATCCGCTTCTTCTAGCTCTAAGATAGTTCCTCTCAAGATGTCTAAAGTTTTCTCATCTGTGTTATCTTTTTTATCTATATCTATAGGAATTTTATCAATATATCTGATACCAAAGAAATCTCTTAAACTTCCATTTTTTTCTACATATTCTTTAGCTGAATCATCATAAAGATAGACACTTCTATATAAAGGGTCCTTATCAATATAATCAATAAGGGTTTCCACAGGTATGATTATACCTCTATTATGAGGTATGCCTCTAGCTATCTCGACATATTTCATAGATTAGATAGTCCGCTTCCTGACATTTGTGCTGCTCTAGGAATTTCGTCGTTCATCTCTTTAATATATCCTTTAGATTTCATCCAATTAACATCTTTTTCTAATTTAGGCTTATTTTCTTCTTTGTTTTTATAAATCTTATTCCAAATTCTTGTATAAGACTTACCACCTGGTGTTTTAGGGTTTTCTCTATAGAAATAACCAATAAAATCCATATTTGGTTCATAGGTTTCACTGTCTCCGATGATGAAATTATCGTTAAGATATTTTGCTATATCTTTTATTGTATCACCATTTTCATCTTCCCAGTTTCCATTAGTATCGATACCAGCATTACATCCTAGTTCTTCAAAGAATTGATACATTCTTTTCAAGACGCTTCCACCTGTTATCTTACCACCTTCTTTTTCATAAGACCCTTTAATCTGTAATACTCTGTCATATTCGCTGTCTTTTTGTTTGATTACAACTTCAAGGAATAAATCAGCCCAATCAAAATCACCTGACTTATCTCTAAACTCTAATAAGCCAAACTCGCATATTCCATGATAATTGACGAACGTTCCATTTGAAGTTTCTGGTTTGAATATTGCCATTATTTCTCTCCTTTATAAATTAAGTTCCATTTTAGTTCCATCTCTTTTCCTCTTAAGTGAGGACTTCTACTTCCTGCTTCTAGAGCTTCGTTTGACTTGAAAGTAACCATCAATTTACCTTTTTCTTCGTCTCTGTAAACATAACCTATAGCATCACTATCTGCCATTAGCATATTCTTTAACTTTCCTGTTAAATCTAAGCTTTCTGGTTCAACTATAGCTTTACTGTCTACTATTGCTCTAGCCCATTTCCTATGTCCAATAATTATTACATGAGGAAATATCTCTTTTAGAAATTGTACAGTATTTAAGACTTTTTCTCTAACAAGGCCAAAACCTTTGCCAAATGCTAAATCTTGTATTGCTGATACATTTTCTTCTTCACAAACAGCTTTCTCTGCCCATGTTGCTATTCTATCAATTGTATCTATAGCTACATATTTATATTCATGTCCTGCTTGTGCTTCTTTAAGAAGAACTATTAATTCTTCTCTATTTTTAACTGATTCTACATAACCTTCAATCATATTTGCTCCACCTTCTGTATCAATTATTAAACAATCTTTTAATTGACTTAAAGCTGTAGTTTTACCTACTTTAGGTGCACCATACAACAATAATGATTTAGGATTTTGAGAGACAGCTTTTCTTTTGACCTTCTTAAGTGCCATTCTACTCTCCTTATTTAAGTAAATTGTGTCACCATATATATCTCTATATGCTTCTAAATATTTGATGACTGGATTTTTCATAAAATAGGCTGACTCAAACTAGTATATTTAAATCAGCCTATTAGATTACAACATATCTAGCTTTTATACAAGGTCTTTTTCTCTAACATTGTAGTAGGAAAATTAAATGACAAAGCTGCTTCATAGGGTTGCTTAGTAAGCACCTTTCGAACGGTATTTGCTATAAAACTTCCACTCATATTTGAGCAATAACTTGTAGCTTTCATGTTGCATGGTTCGGGACTCCCTTCCTCATCAGAATACCAGGATTTCTGGTATTTATTAAGTGTGGGTTTGACAAAAGTATATTGCTGATAATGTTCAGCGCCCATTCTTCCGTCAATGAGCAATCCAGGGTTAAATCCTTTGTATGATAAGCATATCTTCATAGCTTCTAACCTAGATTTCATACTATCAAATCCTAAGATAATAATATCTTTTTCATTTGAATACATGAAAGTTTCAAAATACCCTGTCATTTCTGTTATTACGCAATTTGGATTAATATCCTTTAATAATGAACTTAAAGCTGATGTTTTATATTGTCCCAAGTGAGAATGCCCGTATTGAGAAACACCTATATTAGCTGTCTCTACCTTATCTAGGTCATATAAAATAAAACTTTCAGCTCCCATTCTACATAACTGAGTAGCTGCGGCGCTACCAATAGCACCACAGCCCAGTATATGGAAAATATGTTCATGTAAAGTATCAATTAATCCAGAAGAGCGTTGATTAACAATACCAGCCATAATAATCCCCCTTTTCATATTCATTTTTACATAACTCATCTTTAAACTCTAATAACTCTACCTCCCAAACATATTGAAACTTATTTATAAGTTCCTCTTTGTTTCCTTGAGGCATAACTATTTTATAATCAGTTATTTTCTTTTGGTCTAATAAAGTTTGTAAAGATTTTAAGCTCTTTTTAAGTTTAGGAACACTTAATTCGCCTTCCATAAACTTATCTATTATATCATCTATAGCTTCCATAGTTTCTTTATAATAAGCTTTATCTTTCATAGCTACTTTATCATGTAATTGATTAGTCCAAAGATTATGTTGATTAACATTTATATTATTACGACCACCTCTATAAACAGTCCCAATATATTGTTTGTCTTCACAAAGTTCTTTATATTGTTTCTTCATATTATCAGTAACTTTAACTCCATCTTTTCTGATTATATTTAGAGTTGTATCATAATGTTGCTCAATATCTAAACCTGATGCTTTCCATAAGCTTACTCTGAACTTATATTCTTGCTTCAGGTTAACTACTAAAGCCAAAGAAAATGATTCATTCTTCCATGCATCTATTTCCTTTTCATCGGTTCCAGACCAAAATGCTCCCATCGTGTGATGAGAATGCCACCATACAAACTTTATTCCTGGATTCTTATGTTTCATAGCATATCTCATCTTATAATCTGCAACTGCATCTCCATCTAGTTCTGTATTAGCACCTGTATTCTCTTGCTTTAGTATTTCAATATCACTAACAGTATAAATACCGTCTTTATTGGGAACAGCTGTAGCTAAACCAGATATTTCATTTTTATCTTCGTCATATGCTATTTGAGCCCAAGATATTAATTTATACCAATCCTTCTCTGTAATGCAAAATAACTTACTTAACTCCATTAAATACTCCTTTCTGTTGCCCATTGCAACATTTGCGCTTTTATTGTCTCTGTTTCTTCGATAATATCTTCTATAGCTTCTACTTCTTCTTTACCCCAGTATTTTATCTCTTCAAGAATATATGTAAATGAATTAAGATGCTCATGAGACATTACTAAATAATTAATTGCATCAAAGTAATCACATAGTATATTATCTTTTATATGCTTATCAGAATCATTTTCAAGATAACAGCCAAAGTCTTCATATAAAACATTATACAGAGATTTCTCATCCCAATGTTCTATCATAGCTCCTAATATTGATTCAATCATATATACATATTCTTCGTCTGCCATTCTCTTTAATTGTTTGGCATATGTTGTAAATATATGACAATCAGTTCTCCATACACAATCAATAGTTTGACAATATTCAAGAAGATTAACTTTATCTCTGTTTTGTTGTAAGCTAAAATCTCTAGCTTTTTTATCCATTATCTTTCCTCTTAATCTCACACTACATCCATCAGTATCTCTATTAACTACAGCTTGATATGCTTTACTGAAATTGCTTGGCATACCAATATGAGTTAAACTAAGATTGTTATATGGATTAGCATGTGAAGTATTATAATAACCTGACCATTCTAATAACTCCATTGCTAATACAACAAAGTTTAACTGATGAAATGAACTTCTTATATTATCAGTAAAACTACTAAAACATGTAGTTCCCCATTGAGCATAATCAGAATTAGTTCTTGAACTAGGTTGAGCTATGTAAGGATGATATGTTGTTTGTCTTGTTCTATAACTGTTTAAATCATTAATTTCAGCATCATTTAAACCTTTATAGCTAACATTTAGTAATGAAGATGAGGGTTTGTCTAAATATTTCATCATTTTCCTTAAAGAACAACTAAATATTATCTTTACACCAGTTATTGGTATTTTCTGTATCAATGTACTATCTTGACATACGCTTAGTTCCCCTGGGTTGACATAACAATCTAAATAAAATGTTGCTTGTCTTTCATTATTTTCTGGGATATATATGTAAGGTGTAAATGATACTTTACCTTCTGTTGCATTTATTGCTTGATTAACTGATTCTTCTACTTTATCACAAAAATCGGCTAATTTTATTATATACTCTTCAATATTAACATCATGTTGATAACCTTCTCTCTTTAACATTCGCTTTATTTCTTCGCATTCTTCAAGCTTCCTAGCCATCCAAGATAATTGATATCTAGCATTTTCTCCTGTTCTAGATATATATTTACCTAAACCACTTGATTTCTTATCTAGCATTAATTGTCTAGCTACATATTCTTTAATCATATCAAGTGTTCCAGGTCTCCAATTCCAAGAAGGTGTAACAGATAGTAATCTCTCAATATTTGATTGAGCTGAAAACACTCTATTACACTCTTCTAATTTGGAAAAGAATTCATCTTGGGGGCCAGTAGCGATAGCATTTGCTAATTGTTGATTAGGTTCTCTTAAAATATCAAGAGTATTAACATCTATATTAATATGACCATTATACAATTCGATGCTATCTGCCATATTAACCTCCTACTTTGTTATTAGATGTATATGCTACATATGCACCATCTTCTAATTCAAAGTCATTTTGTCTTACAGTCCCACCAACATTAACATTTGCTGTTGTAGGTATTTCAAGTTCATTCCTTAAATCGCCTACATTATTAGCGGATACATCTCTTGATGTAAATTCGCCGTTACTTAATAAATTAATAGTCTTTGTTGAATCTGCCATGGTTTGATTCTCCTTATTTAATCGTTATAGTTTACTATTTCTTCAGCATAATGAGTTGTATACATTTCACCTCTCCATTCAAACAGAGCTCCTGAACCGTATGCTTCTCTCATATTACTGAATCTCTCTTCAAATGACTCTAAAGCTTTATTTTGTTCTTCGTAAATTTCTTCAAAGCCATCCATTTTGTCTTCTACTTCGTTGTTTAGATTTTCTAAATCAGTAATTCTGCTAAGTATAATCGAAACATTATTACTAATACTATCTAAGTTTGGCAAAAAGGTATTAACCTTTGCTGTTGTTGCTATTTGCCATATTGTGAGCATTGCTAATATTGCCCATATTGCTTTTACTTGTTTTCTTAATGATTCGCTTTGCATTGAATCCTCCTTCTTTGATTTGATTTGATATCCAAACATCTACTTTGCCTTCAAGATATTCAACATAATTCATTATTCTACCTCTTGTGTTGGAATATCAGTTAAAGGTGTTTCTTTATCAGCAACTTCACAAGCTACTAATACTAATAGTATTACACATACTATACCTGCTATGATTTTCTTCATTTATCCTCCTTTATTAAAAGTTAGTTTAATTAAATTGTAATTATAAGCCAGAGCTAACAGGGTGAAAGGAGACAATATGATTAACATACATGCCTTAACCCCTACCAGTCTTCGCAGATACTGGACTCTGGCTTAAATATTAAAATTTAGGACTCTCATCTCTATGTCTATGCAAATCCTTTTTAGATATTTCACTTGATAAATTAAGAATATTAGCATCAATCCATGCTTTTGCTTCTTCCCATTTATCCTTTTTATCTTCAGCATAAACTATTTGTTCTGATTTATCGCCCTTTAATGTGATAGTTATAATACCACCATCACTTTTATCTACCATTTCAATTGCTTGAATTTCGTTTATTTTAATAATAGACATAGAATAATCTGTCTTCATTATTAATAAGCTTAACATTATACTAAAATACATACCTTCCTCGCTTTCTTTGTTTAATAAATACTCTCTGTAAGTGATATCTTCCTCTTCGTTTGTCATATTTTTTATCCTTATTTAAGTTTATTAGAGAGGTTACATGCTATTGTTGTTCACCTAATATATCAAGGCCATAGCTTCCTAACCAACTTACCTGTTCTATTATCGACATATTATGATAATATACCTCACCTCTCTAATTATTATAATTGTTGGCATACATTGCATAATGAGCACCTAGGTCTCTTTCTCTTCTGCCTTAGGTATGCCAGCCAAGTCTTTCTTTATTATTCATTAGCCTTCATTAACTATCATACACTAGTAGTTAGATAGACCTTGAGACATATTCTATTATTTAAGGTTTTGTTATTGTTGTCTTAATTAGAGTGAATATAAAGATATGCTTAGAGTGGTCACCTAAATATATAACTGCCATCATATATCTATTTTATATCTTCACTGTTTTTGACACAGGTCGCGCTCAAGGGAATATATTAACTCTAAATCTATATATAAATGGATGCGGAGACAGGGAGTCGAACCCTGATGTCTTTAGCTTATGAGGCTAACGAGTAAACCGTTTCTCTCCTCCGCACTGAATTCTTTAAACGAGAACTACACACACCATCGCTTAGGTGCCCCTTTGTATTGTCTTACGCAATACTATCTCCAACCACACTTACCTCGTTCTCATATCATAATATCCCACCTCCTAGCTATTAATAAATATAGCTATTAATTGTTTCTTCTTCATCTTGGAATGTTTATGGCCTGGATAGCGCTTATCTGCCCAAGCCACAAATTGCACCTTAGTCCAAGAAGGCACAAATACCTTCTTCATTACTGCCTCTCTTTCTTTGTTTATTAAATCTATTAGAAAGGTTACACGAAACATATTTATCTTCGTCAAGAACTGCTAAATATATTCCCCTCATCTACCTCCACACCTCACCTATCTAATTCTATTAGACAGAGAACCTTTGCTTGAGGGCTCTAGAATTATTACGGCAACTACCTCACACCTATCAGGAACCTGGATACGATGCTCCCGCTTTTAACTAATTAGATTATGCTAAAAAGTTAAAAAGTTCCTTAATGTTGGGTTTTTATTGCAGGCAAAACTCTGTCTAATTAATATCTTCAAAACCATTACACTCTAAATTATCAAGTCTTTCTTCTATCTTTGTTATATCTACCAAAGCCATTCCTTTTACTTGAGAGAAATTGATAGCCTGTAACTTATTCAGTTTATCCTTTATTTCTTGAATATCTTTCATTTTAGCTAATGCATATGGAGCAGTAATCTCCACATCATTATATTGTTTTATACCTACCATTCTTTGTATTTTTGTTATTCCTAACCATTTCTGTATTAGTTTCTTCATAACTCTTTCCTTTCTTTGTTTATTTAATTATAGTGAGCAGAGAATGCATAAACTCTGCTCTATTCTATATTCATAGTATGATTGTATGCATTTTTAATAGGTAACATGCTACCTATTATAAACTAAATAACCATTATCTTGTTGATAATGTATCAAGCGCAACATGCAATGGTGCTTTACCAAACCATGCTTTACCCTTTTTAAATGCTTTCCAATAGCTATTTGCAATAACTATATGTATTGCACCATTAGATGTGTTTAAAGCAATCCATCTCTTACCTTTTACAATAGTGTTGTTTGACATAATATGTCTCCTTAATTGAGTTGTTATTAGTTACCTATACATTTACCTATATGTATTACTTTAATATAAATAAGCCTTTATTTACTTATCCTCATATATAAAAAGAGAGGGCATTATTGCCCCCTCAATTCTATCAAAGATGATATTACTGAGCAAAGCTCATGATATCGTCATTTGAGAGTTCATTGGATACTTTAGGGCCAAGGTAATACAAAGCCTGAGACATAGTCTCTGTCTTTGGATTCCATTTGGGCTTAAAGTATGACAATTGCCACTCACAAGCTGAAGCCATGCTTTCTATGGCTTCCTTATGAGTTTCAATTTGTTCAAGTTTATAGCAACACATGCCTGTGCCTGCTTTAGATTTTGTCACAGGTATGCTGTTTGTTGCTATATATTGTAATAATTTAATTAATGCTTTCATAATTTAATCTCCGATTTAATTTGATTTAATTTAATTTTCAACGCAGAGCGGAAGGGGCACACCCTAAAAACGAGCGGGTACCTCGTTATGTATATCACACACACGCATTCTCAACCTATTTTTTAGAAATCAACTATTTCTCCTCGAGACTAAAAAAAAGTCTTGCAAAATATATTTTTTGGGTTATTTTTATATAGGTATATATATAGGTATAAGTAGTGGATATAGAGGTATATAATCAGCTAATAACATATTGTCAAACATTTATATAGGTTTTATTAGGTATTTATAGCTATATTATAGCTGTAATATGGAAACTAATATACCTTATAAACCCAAACAAAGCTCTTTAAAGGGTAATTTCTCTTATAATCAAGAGATGAGTCCAGTGTGGGCTAAACTGCTCTTTAAAGGGGTACAAAAGAGGGATAAACTAAGAAAGGGTATACACTCTTTAAAGGATGACCCTAGTATGATATTCAAAGGTTTCTTAGGTAAATCACTATTAGACAAACATATTAACCCTTTTTTCGATAAACTACTACCTGATAGCACAAAACTAGACGTTTTAAAGCGTCAAATAAGGTTTCAGCCTCATGATAGGTTTGACATGACTCTTAGAAAGAAGGGTAAAGGTGCTAAATTAGGTTTAAATTGGAGGTTTTAGATGGGATGGATAGATGATATAGGTTGGAATATTGCTGAACGGCTTATACCTGACCCTGAGGCACAGGATACTCCCTATATACAAGCTGGAAGGAGTATGCAACAGCAGGTAGTAGGAGGAACCGACTATAATTACAATGACCAAGGGAGATTAGTTAATAAAAAGGGGCAGTTTGTAAATAATCAAGGGCAATTAGTTGATAAAGAAGGAGATGTAATAAATACCACTAATTACAGTCAAAATATTACACTAGCCGATATAAATAAGGAATTTACTACTGACAATAGTACTAATACAACAACCAATGTTGAAGAGTCTAATGGGAATCAGTTTGATATAAGTAATCCTGCTACGTCTATAGTTGACATGATACAAGGCCATCTTAATACGAATAGCAGTGATGTAAATACTGATGATTTTGACACGACTTATGATGGAAAATATAACACTACAAAGGTTGTTCAAAAAAAGCGCCCATTTAAGAGTCTGTTTGGCAAAATGAAGAAGAATTGGCAAGAGAGAGAGGGTGGTCTTCGTAATATAGGTTCTGCTCAATTTGACGAAGAAGCATTTTTCAATGAAGGACAAGTGGATGACAACGGTGTGTCTTTAGAGAAACCTAATCCTAATTACGGGAAACTAAAGAGAGACCCTAATGACTCTACAAAGACCTTGAAAGGCAAGGGTTTATTTGGTAAAGAAGGTGGCTTTATGAGTAAATTTGGTACTGGTAGAGGAGCTATGTCAGGTCTATTAGGTGCATCAGGTGATGCAATAAGTCAAATGGGAATGGATATGATGAGTGAAGGTAGTTATCAGTATGGAGACTTTTATGACAGAGGAGATGAATAATGGCTTTTGAGAGAATTGGTGGGTTGTTTGATAATGTAAGAGGTCTTTTTAGAGGAGATGAGAAACCTTTTAGCGGTACAGAGTCTAAAACTCCAAGTCCTCCTGCAGATAAACCCCCTGTAGAGAATTTGCAAAAAGAAATGACAAACAATGTTATGTCTGACTACATGAAAAAAACTCAACAATTTGAAGGCGGCCATAAAGAAGAGGCTTATTTAGACTCAATGGGAAAGCCGACTATAGCAACAGGTAGCCTTCTAGAAAATACATCGTATAGTGAAATGCCAGAAAAATATAGGGGCATGAGAGTATCTGAGGAAGAAGGAAATAGAAGATTTCAAGAAGATTATAAAACTAAGTCAAGTGAAGTAGAGAAATTATACGGAGATAAGTGGGGTACCCTTCCTGAAGAAGTAAAGGGCGTTATGACTGATATGGCTTACAATGTAGGTTCAGAGGGGTTATTCAATAAATTTCCAGGGTTTGTCAAGGATGTACAATCGGGGAATTACGCTAATGCTGCAAAGAATTTAAAGTATAAAGATGCTTCCAAAGGGGATATAGAAGGTAATATTAGTAGTTGGTGGGACCAGGTAGGTGGTGGCACTACGGAGAAAAGAATAGCATCTGGTGAATGGGCTGAGAATTCAAGAGGAGCTAATAGAGCTACTGCTAACTATGATATTTTATCTGGGTTAGGTAATAATCCTGATACACAACCAATAGATGATACTATGACTAATTATAACAAAAGTGACATTAGTAATTATCTTCAAAAACAAGCTTAATGTATACTATAGATATCCATCATAAAGGAGACCCATCTCCGACTACATATACAATTTTTAATAAAAAGGAAGCAAAGGACAAGAAAATAGAATATAAATATTGGAGGGACGCAGATGAAGGAGAATACGGGATATCGGACGATGATTACGTTGCCAAAGTCATATCCAGGTCCATTTATAAGCCTACTAGCGTGTATGTTCGCTTTCCCTTTGGTTATACTTTTTTTAACCCTAGGTATACTGGGACTACTCTTAGAGCTTCTGGTAGAAAATCCAACAACACCATTTCAGGAAAAACGCACTGGGAAGTCCTAAGTAAGGGACAAACAATGAAGAATTTGGCAATGGTATATGCCCAAACTATGGACTATGATAAAACTATAGACTATGTATTTGATAATCCCAATCAAAGCAAGAGACAAACTTGGAAACATAGAATGAAAAAGGAGAATTTCAAAAATATGGTAAGAGATGAATTACAAAAGTTACTTCAAGAACATGGCATGACTGAGGCTTATACTTTAGATTTACTTGAAGAAACTATTAAAAAAGCCAAAGATAAAGGCGATGTTACTAACTTAATGAGAGCTGTAGACAATCTACAGGATATGCATGGTATGAAAGATAAACATCTTATTAAAACTACAGAATCCTTAGAAGCTACTAGTAATATCAAACTAATAGATGAGCTTAGAGAAGAGGAAGAAAAGCTAGTAGCTACTAGAACTACCACTAAAGAAGAGGAATAGTGGATTACGAAGAACAATATGAACAATTACAAGCACTTAAGAAGCTACGTAATAACATGGCTTTATTTGGCAAACACTGCTTTCCTACGGCTCTTAAGAAGGCTACACCCCCTTTTCATAATGAGGTTTATGCAAATTTATCAAATGATGAAAAACGCAGGGTTTTAATAGCGGCTCCTAGGGGAACAGCTAAATCAACTGTTACTACACTTATATTTCCTTTATGGAAAGCGGCATTCAAGTCTAGTACAGATGAATTGTTTATAGTTATAGTATCTGAGTCACAAGCTCAGTCTATTAACTTTCTATCTAGGATTAAATATCATTTAACTCATTCTGATAGATTTAGAGATATATTTGGAGATATGGGTCCTAATACAGCTAGAAGATGGACTCATACAGATATAGTACTTGCTAATGGAACTAGAATAGTAGCTGTTGGTACAGGACAAAGAGTAAGGGGTTTTATTGAAGGGGATACTCGTCCTAATCTTATTATAGTAGATGATTTTGAATCAGAGTTAAATGCTTATACTCCAGAAGCCAGGGCTAAGAATAGAAAGTGGATGACAGAAGCTGTAATACCGAGTTTGTCTGATGAAGGTAGAATTGCTATGATAGGCACGGTTATATCAGAAGATTGTTTTCTTTGTTGGGCAAAAGAATCCTCAGCTTGGAATGTCCTTTGGTATTCTATTTGGGATGAAGATGAGAAGAGTATCTGGCCTGAAAGGTTTCCAAAAGACAGGATATTGGCCATAAAGGACGAGTTCTCGTCCGTAGGGAATATCAATGGATTCTACCAAGAATACATGAATATAGCCCAATCTCCTGAAGATGCACCCTTTCAACCAGATTGGATTAAAATGCATCATTGGGATTATATAAGAAAGCAAGGACAGAATTGTTTAATTAAAAATAAGGGATTAGATAATGAGAAAATCAAACCTGTGGAATTGTATACAGGAGTGGACCCTGCAAGTTCTTTGTCTGCTAGGGCTGATTATTTTGTCATCGCTACTATTGCGATTGATAGCGATAATAATAAATATGTTGTAGATATATTTAGAGACAAGATTTCTCCAGCTAAGCAACCTCAAAAGATAATAGATACATATAAAAAGTTTAAACCTAGGAGAGTAAAGGTAGAAACTGTAGGCTATCAAGAAGCTTTAAGAACCGCTGTAAGGGAAATTATGAGAGAAGAGAGTATTTATATACCAGGTCTTGAATCTGGAGTTAAACCAAGAAATAGCAAATCGGAGAGATTGCTGTCCTTGGTACCCTTGTTTGCCAAAGGAACTTTCTACTTTAGACCAGAAGATATTCAGGCACAACAAGAATTCTTATCTTATCCGAAAGGAAGGAATGATGATATTATGGATGCTATATGGACAGCTTTAGATGGTGCAAAACCATGTAGAGTAGCTGAATTAGAACTTTTATCCGAAGAAGAATGGAGAAATCCAAAGAAAAGTCTTGATTGGATGAGTATGTAATGCGTAAATTTACCTAATGGCTAATTCTAAAAAAGACATAGTTGATGAAACTTTACAGTTATTTGATGACTATTCTAGCAAAAGAGACAATTGGGCCGCTCAAGCAAAAGAAGATAAAGAGTTTAGATTAGGGAAGCAGTGGACTGCTGAACAAAGAGAAACTTTAGAAGGCAGAGGACAAGCTCCTATTGTTATCAATAGGATACACCCAGCAGTTGAATCTGCTAAGGCTATGTTGACTGCTAATAGACCTTCTTTTAGAGCTGCTCCTAGAGAAGATTCTGATAATAAAGTAGCTAATGTAATGAGTGCGCTGCTTACTTATATGTATGATATATCAGATGGTAGAAGTGTTATACGTCAAGCAGTAGATGATTATTATGTAATGGGAATGGGGTTTTTACATGTGTATCAAGACCCTATGATGGATATGGGTAAAGGTGAAGTATGCTTTCATGACGTTGACCCATTAGATGTATATGTTGACCCTAATAGTCGACATAGGCTTTTTGATGATGCTGAAAATATAATTATATCTAAACTATTTACCAAAGACCAGGCAAAACAACTTTATCCTATGTATGAAAAAGCTATTGATAATGCTGATTCAGACTCTGGTAATAAAGTAGATTTTAATGCTCCATGGACCGAACGAGAAGATGATGGTGAGGTTACCTTTCCAGAAGATGTTGGAAGAGTTAATAACCAAGAATATGTAAGAGGTTATGAAAGATATTATAAAGTTGATGTTACTGAGTTTAGGACCTATGAAAAGTTTTCTGGCAAAGAAGAATTATTAAGTGAAGACCAATATGAGTTATATTCGCAAAGACCTGCTTGGAATATACAAGGACAGTTAATTACCGATGCTGAGAAAGCTGAAAAGTTATATCAGCAGTTAACACAGCAGAGACAACAAGTTCTTATGCAAAAAGTTCAAGAACTAGTGCAAGTTGCTGGATATAGTGAAGATGAAGCTATAGTAATTGCTGAAGAAGAGATTCCTAAAATAGAATTTCAAGAAATAACTTTTGCTGATTTAATGATGCAGGGTCAAATTGATGTTGTTAAAGTGTCTAGTAAAAAGGTTCAATTATGTGTTATTATGGGAGAGACTAAGTTATATTCAAGGATTTTACCTCTTGATAAATATCCTATAATTCCTGTAATGAATGTTCATACTAGAACTCCTTATCCTATGTCTGATGTTAGAATGATAAAAGGATTACAAGAATATATAAATAAGACTCGCTCTTTGATAATTGCACATGCTACTACAAGTACTAATACAAAAATATTAGTTCCTGAAGGAAGCGTTGATATGAAAGATTTTGAAGAAAAATGGGCACAACCAGGTGTAGCTATACCATATGACCCGACTGATGGAGCTCCTATGCCAGTACAACCTACACCATTGCCAAACGAATTGTATCAAAACGAAACTGCTGCTAAATCAGATATAGACCATGCTTTAGGTTTGTATGAAATGATGATGGGAAATGCCCAATCTGCTCCTGCAACCTATAAGGCTACTATATCAATAGATGAGTTTGGCCAAAGAAAAATGAAGTCAAAGTTAGCAGATATTGAAGCTGCTTTAACTAGAGTTGGGCAAATAGCTATTCCTTTGATTCAACAATTGTATACTACTGAAAAGGTATTTAGAGTAGTACAACCCAATAATTCTATTAGTGAATATGCTATTAATAAGAAGTTAATAGATGATAAAACAGGTGAAATTAAACTTATAAATGATATTACAATAGGCAAATATGATATTATTGTAGTAACTGGTTCAACATTACCTAGTAATAGATATGCTGAACTTGAGTTTTATATGGATGCATATCAAAAAGGAATCATTGATAGACAAGAAGTTCTTAAGAAAACCGAAGTATTTGATATGGAAGGTGTTATGGAAAGAACTGATATAATTGCTAAACTACAACAACAAGTAGAGCAAGCAGGAGAACAAATTAAAAAGCTTAAAGGTGATTTACAAACAAGAGACCGAGAAGCTGTTAATTTAAGAAAGAAAGTTGAAGTTGAGAAGTTTAAAGGAGACCTAGACCAGGTAAGCACTAAAGCTAAAGCTGCAGGTACTCTTTATGAAAAACGACTTGATGATAGCTTATCCACCGTTAAAACGCAGTTAAGAGATTCTGCACAACGAACTAGTTTACCCTCTTCAGGTGGCAAAGGGGCAACTAAAAGGAGAAAGAAATAATGACACAAGATAATATACCAACACAAGATACCCCTCAAACAGAGACTAATGAACAGCAATTTAATTCTTTAGAAGAAGCTGTATTTGGTCAAGAGGGCTCTACAGATAATATTTCAAGTGCTTTTACTACTGGTAATGAAGGAAATACTGAAACAGCTCCAGAACCAACTGGACAACCTGAAGTAAGTACGCAAGAAACAACTCAACAACCAACTCAAGATAACGATGAAAAGCGATATCAATATTGGCAATCTCAAGCAGATAAGTACAAGAATGAGTTGGATTCAATGAAGCAAGTACAGCAACAACCTGCACAACAGCAGCCTGCAGAACCTGCTCAAGAACAAGTTGAAGAGTTTCCAGCAGCTCCTGATAAACCAAAACAACCCAGAACTTTTAATAGAGAGGAAGCTTATAGTGACCCTTCTAGTGAAAGTGCTAGGTATTTAGATGAATTAGAGGGATGGCGTGATGATATGAGTGAATATAATTCGCTTAAATCTCAATACCAAACAGCTATTATTGAAGATAAATTCAATAAAATGGAGCAATCTAGAGTTGAGGAAGCTAAAAAACAACAAGCTTATCAACAAAGGAATGCCCAAGAAGCTGAGATTAAGTCTCATGTAATGGGACATTATGGTATGAGTGAAACCGAAACAACTGATTTTATGTCAAAAATGTCTGACCCTAATTCAATAACTATCGATAATCTTGTACAGTTATATAGACTACAGAATGGCGGAGCTCCTCAACAAGGTACTCCTGCTGCTCCTAGTCAATCGTTTCAGCAAACTAAGAATGCACAGCAAGTACCATCTCCTATGGGAGTGATGCCTTCTGGACAATCTGGGGCTGATACAAAATCACTAGAGGACAAGATGATAGATAGCATGATAGGGAATTTTAATAGTAAAAACCCTTGGAAGTAATTTTAATTAATCGCCCTACCCGAAGGTCTATTTAGACAGTTGAGGACGGGTATTATAAGGATGGAAGACAATGGCAGAAGCTAGTATTTTTAGTACTAGTTTTAGCAATGCGCCTCAAGGTGTCAGTATTGATAATACTAGACGCAAGTATAATTTTGGCGAAAGAGTTGCTGAACTAGCACCACAACAAAGTCCATTCTTCGTATATTTATCGAAGGTGGCAAAAAAGGCTACTAATGACCCTGTGTTTAAATTTCTTGAACAAAGGCATCAGTGGCAAAGACGTAATTTTGAAATCAAAACTGGATTCACACTAGGAGAAGAAATGGTAGCAAGTGAAATTCTTGGTGCGGGTGTAGATTTGGTACTTACTTGCGGATATGATGAGTTTGGTAAAATAGTTAGTGCAAATGAATGTACTTTCTTATTACCTGGTCAAGTACTCGCAGTAAAAGCAGATGATGGTACAGTTTATAATGTTAAGATATCTCAAGCTGCAGTTGTAAATAGCAGTGCATCAACAGTACATGATGGAACTGATATTGCCCACTTAACTTCAAGTTTACATACTGAAGTTTCAGGTGAAATGTTAAGTGTTGTAGGAACAGCTATACCTAATGGTACAGTTTTTTCTGCTGGTAATAAAGGTCAGGTTGTTGGTAGTGCTTGGGCTGAAGGAACTGAATCTCCATTAGGTTGGGAAGATAAAATATTTGATAGAGAAGGATATTGTCAAATCTTCAAAACAGGTATGAATATCTTTTCAGGAACTTCATTATCTACTGAGTACAGAGGTATTGCTAATGAGTTTCAAAGAATCTGGCAAGATAAATTAATGGAACATAAGATGGATATAGAACAAGCTATGTTGTTTGGTAGAGGAACCAATGATGCTAGAAGTTCAGCTGATGGTACAAGCCTTACAGGAGCTCCTTGTAGAGCTTCTTGGGGTATAGCTCCTTATACTGAAACATATGGCAAAGTATATAATATGTCTTATGCTTCATCTGGCTATGATGCTTTCTTAGATGCAATGGAAGATTTCTTTGCTCCTGAATCAGGTAATAGTGGTAACAAACTAGTACTTGCTTCAAGAAAAATTATTACTTATTTGAATAAACTAGGTAATGGAAGTTTTCTTAATAATTCTGTAGGCTCATCTCAATATCGATTAGATGTTGCTACTATTCCTGGTGCTTTTGGGCATACAGTAACAGTTGTAAATACTATTTTTGGTAATTTACACTTTGTTTCTGAGCCTTTATTAAGAGGCCCTTGGGAAGACTATGCACTATGTGTTGATATGAAAAATGTAGCTTTAAGACCACTTGTGGGGAATGGTAATAGTCGTGATACCTTCATTGAAACTAATATACAAGACAACGGTGTAGATGGTCGTCAAGACCAAATCATCACTGAATGTGGCTTGGAGATTAGCGTTCCTGAAACTCACGCAATTCTTAAGTTTTCTTAAGGGAGGAGTAAATTATGGCTTTTACTAAAACTAGTGCTAATGGTAAGACAGTATATCAAGAATCATATACTTTACCAGCAAGTGCAACAA
>Ga0098061_1000021_pt1 | contig 53359 bp, 42 predicted proteins | sample 22_taG_FD_92579 | JGI IMG/M metagenome (GOLD analysis project Ga0098061, IMG submission 92579) | Marine viral communities from the Subarctic Pacific Ocean - 22_ETSP_OMZ_AT15343 metaG | ecosystem: Environmental > Aquatic > Marine > Oceanic | place: Subarctic Pacific Ocean | collected 2015-01-20
CATATGCCGGATCGCATTGGGTGAAACCTCGGAACTCGCCACTTCCGGTTAATGTTGCAGTAGTAAATTGAGAAGGGGGACCGAAGACGCGACCATGAGAAGATGAAATTATAGTATTTGTAGACATTCTGCTCTTCGAGGATCCTTGCGACATTACGGAACCGGATAATTGTTCCAACTCTACTTTCATACGATATGTCTTGCCTGTCTCAAAGCTCATCTCTTTCATTGGTTTAGAAATAAAACTTGTTAATTTCCCATCTTTAAGAAAGAGATTAACTGATTCTGCCAAGAAATTATTAATCGCTAGACGATATAGATTATTTTCAGAACCACCATCATACACGCAATAATCATTTACCACCCCGTTAGAAACAGCGTGCAATCTTTCATTAATCGGCATCTTGGTAAAATCATGTATTGCGTCAAACTGCAAACGATAATTACTAGGAGATGTCATAAAGGAAAATCTACCTGCAACTGATGAACCAGACCCCTGCATCGGAGCAGAGCCCGTGTACATTGGCCAATCAACGGCAATTCCTGATTTAATTGTGTTATATAATATACCAGGCGCATACAAGGGCTGTATAAAACTTTGCAAGGCTGCTTCTGCAGAATGTGTCGCGAAAGCATTCGCCCCTGTACTAATTGGAACAGTCGTGGGAGCGGTCGACACACCGGTTAAATGGGTTCCATAAGATTGAGAAAGTAGAGAAGCTATCTGGACAGTCCTTGTTACAGGATAAAATCCGTTATAAGGAAGCAACTTTTTATAACCTTGACATTTCAATGTTATCGAAGTTATATCGGAAGAATCTTTATGATCATTTAAAATAATCCCAAAATCTTTCATGAAATCAGTAGTACTATAGTCCTTAAAAAATTGTGTATTATAGGCGGTTTCATCTTTACGAATACTAGAGGTGATAGCAGCGCCATCTAAATTCAAGAAATCCTTCGGAAGTGGTGCATTAAAATCTTCTTTCTTATCAACAAGATAATAGGATAATAAATTAGAAATATTAAATTCTGGTATAATGGTGGAGTTTTTAGCCATATATCTAAGATCTGACGAATATGCTTCGTAAGAATTATACCATGGGTTGATGCCTCGATCTGCTGCAGCTGTCCAATTAACTTCATTACTCCCATATGTAGAAGCAATTGCTACGAAATCATCCGTACCGTGAAAACGAGGAAAAGCCTTATGACAATTGAATACTGCTGCTCCCGAGTCCGTAGGATATGTGGGGGGCTCAATGAACACATTGGTATGTATCGGTCCCTTGTGGAGAACTCCACGGGATCCTGTATTCATAGTTATATGCTTGTTGTCGGAATCTGTTGTCGTTAAACCATCCAAGGGCCACACACTAATTGCATCATTTTGCCACTCGTCTTGTGTGTGTTCCGCATTATTATAGCAGATGTTGTTAAAAATATCTTTTACCGGGACTTGGGTGGCAGATGAAGTAGTGTAAGTAAGATACGTTCGCAGGCGATCAGTCAGGCTATCCCTCCAAAACGTTCGTATATCGCTGCGCCCTAACCCATTGGTACTCATATTATCTACATCGGATGATTTCAATTCTGCATAATTGATTCTTCCTTTTGTTCCGGACAGAAATGTATTTTCAGTTCTTGGGTATACCTTGCGCGCATATTTAACATTTTGGAAGGAGATAGAGGGCTGCTTCTTGAGTTCAAGAATCGATTTGTAGTCTTTTACAGCATCACTAATATCATCCAGATTATTGTCATAAAATTGTATTGAATAATTAACGTCATTGTTGGCAAATGTTTGTATACTATTGCCATATGGCACATTCAGTACTGTAGTGAGATTTTGGCCGCCGCCGTCCACATTGAAAGTAAATTGTAGTTCCTTGTTCGCATCGATGGCAATGGGGTCTACAATATTTTTAAACGTTAAGTCATTTTTATAAACACCCTTATTTTGTTTAACGGATTCATTGCTCCCCTCTGCAAGCTTTTGAACTGATTGTTTAGTTATCGCTGACAGTATATTCTCACTCTTATGCTTTCTTAATATAGCAGAAATGGTCCATGGAGCGTGAAACGCTAACTGCATCCAAGTAGGACTTCCATATGCTCTTCCTGTTTTGAGAAGATTCAGATTAGTCAACGTTGCTGCATAAGAGGTGATTAAAGGACCAATCTCGGTGCGAGCAAAATTTGCTGTGTTTGTCTCAAAATCTAGCGGAATAATATAGGTATTATTTAATCCAACAAAGTCCTGTCTTCTTCCGTTTGTTGTTGCTTGTGATTCGGTTATAAAAATAGCACTTGATGTATTCATAATATAGCCAAAAAGTGTACTGTCCTCTGCAAGAGAAGCGGTAATCCAAGAATATTGCCTATCGCTTTGTGGGATGGCATGTTGCATGAAACCGTTATCATATGCTGATTGAGTTATAACAGTTGATCCGCTGTAAGCCAATCTTCGACGACGATTGCGTTGAATCTTATGAATAGAAGGTGCGCCGGTATAGGCATCGATTCCGCCGAAAGAAGCATGGTCCCTCATTAGCGAGTTTAAAGACTGAGTTGTCTGCAAAGTTCTGAATTTGTTGTAAATATATGCTTGTACAGACGTAAACTGTTCTCCATTTGTCGCCAAGCGAACTGTCGCATTTCTATCATTCAGGTTATTATATGCAGACAAGGTAAGGGAGGCTGGGTCTAGATATCCATCAGATAGGACCTCTGGGGAACCAGGAGCAGAGAAACGATCTTTGAAGAGAGAATTCCTCAGAGCCGAGCCAGTTCTCTCATAGATATTATAATCTACATTTCCAGTTAAAAACAATACCTCGGCTGTCGTTTGAGTAAAATTGGCACCCCCATCGTAGTTGTCGCGTAACCAGCTTTTCTGGGAGATGGCTGTTGTGGCTTGTACTATTTCATAATCCTGAGTATAATTACCTAAGATAGTGCGTGAAATCTGTGTACTTCCATCGAAAGAGGCTGTTGAACTTTTGATGTTCTTAAACGCAAATGGAGATTTGGCAACACTATCTCTATAATAATCAGAACCTATTTCAAGGAGAGACCTAGCGTTTATATCAATAGAACTTGTACCTATTGTCAAGTTATAGAGTTCGCTTCTCTGATTTACATCTCCCAGTACCCCATTATTAAACAATGGAGGATTATTGCGATAGGGATTGCCTCCCACGTGCACTTGAGAGAAAGGAGATTGCATAGGTGATTGCAATTCACCTCCGTAAGCATCATGAAACTTATTATTTAATTCAGATCCACTATAAAATATGTTTAGAGCGGTCTTATATCCGGTTGTAACAGAAGAAGTATATACAGATACAGGAACGAAAGTTGCAGGACTCTCTTCGACGCCTGGATTGTAAAGCATGGTCATGAACAATTCCATTGTGACAGTGGTAGTGGCGTCTTCGAATGCTTCATCCGCATTAAGAATGCTGTTTTTGGCACTTGCCACTTCCGAACGCGAGCGCCGGTCAGGAGTGTCTGCATCTGCGGTCGCAGGTGCACCTTCTGCCGGCGTCGGTTTGATTTTTATCCCGGCATTGGGACTTGCTATCTCCGGCTTTCCATTGCTCGACAACGTTGTTTTCGTAAAACCAGAATTAACAGCCTTCCTCTTGGTAGAGACCGCTGTTATTATCGCAGCAGACGTGGATTTGATCGGGTTTGGCATTGCAGCTGCAGTTGTACCAGCTTTCGTATGTCTTGCTTTAGCTGCCGTCTCATTTTTAACATTTTTAAACGTATTTCTTTGCTCATCGACGTTCATATCGCCGGAAGTCAATGCCGGGAGAGCACGATCTGCTTGATATTGCCACCACCATTTATTATATTCTATCGCGACTTTCAGGAGTTCTGGGTCCGTTGTAATTCCTGCTGCAGCTTTCAAAGCCTCTGGTTGGCTAAGAAACGAACCCTGGCTCTTTGCCATATTAAATATCTCTTCCATCTTGTTGAGATTAGACATGTCAACACCAGCAAGAAATTTCAAAGCCGCCTGTACTTCGGAGTTCATCATATTGTGGAACGTGCCTTGGTTAAGGCTAGATTGTTGGGGGGCTATCGGTTCCCTTCGCGTCTCTCTTCCTATATTTGGAATTTTACTCTGGTACTTGTTCCTCTCTAGAACATGACTCTCCACTACATCGCGGGCGGCTCCTGCAAAAGGTGCAGTTGCCGGTACGAGATTAAATAACATATTAGAAATACTACTATCGATCCATTTATAGAATTCCAAAAATTTATCCAAATCCGGAGTATTAGAAGCCCTCTGAAAGAAAAGCTGCCTTATTTTTTGCATGTCCTTATATTCAGAACGATATCTGTTAACTGGCTCGCCAATAAGATTATGGAAATCTTTCATGGTTGCGAAGAGATTAATCATATCCTCGGATATTATCCGATACATACTTTTCTCGAAAGTATAGAAATATTCCACAGGACGCGATTCTCTAGTAAATATTTCTCCCTCAAAATCTACGACTTGTACTTGGTCATTGGAGGAAACAATATCCGGCAAATTCTGCCTATAAGCGTGGATATCCCTACGTTCTACTACGTTTGTACTAGATGCTTTAAAGTTCGCAGCCTTTCCAATATGTTGCTTATTCAGGATACCTGATATCAACTCCCCGTATACTTCGCTGCTGTCGCCATAAGAAAAGTCTGGCACCTCAAAAGATCCGTTTGCATCACTTCCGGTTACTGTATCGAAGTTCCAATTAAGCGCTAAAGTCGCCATTTGAGGCACTTCTACGAAGGCCGCCAAGTGATTGTCTAAAAAAGATCCTGGGTGCTTTGCTTTCTCAAAGAGATACGTGTTTTGGTAGGCATGTGAGGTACCATAATTCTGATTGTCAATAGAGTGGGCACGGAATTCTTGATCAGTGAGATCTTTTAACCAATATCTTAAAGAAGATACAAATACGTCAGAATAGCCATTAATTGTTGAACCGGTAAAATTCTGTCTATTCGCTCCAACATACAATCGTTTGGGGCTAGTCAAAAGAAGAGAAAAGTTAGGTCTCACTGGGTCTGTAAAAGAAGAGGTTACACTAAACTCGTTAACAACAACGTCTTCTATCGTATTGATGCCCTGGAACTCAATCAAAGTGGAAACAGGGGATGTGCCCGAAACTGTCCAACTACCTGAAACAAAATCAACAAAAGGATGTTTTTGTGGCTTCGCTTTAACTGCGAAGTTCCATTTTGAATTTTGATATACATCTTGGAAATAAGAACTCGTGAGATTACCAAACGCCCCTGTTAATTGAAAATAAACACTAGGATTTCCTTCTATCAAGCTATCTCTAACCGCATAAACTTGAAAGCTTCCGCTCCCTTGGGCATCTATCGTCGTATCGCCCCAATCATAGCCTCCGGCGAAATTCGTGGCTGTCACGTAACTGAGATCGCTATATACTGGAGTATTGCCGCCAGGTCCGGCGACGATCTGAGCCATACCCACGACGCCTGTTGAAGGATTGGTAGCCGTAATTCTTCCCCCGTGACCACCGTTTCCCGTTAGCGAGCCAGGAGCGTTAATACAATTCTTTAAGGAGATTGCAGCTGCGGCATAGGTCGTATCTACAGATTTGAACCATCGCAACGGGGGGATTTCGTAGGCTGCTGCTGTGTAGTCTTTTGTGTACCCAGCAATATCCGTGATCCAAATTTTCTGACCTACTTCAGGTAAATTTGTTGTGGATGTGAATGTAATCGTTGCTGTTGCTGCCGTTTCGGCTAGCGATTGTGGAATATAAGCACCAAATAAAGAAGAAGAGTAGTGCAGAAATTCTTTCGAATAGGAGGAACCAATTCCTGTTTTGGGAGCATATGTGGGAAAGACCACCTCTGTTTCCACTGTAAATGGAGCTGTCTGAAGCACATTAAAATTTGTTCCCCCTACGGGTGATTTCGAGCCAGAAATAATTGAAGAATAAATATTTGCTGTATTATTGTTATAGAAATCAATATATTTCTGTTTTGAGGAAACCACTCTATAGTCAGTTTCTATACCTTGTTGCAGACCTTCAGCATATACGTTTAGGCGTAGAATCTCTTCATCGATACCTAAACACCGTAGAAGGTTTCTAAATGATTTAGCAGTACCCTTTGATTTATTAATATAGGATAAATTGTTGTAGATATTCTTATAGATCTGGTTCTTAACATTATAAAGTTCTTTCGTGAATAGTTTTTGTTCATCTCTATTGTTAGCATATGCAAATAAAGAATTATCAGTCAATATTTCTTCTGTATGAAAGCCATGGTCACTTAATAATTTTTGATTGAAAAAATATGGCTTCTCGTTCTCTTTTGTATATCTTATGTTCTTTAAAGTCGGGAGTGCCTCCATCTGTAAGAACAGAGTATCCAGATAGCTAGCTATGATCTGTATCATGTTGGAGAGATTTTCTGCTCCGACGTTTTCATCGTTCTCAACAATCCAAGCTGGTATATTATTCTTCAGAGCATTCGTATTGATATAATCATATGAATCTCCCTTTAATTTCAACGCAGTTAACTTAGAAAGAACATCCGGATGAGATGGATAAATAATAGGATCTTTGAATTCTGAAGCTGCAGCAGAAGAAGATATAATAGCAGAACCTGCGTTGCGACTATAGTCAGAAGTATATCCGATAAAATTGCCATTGCTGATTCGACCAGAATAATCTAATACCGTTGCATCGATAGAAGATTCTCCTGTGGTACCCTCATTGAATTTATAATAGATTCCCAACTTAGTATTAGCGGTATCAGTATTCGTGCCTCCTGCTACCTGATCGTTATAGAATCTACCAATTTCTTTTGCATTTCTCTCCGTTTTCCAATATCTAAATTCATCAAAAGACGAACTAACTATCGCAGACCAGCCCTTTGCGCCTTCTTCTGTTGTCGCATCAGCGCAGGGTCCCGCTGTGGCTCCAATGGCGGCGACTAATGATCCAGTAACTTCTTTAATCGTCCCAACAGAGCTGGTTATACCCATACATTTTCCATCTACATATAGTCTCATATAGTTTTCGGTAGATGAATTGCCGTTTACTACAGCATAGTGGTGCCATGTACTGTCCGCTATGTTTGAAATACCAGTCTGGAGGCTATGTGTATGAGCCACAGCGCCGGAATGAATACCTAAATATAGTTTTCCTTCCCCTGCGGCGTTATTACATGCCCAAATACGTAAGCCTCCACGATCAACGCCAATAGTAGAGCTAGTGTTTATAAGATGGAAAATAGTCTCAGTCGCTGAGTTCCAGTGTGGTCTCTGGAGCCATGCATCCTTCTTAAGCCAAAATTCAACAGTAACACCTGTGTCCGGATCAAACTTCAGATTAGTTTCTCTATTCTCAGAAGCATTGTAAAGGTTCGCTTTAGAAATAGCAGTAGTAGATTTACCAGGCTCTATTTCTATCTTGTAGTTTCCATTTGGATCCGCGTTGGGGCCGCCCTTAACATAGACATATTGGGGATTCAAATTCTCCATTATTCTAAAAGGAGAAGTGATGGGAATCGCACCGACTGCGCCTGGATTCTTACCTACTAAAATATAGCCGGTTGTCCTAGGATACTCATTTTCAAAGATATATGTGTCTATGTAAGAAGACGATAATTCCCATTGGACTTTTTCGCGCTTCGATCCATCATAAGGATAGAAATTATGAATCCTAGTAAATGCATCTTCATAATATTTTGTAGCTGAACCAAACTTTGCAAAATTTGAAGCAGTGGCAAAATTGATATGAGGAACAAATCTTTCCTCTTTCTGGTTGAGAGCGTCTAAATAGCCCATGGATTCGGCATCGCGGGTGACTGTTTGAGCTGTCGAGGCTGAATATATTGATTTCCAAGAACTATTTTTTATGGATGCTATTACAGCAGGGTTGTTAATAAACTCAGCTGGATTATTGGTAGCCTGATCTGACTTGATCTGTTGTTCTACTGCTACAGCTGCATGTGAGTCTTGTTGCTGACCCACATACCCCTCGTTATCGCCGAAGCCTCCGGGTGCACCAGAATTATTATTATCATCCCAACTAGCCATTTAGATCTTCCTCGACTCTAAACTTGAACTTGTTCTTTACATTTGTATAACCATTGTTGTTATAGTATGCAAACCCCAATTGATAGGAATATCCTGGTTCAAGTAACGACATGTCTAGATCGAAATAAGAACCGGAAGCATCATAAGATAACCTAGTATACGAGCCCGCAGTCCCCAGTGTTTGTGGGGTGATGCTGCCCGTACCGAATGTTATTGCGGTGAGTCCATCGATTTCTCGTGTGACCCTATAATAAACATTTTCTAAAGTATAACTTTGTGGGGATGCATTCGCGACCGTGTATATGGATGGATTCCAATTCTTCTCTCTTACAGATAGTCTAAGTCGTGGATTTTCATTATCTAGATATTCGTCCTTAAGGTTGCTAATATTGAAGACATATTCTGGTTGTACGCCTACATTGGATACACCATAAACCGTGGGGGCAAAAGAGCCCGTGTAGATGACCGCTCCTGGCACGCCAGACTCATTTAGGTACCAAACATCGAATATGCGCGTAAGAGGCGTTGAGGACGCTGTAATGGCGAAAGAGGCAGTATATATACCTGCTGTGTTGGGTTGTAGCTGTCCATCACCATTGGGGGCTATATAAAATCCTCCACTAATCACAGTAGCGCTGTTAGAAGCTACGTTACTAGTACTAGTAACAACAGTTAAGGCGGATCCCGTGGGAACGGTATTGTCTGTGGAACCAGAAAACAGCTTCACGAAAACGGGAGGTATTGTGGCACCGGCTGCGAAAGCGTAAGGGGCACCGAAAGATTTAAGCTGCCCGTTAACATAATTATATAACATAAAATTGTTGAGGTTGTCGGCAGCTGGAACAAAACTACTACTATAGAAAGAAGTACCTCGATCATCTCTCATAGAAGAGTCCCAGCGTACTTCGATAATAGGGCGCTTAAAGAAAAATTGACTATTGCGTCCGAAAAACTTCTTAGTATAATAAGAGCGTGTTGCGCCATTTGGATTTTGAAGGGATGAGCCAGTGTTGATTCCTGCTGAACTGGAAAAATAAGCTTCTTGGCTAGCTGTTAAATGGATTCCTAAGCCGTAGTCATCATAACCACCTCCACTTTTGGTATTAATCCAATTTTCAATAATGTCGGTTATGTCGACCTCAATATCTTGGTTAGCCTTTGTTAATGTTTGGGTTTTTACATGAGCGTCTAGATAATTTCCTCCGATGGTCGTCCAATTACTGCCCTCCCTTCTTTGGATCCAATCTGCTCCCGGTCCTCCTTTAGTCAGATCAGTATAGTTGTCTATGTCCATACCGTAACCCTCTTGCCAGCTAGAACTAACGGGAACGATATTATATGTCACCTCGGTAGGTGTAGTCTGTGAATGTTTAGCGTTAAAAAGACGGAGAAAAAACCTGGCGCTTCCGGAAGGAGGAATAATACCGGCAACCCTATCATTCTTAAAGGCACTTTCTTCCCACTGGATTAGAACCCTGGACAATTCCTGTGTTTTGGCAAAACCAATTGTTGAGCCGGAAGAAATCATTTGTCCATATATGGAGAAGACCTCCAATATGTCAGATGCCCCCATGTTGGATCCAGTACCTCTGGTGATGAGGTTTGGTTCGAATGCATTTGTTATGATAGTATCTTTATTTGCGTAATATCTTTTTATTGCCATTATAAAACAACACCTGTGAAGTCTGCATCTGGAAACTTAAATTCATAAGCCGCGTCCAGAGGAATATTTAAAAATCTGCGGTCGGGTGAGAAATTTTTCTCTATATCGAAAGATGTACTAGAATAGTTGGTGCCTAATCTGCGTATTATTTTAATATTAGTGGTATCTGCTACGCCTGCAACCGCATTAAGTTTTTTATAAATCTGGGTGAGTATTATTGGCTGGGCCATGTCAGGCTTAACAGAGAACATGTCTTTCAATGCACTATAACACCTCTGTAAAACTGTAAATTTGTTAGTATTATTTTCTCCCAATACCTCAAAATTAATTCCAAAATTGATAACGCGACCATCTAAAATCTCGATGGTATCGTTAATCATTCTATACTTGTTTATCCAGAATTTTAAATTCTGTTTTATGGTATTGTTTGATTGTGTGAAGTCACCATTCTGGTCCTTTGAGAGAATAAAAATGTTTAGATTCCTTTTAAAAGAATCATTATCTGGAGTTATTGCACAACGAGATATGCTACCGTACTGTTTCGGCATCATATAGATCATAGACTTATAATCTTGAGCCGTGACAGCGCGGGCTTGACTATAAAACGAACCATATGCTCTTTGTTTAATTTCTTCTATAGATGTATCAACATTATCTCCAACAATAGGATCTTCGTTATTACATTCTAAGCTGTTTTTAACTGTATTGATGCTAGCTTGGTTCAAATTGAATCGATTATAGAATTCAATTTTAGGCTCAACAATTTGAGTAAGCGTTCCAACCGGCGCATTTAAAAGATCCGCTGTTACTTGTCTATAAATAACTGTTAAGGTAGTATTAGACGGGGAGACACCTAGCTTATCACTACTTATAAGATTCGAAGGATCAAAAGTAGTATCAGAGGTATAATCCCTTCCGTGTAGATTCAAGACAGTCTTATTTGGTTCTGCTATGGGGTCAGTTTTAATTTCAGATTCGCTTCCCTGACCAAATTGTAAAAATAATTGGATAGCGCTCCTATCAACCACAAAACGACGTGGAACGCTCACAGGCTTAATTATAGAAGGAGACATTGTTGAATTTGACGTGTTTGGGTTTTTTATTTCTTTGTAGATTACATCTTGGGATAAATAATCAACTTCAAAGTATTGATTACCATCAGAGTCATATACTGAAACGATTTCAGATACGGTTAAACCACCGGGCACCTCCACTCTAAGAAAACTCTGATATGTACCGACCGTTGTTTGAAAAATATTCAGTTTTCCCGAAATGACGCGTCCAGTTTTCTTTACAGCGTAGGTCAGTGGTATGCCGGTATCATTATCAACTGTGCCCACTACAATATCTGTAGAATTTTTGAAATTCACATCTTCCGCTAAAGTAAAAACAGTCCCTCCCGTAGTACTCACAAGGCTTCCGCGCTTTAAAACAGGATAGTATCTGCTATCCGGGCCGCCACCGGTCGCAGATCCAGGGACTAGCACATAAAAAGACACTTCTCCGTGAGAAGTAGGGACACCGTTATAATTATAGCCCATTTGTTTGGAGATATTTACGATATTATCAAATTCAAGAGCTGTTTGGAGAAAAGATTCGTTCGCCTGGTAATCCAAGTAGAAAGAAAGCATATCTCCTACGTAAGACACCATATCAACCATCAAAGATCCAAACGAAGCTTCATTAAAATCTTTATAAGAGTCTGCATAGTATCTCTTGACGTAGCTCATCAATTCATTTCTAATTGACGTGAAATCTCTCGCAGTATAATCGATTGCTAACTGTTCGGTCTTCTTTACTGGCATCCTATTACTCCAACAATATTAATTAGTTATTTTTAGTGAAATCTAAAATTAATGTATTCTTATTATTATTAGGTGCTTGATAAATTATTTGAACACCTAATAAATTCGCCTGTGCGCTAGTACTAAATTGTATACTACTTATCTGAACAAATGGTAAATATTTCTTCACTTGTTTTCGAATGCGAGATTCTATTCTCCCCTCTGTTTGTGGTAACAAAGGCTCAAATAAATATCTCCTCATTCCCACGCCGAAGTCAATATCCATTATTCTTTCACCGGGGCTAGTCATGACAAGATTATATAAATTCTGTTGAACTTCGTCTGTGAGATTCTTAACTAAGCCAAAATGCCCGTCGATATCATCCTTCATCAAGGGCAAACGTGGTCCGATACCATACATATAAAATCTCCTGATTAACTATAATTATTAACTTATAATTAATTCTCTTCCTTTTAAAATATTAAATCTGCTACTCAGCTTCCCACTCTCCGGTATTGACGGGCTGGTTATTGCCGGGGGCATTGGCGGGGTCCGGTGGTGGGCAATCCGGCAACGGATTTGGGTTGGCAATATTGGCAAAAGCGCTAAGAGGCTCTAAGAAACTGAGCCCCCAGTAAACATATCCGTATGGGGTCATTGGTATGGTTGGGTCTCCTACGGGAGGTATAAAAGGCGGTGATGGACGCATAGTGAGCATAAGTCCTCCCAATTCTAGATCGGTGATTCCGGTTATATTCTGTATGGAGAAAGCTCTTTTCCATGCAGGATCAGTTAGTTTTACAAATCCCTTCAAAATCATCTTCGGCGTCAGGTCTTGGAAATACGATAATATTGGATTATCCGAGCGTGAGGTCGATGATCGATTCATAGCTGCTTGGTGCATCATTTGAGCGTCTTGTGTTCCTTCATAAAAATAATCATCTCTTGAGGCAGCACCAGATTCACCCAAGGTGTAAAGCAGCTCTTTGGTAGAGGAAAGTAGCTTTTCTGGTCCCAAGCCAGAATCGAGAGGAAAATACATGACATGGAACATCGCTAAATTCCTTATCGCATCCTCGGAAAGGATGTATTTACCGAGTAAGCTTCCATTAGTTTTCTTAAAAATTTCTTTCGTTAATTGCTCGTCAATATCATCACCTGAACTATCTTTAGTTTGGCAGTAATTTGCAATCTTTCCGGTAAATTGTTGATGCAATAAGATCCGCTTCTTTCTTACGCATTCTGCGAGCGGAGAAAACATTACCTCAAGTAACTTTTCAAGGGGCTCTTCTTTCTTCTCGGTCATTCCTGGCCAGTCTATATAACTTAAGTCGGATCCTTCCTCTAAGTTTTCAACTATATCGGCAAGATTAAAATCACTTGTAGAGTCGAGGAATTCCTCATTCCATTTTTCTTGATCCATCCAGTCTGACTTGCTAGGAAAATTGTCCTTTCTCCATTCTAAAAATTGCGCAGATTTACCATTCAGCACTCCTTTTAGGGGATATGCCGCCATCCAGCCCTCGGAGGGGTATCCTAGCTTATAAAGCAAAAATTGTGCTGTGGAATCAGTACTAACAAAGAGCGACGATATTTCGTAAGAGTTTAACTCGTATCCCCAGCTATCTATTGCAGATGTAGGGTCTAGACCATTTTCTACGGCAATGGTTATAAGCTTATCGACTGCCTTGACGGGTATCGAGGATACCTCCTGTAACATTGCTGTTATCCAAGCTGACAGAGGCGGACATACTGTCGCAATCACCGCGAGGAGTGCGGTGGCGTGCATGGCAACATTCGATGGAACATTGCCCTCAACAGTATGTTTGAGAACCATGAAAACACCCTTACCTTTTAATTCTGCAGGACCCTCGTCGATTTGCTTAGAAGCGTAATCGTAGAAGTCACTCAAGGAGTGTGCATACCAAGCCTCAAGAGAGGCCCTCAGATAGTCTTCCTCAACGAGTGGGGAAAAAGCCGGGGAGGCTCCGTGGACAAGCGCTTGATTACTAAGTGGAGTGGGCACGTTGGTAACGCCAAGTTCCAGGCATGTGGCTTCTAATTTATTTTTGTCGCCTTTAGAATATGCTTCTACTAATTCATCACGAAATGCATCAACCTGTTTTTCTAATTCTTTTTGCTTGTCTGAATAATAGTAAAGAAATTCGCTATATTGCCATTCCTGTGAATCTAAATCAATAGTGCGCTCAGCAAAACACCCCTTTATAGGAAGAGAGTAAACTCTCTTTAAAGAAATTTCCATACTTTCTGGATCTGAAACCATTTCTTGCTGTCGCATATAACGAGAAGCGTATAATTCATCTTTCAAAATTTCTCCGCTTTTACCTTTCAGATCATTTGAGAAAGGTGGCACGGTCGTCACTGAATTTTCTCCCTCTTTCAGGTTTTTATAAAGAATCTTCGCAAATGAGCCAGGATTATTTGAGCCGGCTTGCCACTCTTGAGATGTATCAAGTATCGTTGAATCGTCTGTTTCATCCGTCTTAAGTTGTCCTTCCATTCCTTCCAAGACCACTTCACCGTCGTCCAACACCGTGAAACCCTGGCTCTTAATCATTTTCTTGCTAGCTTCGGTAAGGTCTCCGGCTGGATCTGCTATAATATCCATATTATGAGGAAAGACGTAAACAAGTCTTTGTCCTACCTTTATATCCTGAATCCAGTGGGAGAGTGAATTTATACCTAAAGTAAGCCATGGTGAGCCACCGATACCGATAGTGTTTTCGAACATTTTATTAGCCGCAAAAGCTATTTGTGAGCTGCCGGCAGTGACGGTGCCTTGCATGAAATATTTAGCTGCGCTGCCAGCGAAGAATCCATCTTGAACTCCGCTAAGTGCCGTAAATAAAATACTGTTGATTATTGCACTATCGAGAGCATCGCGACTCATATAACACTCTCCCTGTTCTGATAAGAATTGAAAATAGTTCCTCTTATTGACGCTCGAATCAAAACTATCTCCAAGATCATTGACCTTTCTGTTAGTCTGGGGGGAATACCATACTTGTTCAGTGGGTCCGGAACCGCCAGGAAGAGTGATTTTGTTAGTCGCTCCAACAGGTGCGCTTGAATTGTTATATTTTATCCCTCCATCGAAACCAAAATTAAAAGCAATTTGATAATCCTGCAGCGTTGGGTTGGAAGTGGTGCCTCCAGAATTTCCGCCCTCGACACCACCTTTAACTTCGATTTCAGTGAAAGCCGAATAATCAATCTCTTTAAAACGAACCTTGAGATATCTCTGAATAGCGAAGCCCCCATTTTTAGTGGCTTCCCCTAGGGGGGTCATCTTTTGAGATAAAATACCTCCTCCGGCGGCTTGGTATAAGTCATCCGCTGTAGTACCTAAAGTAAATTCAGGATCCTTATAAAATTCAACTGCTGTCTCCTTGAGAGTGTCACTTAGCCAATTATTTTTCATATTCGCAGGAGCTTCATAAAACGAGGAGCGGTTTGTGGTACGTATTCCTTTTGAAATAGACCCAACGTTGATATAGAGGGAATCTGTATATACATGACCTTTAGAGCCAATAACAAATCCCGTATTTAGTGCCATGGCGTGTCCGACTGCCATAGGAAGATCTATGTACTCGTAATTGCTGAATAAGGTATTGCAATTATCTATATTAATGTCTACGCTATCAAATGCAGAAATCTTCTCTTGCAAATATTCCTTTTCGGCTTTGAACGTCGTTGGGAGTGCGCCATAATATTTTCTAGGAAAATACGTAGAATCTTGGGCGGTTCCGTCCACCTCGGCGATGAAATCGTCGGCATCTCCTTTATAAAATGCATAATCAATTAAATGTAAAGGCATGTCGTAGTAATAAGGTTTTTCAAGCGGACGTCCGTCTTTATCTCTTTGGGTAATTAAAAACGCCCTTTCGACCTCTAGACGGTATTTCTGTAATTCTGGTGTCGTTAAAAATTCCGATATAGGGGGTCCCAGTTCCTCTATTTGGAGTTCCACCATATGTAATAAACAAGATCTTTTGAGATCATCAAGAAATCTTTGTCCTTTTCGATCATGTAGAACCCATTCCAAATTATATCTCTTATTGTTTAATGCGTCTTTCCACATTCTTTTCTGTTCTTCGATTGTGGGTTGCCACCTATTATCAATAAATTCCTTTTCATACTTTTCAAACACCACCGAGCTTCCATCGCTTATTTGTATAAGTTCTGATTTGATGGCACAGCCTACGTCGGAAACCACAATATCTAAACAAATGCTTAATATCTTATCGTAATACAGGGGACTTTGCATCATGGCACTTCTTTTAATAGCCAAGATAATATATTCGGAGAACATCTTGTTTCCTTTTAATAGGTCGACAGGACTTATAATTGTAAAAATTAACAACCCCCTTAAAATAGATTCTAGGACTGTGACGCGTATATATGCTATGACAGCTATCCTCTCCAAAGCGCGTTGAAAAGGAGATCGATCTGTGTTGTCGCCCACTTTGCATTCTTCATCAGCAATTATTGCTCTGGCCAGGTCTTTAAGAGATTCCGTATTCAAAAGATCTCCTAACGAAGGAGGAGGATTCATTTGTCCAGGATTATTACAAATATTCGCCAAATAGTCATCGACTGTTGGTATACCGGTTAACTTAAGTTTTTCAAATACTTCTACTTCAAATATAGGAGACTCGGTTATATGCTCTAGCAGATTGTTAACCGACTCAGAAAAAGATAGATCATATATCTTTAAACACGATTGCATAAATTTCTTTCGTCGCTTGGTACTACTGCTTCCTAGGTTATCAAACTTCTCTATCAAATCTCCAAAAGAATCCGTGAAAAGAGCGCTAAATAGCCACTGCTGATAGCATAATGTTTTGGCTATGTCTGGGTCTGTAATATCTAATTTTGTCTCGTTTTCTCCCGTGGGGGGTGCCAGAACTTTTTCGCGTAAGGCGTCAGCTGCCTCTTCGACCGGGTTCATGATGTTCAGATCCACAGAGTCGCCAGTTGTGCCATTAGTCTCAAACTGCATGGTTGGCAACTGTTCTAGACCACCGGGTAACTCTGAATTATTATTAAATTGAGTACTTAGAAGGTTAAACTGACTTGTTCTGTCAAATATCTTCCAGGTTGCAGTATCAAATGGCTTATTTGTCACGCTGCCAGCGAGCAGCTGAGCTGGAAGATTAAATTCATCGATGAAATCGGCGGATCGGATTTCTAAATACTTAGGATATGAGACCTCGACCAGCTTCGAAGTACCGGGCAAGCCTTTGGTCATATCTCCTATCATTTCCTTAATATTGGTGGATACCACAGGTACTGTAATATCATAATGATACGGAGCCTCAATTATACCTTCCATTTGTGGTAATTCCTGCTGCAGCATCGTTTCAACAGTAAATTCATCCAAAGTTTCTCCTGCTTCTCCAAGAAATTTAGTCAGTCCCTTTTCGACATTAGTGTTAATTCCAAAAATGCCGTAGAAATCATCAATGAGCCCCCCAACAAATCCACCTGCCTCTTTCCCTATGATTTCTAAAAGGAAATCCGGATCTTGGGATTCCCACCAATCAGAATCTTCGAAGGCTTTTATTAAATCCTCTTTCAACTTCCACGACGGAATCGAACGTGTGCCCTTTCCGGTGGCTGTCGAATACCTAATATATTGACTTTCCAACATTTTTTGATAATTTATAGATGTATAGTGTGATTTTGCCGGCAGTGGAAGCGTTTTTACAGGTAAAAGATGAGGATTCTCGCTTCCGACGCCCTGAAATTGTGTCGGAAATATATTAACTGGACCATTGCTTAAAATATTCGAATTATCCAGCATTAAATTTAATTTGATAGCATTGCCAACTCTTCTTTCGGTGATGTCGGCTTGAGGCCAATTTTCGGGATCATTGTAGTTCCTATCTTGGTACTCTGAATCAGAAATATAATCTCTCGGCTTTTCCGGAGGTCTCTTATAATCAGCTCCTCCTTCGACATAAACCTCATCGATAAAGAACCCCGGTATACCTCGCACTTCCATATTAAAACGTGTGCGAATATTATTAATAAAGGAATCTGACGCGCCATTAATCATTTTTCTGACATATGGGGTGGCTGTGGGGATCATCCCAGGACGCCCTAAGCCGCTAATTATAGGTGGTAAATCGATCAAATCAGTAATATTCTCAGATAATAAAAGATCTCCCAAGTATTCTAAACGCTGCATATCGCGATCTTGATTCTTGGAAATAATTGCTTCACACTGCTCTTGGCTATAGCCCTTCTTGGCTAATTGTTCGCAATACCATTCATCTTGCAGATTTCTCTCGCATATGCCTGTGAGTGCATCTAAATTTGAAATAAGATTCGTACAAAATATCACGTCGATGTACTTGCCCAGAACGACAAAAAAGTCTTTAACGTCTCTATAACTTTCAAAAACAGATGCCAAATTTGAATAAGTCTCTGGCTGTGTGGAGATCACCTTTAAAATTAATTTATATATTACAGTATTGGCTGTTCCCAGCATTACCATGCTGATCTCAGATGGCTTAAGAACCACTGACAATTCATCTAAAAGCTCAAGCATTTCACTGATTAGAATATTTGTTGATACTCTCCCGGTCTTTTCTAGGACACTCTCAATTATTTCGGAGTCCATCGATGGGTCCTCGAATAAACTATAGATATTTAATCCACCGGGGCGGTCATACTGAAGCGCAGATGTTGAAGAAGGAGCCATGCCATACTGACTGAAGCACTTTTGGTCCTTTAACTGTTGAGGAGACATCTCTGCAGCATTAGAGGGAAGTTTCCCTAATCCCGGTGTTTTTCCTATTGAATTTTTCAGGTTTTCTTTCTCATTCTTGCTGTTCTCCAAAAGCCCTCCGACATTATCCAATGATGCGGCAATATCTTGAGCGCCGGAACAAGCCCTAATGAATTCATCTATAAGAGATTTAAGCATAGATATAACAGAACCTATGATCATATCAATAGCATCGTCTAGAGCGTCATCTATTGAAGTAAGAGGGTCGTCGTGCGCGCCAGGTAACTCAGATATAAGAAAATCCGGTATCTTAAATTCGATCCTGAAGATTACTTCCGGATCATCGTAATCAAGCGGATTGCCGGACAAAAGAGAACTGAAAGATTCCGGTGAGAACAATTTTTTAACAAAAGACTGCGCTATTCCCGTCGCGACAGAAATAGATCTTATAAAAGGTAAGTTACTTATATTTTCGTCAAGGATCTTGAACAAGCATTCCATTATTCCTGTCGAATCGGTCAGATTTACAAGCTGTAAACTTAGATCCTTTTTCAGTTTCTCAGCTTCACTTTTGGTGAAACTATCGTTATTGACGGTCTTGATTTTAGGAATAGCTATATTTTTATTGTCGGTTTCAGTCGTATTGGAGCCTGGTAATTCATTGGAATACGGACGTATTGTAGATTTTATAGCACCCTGGCTAAAGCAAAGATAATCATCCTCCATTTTTTGTGTCAGACCCGCAATTACACTGGAAAGATTAACTCCAGGGCTTTCCAGATCTATGTCAACCTTAGATTGCAAAAGACTAACACTTCTAGAATCTTTAAAAAGATCTGGGCAAAGAGCAGGAGCGTCCGCTGAGAGTATCGTTAAAAAAGATTTCAGCGGCTCATAAGGCAAACTTTTTAAAATATTTTTACGGATAATATTCTTTACAGAGCCAATCGAAAGAGTTTTTCCTAAGCACGCGTGGGCAGCTGCAATAATCTCCATCAAATCGATTTTATTGATAAGACGCTGATAATACTCTTCTGGGTCCCCTAGACGCTCTACAGAATCCTCCATATTCTCCAAAACCGCATCAACATCCGGAGTTCTGGCCTTCGCTCTGTCCGCATATATGCGAGCATGGGCTTCCAAATCTCCCAGCAAATCTGCCTCTGCCTGTAATTGAGATCTGCCCTTATACGTATTTTTTTGACCTCGGGAAGGAGATTCGCCTATTTTGTCCTGTTTACCCAGAATATCAGCTTCCCTTTCTTCTGTCTTATTTGTATCATTTAGTCTCAGTTGAAGAGTCGGAAACAAGGTATATTTTTGTATTAATTCTAGCCCTGGATACTGATCGCCATCGCTAGTGGGTGACATACTGGGACCATAGCGCAAATAAGCCATAGTACGTGACATGTTGAATGGCTCGACTTCTTTACGGAACTCTCTAATTCCCACCCTGAGATATCTCGAAGGGGCATTTGGAATATGTTGAGTGCCGCTTTTGCGTTTAGCTTTAGAGGCAGTGTTGGTGTCGCCTTCTGTATTTTGCTTCTTTGAAGGATCAAAGTCAACCTGTTGATATAAAACAAATTCAATTCTATAGAGTTTGTCAAACCCAAAGGCTATGACATCATCTTTGTCAGTTCTCAATTTCGCATCATTGAGATCCATAAAACTCCTCAAAGCAGGAATGAAATCGTCTATCAGTTGTGCTTCATGTTTTGGGTCTAATTTTGGATCCAGATTATAATTTTCTGTTGTTGATTCCTTCGCAACACGTATTCTACCAGCAAAATCATTCAAGATGACATTTTTTGTATCCTTGACCCATTTTGTTATTTGGCTAGCCTTAAAAATTAGCCAATATTGGATACCAGGGATAGACGTTCCATCTTCCATCTCGCCCTTAGCCAATTCTTTTAATGTAGGATAATCTCTTCGGAAATCATTTACTTGAAGAGCTGGGTGTTCGAAATAAGTACGAGGAACTGCTACAAGATACTTATGAGTCTTATCTTGGCGTGGTGATGACCACTCATCAGCTACTCTGGCAAATAGCCCATTGTTCAATACCACAAGTTTTTTGCGGAATTGCATCGATCTCTTCTTATCATAAAACCGCAAGAGTTTAGCTATTCCAGTCTTCCTAGCACGGGTCACGGCTCCTGATGTGGGATTGCCACCAGAGTGCTTTGTCGATATTTCTACTACAACGTTATATTCATTAGTTTTCTCGTCTAGCCATGGTTGCCAAGTCGGCACAGAAGTCCAATCAGGGGCTAGATACTTCGCGTTTGGCTCTGGTACTTCAATCTTAGGTAATTCTACTTCATAGGGTTTAAAACGTCTTAAGGGCGGCTTTGCGGCATCTTGAGGCTCATCTGAGTCTGCCGGTGGGTCCTCCTTTATTTCCTTCATAGAAGCAATATCAGACTGCCACATTTTAAGATTTCTAGAATCTATATATAAAGGTCCATCATAAGAAATATCAATATCTTGTCCGGACAATATTTCTACTTGAGAGAAATAAGCCAACCTGCCCAAGCCCTCTTTTATTATTTTTATTTGAATGCCGTTAGGAAGATATCCTAGGATATTAGCCCCTTTAAAGATCTTTTGATCGAGGGCGTATTTCCAATTCTCTTCACTAGTTGTCCCAATTAGACGGAAACGATAATCCGTACCAGTCACCAAATTACTCTCACCTGGTTGGATCGTCGACTTCACATATGCATCTCTTACTAAGGCTTCTCTGTAAAATTCATCTGAGGTATTAGGGTTCTCAAAGAAAATAAAATGAGTTGAGCCATCCTTCCTGGGTGCTGGCTCCCATGATGGCACAGGTGCATTGGCCGGGTCTTGGGGATCATATTCTGAAGCTACATCACTTAATGTAGTACCATCATCCTTTAATTGCTGAATCATGTCTTTGCGTTCTTGCCCCAAGGCTAATACTTGTGGATACTTGTTAACAAAGAAAGCAAAGCCAGTGTGTGTAATTGTACGTATGGCAGGGGCTGCAGCTGTACCAATATCAACTTCAGCCGCCACGAGCAACGAATCCATGTCACTGATGTTTGTTTTTATGAACGCGTCGTATTCTTCACCCAAAACAGTATTAAGAATATTTTCTGTATTTGTGATTGGATTTCCGATTGCTTTGCGGACCAAATAATAAAGAGTAAAGAAGCCATTATCTCTAAGCTTATCGGAATGATTTGATTGGTCGGTATCAAAGACGCCTGTCTGAAACAATGCTTGTTCTACTGTTTCTGCATTAGTTGTCTTATCGATGTACAGATTCGGGGAATCTCCCGCTGAATTGATGACAATGCTTTTGCCCTCGCAGGTATTACTGTTGGTTATAGCGCATACCTCTTTCACACCGTTAGCATCGGTGATAATGGTGACAGCTGCGCTATTTCCTGCGGACGACTTCCCTTGTGCGTTAGGCGCAACTGTCTCAAAGAATCTTTCTGCCTTGGGGATATCTACTAAATTCAAGTCAGAGACTGAAAGTAGATTTAATTTCTCTGCTGTAACTGCAGGTATTTCATTAGACGAGTCATCTGCCATTTTCTAATCTCTTTTTAATTTGTGTTATTATTTCGGGAGTTTATATATTTTGCGCCGGAACTTTTTAAATAGTTGGCACCCATGATCTTTAAGTTCATTTTATGCTTAACTAACGCAGGTATCGTGTTAGAAACCATCTTTGTCACTTGTGGTAGTCCCATGGTAGACAACACATCTAAATCAGGAGTGGTTGCTATGCCAAAAAAAGGACTATAATGATAGTGTTGCAGCGTTGCGTTGTTAAATTTCATCTGATAATTAACAAAATTTATCAATGTACCATCTAGTTCTGATATCTTAGTAATTATCTGGTTCAAAAATTCTGAAATGTTCTTTCCCTTCACTAGGGGCTGCATATCGTCATCGTTGTTCCCAGCTATAAGATCAATGCCTCCGATTGTACGTGTTGTGCCGCCTTGGGAATTTTTTGGATCAGTAGAGGTAATGAGTTTGATTCCTTCTCTAGATATAAGACGAAGATTATCTGCCTTAATGGCAATTGCAGATTTAGCTATCGCATTCCCAACGACGCCGGGTGCTAATTTAAAATATTCATCAATATCGGATTTCTGAGAGATGTATATACGCGCTGCGTCCCTTCTAACATCTGGGTCTGCATAGAGGGGTTCGCCATTTGCGTCCGTGTCTTTTGCCTCATAGCTCATACGACCAACAACTATATCTATCATCGATGCTTGTGTATCGCCCTTTCCTCCATAGCCACTGAGCCGGTTACCCGGTCTGTCTCTGCCCAAGACTATGTAAGAACTATTCTTGCCCTGATATACTGTCTCGCATGGAGCTTCTATAAACTTAGGCATAGGTTCCACCAATTCTCCACAATATATGCCGCGATACTGAAGATTATCCTGTCCTGTAGATAGAAACTTCTCTTTAGCTTTATTCAGACCTTTCTGCTGTATTGCAGCTTTAGACATTAGACAAATCCTTTTCCTGACCACTCTTTATTGTTAGTATTTAGGGCAGTCTGGGTACTCTTTTCTGCTACGTAGATACTATATTCACCATCAGTTACATAATCCTCACCGGTATACCAAGCCTCTCTTGTTAGTTGAACTTCCCAATGCCAAGCCTCTGCCTTATAGGGACTTATTCCCCAACGATAGGCGTTCTTTTTTACCCACTTGTATAACTCGCCCTGCTTTTGCTTGCTATTTGTTTTTGAATATGGACCCATGGAGCCTTCTTTCCATCTATCCGGATGTGGTGACCGATATCGAATATCAAAAGCTAACCCAGTTTCATGGGGGCTGTTCCAAGCGCGGAGGGTTCTCCCCTTTCTTACGCTGCCGTATTCATCGATCAAAAATAAATCAAACAATTGTTTAAGTGAAGTTACTCCACTGGACTTAGCTTTCTTAACACTGGGATGCTTATCACCTCGCCGTCCAAGAAGCCATTTATACCTAATCTCTGGTGGCTCTCTTAAACCAGAGGCTAAACGAAATTTTCGGTTTCCCGTCTCCTTGCTCCATGCTTTATTCATCAGAACGACTCTTTTCGCAGCTAATTTGTGCATGGGCTTTCCATAGCAATCAACTATCAGGTCTTTATTTAAAAACTTTTGTGGAAAATTCCCAGCTCTTACACGATTCGATTTGAAGCGAGTACCGGACGAGAGGGAAATTTCCGTATTATCATATATGTATTCTTGAAGCCCGTCAACTCCTGCTTTAGAAGAAGGTGGCGTACTATTCTTAGCCGGCCTAGTCTCTTTGGGTTCTCCCTTAGAGCGACGGCATTTGGCTGCTTTTGGGCGCTGAGTTGCAGAAGAAGAAGATATGCCTGCACCAGATTTTTCAAGATTCAGTTGCTTCTCAAGACTATTTAGCGATTTGAGCGATTGTGATAACTCCTTGTCCTTTTGAGACAGCGTTCCTCTCAACTCTTGTGCCTTGATATAAGAAATGTCCCCTTTCAAAGCGGTACTTGAAAGCCCCTCTATCTCGTCTGCTAATTCTTCACGCTCTTTCTTCAAATCAGATACTTTCTTGCGCTTCTCGCTCAAAGTGGCTTCTTGTTGTGGGGTTAGTTTCGATTTAGCTATAGCGCTAGCTGCCACGTCGGATTCTGCAGACTTCTCTCTTGTCGTCTTAAGTCCAACATCCTTTTCTTCGGACGCTCGGACAGAATCGTCAATTCCATCCTCTTTGGGGCGCTTTTGCTTGCTAGATGTATCAGTCACTTCCTTAAGGTGTTCGGAAGCCACCATGGCAGTGCTGTTGGTCTCAGATGCAAGATTATCAATCTCATTTGCCATATTCTTCAGCAAAAACCACGAATTCATTGGCCAACGTTGATTTGTTCCGCCATTAGCCGCCTCCCAGGACCAATATGCTAACGCGCCCTTATGGTCGATATAATCTTGCGCGCTGTCTCCTAGAAGCCAACTAGTTCTTCTTATAATTTCCTCCGGAGGCTTCTTCCTAGTGCCATATTGGGGATAAAAAGGATTGTAAGTCTTTGTTCCGTAGAGTGACCCCATTGCCATAATATTGGTGAAGCCGGCTTCTACATATGCCTTTATGCCCTTGATCATATTTTTGGGTCCATATTCCGGAGCGGCGCGATAAGATTGGGGGATGACAAAATCTGCGGGAGCCAAATCGGCAAGAACATATTTCAATTTAGGCTGAAATTGAGGAATTTCGTAAGAAGTGACCCCATAACACAACCCTGAACTATAGGCAGCTGCATTGCATTTATCGGTAAATTCCCTTACTTTTTGCTTAAGTTTGGCGTTACTCATATTCCACTTGCCTTTTGGTTGGAATCCAGCTTCTGGATCAGATATAACGCCGGCACAGCCTGAGGCATATGCCGTAGCAAACATATAATCAACCCACTCATCTATTTTATGGATATTTGGAAACCCAAATAAGTATACTCGGATTCCGGCTGCGGCATATGCATCAACAAATTCCTTGACCTTTTCTAGAGATGCGCTTTTGTCCTTCTTTATTTTGCCGTTGACCTTTTCTCCTGGAAACCATTGCCACATCCCAAGCGTAATAACAAAGTCTAGACCGGCGTCAATTGCTTGCGAGACAGGAAAAGCACCCAAGTTGGCATACATGTTGGTGAAAATCCCCTTGCCTTCAGGAATCCTCCCACGGTCGAGCGTCACATCAATCGGAGTATAATGGTTCCCTAAATCAGGGAAGTTCGCAACTATATTAGCTGGCGTTGAGTCTAGTTTGCCTCCGGATGCTGGTTTTCCCAATAATCGTCCACACGGACCAAACTTGCTAGACGGTTTTGCACTGGCACTCGTTTTCTTTAGCGTTCGACGTTTTATATTACTTATAAGTACGCCTCCCTCCAGATTCTCTATATTCTCAAACGTAACCCAAACAATATCCCCGACTGCTGGCTGTTCGATGTCGTTGCTTCGCGCAGTAAAAATGGGATACATGTCAATAAGGTGGTTATCTTGTGCCGAACCGTTTCCTTTCGGAGAGGGCAAGATAGACCCGTGAATTTCCGGTATCATAGCTTTAACACTTACGAATTTCTTTGAATCTGTATTGGCTCCTGCGCCCAAGAAGGGTGCTATCGTCTCCAAGAACCCGAAAGGAAGATCATCTTCCCCTACCGGGTTTTCAACCCTCAAAACAACAGCCTTAAACTGAGTCAACCCCTTAGTACTATCCGATTGGAACATACTCCTTGTAAACATGCGCAACAAATCCGCAGGATCCATACCGGAATCATAGATCATCTTATCTTTTTTCGGTCCTACGGGATTTAAGGTACCGTAGGCATATGCATTCTCAGACAGAATATCTTTATCAGCCATCTTGTTCTTTTCCTATAAGGTCGTATAACTCATCCTTATCTAGGTCTGATAATCCTGATGGTACTGAATTCTTTTTATGTACAAGAGAACTAATCTTGACCATCTGCTCATTTGAGCGTTGGAGAGTCTCTAGGTACTTTGCCGCTACCTGACCGGTATATTGATGTTGGTTCTTATCTTTTTTGATATGTTCCATTAAATCAATCAAGAGAGTCGAGGCCATGGCGCGGTCTTCTCTTATATTTTCTAATGACTCTGCTATGAGAGAATCAATATTTTTTACAGTTCGTCCTTTTCCCATTTATTTTTAAAAGCCCTATATTTAAATCGTATTTTATTAAGGTTGTTAACAACCTGCTTGGTGTTCAAGCCCGTAATTTCTCGGATGTATAAATAAATAGCTTTTTTGTTAAAAATGTCAATATCGTTTGCGGATTCAAATAAAATCTTTACTGAGTCTAATACCTTTTTTTCATTTTCTTTGAGTTCTAGTTTCTCCCACTTCTCCATTTCCACGAACAAGAGACTCAAGAACTCGGACTTCTGTCTTCTCTCTAGATAGTCATTTTGTACTATTAAATCTTGTTGTCCTAGATCTAAATTAAAGTCATCAATGCAGGTCTCTCTCTGAAGTTTTTTTGAGTTTTTCTTTACTTTATGTATAAACCAGTTCTTAGTAATAACGCTAAAATAAGAGAAAGCCTTTGATTTGCGAGTGGGATCGTATTTGTCTAATATGGTTGTTAGCCAAATTTTACAATCATCTTTCAAATAATCAATGTTTGGAAGATTAGTAAACTTATATGTATAAACGATCTTATCAACCATTTCATCAAAAGCTGGTCCTATATATTCTATATAAAGCTCGGTTCGAATCTTTTTAGAATCAGTCAACGCATATTGTATAATTGCTTCTTCATGATCCTTTGTAAAATATTGATTACTCTTGCGTTTCTTTGCTCGTGTCTTCTTGATTTTGGTCTCTTTTGTCATCATTAATGTCATCTTTTTCTATTCCTGTTTTTTCCTGTGCTGCCTCATCGCTATCGATGGAGTAATGCATATCCTCGTATGCATAGAAATGATTAATCATATCTTTTGAATGTTCAATGAGCGCTTCTAATGTCTCGTCTCCATAATACATCTCTAATTCATATAGGTCTTTCAGATGGTTGATAAAATTTTCGCAACGAAGTAGCAACGAAGAGAAGTCACTATATGTTTTATTTCGATCCCCTAGTAAGAAAAATATATAGACCATGGTACCAACATTAATCAATATTGAAAAAAATAATAGAAACGGTATTAATCCAAATAAAAAGATTAATAAGAAAGAATTAAGTACCACGGAACTACCTAGGATTATTTGTAAAATCATCATAGCTTAAATTTCTCTCCTCCGCTTTTGCATCCTCTAAAATCTCTTTATTATCTTCTATTGCTTGTTTTGTCACATCACCAACTCTGCCGGGGGCGGAATCATAATGCGCATGCGTCTTTTTAACGTATACTTCATTAACCATCTTTGTCAAATCCCCAGTACTATTGCATTCTGGACAACCAGAGGGGTCTTCCCGAATGCCATGGTGGGTTGTGAACTGATATTCACAGCATCCACATTTATAGCTATACTTAGGCATCTGATACATCTTCTACCGAAGTCAATGTATCGTAATCATCATTATTTATCTTAAAAAGAGGAGGGTTCATTACCATAAGCTCTTCCTCTTCGTTGGCTTGAAATTTAAACCCTTTAAGTACTGGAACAATATCGCTTTGTTCCAGCAAAGATTTCTGCAATGCCATCATTATTGCACCAAGTGCTTCATCAGATAATTTCATTTTATTCTCCTTGTTACCATATAAAATTACTCTTGTAATGTTCTACAATATTTTTTATTTCTTTATCAAAATTCTTTCTCGGCTTCCAACCAAGATTCTTCAACTTTCTATCATTTAGGGCATACCTTATATCTTGTCCTTTGCGAAAAGTGTCAAAGTCCACATATTGTTCCCAATTGTCATCGGTACCATAATATGCCTCTATGACCTTTCTTACAGTTTCTGCGTTCGATTGCTCAAATCCTCCGGCTACATTATAAATTTGGTTAACATTGCCAGAATCAATAATAGAAATCACTGCTTCAGCCGTGTCAGCTGCATGCAGCCAATTACGAGTTGGCACCCCTGCATCGTGAAGCTTGATCTTCTTGCCTCTAGCAAGATTCTTAACCGCAAGGGGTACTAGCTTTTCAGGATACTGTCCGATGCCATAGTTATTTGTCGGACGCAAAATAAGATATTTAATATCATAGGTTCTTGCCCAAGCGTGCACCAGCATATCGCCTGCCGCTTTTGCTGCTGAATATGGATTACTTGGCTTGAGTACATCCATCTCGGTGTGCGCGCCACTAACTATATCTCCATAAACCTCATCAGTGCTAATATGAAACATAATAGGTTTATCATTACAATTAACTGGTTTAAATCTAACCAAGTCTAATAGAGTTTTTACTCCCAAAACGTTGCTATCAAGAAATTCATCGCTCTTGATGATACTGTTTCCGACATGCGATTCTGCTGCAAAATTTATAACGTAATCGCAATCATAGAGGTGCTTAATATCTTTAATATCGCAACATTCAAAGTGAAAGTTTTCGTATTGATTGAATTCTTCTAAAAGCTGTGGATTGGCAGCATATGTCATTTTATCAATCCCGCGAACTTGCCAGCCAAGCTGTAATGCTCTTCTGGTCATATAAGAGCCGATAAACCCTAGACATCCGGTTATATATACGATTCTCATTTTGCCCTTCTTTCTTCGAAGAATTGTTTTATTTTACCGCAAACATAATCAACATCGTCCAACGTCATGCCATGGTGGGCACCCAGCAAAAATCCATTTTTCATTATAATATCAGAATTAGAGAATTCTTGTAAATATTCCCTATAGGCAGGATGCCTAGTGACATTACCGGCGAAAGTCACCCTTGTCTGAATGTTGCTTTCCTCAAGAAATGTCAAAAGCTCTAATCTATTCTGCGTCTGAAAAGGTATAGCCATCCAATTAGGATGTATGCTATCATCAGGCAAAAGGATTTCCTCAACATCTTTTAAATTGTGTAAATATCGCTCTATATTTTGTCTTCTAATTTTACGAAATGTGTCAAATTTTGCCAATTGAACTAGACCAAAAGCAGAATTCATTTCAGAGGATTTAAAGTTGTAACCCACTACCCCGTATAGAAATTTGAAATCGTATGGTATCCCATCAACTTGATGGTTGAAGCGCTCATCAATAAACTCAGAATTATTGCCAATACGTCCCCAATCTCTAAGCTGAAGTGCAATATCAAGCTGTTCCCTATTGTTGAACATAGCCATTCCGCCCGAGCCTCCAGCAGTGATTATGTGACTGGCATAAAAACTAGTTGTCGATATGTCGGTTTCGCCAGTGAAAGTTATGGTATCACAAGAATCTTCAATTAAAACAATATCGGTTCTTCCAATGTTACCTAATTCCTGCTTAAGTCGGGCCCAATCGGGTTTATTACCCACCAAATTAGGAAGCATAATAACTCTGGTTTTGGAGGTGATCTTTTCCAATACACTTCGTACACTCGGTACATATTTATCAAGCTCAACATCGCAAAAGACAGGAACACAGCCCAATTGTAGTATAGGGGCAACGGTTGTAGAGAAGGTACACGCAGGAGTTACAACCTCACTGCCGCGTGGAAGAGCCAAGCTGCCGAGTGCTATTAAGTTAGCAGAAGATCCAGAATTCACAAAGACTCCATGCTTCTTGCCAAAAAGCTTGGCAACTTTTTCTTCAAATTCTACGGTTCTCTTACCAAAGCCGGCTAGCCAGCCGTCCCTTAGACATTCTTCGACAGCCTTGATTTCTTCTTCGCCATATGCCTCGAAACCATTAGGGGCATACCAAACTTTTTCTCTACTCATCGTGGAGCCTTTTAAAATTAAAAATCATATTCACAAGAAACCCCTCCCCATATTTTGAATAAGATGTTCTATCATAACATCATTAAGAAATATATTTAAGAATATTTTTTAATATTTATAACCAGTTATGCGTTTAATTTTATTTTATCAATAGTTTCTTCAAGCCTGGGAGGAAAATCGCTATCTATAATTTGATTTAAATAATTCGTGTTTGTACCAGAATACTCTTCATAGCCGGCATCAACGATTTTGATATCTGCTGCGGAATTACATCTTTGTTTTATTATATCAGCGATTTCCAATAAAGTTAAGGAAGTTTTATAACTACAATCTATATTCTTTTCTAATGTGTCACTTACAACATAGTATTCAACAAGTTTCAATAAATCTTTCATATGAAAAAAATCCATTTTTTTATTTTTATGAATTATAATGTCTTCTCCAGACAAAGCCCTTTTAGTGTTTGCTTTAATAAATCTAGTATCCATCTCGTACTCATCAAAAAGACCATATATGTTTAAATTATAACAGCCCAGTGTTGAATCAATGATGTTTGACATGGCTCTCTTGCTTATCCCGTATGGCTCGCTAGAATAGTGTTGTGCTCCGGAGCCAAAGTGTATTAATTTTCTGTATCTGTCTTTATTTTTAAAGATGTTTAAAAACATTTGCATATTTTCGTAGAGAACTTCCGAATGATCATTCTTTAGACGGCTGCCTCCAACTACAGCACAGTGTATAACAATATCGAAATTATTATTGTTGAAAATCCCATCAACAGCCTCAGTGTCTAGTAAATCACAAACTTTTCTGGTGTGGGCAAACACTTCATTGTGTTTCTCTAGGTGTTTCGCTAGGCTTCTTCCAACATATCCGTTAGCGCCCGTTAGCATTATTCTCATTTTACTTCTTCTAATGCCGCTTCCCAGTTTTTAATATCATAAGCCTTATCCTCTAAGTATGTCATCGTGTCTTTCCAGTTTTGAAAATGATATCCCTTATCATCAATATAAATCTGCGCTCTAGGTTTCTCAGCTGTAATTTCTTTTACATATTGCATAACATTGTGTTCAGTCAGCCATTCTTCTACAAGCTCGGGACCTGTTTTGCCATTTACTAGCGGACGACTTGGTTTTGCTTTAGCAGTAAAAATAATAATATTATAAGATTTAGATAATTCCTTTATAGCTTCTAGGGATCCCTCTAGAGGCTCCCCATAACACGTACCATCATACCAGCCTTTATCAAAATTATGTATTACGCCATCAAAATCAATTGCAATATTTTTTAAATCTTCTTCAAATCCCGGAGGGACTTCTTTGTAACTAATCATTTTTCCTCATTACCATAATAATAGTGTTATTCTCAATCTTTTCAAAAACATCCGTCAATACTTTTAAAATGCCCACAGAGACAATATCGCCGGGTCCAGCTACATTGATTCCATAGTCTGTTACGAGACCTCCACGCAAGAATATAATATTCTCTTCATCTTCATTCCCAGCACCACAAATCATTTTAAAATAATTTTCCCGTTCTAATAACTGTTTTAAGTCTTCGTATCTTTGATTTGTCATAATCTTTCCTTTAAAATATCTGCCCTATGAAGATAAGAATCGCCAATACTGTTATAATTTATAGCTTTGTACCTTAACCATTGTATTTCATACCTTAATATAGATTTTATAGTATCATATAGGTTATTCACATTATAGTCATCAAGCTCCACTACTACATTTCTTGTCTCAATCTTATCTAATAAATTATTGGAGTGCAAATACTTAATGAACTCAACACTATTAGTAGATATGTTACCTCCCATGGTTGTTTTCAATCCTAAATTTTTACTTTTTCGAAAAATATCTTCAACTTTATCAGAAATTATCTGGCTGTCGACTTCACTTTTATCTAGATTATGCGACTTAGTAAAATCTGACCGCCCTACAATGACACCAGATAGTTTTTTTGCCTCTTCGGATTCTAATATAGAATCAATATTAGAATAGGCAGTCTCGGTCTCACATAAAAAATAGAAACTGGTCTCTTTAATTTTACTCACAGCGTTAATAAATTTTTGAAATGAATATTTCGTCTCAATCATGGGTGCGATAAGAGAATCGATACCTAGTGTGACACAATTATTAATATCAGTTATGGCCTCACAGCCGCCGATTTTAACATACATCAACATACCACATAATTCTGTGACTCTCCTCATTGTTGTTACATCAGATAACAACGCTCCCTCATCCTCAAATGATTGTTTAATGCCTGTGATATTGTACTGTTTATTTAGATATTTTAAATTTTTAATAAGTAATTGTACAGTGTTATTTTCGAGGTCTTCATAATCATATCTTTTACCATGCCATTTGCCAGTTATTTTTTTTCTGTCGGTCATTTCACTCGCTCCATATCGGTATTATCATTTCTTCATTAAACTCTTCTTCCGTTAAAAACGGAGACATATTTTCTAATGGCTGTGATGTTATTTTACCGTCCTTATTTTGTTGAGAAGCGGCAGTAGGATATATCTCTTCGTCAGAAGGGCATATTACTTCACAAATACAGCATTGTCCATATTGTAATACCTCTACAAGAGTTTTTTCAAGGTCATTTTTGTCTTCTATTTTAAAATATTTTATACCATAAGCCGCAGCTATTTTTTCACTTTCTGGAAAAGAGATTCCGGATTGGGGGTCAACGCCAGAAAACCTTTTTGAAAAATACTTTGTTTGAGTATTTTTAATAGATAAATACCCACCATTGTTCAATATGAATAGTTTAATAGGCAATTCATATTGTACGATAGTCTGCAATTCTTGTATGTTAAACTGGAAAGAGCCTTCTCCTGTTACAGCTAGAACCTTTAAATCCCTATCTGCCAACGAGACTCCAATCGAAGCTGGCACAGTAAAGCCCATCTCACCTTGCGAAGCCGGCATTATGAGGCGGCTATCCTCCACGGATTGCGCCATGACATAATAAGCAGACCCCGCATCAACTACAACAGCTGTCTCTTGCCCCTTTGTTAAGCTTGACAGTGCTTTGGAGAATGAATACATATTCAACTGGTCAATGTCTTTTCTTTTAAAAACAGGCCATTTCTCTCTCCAGCGTTGGCAATTGGAAACCCACAAAGAATCAATATCGTATTGGGCTGTCTTGTTGGAAGACAAAAATTGTTTTGCATCCATCTCTATAATCTTGTCAATTTTTATTGTCTCTTTCATATGCGCAGTCTTATCAATGTCAATAACAATCTTTTTAGCTTCTCTAGCAAAAAGTTCGTATCTATATCCCACAACTGGAATACTCAATGAACTTCCAATTGAAATAACAAGATCTGAGTTGGCAACCGCAAAATTGCCAGCTCTAGTGCCCTTTATGCCTAGACGACCGATGTAAAGAGGGTGTTCAACTGGAAGTAAATCTGTTCCTAGAAAAGTAAAGGCGCAAGGAATTCGATAATGTTCTACAAAGCGCTTAAACTCCTCCCTAGCATCAGCCAAGTGAATGCCATTACCAGCAATTATTATTGGTCTTTTTGATTTCTTTAAAAAATATTCAAAATCTTCACTGTGAAAGCTATATGTAGATTTATCTTGTTTTTTTGGCTCCCAATGTTGTAGGTCTTCTAAAAAAATTTCTTCAGACTGTACATCTAGTGGTACATCGATCCAAACTGGACCGGGGCGACCAGTCGTAGCAAGATGATATGCTTTCTCTAAAATTAAAGCTATATCCACAGGGTCCTCTACCATGGTGGAATATTTAGTAATTGACTTAATTATCTCTATTATATTAACTTCTTGTGCGCCTAGCTTTCTTAGTGGGATTTTCGACATATAGGTGGTGTCTTTCTTATTTGCCTGTCCTGAAACAATAAACAATGGATGACTATCTTGCCAAGCATCCAAAACGCCAGTTATAGTATTAGTGGAACCACAACCAGAAGTTGGTATCACCAGAGCCATCTTGTTGTGGACTTTTGCATATCCAACGGCGGCCATGGCGCACGACTGTTCATGGTGACAAAAAATTGACTGCATGTTGCTCCTCGCAACAGCATCATTTAAAAACATGGCACCACCGCCAGGAACCTGAAAAGCGTGAGACATGCCTTTTTTCTCCAAGAACCCTATTATATAATCAGCAACTTTAAGACCCTTTCTCACTCCACACACCTTTCCAATATTAATCCTTTCTCAAACATTCTTGTCATTTGTTTCTCCATATTGTTAGAAATTCATAACACAACGATACCACAAATAAAACTAAAAATCAACCTTTTTCTTCATATATGTAGTCTTTGTATTTCTCTAAATTATCAATCAAATATTTGGGATGTGATTGTTCAGTTATTTCAACCTTTTCAAATGGATAATCTTGGAACATTCTTTCTAATGCTTCTTCTTTGGTGGTGTGTGTAAATTTTACTTTTTGTCCAGGAATTATATCTTTAGAATGTGCCCAACTACGTTGTTTTTCTAAAACTTTCTCTCCATCGGTATTATCAAAAAAAGTAAAATGCCAGCCAGCGTTTTTTATGGGATCGTGAGTGTGCGAACCTAGACATCTCAATTTACCGTGTAGTATTTGTTTCAATACAGATACTTCTGTCATCGTCGCGACGGTCAACTGTTGATTAAAGAAATTAAATTTATAAACATAAGTATCCAACACAAATCCAAAAGTGGGTCTTATTTGAAAAGGATCACCAGACGATGTTCTCACGGGTCCAAATTTGTTGTGTAAATCATGCTTCTTGTTTTTAGGTTCAAATCTCTTTAAAGCTTCGGCAAATGCTTCCTTTTTTATAATTTCGTCGAGAGCACCTTGCAACACTATATCATCATCTTTGCCCCCATCTTCTAAAATAATTTTAAGACAATAATTACCTTGAAAAAGATCTCTAACCCAGTCATCAGAGGTTTGTCCAAGGAAGGTTCGATCAAGAACAGTAAAATCATCTATTAAATTCATATTTCTAGGTATTTCTTCTGCAAATGAATCAAATGTTATATAGATTAGTTTTTCAGAATACTTTTTAAACCTCTCTTTATCAAAGTTAAAAGGCTTTTTAAGTCCTGTGTGGGTTTCTCCAGCTTCCACAACAATAAACTTATCTACAAAATCCCAATGCTGGTTGAGTCTTAGTTCAAATAAATCATTTTCATTTAAAAACGTACAACAATCATATACAGTCATAAATTTCTCCTATTATTTCCTCTCGTTAAATAGCTAGTTTACACACAACTTGAAAAATATATGTCGAAATCTGTCCGGATATTTTTAGTTTTCTTACATCCAAGAGTTCTAGTCCGGAAGAACATACCAATTTCCTTAATGATGTAGGGTTAAAAAAACTAATATGTTCGTGCCAATGTCTCTTATTTATATGTAAATTAGATAAATTATTTTTCTCTAATGTCTTTCTAACGTAATCTTCATATGGTAGTTCTATGTATAAAATACTATCTTTTCCCATACAAGCTTTGATTTCATTTAAAGTATTTTTAGGATAAGGAGTGTGTTCCAAAACATTACTACATATTATAAGACCATAATCAAAATCATACAATTGCGTTTTATTTACTTTTTTTACTTTGGGTAAAACAAAATTATCCGAAATATCATATATGTGAAGCGAACGGCATTGCGAGTAAAAGGGTGTATTGTTTCCAGGACCGCCGCCCCAATCTAAAATATCTAAAATGTTAGATATTTGATCAGTTTTTAGCCATGGCTTTAAAAATGTCTCAACATGTTGGAGATAATTATATCCTAAAAGATATTTTGAGTTTCTTTGTGTATATCCTGGCTCATACATCTCTCGAAGTTCTGTATATTCTTTTTCTCTATATTTTTTATAAAGATTCTGTAATTCGTTATCATCGAAGCGCAAGTCCAGAAACAAATGAAAACATTCAGTACACAATAAGGAGTTACATCTTGTGTAGGTTGGTCCGTTTCTGATTCCATATTTTTCTAAGCCCCACTCATCCGTTATTTCAAGTGACGCGTAACCCCAAAGTCTGTGTGTGATGAAAGGTAAAAGTATAGCAGGAGACTTTTTTAAATCGATGCTGTCGCAACAAACACATCTTTGTGCTATTCTATCATTCATCTGGGGGCCTATAATTCTCAAATGTTATTATAATTGCTTTTTTCATTTTGCGCCTCCAGCGTGTTCCCTATTAAAGAATGCTCATTATAAAGAGTCATTTGGATGGCTATCTTCAACTTATCTTATTCTCCTTTAAATTTTTTCGGTATATTACAGATTTTCTTAAGATGTTCTGCGACGGCGGGTACAAAATGCTTAGTTAAGTCGAATTTTGGAAAAACATCGCCACCAGCATAGTGCAATAATTTTATTAATTTTTCATCCAGCCATAATTTGTTATCCCTGAGTTCAATTCTCTCCCAGCTCTCCCAATGTTTTAAAGGATGCCCATTCCAGCGTTCAACGTCGCCGTAGGTGCTAGCAATATTATAATATAGCGGCTTGTCCGGTGGATCCAGCAACTTAACTTTATATTTACCTGAATCTAAGATAATATTCAAATTATCTTGCTCATGCATCGGATATTTATTATAATTCTTTTGGTTTAAATCAACCCAATCATCCCAAAATTCTTTCTTAGTAGAAGCTACCAATCCTGCGTTTGCATATTTAAAGACATCAATTTCCCCCCCCAGATTATATGGAGGTCCGCAACCTGCGGATCCTTGATCAGAATTATTTCTAGCAACAGCAATATCGTAATCTCCCTCTAATATTTCATCTAGACGATCCGTTACAATCATATCCGTATCAATATGTACTACTAAATCGTAATCGTCTGCTATCGTTCTTGTCAATAATGGATTAAAATAAGATGCATGCATCGGTACCACCGTCTGTACTTCTTTGTTGATTTCTTTCTCGGTAAGCATATATAAGGGAATATCCGGATGAAAATGCTTAAAAGAACTCATCATCTTAAACGTTCCGTATTCAACAATAGCGTGATCATTGCCATAAATATATGATATAAATGCTACCTTCATAATCTAAACTCCCTTAAAATATATTAATATTTTCTCTTTTAAATATATAATGCGCGGCGGTGGGACAAAATTCATATTCCACAGCTAATCCTAACCCTAATGCCATCGATGCTACCAAAGATCCATTACCAATAAATCTCTGATGTCCGTTTACCACCTCTGCCATCTCTAACGCTGTATCAACTCTGCGCAAAGGAATATTGGGACACCCGAATCTTTGAATAAAATCAGTATATTCCTCCTCAAGTCCCACGAAGACGCCTCTTTCGTTTAAAGCGCCCCTATTAAAGTAATAATAATTATCATTTCCTCGATATCTTAGCGTTCGGCTAATTACCGTGTCGCGGTTGGGATCCATTCTCCTTGCAGCTTTAACTTCGAGCCATGGTTCATTTAAATCTTCTAAAGATAAATTATACTTTTTAGCATGGAAATAAGTTAAATTTTGTATACCCAAATCATCCTTATGATATTCGCCAATATGAACATCATAATCTTTCCACGCGTTCAAAGGATCACCGCTGTAAAAATCCACATCTTTCAAATAAGATTGTTTCTTAATTAACGGCAACAGAAAAAGCGCCTTAGTTAAATTAAATTTTCCTGGGTTACCGTCCCCAACTCGAATGTATCCATTTCTCTCATAGCTGGTAGGAGATGGATCGATATGATATTTGGTGCCCCCTAGTTTCTTTATGAAGAGAAGGTGATATATAACATCTCCCATGTCACCAGATGTTACAAAAGACTTTGGGTTCTTGTGTACAAATTCGAACTCTCTCTCACTCATTCAATCTCCTTTTACAATTCTATGACTATCTTCATCAAAATGTTGAGTAGAAAACTCAAATAATTCAGTATCTTGTAATGCTATCATTTGGTGTCTCATACCTACAGGCACATGAAAATTATCTCCTGCTTCAAGGATAATTTTTCTTGCTGCTTGGAGATCATCATTATATGAATACTTTACCATAATTCTGCCGCTTTGTATATAAAAAACTTCATCTTTTATCTTATGGTAATGCCATGAACACTTTTTTCCTTTTACAAAATAAAGTAATTTCCCACAATATTTGTCACAGTTAACAATCCATTTTTCAAATCCCCATCCTTTAGGGACGAACTTCATCGGAATCTTCAAAGAAATCTCCATCCTTCATTGCTTTGTCATCAATATAAATATCTCCAGCCGGTTTGCCCAAAAATAACTGATGGTATTTAACGCCCCAGCTTTTAAGCTGTCTTGCCGTAAAAAGATAAAAGTCGGCCTCTGCCATGGACCTTCTATTACCATGGCGACCCATGCCGCGAGCTGTGTTATATAATATTGTGTGTCCTTCATCGTATAATTTATTAAGCTTCTCAATTCTGTCTTCAAAAGGCTTAGAATCTTCATAAGTTAGATCCTTGCTTATGGTACATATAGTACCATCTATATCAACTATATAGACCATCTCTAATCTCCCTTATTTCTTCATTTGTCAAAGAGTAAGCGCCTATCTTCTTAACTGTAGTTGCCGCGCACTTGTTTGCAAATATTATTGATGTTGCTATATTATTGGTTGAAAGATACTCACTGATAAGTGCAGCAAAAAAGGTGTCTCCAGCTCCAGATACATCAAAAACCTCCGTAGGATCCGAAGGGAAATGCAAGCCATCCCAAGATGCTCCTTTCTCTCCGAGAGTAACAATCATATCATACTTGTTGGGTAGCTTTTCAATTAATTCTCTTTCTTTCTCGTTAATCTTTATTATTGCGTCCTCGAAACAGCTTAAGTCTGTCTTTTTGCTATCAACAAACAATAATTTATTGATTCTCTTACACATGTGAGACAATGTTTCGCAATTATGATAATCTAAAATGCCCTTGTTGTAATCAGATACCACGATACAATCATATTGGCTTAAATCTAAACCGCCGACTGTCAGTGGGTCTAATGATTTATCTTCTCCGGTATCTAAACGCAAAAGCTGCTGTCCGGACCTCTCATCGATGAATCTTTCTTTTGTAATCAAATGATTTTCATTGCTAACAGTTCGAACATCAATATCAAAAGAAATAAGATTCTTCTCTACATTCAGAGCCATTCCGGGCATCACCTTTGTTTTTATAAGCTTGAAAACTGGAACGGGTGCTTCTGGAGATAATCTATCGCACCTTCCAAAATGGTATTTATCGGTGCACCCATCACCCAGAAGTAATATCTTGTATGATTTTTGTTGTTGAGTAGCCATCTATTCTCTCGAAAAACTTCAATTCCTTGGCAAATTGACTTCCTATAACCTTTTTGTCTCTATAGTCCGATCCTACAAACATTATATCCGGACTTATCTTGTTTAATTTATCTTCTAAAGCTTGATGAGAATCAAAAACAAAAACCTCTTCAATTCCCTTTATGTTCTCTAAAAAGTATTTCCTCTCATCCTGACTATTGTAGGGGCGTGAGCCGCCTTTGGCGCTTCGTACCATTAAATCAGAGTCGATTCCTACAATTAAGTAGTCACACTGATTTCTGCAAAACTCGAACAGCCTCAAGTGCCCTGTATGCAAAATATCAAAACATCCATTCACAAACCCTACTTTACTATAACTTAAATCCACCATAATCAACTTCACTATCAGAGTGATTAATCCAGTTATTTAAAAGTATGTTCCTCATGTATGCGTGGAAATGAGGTTCTTCACTTCCTAAATAATGTTTTTCAACATCTCTAAAATCAGATACTACTTCTACAAAATTTGCCAAGCATGAATCAACGCATACAATCGATTGTGCATTCATTAGTACTTTGTACCAATCATAAATTTCATATCCTTTTATGTATGAGAAATTAATTGGATTCTCAACTTTAACATCCTTTAATTGATTTCCTCCACGATAATTATGAATTATTGAATATTTCTCTGATCCATATTTTTTCTTTGCAAAATTTGTAATAAATTCCAGTAACTTATCTTCTTTTTGTTCATTGTGGTTCCATTTATATTCCCATCTTTTCTGTAATGGGACTTCTGCCAAATGGTATTTCAAATCAATCCAATTTCTATTTTCATTTTGGAATGTCTTTGTTAGTCGGTTATTATAATTGTTGAAGTGACCAGGAAATGTAAAACAAAAATCAACTATTTCGTAGTCTCTATTGATGTCAATAAAATTATTCAATTCACCAAAGAAATGCCCTCCTGTTCTAAAGAAAACTTCTGGGGCATGCCTGTCTAAACGCTCATTCTTATAGTAAGCGGAGGGACTCATTTTTGCCCCAAAAGAAAAAGAATTAATATGGTCAAACGCTTCGAAGTAGCCAGAAAAATTATCAAACACTGGCCAGTGGATCTCGTATCCCATATCATGATAATGTTGCGCGATAGGAGTTGTTATGACAAGATCTCCTAGTTTTCCTGGTTGTATAAAAAGAGCGTTTTTGGTCACTGATTTTCTCTCTCAAAAAAAGAAAATTCATCTCCCTCTTCATCGGTTATAAAATAATCAATAAGCTGTATGAGTCTCAAATTCTGCTGATGTGGTGATAAATTCTCCTTAAGCCAACCCTGTAGCTCTGTAGCTTGCTTCTTAAATCTACCATAGTCCTTATAGACCTCTCTTAAGCGCATTTTAAAGGATGCTTCATCAGCTTGTGCCCACATAGAGTCTCTCTGTAGTACACCATCCCAGACTACACTCTCAGGAATAGGCTGTAATGTATAATCCATACGAGAAAACTTTGCCTTATTCTTAGTCTTTCCTTTTTTATCCGTCACTGGCATATAAAGAAAATCCAGGTGCCCGCTCCAGTCGGGTGCGATTACTGGAAGCCCTTCATAAGCCGATTCAAATAAAGGAAGCCCGAATCCTTCACCATGGGTAGTGGTCACGAATGCTTTAATCTTCGGGTGGCGATATAACTGATGTATCTCTTGATCGGTCATATCCCCATGTAAAAGATATATCTTGCATTTCCTGTCCTTAAATTTTTCATGTGATAAAATTTGTCGAATGCTGTTCCGGCATGCTCTTTTATCCATTAAACAATTTTTAGCTATATTAGTTTTTAACACCATGCCTACTTCTAGATCAATAAATTCTTCGACAAACCAAAGAACACAATTCTCCACATCCTTTCGTGGAGCCCATTGCGATATATTAATAAAATTGAATTCAGTACTAAAATCCATCTCAATATCACAATCAGCAAAATCTTTTACGGGATATGAAAGCACCTCAATAGGCGTTGTACATTTAAAATCAGGAACAACCTCTCCTGTTTGTTCATTCTTGGCAGTGTAGGAAGTTTTTGCATAAACTTGTTTTGAGTGTTGAGAAGGAACAATAATCAAATCCATATCATTACCTTTATTTATCCATTCCGGTGCAACCCTGGTTGTCTCAATACCCGCAGTGATGCCTATGTTGACAGGAGCTATTCTCTCCCATTCGTTGGGAATAGTTACCTGTATACTTATATCAAAAGGTGCCGCTCCGTGTTCCGACTGTTCCCTCACATACTCATGAGTCTTCTTGACTATCGCGTCGATCCACTCTCTTTCTTCACTGGATTCCATTATCCAGCCCGTGCGTCCCCAGTTAACTGGTATTAAATATAAGTCAAGCTTATCCTCTAGTTGTCTAAGAGAGCGTAAGATAAAACGTACATGTTCACCATAGCCACTCCTCGTCAAGGCTGGTCCGCGAATAATCACTTTCTGTTTCATGGGGTTATCTCCTCTAGCGTCCATGGCACATATTTCTTTCTTTCTTCCCAAGAACCATGGCTTTCATGAAGATCATCTAGCAGATTAATCCACCTTTCTTCAAACTGTTTGAAATTATAATTCTTTGTTACATGCTCAAGTCCATCATGACCTAGTTTCTGTCTCTCTTCTGGAGACATTTCATATATCTTCACCAAAGCATCTATAAAGTCCTCTTTGCTTATTCTATCTTCATAAATATAAGGTACCTGTTGGGATCCGATAACAGATTTAGAACTGGGCTCAATGCCTATTCCAAACCAGTTTTCGCCGTCTGTCACTTGTTCTTGAAGTCCTCCGGTCATATTAACAATAATGGGGGTCCCGCATGCGAGAGATTCCAATGTAGCTAAACCAAAGCCTTCTGCATCCGAAATATTTATTACGCATGCGGACATGTTGTATAGCTGTGCTAATATGTGGCTCGGCACCGGAGTGGTAGAGAACACCACTGTTCCATCATTGATCCCCAGCTCATTGATTATTGCCTCTAAATCTTGCCCGTGCTCATCTTTAGGATTAGTATGCATCACGAGTCCAACGTTCTCTCTCCCGACCTTATCAGCAAATTCTTTAAACCACCATATCAATGCTCCACTTTGTTTTCTTCTTGCATTTCTATTGTTCCAAAAGAAAACAGTCCTGCCCTTCATCGTGGGCAGAACGTCATAGAGTTCCTGATATTGTTCTTCTTCCAAAGGCTTAAAAATATTTTGATCAACAGCGTGAGGTAAATATTCTACATCTACATCTGGTGCAACATTTCTCACCAAATCATCAGTTACTTTAGATATTGTCACAATTTTATCACAAGAACTGTAAAATACCTCATTATACTTGGGATAAGGATAGTTGTCCCAAACATGATAGTATACCATCGGAGCTTGGGCGCGGATTTCATTTTCTATCTCCCATAGCCAATGCCAGAAGCGTGGATCAGTCATAAACCACACAATATCAGGTTTATGGTTAATCATCATCGAACGAACAATGTCATGATTACCATAACCATCAACAGGAAAGACGATCAGATCATCACCCCATTCTGCCGTCTTAACCGGATCGTAATTAGTGTGTGACATTGCGCCACCGAGACAAATAAACGAATATCTGCCCGTCTTAAGACATGCGTCGAGCATATATTTTGTCTGCGTTCCGACCCCTGATGGAGAAAACGGATGATCGCTCAGGACCAGTACCTTAGTTTTTTTATTCATTATTAAGCCGCCATTATGCACAATGTTTGGTATTTACGTAAGGACAATATTTACCACAAGATAATCTATTCTTAATATGATTACCTTTATTCACATTATATATGAAAGTATCTAATAATTTAAGTGCATTATTGGTTTTTTTTGTACCGCACTTTATTTCAAAGATTTCAATGGGTTTCGACTTTGCCGTTCTCTTGAGTAGGGCAAAATGAGTTTGTATGTTTGCGGGGTCAATGTTATGTTTGATGGCATAAAAATGCTTGTATAATGTCAATTGATAAGAAAGAATACGATCCGCCTTCTTTCTTGCGTCCCAACCCCATGAACAGCTCTTCCAGTCCAAGATATGGTACGTCTCGTCGACTTTGATGACCAAATCGATGAAACCCTTGAACTTCATGCCAGGATGCGTTAGAGGCTCATATAACTCCTCTTCTGCGGATACTACCTCATAAGGACCAAAGTGCTCTTTCAATGCTGGGATCATTTCAGGGGCGATTTTAGCTCCTTGGGGACGCATTTCTTGAATGAGCTTCTCGTTAAAAACAATATCTTTATCTTCTTGTTTGAGAAGCTTAAGTTCATATAGGAAATTGGTCTCAAACTCCTCTACTTCATCTGCGTCGGCCTCGAAGACAAACTTTTCTCCCACAGCGTGGATTGCCTTGCCGAATGCTGTGTATTCGTTTCCTTTGAAAACCCTGAGTTTATCAAGGTAATCTAATTTATGCCTATGCGGGCATTCGCTCCAAGTCTTTAACTCGGAAAATGATAAATGTGCTTTCTTCATAGTCCTACTTTCTGTTTAATAAATCATTCAATTTTTCAATCTTCTTAAAAAGCATCGGACTTACATCTGATAAGCACCTCTGGTTGCCCATCAAATATTGTTGAAATCCTGTAGCGTAATACTCTCTTAACGAGGTTGCTCCATATACAGAACAAAACAAATCTGTTGCCAGCTGCTTAAGAACTCTGTATGTTACATGCTTGTATAAGAAAAAATCAAATTCTTTATTGTATTCTACACCAAAGAAGTCGTGTTTGTCAACATTAAAACCAATATCTTTTAATATTCCTTTTAATTTTAGCCTTTTAGACTGGAACTCATGTTCGAGTTTTCCGTCATCATAGATTTCGGAATTATATAGTTTCTCTAGGTTGTGCGCCATTTCATGCAGGATATCATCAATAATATCTTCATCATCATCCTGTTTGTTTGTAAGATATATGGTTCCGTCATGAAAAGCGGCATTAATGTCCTTAGATTTCAAAAAATCATAATCTCCAATGCGAATCCTTTCAATACCTTGGAAATGGCGCGAGCTAGCAAGACTTTCCAACTTAGATATAACGCCGCTCATGAGAATTCTCTCGTTTGTCAGACGTTTGTCAAGGATTACGGGAATCTTCTTGAAAAGTACAAATTCATGCGCCTTTTTCAGGCTTTCTTTCACAAAATTATTCATTTTGCATTTTTTGAGCTTCATTCAAGTCGTCTAATGCCTGTTCATATCCTCTGATATAGTTTTCTTCAGCTACAGCTAGCAAGAATTCAGGGAATTCTGCCGCTACAACCTCTACAATCATTTCAACGGTCACATCCATATTATCTGGAGATAGACGTGAGCCTACGTACTCAACAAGCCAATTTTTTAGATCAGTGTCTGGTTCAACTAGTTGATCTAAAACGGGATTTACGTGATATTCTTCTTCCGGTGTTACATTTTTCATTAAGACACCTCCTTAAGGTATTCTAGCATATAACTACGTATTATTAAAGTATTTTTGATGCTAAAGTAGCTACTTTTGACCTTTCACCCTTTTTGAGGGTTATATGACCAGCAATCTCTTCGGATTTGAATTTTTCGATGGCATATGAGAGTCCGTTAGAGGTGGAATCTAGATAAGTATTGTCTATTTGTTCGATATCGCCGGTTAAAATAATTTTAGAGTTCTCACCGATTCTTGTTACGATGGTCTTGAGTTCATGAACCGAAAGATTTTGAGCTTCATCGATGATAACGAAGGCATTTGAGATCGATCTACCGCGAATGTAGGTCAAAGCCTCGACTTCAATCGAACCTTGGTCCATTAAAAGCTCCATAGTGTCTTTTTTGTCTCCCATTAAGAATTCTAGGTTGTCTTCGATGGGTTTTAGCCATGGCTGCATCTTTTCTTCCAAAGTACCGGGTAAGTATCCAATATCCCGCCCTAGGGGCTGTACAGGGCGAGAAACGACCAGTTTTTTGTATTTATTCTGGTCTAGGACCTGTTCTAATCCTGCAGCTAGCGTAAGAAGCGTCTTTCCGCAGCCTGCTTTTCCAATAATGGAGATAATGGGCACTTCATCATCCATAAGGAGGTCTAGGGCAAACATTTGCTCTTTATTTCTAGGCTTAAGCCCCCAAACTTTCCTTCCTTTGTAGTCAGTTATACGAGACATCTCATTATTAAAGGGGGTGTAGCGTGCCAGAGCTGTGTGCTTTGAATTGGAGTTCGAGATCAACATGACAAACTCATTAGCGTTGAATTTGCCATCTATCATCGAGGATGTTATCACTTCTCCCTCGTAGAACCTGTCTATCATTTGAGGATCTACCAAATGAGTTCTATATCCCTCATATAGCTCTTCTACCTTTGATACGACTTGATCCTCTATATAATCTTCTGTGAGGATTTGAACAGCATCACATTTAATACGCATATTAATGTCGCGCGAGACGACCAATACCTTACGTTTCGGATTATTGTACTGTTCTGTTATAGCTGTTGTGATAATTTGATTATCAGCATCTGTTTCGTCTAATCCAATTGGCATTAAATTGGCATCGTACATTTTTATATATAGAATGCCTTTTCCCTTTTCTATGCGGACTCCGGTGTGCAGATTTCCTTTCGCTCTCAACTCGTCTAATATACGGATCGATTTACGAGCATTTTGACCTACGCCATCTGGTCTTTTCTTGTGTTTATCGATTTCTTCTAAAACTTTTAGAGGAATTATTATATCGTTATTTTTAAATGAAAATATAGAGTTAGCTTCTGTTAGAAGGACGTTGGTGTCTAAGACATAAGTTTTTTTCATTAATTTTCCTTACAAGATAAGTATTTACTAACATGCGGTCTTACACAAAAAAAATTATTTTTTATATTTTAATCCTCTTTATTGCTAGCTGTGGCCACACACATACCCATATTAATCACACACAGAATACTATCAGAAATGCAAAAAGATCTTTTGTCAAAGTAGAGGTGGATGTTTGGGGGCATATCTGCCAAACTCTCGAAAGTGGTATCAAAGAATGTACAAAGAGTAAAATTGGGGGGGCTTGGGGCTCTGGTTCTATAATAATCTATAAAGGAAAAAAAGCAATTTTAACTGTTGCTCATGTCTGCCGGCATATGAAATTAGACACTATGGCAACGCTTTTAGGAGACGATATCTCATATGAATATGCTGTTACCATCGAAGGAAACGAATGGGAAAAGTATGCAGTCGAACCCGTAAAAATAGATGATCAAAACGATATTTGTATAATGTATAGTACCCAACAGACTCTAGATGGACCTCCTCTAAGAATGGCGAACAAGAAACCAACTTATGGACAAGAAATCTTCACTATCGCCTCTCCAGGAGGATTAGCCGAAAACGGTATGGTACCTATTTTTGAAGGAAGATTCATAGGTGAATTAGAAAACCGCGCTTTTTATAGCGTACCAGTTATGGGAGGCTCAAGTGGTGCACCTCTCCTAAATAGAGATGGGCACTTGGTCGGCGTTACGCACTCTGTATACGCCTTCTTTCATCACGTTTCAGTCTCTTCTACTTTTGAAGATTTATGGAAGTTTATAACTATCTAATGGCACTTCATATATGACTGGTTCAGCCTTTCTGTAGGTGATAGTTGTAATATTTACGAACCTACATTTTGTTTCGGGTTTGTGAGAACCAATAGAAAGATTACCGCACGAACATTCACCCTTATATACCCTAGTAGTTTTCTTGTCAGAACAGATAGGGCACTCAATGATGGTTATTAAGCTTTCTTCCACTCTGTAAATAGGCTACATTGGCGAGTTAATCTCCCTATCTAGTCTATCTATTTCTTTTTGTACCATTTCGTCGTTCTCAGAGACAGGCATTTGTGTTAAATCTTCGAATATAATCCCTATCTTATAGCGACGATTAATTTCGGCTACACGAGTGGCTAGGTTTTCCAACATGTAGTATTCTACTGATTCTTGTGATTCTGGAAGCTCTAAAACATAAACAATTTGTACCTTAGGGCAGAAATGATCAAATTTATATTCTGCATTATAATCAATTATAGCTTCTAGACATTCTTCCTCGACGATCTTTATGATCCGGTCGATTTCTTTAGAATTCATTATAGAATTCTTTGTCCTCTATTGAAACAACGTCCCAATTGCTTTTAGGATGTTGCTTGTTCAAGTTATGACGATGTATAAAAGCTTTGGGGACCGCTTCTGCGAAGGTTAGCGCTCTTATTTGAAGTGTCTCGACCCTTCTGGTTAATTTGTCATTAAAAGTAAAATAATAAAGTCTTTGTTTCTGCATTTTATCAATCCAACAATAGCTTCTTACCGGAATCCTTTTCTTCATGAAGGTCGCCTTGCGCAAGAATATCTTCTAGATATGCCTCCGTCAGATGTGGATATTTCTCAATCAGTTTTTTGAGAGTCAGTTTTTCCCTTTTTAAGAGAGCTTTTATTTTTTCCTTTTCCTCGTTTGACATTTTTCTTACCTTTCTTTTTTTCTTTTACAAAATCTGGGTGAAGACGCGTCTTGACCACAAACTGATCTCTTGAAGGCATGTATTTTACCTTCACTTGCATTCCTTTATGCGATTCATCAGCTTCCCAAATCGATTTTAAATCATTTCGCTTCTCATCTGCATTCTGATAGGAGATGTGAAACGAATTATTTGTCCATGGGCGTCCATTTTTAACTGGAGCTTTTGGCTCTGGTTCTAAAGTTTCTTCTTCCATGATAGTATTTAACTAATTCCAGTTGCCGCCAGAACCTGCTTAATGTCATTAGCAACAAGACCCTTGAATGTTTCCACATTACTATTAAGTACTGCCACGTCATCAGCCAAAGAACTTAATCGTTGAGTTACGTGGTCAATCCTTTCTTGTTGTTGTACTACTAATTTTACTAATTCTGCGTTTGTCATTTTATGACCTCCTATTAGAAATGATAATAACACACTATTTTATAAATGTTAATCCTTGGTGAACCAATTTATTATATTAAATTTTTTCAGCAGTTTACGAAATTCTGATTTATTGATTCCCAAGAGGGATGCAGCTTCATTTTTTGTTCTGGTTGCGCTATAAGCATATTTTAATACGGCATCCTTTGCGATATTCGGTATTTCCTTCCAGATATTAAACCCGTAGAGCTTTCCATTAACTGCTCGCGCTGCTAACTCTAGTTTTAAAGCTATTATCTCTTCTAGAGTCAAAGAGGCCAGCATAACTTCGAAGTCAGTATTGGTTTTACCCTCGGACTTTAACTTATTGGAAATAGAGTAATATTCTTGATCAGGTTTCGAATACTTCTTTCGTTTCATTTCCCACATTATTTATCTAGTGGGGACTCCACCTATCTTATATACAGCTGCTTTACCTAATTTTGTAAGCTGTGCAAGCCATTTTCCTGACTCTGGATCCCCTTCACGAGCTAGTGATACCAAGCCGTCCAGTGTATCAAGCTGTTGGCTGGCGAACTTACCATACTCACCTTGAAGCTTAGAAAAATCTACGGTATCACCAGCGGATTGAGCTACATCTATCAATCTCATTGCCTTGGCGCGGAATTCTATATCTAGTCCTTGATCCATTCCTGCTTGAGATACCAATCCTCTCAATGCCTCGTATGCATTATCAGATATTTGCCCCTGTGCGCCAGGAGTAAGACCTGTACTGGTACCGGGGGCTTTGATTGCGGCATGGGCCGAGTCTGAGCCAAGTACGGACATCAAGGCAAATATAGCGATACTTACCGCTACTACCATGCCGATCTTGAATGCCACCGGGTGGTCCACTTTAAAATCTGCTACTTTGTTAACTAACACTTGTGCTCCTTGAATAGTTTTTTCTAACCCGCGTTGAGCCATTTGAAACAATTGAACCGATTTTTCAAGCGTCCAATTCTTAATCTTATCCCACACAGCGCCCATGGCTTTCCCGGTGCGCTGCATCACATCTTTAAATCCTTCATTCAAAAGATTATGTTCATATAATATAGAATTATACCATACTTCATATAGCTTGTCACCTGAAATTTTGCCTCTATCATAATCTTCTAGTAAAGTACCGAAATCTCTCAAAGTCGTTTCATTGTTTTCAAGCAAATATATACTTCCAAATTGTTGATTAATCTCAACTTTTTCTGTATATTTTCTCCAATCTTCCAATATAAGTTTCATATCATTCATTTTTAAGCTCCTAAACCTAATTCTTGTTCTTGCCCCATTGTTTCCGAAGAAGGGGTTATTTCTTCACCGCCTGTATCTAATTGACTGCTTCCATAATCGATACTTTCAGGCTCTGTTACCGAAGGAGATATATCATTCTCAAACTTATCAAAATAAAGCTTAATATTTGTCAATAGATATTGATAAAAAAGCTTTTGATCTTCTGGACTTCCGGATAATTCTTCATAAGTACCAATGATTTGATTCGAGATGCTCTTAAAAGTTTCGAAAGCTGAATTTCTTCCCACTACATCTTCGCCTTCAATTGCAAATTGTTCTACTTCTTCTTCGCTGCTAGTTGGATCTCCGTTCTCTTCTTTTTCATCACTCTCTATTTCTTTATCGGAACGAATATCGATGAAATCCGGGTCATCCTCGATGTTAACAGTAATATCCTCTTCCTCTTCGAATTGTTCTTGCAAATCAACTTGATCAGTTACTTGCAATGGAACAATCGTATCTTCAATAGCCTTCAGAATATGTTCACGAAATGATCTTCTCTGATCTTCTGATGTGGTAAGTCTTTTATAAGATTGTTCCAAAATCGGCACAATCTGCTTAAGTAATTCTTCGAGAAAGTTAATACCTGTTGATTGGTGGGGTGCAGGATCACTATCTCCAGTTGATGTACCCTCGGCAAGAATAAGCTTTCTGATCAAAGATCTTAAGCGAGTTTCCTCTAGTAAGTTTTGTTCTTCTTCTTTTGTAATTTTCTGTGAGATCTTTTTGATTCCTTCTCGAACCAAGTTTCTCAACCTAATTTCTTCATAAACTTCAATACGATCCATTTGTTCATATGTCCTTTTTTTGTTTTTCTTGTGCGGAGGCTTGGCTCCGAGTGGTAAAGAGTATCCGCTAACAGATCCTCCAGCCATTGATGACATCTCTTCTAGTTCTTCCTCAGTAAATAGTTCCTCTTCTATTTCAGAAGCACACATTTCTTTTGCTTGCTTCTTGGTAAGCTCGCGGTTTCCTTTGAAATTATCTCCTGCATGCGCGCATGCCCACCTTCTTTGTTTTTCCGAAGTAACTTCATTAATAGCTTCTTCGATTAGCCCAAGAAATATGCCGAGCGGTACGCTCTCTACCTCCTCATTAAGTGCATTAGAGCTAAACTTTTCTCTAAAAAGATTAAATATATCTTCATCAAAGAACCCCATGACATCAGCAAATTTTTGTTTATCATCGCCTGCAAGTGCGGAGCGACATGTCGTACCACACATTTCACCAAAACCAGGAATATCTAACGAAACATGATCAGCTAGGGCTAGGTGCCATCTATATCCATCTTTAGTTATGCCGCCCGGTTTTTTAATCCTATCCATATCTTTAGAACCAACATAATATACAACTTCGATTTCGCTAGGATCCCAGCGTGATATTAATTCTTTAGCATTGTAAGGATTTTTAATTTGTACAATTTGATTTCCCGGAATTCCATGCTTAAGCATTACTTGCTTTTTCTCCTTAAAATTAAGGGGAGAACCTGAAGGATCTACAACGTTTGAGGTTGCAATAAAAGTATTATCAACTCCGTGTTTTTTAATAATGTTCTCATAGGTCGCCAAATGATGTTGACCCATTGGTTGAAAACGACCGGGATATATAGCAATTATTTCTTTATCATCATTTTCAGAAAGCTTTTGCATTGCTGGGATTTTACCTCTACCATATTTAAATAAACCTAAAAGCTGGTTCATTGGAGCAAAATTACCAGTAAGTTTGTAAGTGTGCCCGTCGTAGTCGAAAACAAATCCTTCAGCAGCAGTAGAAATATTTTTTTCTATATCTTTAATTTTCCCCATTTGTTTTTTTAATATTTCTATCGCGGCATCGTGACCGGATTTTTCTATTGCTAGTTTTGCCGTTCTAAGTTCTTTTCTTAAGCGCGCAACTTCCTTTCCTCTGTCTAAAACAAAAACTGATTCTAGATTCTTGATCATTTCTACTGAAAAATCGTGTACTATGTCCTCCAGTGGCTGAATGGCATTTTGAACTAAAGCTTTTGAATTGCCTAAAAGCATATTAATTGCCTCTACTTGTGTTGGATTTAAATCTTTTTTAATCTCTCTTGTGTTGATTCCTTTGACTCCAAGCATCTTTTTAATAATCAAGTCTTCTTTTTCTGGTGTCAAAGAAACTTGATTACTAATCATTGGCAATAAACGAGCAATTAAATATTCACCTACTGTTTGTTCATCAGATATACCAGCATCGCTAATAACATTGTTTAAGCGCTCCAAGTATCTGTCTAATTGATCACCATCAGAAAGTCCTTCAAGCTGCCTAATAGCATTAACCTGAACTTTAAATTTTTGATCACCGGTCATTTTTTGAACTTGATTTAATACTTTTCCTAATTCTTGTACATTACCTTTGATATCACTATCTTCCAAAGCTTTTCCAGTTTTTATATCAACAACAGCTGGTTCAACTCTGTGAATATTGAATACTCTCGAATCATAATTAACTACATTAGGGTTCTTGGGATCCTGGATCTCAGCACTATAGAATACAATTGAATTAACTCCATCGCCAAATATCTGTGTTTGTTTTTCTTTTGGGAAAGATCGCGCAATTGCTTCGAACGATTCAAATGCTTCCACAAAAGCTTTCTCAACGGATCCTCGTTTTGCAAACGTTTTCGCTATAGCAGCTGCATCCATTCCTCCTGGTTCGTGTTTTTTAACCAGTTCTGTTTTACCGGTTTCTTCGTTTTTTTCACGATAATAGCCGGATATATTAGACTTATTGCGGACTGCCTTTGCTTTGCCTTCTGCGGTATTATAAGCTACATATAAATTTTGACCATCAGTTTTCTCGGTGCCTTCTAATTCTCCATCGGCAGCTTTTTTAAAGATATCCATCATCTGGGAGAATTTCAGATTTGGATTATCGTACAAGTGTGACATATGTCCATAAAAACCACCCATAATTTAACTCCTTACTTACACCATTTCTTTTTCAATGCTTCATTTATAAGAGCATCTTTACGAACTCTGAATAATTCCTCAACCATATCTTCAGTAAGAGTAGAAGCTTCTGCTTCTTCAACACAAGCGGACTCTTCATCCTCATCTCTGTTGTAAACAGTTGTTTCTCCTTCTTCTGCAACAATTTCTGAAACTACTCTTGTTAAAACAGTTTCTATCTCTTCCGTTGTTAAATCTTTCATCTTAATTCTCCTTTAATTTCTTTAACATATCTTCGAAGTCTCTAACCAAAAAACCACTTCCTAGTAAATATGCTTCTCCTTCCATATTCCTCAAATGAGGATCTTCTTGAGCATATCCTGGCTCAGTTGAATCTAAATCTCCAAACTCACCTTTACAGTTCTGAGAGTGATGTACCAGCTCATGAGAGACAGACCTTAACATATCTTTCGGGTGTCTATTATCAACAAATATAGTAATTTCCATAGTTTCTGGATTATAGTAAGCAGTTTTACCAAATGGATCTTTAGAATTTTCTTCGTCTGAGACTAAATTAATATTTACAGGCTCTTCGAATTTAAGCTTCTCTTTAGCATATGGATAGAACTGAGTTAATATTCTTTCTAGTTGAGACATGTCTTTATTAGAGTGATTTTTAATACTGCACTCTTCCTTGACTAATTTAATTTGGCCATTCTGTCGACTTGATTTAAGTATCAGCTGAATTGCTTCCGGACTTAGTTTTGAGTTGACTCGTAAGTGCTTACTTTCATTGAAGTTTGAAAGTTTCTTTTTGTCTTTCTTCGAATAGTACTTTACTAATGTATTAATCTGTGATATAATCAAATTATATTTATTATTATTTAATTTATTTTCTTCTAACTTACTAATATTATAATCTATATTATTTTTAAATTTAATACTTAAATTTCTAAGTAAGTCATAAGTTATAGGATGTATATATACTAAGTTACTAGATTCTTTAACTAAATTACTAAAATCTCCTTTAAGTATTTTAATTATTTCATCTTTAATTTTACTAATAACTGGTAAGTCTTTATTTATAAAATTACTTCTTTGAGGACCAGCATTTTTACTAATATCATCTACTATATCACTTATTTGTTTAATTATCTGATCTGCAGATACACCTTTGTTTCTGAGTTGATTAAGAGCAACGTTAACTTTTCCAGTATTCAAGCCTTTAAGAGAAACAGGATCTTTCGATTCTTTTTCTTTAAGCGTTTCCTTAA
>Ga0098061_1000023_pt1 | contig 51437 bp, 72 predicted proteins | sample 22_taG_FD_92579 | JGI IMG/M metagenome (GOLD analysis project Ga0098061, IMG submission 92579) | Marine viral communities from the Subarctic Pacific Ocean - 22_ETSP_OMZ_AT15343 metaG | ecosystem: Environmental > Aquatic > Marine > Oceanic | place: Subarctic Pacific Ocean | collected 2015-01-20
TCAAATAACTCTAAAGGATCACTTCTAAAATACATATCACAGTCCATAAACACTGCCCAACCTTCTAATCTATGTAAAAATGGTGTTAAAAATCTTGAAAATGAAAAGTCAGTAGCAAATGGTTTTCCGTCAAATATATCACGATGCTGAATGTCAGAATCATTATTTGGTTTGGGAAGAGAAGAGCTTCCGAGTGTCCATGCACGTCTATATAACCCTATTCGTCTTAATAAATCCTGTTTAATTGGATATATATTAATCGGACCAGATGCGTGTTTATGTGCTGAATATTTTAGGACTCTATATGCTAGGTCCTCTCGTGGATCATAACCAACATAAATTGTTGGAATATCTAATTCTAATTTAAACATATATTGTTTCTCCTTGTTAATGTGATTACCTCTTTGGATATTTTTGCTTTTTCTTTTATCTTCTTTTTTAAAGTAGGTTTTTTTACCGAAGATTTCATCATAATTCTCCTTATATTGTTGTGTTGGTATTCTGGATTTCCCATCCCACATTCTACCTTTATTTTCATTTTTTAAAGACATAGTATTGCCTTTTACCACTCTTTCTAGCATTACCATTTTTATATTCAAATCCAAATCTATCTCTAAAAGCTGCTAACATTTTATCTACGTGAGATTGATTTAAAGGACGAGATTCTAATTTTTGAGTTTCATAAATCATTATACCTCCAGGTGTAACTAAATTATAATGTCCTAATGCTATTTCATCTTCATTTAATTTATCAACATCTCTAACTTGTATTGTCATAGCAAAAGAAAAAACTACATCAAATACATCTTCATTTTCTGCTATAAAATCTTTAAATCCTTTTTTAATCCATTTCATATTATCAGGTAGTTTTGGAGATTCTACAAAAGGCTCTACTGCTGTAATATATTTAAAATCGTTCTGAAGTTCTACACCAAACTCACCGTGATTAGCACCTAAATCTAAAAGTGTTTTATTTTTTCCTGCATATTGTTTTAAATCTAAATTATCAATTCGCCACTTAGCACTATTACCTTCATTTGATTTTTGATAATTATTCCATTCATTTTTTACCATATCGTTTGCCTTCTTTAGTTCTTCTTCATATTTATTTCTATTTCTTTTAGTCATTAATATACCATTGACTAATAATATTTTCATTCTGTTTTCAAATATACTAGGGTCCCAAGACTCTCTAATATGTTTATAAAATCTATCTTCATATTCATATTTACTATTTTCTGGTAATGCATATTCAAAATCTATTATTTTTATAATGTCATCATGGAGCATAATATTTTTAGATTGTAAATTATAACCATATAATTTTATATCTGCTTCTTCTAAAGCTTCTGATATTTCCCAGACTTGTGGAAGTAATTTAGTTCTAGGTTTTTTATCATATGGAAATTGCTCACCACAATAACTCATTTTAATTTCTAATTTATTGTCATCATAACTTGTCATTTGAGGAAAATGTATATTACCTTTCAATCTTTCTAAACACTCTTTCTCTCTTTGATAACATTGAGTAGCTGAACCTCTATAACCTTTTTCTTCCTTCCAACTATCTCTAATAAATCTTTTAAGAACTTGACCTTTATGTACCAAAGCAGTATCTATATAAACTTTACTTACTTTTCCTATTAGAGATTTTTTCATTAAAATAATTTACCTAACAATTTAAGTCCATACAATATACCTATAACAGAAAGAGTACCTGTGATACCTTGGTCTATAAATGCAAGTATTGAACCAACAATTAATAACGCATAGAACACATAAGTTTTCCAGTTCCAAACATAATAGAACCAACCGTGGTCTTTCTTTGTAGGTCCAAAATCTAATTTAGGTTTTTTCATTATTGTTCTCCATAATATTACAGTCTCCGACTTTTACAGACTAAAAAGCTCTCCGCGCTTGGAGCGACATCTTTTGGATGGACCTGTTTTAGTTTAATCATAAAGGCTCTCCATAGTTTGTTAGATACTTCCAACTTATAGGAAAATGGTCTTTTACATTACCAGAAATTTCTTGTGCCACTACTCTTGTTTCTGCTTGAGCATCATCTTGTATTCTTAAATTACATACTCTAGCAAACGCATATAAAGTTCCTGACCAATACCATTCTGTCATCATACATTGTGGTAATATCATACGAGCCATTTCTGGTGCAATACCTTCCTCAATCATATCATTATAAGTTTCTTTTGCTACTTTAACCATATGCATAATATCATATTCTACTTCTTCTTTACTTGAGCCTTGCTTTTTATTTTCTGCTCTTTTACGCCACATAAAAGGAATATAAAACTCTGGTTTAGAATCTACATATCTCCTACTAACTTCATTCCAAACTAAACCTACTTGATGTTTAACTAATTGTCTTGCTACAAATACTGGTGCTTTAATTCTAAATTGTAATGAAGCGTGGCCAAATGGTGACCAATGATTATGTTTTGCTAAATATTTAATTAACTTTTCATCACTTTCATCCCAGGCAAATTTTCTTTTTGAAAATGATACTCTAGCTGCATTGACTACTGTTAAATCATTACCCATTTTATTAATTAATTCAACTTCCATAACCTGCCTTTACAATATAATAAGAATCAACTATATCAGTAACTGGATTGTTTAATTTTTTTTGGTCAAATACTTTCATTAAATCAATACCTGTATCTTTCACAAATTGCTCATACATTTTTAATTTATCTGCATTACCTTTACCTGTTGCTTTTTTCTTTATAACTCCTGGAACTATCACTTCAAATTTTTGTTTCTTACTATAAAGTTTGTGTTTTAATATGCCCATATTTTCTGCCAGATTAAATACAAGACCTTTACTACCATAACTATATCCTTCTATAAAAATATTATTATTAGTATTAGGAATAACACGAAGCGCCCAACTGGAAATTTGGTCGTGTCGCTCTGTCTGGGAGGTATAGGGTAAATGAAATCTACCATTAATTTTGCCTTTTAAATAATCACCTTCATATTTTTTCACACTCGTTAAATAATATATAGTACAATTCTTCCACTCAAATTTAGAACCTTTATGTACACAAATTGCTGGAGTAGTTAAACTATAATCAATCCCAATTAGTATCTTCATCATCTACATTACCATTATCTACAAATATACCTTCATCTTCTTCTACACCAGATTCTCCTCCACAAAATGGACAAGTATCAGGTTCAATTTCTTCTTCCCATTTAATCCAATATTCAACTTCACAATAGGTACATTTAAATTTTGTGCTCTTAGCCATTAAAGTTTAAAAGTTTTAAACTGATCCTTCTTAACATCTTGTTTAATTCCTCCGACTACATAACTTTCTATTTCTGTTTCTTGTGGAGCGTTTTGTAGTGAGCGACTGTTTAACCAATGGTCAGTCCAAGGTAAAGGATTTATACTTATAGATTGTTCATATTTAGGTTTTAAACCTATTGTTTTCATTCTTCTATTAGCAATATATTCAACATAATTATGTAATAATTTTTCTGATAATCCTATCATTGATCCAGTAGAAAATAAATAAGTTGCCCAACGCTTTTCTTCCTGTACAGCTTCATCATATAATTTATAAACTTCATTTTCTGTATCTTTTATAACTTTACTCATTACTCTATCTTTTTCAGGACCTTTATAGTTATTAATAATTCTTTGTGATATTACTAAATGTAAACTTTCATCCCTAGCAATCAATGATAATATCTTTGCACTTCCTTCCATTAATTTAAGTTCACCAAAAGCAAATGAACAAGCAAATGATACATAGAATCTTAAACCTTCTAATATATTAACTGTAATTAATGCTAAATAGAATTTTTTCTTTAACTCATATTCATCAACTTTATCAGGATTTAATTTATACTTATATCCTAATTCTATTAACTCATTATACTTTTCAGTTACCGATTTAGCTCTACTTTGTATTCTTTCATCTTCTGTAATAGTATCAAAAACATCTGAAGGATTTGGATATAAATTTTTAACAATGTATGTATAACTTCTACTATGGATTGTTTCAAAAAAATCCCAAGTAACTATACAACCTTCTAATTCAGGTAAAGAAACAAAAGGTAAAAATGCTAAACAAGGACCTCTACCTTGTACACTATCTAACATTGTTTGATATTTTAAATTAGATGTAAAGATAAACTTTTGACTAGCAGATAGTTCGTTATAATCGTTTCTATCTTTTTGTAAAGATACTTCTTCTGGTCTCCAAAAATATCCTAATTGTTGTTGTATTAATTTATCAAATAAAGGATATTTAAATGTATCATATCTTTGCACCTGCAAATCTTCACCAAAAAACATTGGTTGTTTTGTAAAATCTATACCTTTTGTCTTATTAAATACAGTTTTCATCTTTTCTTTTCCTCATAAAAATAATCATCTGAATCTCCAAATGCCCACTTTGATTCTTGTTCAGAATGAAAATATCTAGTTGAAGTTTTAAAATCAGGCTTCTTTAATTCTTTAGGATTCAAGGATTGTTCGTACCATAACATACGGTTGTTAGGTTGAGCAAAAAATTGCCCATTGTCTAGTTTACCAAAATTAAATTGTTTATGTTCATCTGGTACTTCAGCAACTCCACTATTTATTAAGTTTGGATCACTATGGCAACTATCAATAGTAAATAAATATACACCAGGCATTTTCTTTCCCCCTGGCAACCATACTGACACATCACAATTTTTTAAAAGTTTTTTAGTCCAAATATGTATATCATAACTGTAACAATCCCATAAACATAACTCGTTTAATGATAATTGTTCCTCTTGTTTAATATCTTTCTTCCAAACAAGTGCTGTTATAGGAAGTTTGTCATAACAGGCTCCATATTCAGGAAGATATGCTTCAAATAATAAAGCTCTACCTTGTATAGATTTAACTGCTACCAATACACAAGATTCAAACTCTCCATGACCATCAATTAAATCTCTTAAATATTCTTTCTTAACCCAACATTTCATATAGGGTATATTTACTACAAAGTTCATCTATATTTCACACGAGTCGCAATCCTCGTCCTCCTCTTTTATTTCATCTGTCCACGCTATCGGGTGTACAGGTTCTTCAAATTCTTTCTTACTATCATATGTATTCTGATAATAACTTGTCTTCCATCCTAATCTATATGTTGTTAATAAATCCTGCACCATTACTGATAATGGTACTTGGCCATTTTCATAATGTTCAGGATTATAAGACCAATTGCTTGAAATAGCTTGGTCAAAATATTTTTGCATAACTGCAACTACATTTATATAACCATCATTTGATTTCATATCCCAAAGTAATGTATAAAAGTTTTTCAATCTTACATATTCAGGTACTATTTGTTTTAAAGGTCCTTTTTTAGATTTTTTAACAGACAAATAATCTCTTGGTGGTTCAATACCATTTGTTTCATTTGATACAACCGATGAAGATTCAGATGGCATTTGTGCTGATAATGTACTGTGTCTTAATCCATGTTTCTTTATATCTTTTCTTAATTCTTTCCAATCATAAGTCAATTCTCTACTAACTATTTCATCAACCTCTTTTTTATATGTATCAATAGGTAAAATACCTTCAGCGTATTTTGTTCTATCAAAGGCAGTACACTTACCTTTTTCTTTTGCTAATTCAACACTTGCTTTTAATAGATAGTATTGGAATGCTTCTGTTAATTTATCTACTTGTCTCCAAGCTAATTTCTGTTCATATGAATAACCTTTTTTAGCAAGATAATGAGCTAAACCAATATAACCTATCCCTAAACTTCTTCTTGCTTTTGTAGATAATTCTGCTGCTTTAATAGGATATTTCTGATGGTCAATAACTTCATCTAAAGCTCTTACTGTAAGGTCACATAAAGGTTCTAATTCATCCCTTCTGTTTATTTGACCCACATTGATAGCAGATAAAATGCATAAAGCTATTTCACCTTCACCATCAATGTGTTGTAGTGGTTTGGTTGGGAGTGTAATTTCTTGGCATAGATTTGACATACTAATTTTATCTTTAAAAGAGGAGTGTTCATTACAATGGTCTATATTCATAATGTAAATACGACCTGTTTCAGCTCTCTCTTTTAATATACTCATAAACAAATCCTGAGCTTTAACTTTCTTTTTCTGTATTGACCTTTTTGATTCTGCTGTTTCATATAACTTATCAAAATCTTTCGTACCCCACGCTTCATATAATTCAGGAACTTCGTGTGGTGAAAATAAAGTTATATCATCATCTTTAATAAATCTTTCATAAAATAACTTTGATAATTGAATTGAATAATCTAATTTTCTTACTCGGTTGTCTTCGGTACCCTTGTTATTTTTGAGTACAATAATATCTTCAATCTCTTTGTGCCAAATCGGGAAATGAACCGTAGCAGAGCCACCTCGTACACCGTTTTGAGTACAGCACTTGACTGTCGCCTCAAATTTTTTAAGGAATGGGATAACTCCTGTATGTTGGACTTCGCCACCACGAATGCGTGAGTTAATACCACGGATTCGACCTGCGTTAATCCCAATGCCAGCCCTTTGAGCAATATAGCGTCCAATGGCCATATCACTAGAAAAAATACTAGGTAAAGTATCATCAATGTCAACCAGAACACAACTAGCGTACTGACGCATAGGAGTCCTGACACCAGCCATAACGGGAGTAGGTATATTAATTTTAAATGTTGAAATAGCGTCATAATATTTTTTAACATATGTCATCCTTTTGTTCTTTGGATAATTTGAAAATAAAACAGCTGCAATCATCATATACATAAACTGTGGTGTTTCATATATAATTCCTGTAGACCTGTCTTGTACTAGGTACTTATCTATTACTTGTCTTAATCCTGCGTAAGTAAAATCATAATCTCGGTCGTGCTTTATCCAATATTCCATTCTGTCAAATTCTGATTTATTATATAAAGATAAAATATTTTCATCATAATGCCCTTTATCAATAACTGCTTTAAGATGGTCATAAAAGTGTGGGTGGTCCCATAATTTGTGAAATATTTGTTTTCTTAAACTGAATAAAAGTAGGCGGGAAGCAACATAGGTATAATTTGGAGTGTCTAATGAAATTAAATCTGAAGCTGACTTAATCATTATTTGTTGAATTTCATCCGTAGAAATTCCATCATAAAATTGTAAGCCACTATTCATCTCAACTTGTGATGAAGATACACCTGCTATATCTTCACAAGCATACTCAACCATAGCATGGATTTTTTCAATATCTAATTTTTCTAAACCACGACCATTTCTTTTTTTAACATTTATAGACTCATTATTGGACACCATATGACCTCCTGCCTAACAACGCTTGTAAGAATTTATTTTGGTTAATGCTGATAAACCTGAATAGGTATTATCTGATATAATTTGTTGTACTTGAGATTTTGTTTTGCCTTTAATTATCATTTCGTTAATATCTTTTTCCCTTATGTTATCTGGCCAAATTATTAAACTATAATCTTTATCTATCACTTTATACATCCTATCAATAATATGCTTATTTCTAGGCTCATTATCAAAGACAAATACAACGTCTTTTGTTTCTACTGGTAATACTAAATCAGCGCCAGCAGCCGCTATACAATTATCAAGGAATAAACTATCTAGTGGACCTTCTACTATGTATAATCGTTTATGAAGATTGATAGTATTAAGTCCATAAATTTTCTGTTTATTCTCCTGGAGTTTAATTGTTATATATTTTGGTTGTTCTTTACCAAAAGCTCTACCTTGGATTGCAAACACTTCATCATCTACATCATAAAAAGGTATGACTAAACGTGGGTGTTCATATTGTTTATTTAGTTCATTGAAAGTCCCTGGTCGTATGGTATTTACATACGCTTGGAACCTATCAGTATAAAATAATTTACCAAAAAATTCTTCAGGTATTTTTCTTTTTACCAAATATTTTTTGGCAGGATGTTTATCATCTAAACTATTAAAAGATTTAAGTCCTTGTAGAGGCGTAGATTTAAGCTTCTCTTTAGTAGTATTTTTAAACTGCTTAAATAAATCAGGTTTAATTGAAGTTTTATTTCCTTTATATTTCTCCAAAATATATTGGTCATATAATTGTCTATCAATACTCTTTATAAAATTTGCCAAATTATGGGAAGACCCACAATTATGACACTTAAAAAACATATCTACTTTAACTCGATATAGATATGCTCTTGCTTTTGTTTTACTCTTTTTAGAGTCACCACAAATTGGACATCTAAAATTAAAGAGATAATCTCTTTTCTTTTTAAACTGTTGTAATCTAGGTTGAATTTTATTAATATAATTTAAATCTACATAACCACTCATATACACATTATATTATATATATCAAAAAATGTCAAGCTTTTCAGTATTAACCGAAGTGTTTAAATATTGCCTCAAAATTGCCAGATAACACCAGCCCTGCTATAATACAACCCCCTAAAATCAAGTATCTCCATCTCTCTAATACACCTACTCGTTCAGCAAATCCATTTTTCATTGACCTAATTTCTATCATTAATTTTTGCTCTGTTAAATATAATAATTCTTTAAATTCTTTTGATGTAGTATTAATTCTACTATGTACTTCCTTTATATTATCGTCTGTTTCAGCTCGCCTATTTTCAACTAAATCATATAAATTTTTATCAGCTACTTCTTGTTTAATAATTCTTTCTTCGTGTACAGCCAACATTTGTTTAATACTTGTTGAAACATCTGTAAGCTTTTCAATAGCATTATCAATTCTACTATGTATATCTCTAGCATTCTTTACATCTTTTTTTAAAGAAGCAATATCTACTTTTAATTCTGTTTGATTACTTTCTGGCATTGATGGCATATCTTATCTTAATCCGTTTGTATAATTGTTATATTTTGTTGGCTGGAACTACTGCCAATATCAAAGTGTTGAGCTTCTGTATCTTGTATAATTTGAACATCTGCCTCATCAGCAGTTTCAATTTTTAGATATGCCCTATGACTATCATTATATCTATTTATAATTGAGTACCCACTAACAGATGTATCAATATCAACATCAAATTCATTATTTAATGTTGACGCTCTTCCTGTTGAAGTGGTACTTGTAGATACTCCATCAACTGTTGTAGTTAAAGTTTGAGTAATATCTCCTGTAGTATAATTTAAAATTTCTCCACTAGCAGTTACCGTTGTTTCAGAACCACTATTGTCAACCCATTCGGTACCACAACTAGAATTAGCATTGTTCCAATAGTAACCATAGTATTCACAATCCCACTCATTATCTACGGTTGCTAACCATTGCGTTAATTCTGAATCTTGGTCATAATCATCCTCATAACCATATTCTTCTTCCAATGTTGTAGAATCATCTCCTGAATCGTCATATGTTCCTGTATAGTACCAACTAGATGTATTGTCATAAAATTTACCCCAATCTTCATTGGTCCATTCGGAAACATATTTGTCTTTTAATCCTTCCATCTTCCAAGGTTTAGGTTGTCCAGAACACCACTCTGGATTATCCCAAGTACCACACCAACCATACCATTTTTTAAATAATTTTCTAGCATCTTTTTCCCAACTAGTATAATCTTTAAACAATGACCAGTCATCTTTGTACCATTCATTTAAGTAATCTAAATATGGTTGGTCACACCAAGAACCCCAACCATTATAATCACAGAAATTTTCCATTGTTAAAGTTGGTGGTCCACCAGCAGCAATATAATCTGCATTACCATAATAGGTTGATGGTGTGTTTATATCAAAATCATCCCAATCATATCCAACAAATGTTGATGTAGCTTCATCTTCAACCTCATCGGTTATATCATCCTCTTTTACTTCTACATTGTAAGAAGTTAATCCATATTTTTCTAAAGCAGCATTATAATCATCATAATAAGCATCCCAATCAACCTCTTCCCAATCAACCTCGTCCCAATTAATTGTGTCCCAAGTACAATCTGAACAACCAATGGCGTCAAAGTATGCTTGGTCCATTTCTGAATACATCTGTTTAGCGTCATCCCAATCCATAGTCTTTTCACCTTCAGCATCCCATACTGATACTTGATTGTCTTCGTCAATATATCCCCAATCTTTTAAATCGTCTTCCCATTCATCATAATAGGAAGTATCAACATCCGATTCTACATTTGCTTGGTCTACTGCGGTTTCTTCTACTGATTTTGAATCTAATATTGTTTCTGTTCCAGAAGTACCTAAATCGGAAGTAGCGTCATATGTTTCTGCTGTTTCTGTAATTGTAACCTCTTCAGAAATAATAGCTTCTTCCATCTTCTGGATTTCTTCCTGCATTACTTCATTATTTTCTGCTCTATCAAATTGTTGGTCGTGCTTTTCTTTTATATCATCATCAATACTATCAATATCAAACAAATTCTTTTTCTGGATTCTATTTAATGCCGATGGAGTTTTAATCATAATATCAGAACCAACTACGGTTACGGAAGTATATACATTGGTTAATGTTTGAGAACCTGCCTCATTGGTTACGGTTACTTGTCCTACATCACCAGAACTATCTGGTAATAATGTGATTGTTGTTTGACCTGAACTATCTACTGTACCTGAAAAAGCAGTACCTTGCATAGTTATAGTTGCTGTTGGTGTAACTAATTCAACCTCACCACCTAAAGTAGATACCTGTCCTGACTCGTATGTAAATGTACCAACATTAACTGATATGTTCATAGCAATTTCTATTGGTATAACAGAAGTATCAAAAGCAAATTCATCAATAATTAATTCTGTATTCGGACCCATTGTAAATTTAGTATCATCTTTATAATGTAAAATCATACCACCATCTTCTCCTGTTTGGAGAAAGTCGTTCATTTCTAAAAGATAACCTTTAATTACTGTTTCAGTTTGTCCATCTCTTTCGTTCCAAGTTTGACCCATTTTATCTGCAACTGAACCAATGGTTACAGCAAGCGCACTAGTACAAAAAAGTACCAGAAAGGATACTAAAAATAATAACTTTCTCATTTTTAACACCCGCCAGTTATCGTATTAGTATAATCTGCTGTTTGATTGTTTCTGTTATATGAATAATTACAACTATCATTACCGTCTTGATTCACGTGTAAAGTATAGTCGTATATTGAATCACCTGATACATAAAGGTAAGCATAGTTGTCATCATTAAGTTGTTTAAGATTAACATTTGCGTCATCTGTATAAAGATAAACATATGCTTTATTGTCATCACCATTTGCATAGTAAGTAAATGTATTATCGTTTCCACTTGTAACCGTTTTCAACCAATTGTCATCACCTCTTTGTATCATCCTTACGTGGCTGCTTGTACAACAGGAATGAACATCTAAAATATTTGAATTACCTATGACATCATGGACCATATAATTGCTTTCGCCCCAAATTCCTGCGTGGACAGTATTAGAATTTCCTACAATGTAAAAATCTATTGTTGCACCTTCATCACCTGAATCATCTGCAAAGACACCGTGAGAAGCAACATCAGGACCTATCATTACATTTGCTTTAGATGAACCAACCATACCTTTTGATTCTGCTTTGTTACTATAAAACTCAACATCATTAGAATCTCCACTAATCAACACATATAAGAAGTGTGAATCACCGTGGCTATTCATCCAAAAATCATTTGAGTCTCCTACTATATCTAAATCAACATGGGTGTCCTGTACATCATCACTTGTATTTGTATCTATTTCTACTATGTTTGAACCACCTGTAATATCAATATCATAATAGTGTCCATCTGCACCTACATCATCTAAATCTAATCTTAATACATTAGAATTACCTGTTGCTAAGTAATCAAAGGTCATATTAGAACCCATAAATGCCCTATGGTTACTATCAGTTGCAATATTACTATTACCTATTTGTTTTATGATAAGTGTAAGATTATCTCCATTGATTAAAAATGGATATGATGTACTTATACCAAAAGAATTGCTTGCACCGTCCTGTTTTATATAGACAGAACCATCTGCGTCTTGGTTAACTTGCCATATATAAATTGAATTTCCTGCCCAACAGCTAATCGTTGTTGTTAGAAGAATCACCAGAGTCATTATTAGTTTCTTCATTTGTGTTCTCCTCTACTTCTGCGTCCTTATCTACGTCTGCCCAATCTTTTTCATCAATTAATTCTGTACACTCTTTAGATACTTTACCTTGTGGATTAGGGTTTTTATCACAAGCTATTTTTATTTGTATTAATTTTTTTCGTTCTTCTTTTTTAGCTTCTTTTTCTGCTAAATAATCTTCGTATGTTTTCTCTACATTAGGCTCTTGTTGTTCTATAACTACATTAACCTTTTCTTCTGTAATAACTTCTGCGTCTGATTCTTCAACAACTACTGGTTCAGGTGGTAGTTTAATTTTCCATAAACCTTTTTCATCACCTTCTTTTATTAATTCTACTATACCTTTTTCTATTGCTTTTCTTACTGCATAGGTAACTGGTTCGTTTCTTGCTGTACCAACTTCTGTTTCTAATAACATTGTATCAGCGTCAAAATATTTAAATACATCTCCACCAGTTTCACCTGAAAATATAGTTTTCTCAACCACTATTGATAATATTACTTCACCACTTTGTACATTAACTAATCTTAAAATAATAGTAACTATATCTTGTCGGTATTGTTTATGTGCTTGAATACCTAAAATTCTTGCACCAATACCACCTGACTTTACATCACTATCATAACCTATAATACCACCTGTAAGATATGCACCTGCAAATAATAATGGTGGTAAAGGTTCTGCTTTATCTCCATCAACTTGTTGTCTTGTGGAACGAATTAATTTTCTTTCTTGTAATAAACTTGGGAGACTTGCTCTCTCAACAACTCTAAACCAACTACCATCACCTGCGTCTTGTAATGCTTTAATTAATATTTGATATGCACCTTGGGTTACTGCCGTACTCATTGTAGCATAATTGCCACCAGGTTTCTTTTGACCTGTCATATCAATAAAATCATACACAGCAATTATAATAGATTCACCTACAGGTGCTTCTATTGTAGTTAAAGTTTTAACTACTGGTACTTGTTTTCTAACATCAAAGTCTGGTTTACCTGCACAACTAACTAGCAATAATGTTAGTAAAAAAACTGCTATACTTTTAAACATTATGAATTATCTTCCTTAGGTAAAGTATATGTTGTCACGGTGCCATCTGTTTCTGTGACAACTACGGTAACGGTATCTGGTGACTCACCAGATGTTGTTGTCCAAGTTATTACTTCACCACCAATTGGTGATGTAAATGTACCAGAGTCTTGTTGTAGACCATCTGAACCAAATACATTATCAGTAATTTGTTTTGCTAAAGCAGTATAAAATCTTGCTTCTAAATTTGCTTTAAATTTGTTGACCGCTAGTGCCTTCTTATCTGCTATGACTTTATCAGCCGCAGCTTTTTCAGCAGCTTTTATTGCGTCTTTACGAGTTTTCTCAATATTCTCTACGGTTAAATAATGTGATGATTTTCCTTCCCCACTAAAGGATGGGCTATCAAAATCAAAAGTTAACTCACTTGCATTTGCGATAGAATATATTGATAATATTGTTAGAATTGTAATAATTGCTCTCATATATCTCCCACTTATGTTCGTATATATTTATACTAAATAAATATTAAATATGATAAAACTACTGGCGCTACGTACAACCAGATGGGCTGCTTGCGTGACTGCTTTATTATTGGTAATTCTTTATTTATCAAACCCAATTTTAATTCAAAAAGCAAGACTTTCAACTTTCGATTATTACCAAACGTTTGGAACTAATTATGAATCCAAAAGTATAGTCTTATTAAACATTTCGGATGCGGCTCTAAAGAAACAAGGTCAATGGCCTTGGAAAAGAGATGTTATAGGTCGTACTGTAATCAACGCATATAAAAATGGTGCGGCTCTAGTCTTTGTAAATTTAGTTTTTGTACATAAAGATAGACTTGGTGGTGATGAAATGTTTTTGAAGATGATAACCAAGTACCCTATCATATTAACCGAAACAAGTCAAGCAAAAAACCTAGAAAGTATAAAAAGAAAAGTATTAGCTGTAGGTGATGTTGAAGTTCCTGTTGATGTTGATGGCACTATTAGAAAACTTCCTCTAAAAAATTCTGTGCCTGAAGTCATTTTAAAAGTAATAAAATTTCCTATCCCAAAACAAGATGATGTATATATTGATTTTAGACATCAAATTCCTAGAATAGATTATGCTGATAATGATTGGTCTAATATGAAAGGTAAAATAGTTTTTATTGGAACAACTTTCAAAGGTTCTACTTTCGTTCTTACTCCCAATGGGTTAAAAAACACACATGAAATTATGGCCTTATCAACTGAAACATTATTGTCTGGTAAATATATTAAAAGGCCTGAATGGACTCCATATGCCGAAGCTTCTTTACTTTTTGCCACCCTCATTTTTGCAATCTTGTTTGTTCCTAGATTAGGAGTAGGGATGAGTCTAGTACCATTTTCGTTATACACTATTATTGTTGCTTTGTCAAGCATTATTTTATGGAATAAATATATGATATTAACAGACTGGTTAATACCTTTCTCTATTGCCTTTATTGTCTTTGCACATTTAATCTATAATAATTTTGCTAGAGAGAATAGATTAAAACTACAAATCAAAAAACAATTTGAACACTATCTTGCTCCTGCAATGGTTAAAAAATTACAAAAGGATCCTTCACTATTAAGATTAGGTGGTGAAAGAAAAGTATTAACATTTTTATTTTCTGACATAAGAGGCTTCACTCCCATATCAGAATCTATGAAAGGTGAACCTGAAAAACTTACTCGTTATGTAAATAAATTTCTAACTGCTATGACTGATATTATATTAAAGAACGGTGGGACTATAGACAAATATATGGGTGATTGTATTATGGCATTTTGGAATGCACCAATAGATTGTCCTAATCATAAAAATATGGCTATTAAATCTGCAATAGAAATGAAAAATAAATTAGAATTAATGAATAAACAAAAAGAATTTGTACCACCATTGAATATAGGTATAGGTATTAATACAGGTGATTGTCTTGTAGGTAATATGGGGTCTGAACAACGCTTTGATTATTCAGTAATTGGAGACGCTGTAAATCTTGCTAGTAGATTAGAAGGTATTAGTAAAAACTATGATACAAATATTATTATAGGACAAGATACATATAAAAATTTAAATTCTATAATAGATTTATATGAATTAGATAAAGTACAAGTTAAAGGTAAAACTGAAAAGGTAACTATTTACTCTTTATAACGCCTAATACAACCAATCATCTATTTTTTTTTTAACCATTTTTAAGGTTTTGGACTTTCGTAATTGTATTATTTGATTTGAAGAATATAAACCAGAAAGTTTTGGCCATTTGGCATAATGGTCTACAATACATAACCAGCATTCCTGGTGAGCTGGGTCTCCATCACGCAACGACCCTTGTAGTTCACATTTTCTTTCACGACAAAAACTATATTTTCCTTTTCTAAATTTAGGTAACTTAACACCTGATTTCATTTTGCTTGTAGGTAACTTAACAGATTTCATTGTACTACCTTCTATTTTAGAAATGTACTTTTCTTTAGGTGACTTAACAGATTTCATTATTAATTGTCTCCTTGAATGGATATTTATGAAGCTACTGCTCATCACCAAAAAGATTTGATTCAAATCAATATTCGGCCGTTTTATTTTCTATCTGTTAACTTATTAATAAGTTCAAACGCAACTTTAACTTTCTCTTCCAATACTTTTATTCTATAATGTGATTGTGCTAAAGTTATTATTAATAATATAAAAGCAACAAATATTGGCCATAATTTTGTTAATATTGTAATTAATTCCAAGTCCATTATTCTTCCCTAATTATATACTTAATAGGATATTCTGATTTAATAATAACGTGTTTTTTAGTTTCTGTATTTTGAAACATAATATGGTTTAGTTTAACTTCTTTAAACTTACGCACACGTACTTTATTTTCTTTTCCTTCCCACCAATAAATGAGTTCAGCAGGATGACCAACTATGAAAAACCAAATGGCTTTTAAAACTGACCATATACCTTTAAAAAAATTCTTTATCATTATTGTATTATTGTTACTTCTGGTCGTTCTTTTGCACACGCTGAACAATCACATTTTTTACACTCACATTTTGAGCAAGTTTCTGGACAATGTGCTTCACACTTACAATTTTTGCAATCTTCTGCCATTATTCTTTCTCCTTATCTTTTTTTGGTTCATAATATTCTTTATATTGGTCAAGTAAATCATTTGTAATTTTCAATTGATTTCTAATTCTAGCAAAATTCTTTGCAAGTAATTCAAAATCTTTATCTGTTAATCCAAATAAAACAGGATCAATTCCTTGTTCTTCTAATTTTTGGAATACTTCTTCTGCATTTTCTGAAGTTATAATAATCCATCTTAATTGTTCTAACTCTAATGGCGTAGGCTTCTCTAATTGAAGTTCTTGCCTAGGAACTTCTGTCTTAAATATCTCTAACTTTTTTACAGCCCCACAACTAGTAAGTATAAGACCTATTAAAATAATGCTAATTACTTGTACGATTTTCATAATACTTTTTCATTCCTATTCTCGTATGGAAAGCGTTGTTGCGATACCTATAATGCCTGCGTAATAATAGATTTTGTCCATCATTATTTATATTACGGGAGCAAGTTCGTGGATGCTTTTCCAATCGCTTGTTACATAATTTATAATTATATTTTTCCTAACGCCTTGAATATTTTGTCTTGGAACGCCGTGCCATGTGTCTTTTCCAGACATAAACATTAGACCTAGATTCGATTTATATGGAGCTTTAGAATGAAAACTTAAATCTTTGTTATATATTGTAGTTCCCCATTCACTAGAGCTCGGATCTTTTGAAAGATAAACAAGAAATGTTAATAATTTTTCCTTAATATCAAGATGAGGTTCTAACCAAAAATCTCCTGTATCCATGGTATATTCAATTCTTAATTTACCTTGGGCTAAATCTCTTCCACAGATATTTCCTAGTTGAGAAACAATACCAGGATTATTAAAAACATTAACAATATTTCTTACAACAGGATACTTGTCACAGTTCTCTTTGTTAAAAAATATTCTTGTTTGATTTTGACTTTCTCTTTTGCCAGTATGTTTTTCTATTTTTGGTAATGGCAGTTTGAGATTTAAAAGTTCATCAATAGTTTCGTCTAATAAAACACCATCGTATAACCAGTGATTAAATGGTTCGGTTATAGGCATCACCTTACCTAAATTTTCAGTAACTTTTTCTAATAATAACTCGCTTTCCTGTCCAGGAAATTTAAACGAAGTTTCATTCCTGGATTGCCATAAACTGCCGCACGAAGTTTCATTCATGTTATTCTCCTAGCTTTTGCTATTCTTTTCATTCTTTCACTTACCATTTGTCTCCATTCTGGTGTTCTAAACGCCGAGTTATCTCTTGCGCCACTTGATAATTTATTACCTATCATATCAGGTCTTTTGTTACCTTTATTTGCTTTACTAATTTTGTTTTTTGTTTCTTCACTTAATTTTTTACCTAGTTTATATGCTCTAACTTTTTCTGATATTCTTGCTCTTATCTCTGGTGTAAGGTCAGGTCTATTACCACCTTTTTTATTTGATTTTTGAACACCTTTGAGACCTTTATTCCAAGCAGGTTTTCCTTTGTTTTTTCCTTTGAGTGCTAAAGATAACTTTAATCTTGTTTCTGGACCTGGCACGTGACCATCACCACCTTCAGTTTTGTTTCTTAAAATACCTGTGCCTAAATCTTTACGACCATATTTTAAAATCTCACTTACCTCTAATTTATGAGCCTGTTCTTCAGTAAAATTGTTTTTGATAATTTTTATTCTATCTACTGGTGGTCTATATTTTCTTCTTTTTTCAAATGCTCTATTAGTCTGTCCTTTACCTACATAATAAGGCGTGCCATCTTCTCTTAACCAGTGATAAACATAAAATCTATTAGCATTCATATATCTATTTATACAATAAGGAACATAGTAAAGATTAATAATTTATGAAATTCGGATTTGCTATTGACGGACATTCAGAATTGATTTCTGACTTCTTTGTAGCATTCTTTTCTTTCTCCGTTAATGGTGATCCACTTGCAATCTCAATACATCTTGTAGCCAATGCACTTGCACCGTTTGTTATTCTCTCAATAGATTTAGTTTTAGCAATTGCAAGTTTGCCTACATCCCTATTTTTTTTGTTAAATCTTTTATCTAAATCATCAAGGTCTTTTTTAAGGGCACTCACAAGCTCATTCATCTTTTGATTAGCAGCCAATATTTCTTTAAAGTCTGCCTCTTGCTTGGCAATCAGCTCCTTTTGGGAGCTGACTGCTTCTTCTAGTTTGATTTGATTTGCTTTTAAGATTGCATTATCACTACGCAGTTTCATAACATACATTCCAGCGCCAGATATACCAGCGATAATAATAACTACAAACATCATCTTTAAATAACCAAACATTTTAAATTAGTCTTTCTTTATAATAGCCCAAGCGCCATATGCAATTGCAGCCCAAGCCGCAATTTTAGCTACGGGACTAAAGAATAAAACCACAACACCTAGGCCAATCAAAACGCCTCCGTGTAGTGATGTTAATTCTTTTACTCTTCCTGATAACCATTCCATAGATTGTTTCCTCCTATGTACGTTTATTTATCTGACTCTTTAATGTCAGCTAACTTCTCTAACCTTTTAATTCTTTTCATTAGATTAGGAAATTTCTTTATCAACTTTTCTTCCTTTGATAAAACTTGAATATTATATCTATTAGCAGCCCAATTATAACATTGTTCTACTTTTGCATAAAACCATATGCCCATTTTAGTTTTTCTAAACCAAGCATTTGTTGACTGCCCAAGTATTGCACCTGCTATGCTTGTTATCATCCAAAACCACATTATATATTATCCTTGTTAGGTTTTATACTCCATCTGCCAAACAATGCAACTGAATAATAAGCAGAATATATTTTCCATTTTGGTACAGACGGCTCTGCGTCTTTCATACCACATAGAAATACTTTGTCAGCTGCTTTCTTTGCAGCTTTAACTAACCATTTATCTTCTCCAAGAGTTACACCATCACCTATTTCTATCGCCATTCTATGGCGATATTGTCTTATTCTTTTATATAATAAATCGTGTATAATAGCTGCCCTTGCAACGTCCCAAGGTGCTATTAAATTCCAACATATTCTAGGTACTGAAGCTAAGTCAGTTGTAAATCCTTTTTTAACAACTACTTTTCTTCCTTCTAATTTAACACCAATATCAGCTAATGTATTTAATTCATCTTTTGATAAATCGGTACAGTCATACATTAAAGGCTTTTGCATTACCCATTTTCTAGGTGGATTATATTCAGCAGTTATTTTTGCGTTAAATGCTCCCATATTACTTATTCTCCTCTAGCAACCATTTGTATGTTCTGTGTGTACTTCTGGAGCAAATATTCCTGATTGCCATAACACAACTGCTACAACAACTACAACAGCTGCCCACAGCCATTTATTTTTAAGAATTTTTTTCATTTATTTTCCTTCTTTTGGTCCGTAACCTTTAGGGGTTACATCTGTTATTTTGTATTTAACATTTCTATTTTTCAATTCTTTTGCTATTTTATCTGCAACATTTTTATCTTTTATATTACCAGACTTATCAAAATATTTAGCTAGATGAGCTGGCAATTGTTTATTAGCATTAAGAGAAGTCATAGGTTTATATGTTCCATGACCTGGTCCTGAGTAAGTTGCAAATACAGTAGAGTATTTTCTATGTTGTGGGAAATGTTGTGTTCCACCCATAGACCCCATAGGTTTAGCTATACTCATAGGACCTACAGAAAATCCTCTACTTACCATAAACTCACTAAAGGTTTTCATTACATTTTTCTCCCTGATTTTTTTAACTCTTTTACATAGTCATCAATCTCATCACTAAAATCCGAAAGTAGTTTAGTAGCAGCGTCATCTCTTACAGACCCAGGAACTAATCTACTTCTTGGACCTTCTACTTCTTTTACTTTATTATCTACTGCATATCTAAATAATTTTACTGCTAAATTTTTATTAAAAATTCCTTTATTCTTTTTTCTTGCTAAATTTTTTATGATAGGTTGTATCTGTTTTGTATATAAATCTGCGTCATTGGATACTTGTAAAGATATTTCTCTGGAATTCATTTCATTTACAGTTGTTTGTTTTATAAACTTTTTAATAAAATCTTTAAACCCATCTTTTTTATTTTTCTTTTTATATGAATCTCCTTGAGCCTTTGTAAACCCTGGTTCGTGTGTTGGTGGTAACGCAACATTAGAACCATCCCCTACTGCATTAGCAGGAGCGTCTTCTCCCATACTTAATAGACCACCATAAGTTTTATTGATAGTATCTTTTTTAAATCCCCACCTATCCATTAATGCTTTTTTAGCAATATAAGAAACAAAATTAATTTTTGCTCTTGCTAAAGCGTCTACCGTATCAAATTCTTTATCATTAATCCATTTAACTAACGCTTTATATTTCTCACCTGTTGGATTAACTGTTTTAACAGTCGCCCATTGTTTTCTCAAATTAGCTATTTGAGAAGTAGTAAAGGATTCTCTTAATCTTTTTAAATTTATCATAGTCTAATCCTCTCTATGTTATCCTCTGATACTCTTATAATTTTTTTAGATTCTTCATTAATAACATCATATAAATGCGTCCCTAAATAAGTATCAGTAGGTTTTGAATCATTTGTTGTATAAACAATATCTCCTACATCAGCAGTTTCAATACCTTCTAAATTTTCTAATCTATCAACCATAGTATATCTACCTTTAGGTAAATAATCAAACCCAACACTTTCTTTTATATCATCATCAAGTATTAAATGACCTTCTTTTTTTAAAAATTTATATAATTGTTTTTCAAGTGGATCTTTTGGTATATTTTTATCTTCTTTTAAAAGTAAAGCTAATGCTACTGCATAAGTTCCTATCTTTGACTTAACACCTGGTATTGCATTCATTAATCTTTTTAAATTAAAAACGAACCTATGCAATAAGGTATAGGCATTTTTTTCTTTAGCTGTTGTAAGCATTTTATTTTTTTTTAATACCTTACCTTTATTGTCTATAATACCCAACTTAAAAGCTTCGTGCTTTTCAAATGGTGTTACTAACATTTTGATAACTCTATAAGTTATCATTAAGTCTATTGCTCTTCCCATTATAATTTCCCTAAATTAGTTAATATGGACTTGTTTATTTTAACACTTGGCATTTCATCCTCTTGTATAGAATTTAAATATACCAAAAATGTTTTTAATAAAGCCCAAAAATTTCTTTCAATTTTATAAAATAACAAGGTACAAGCTGCATCCATACCAAAAACATTTTGTAAAACAATAATATGATTTATTATCAATCTTGTTTTCAATTCGCCTGTAGATTTATATTTACGAAATAAACGCTTAATGTATTTAAATCGTTTCAAATCTTCATAAAACTCTTGTTCCGAATCTAAATTAGGAACATTGTAGTTTTTTATAGCGAAAAATAACCAATTATCTCTTGTTATCTTTGTGAACATTAAGCAAGCTCTGCATAAACTTTAACAGCGCCGTTTGATAATGTTTCGTATTTCCCTTTTAATTTTAACTCTTTACCTTTATGAGATATCCCGTCATCATTTATATCAGAGCCATCAGTATCTTTACCGAAACGACCGCCAAATTGAGTTAGACCAGTTTCAAATGTTCCTGTTTTATCTTCACCCAATTTAATTTCATCTTTAAAACCAATTCCAATTTTGCTAATAGAATCTCTTAATTGATTTATAGCACCTTGTGGATTTAAATACTCTCTATCAGCAATAGAGCCAACAAAAGCACTTACTCTTTTTACTATTTCAGGCAGATGTATATTGTGTACGCCTACTGAACCATCCTCTATTGGATTTTCCATAGTGTTTGTTCCAACACCTTGAGCGTCACCAACATAACCTTTGCCTTCGTTTATATGTTGTTTAAATGTCTTCATTACTCTCTTCCTTTTTTTGCAACTTTTATGATGTTGCTAAGTTTAGTGCCTGTTGTTTATCAGCAGGCATACCTTTTTCTTTTTCATTTAGCAATACTTTTTCATCCTTTTTAGGTTGAACTTTTACAAGTAATTTATCCACTTGTTGTATTGCGCCAAAAACAGCATTTAGATTACCTTTCATAGTACCTAAATCTTTTTCAACTTGAGCAATTCTACCAGTTAAGGTATCAAAATCTGTTTTTAAAGTTGCTCTTTCTTCTTTTAATATTGTTTCATCAATTTGCATTATCATCTCCTATTATTATAAAAATTACGCTGTTGTATAACCATTACCAGCAATTATGTTCCAATTAGAATTTTTAAAAACTAACGTAACACTTTCGCCTGGTGCGTTTAATACTGCACTTGTATAACCTCTTAAATTTGTAGGTGTTATAGTTTGTGCATATGTTCCACTTCCAGCCACATTAAGAATTATCTTAACTTGACCATCTGAACCATCTGCTAATCCAACTGTAGCAGTTCCTGCTGTTCCAACGATTTCTGTAATCGCTGTAGTTACATTTGCTGTTAAAGCTGATGAACCATCACTAGTTAATGTTTGTGATGTTTGTTTAAAACCCAACCAAGAAGGCATATTATTAAATACGTCCTCTGCTGAAATCTTTTTATTAATTGGTGTAACTGACGGATCATCAATTACATGGAATAAATCTTCAGTCGCTAAAGAATTTCCTAAATCCGTAAGCGCTGTTACTTTTTTGTCTGCCATTTGTTTTCTCCTCTAAACCCCTTTGTGGGGAATGCTACTGTAGGTATTTTCCTACATCACTTTGTTTATATATTTAGGGTGGCCCGAAGGCCACCCAATTAATTAATATTAATTATTAAGCGTCTGCACTATTTGTCAAACAAGCTAAAGTTTCATATTGAATCCTGCTTGCTCTGCCATCAGTTCCAGTCGTCTTCAAAATCCATCCAACGTGAGCAACTTTACCCGATTGTGTTTCAGCGTCTTTATAATTAAAAAGACCTACTGTAACATTCGTAATTAAGTTATCTTCCGTTGCATTGTTAAAAAGCAATCCACTACCTGCACTTCCGCCCGAATGCATTAGAGCAGCTGTAGGTGCTTTATGTATTTGCATTAGTGACCATAATGGAGCACTAGTGCCTGTATCAGTATTTAACATCATATTCTGTTCCCTCCTTTTATTAAGGTACTCATTTTTGAATACAATACTATTTATAACACTAAAATCCTAACCTTTTCAGTTTAGATATTGTATTATTAGTGTTTGTATGATAAATTCCTATACCACCAACACGTGTAAATTCATCTACATTTGGTTTATAGTCATCTATTAGTATAACTTTCTCACCATTACGAGAATGTATTTTAGCAAAAAGTTTTTTCTCACTTCTTAACACTAAATTAATTCTTCGTGTAGTAAGACCTAATTTTGTTTTAGCCCAATGTGTCTTACCTGGTATACAATTTGGATCAAAATCTTTAGCTACATATGCACTTAATATACTGGGATTGTATTTAGAAATGAAAGACCACAACTGTTTTCCACCTGATTGCCAAGGAAGGTCATACCAAAATCGTTTATTATTTCTGATTGCGTCCCACTTACCTTGACCTGATGGTATATTCATCCATTTGTTAATAGACATACCTGTTGTTTTGGAAGCTGCAGTTTTAAAATCTGCTAGAACACCATCCATATCACAATATATTAAAGGTAATTTAGCCATATGGATGATTACCTTTTATTATATTGGATGTACTTTAGGTTCAGTATCAATTTTTGCAGGTTTTTTACCTGTTAATGTCTTACCTTTTCCACCAGAAGTTGAAGCAACTAAATCTTTTTCAACTTCTCTTTGATTTGAAGAAGCTCTTAAAGATTTAAAAGATTTATTTTCTTTTTTATTTTTTAGTATATCTGCTTTGTAAGGACCTCGTCTATCCATATGACCAGCTCCTTTAGCAATACCAGGTTTTAATTTTTGAACTTTACCACCTTTTGCTAAAAACGCTTTCATTAATTTATCCATCTCTTTTTGTTTTTCAGGAGTTACGCCTTCTTTTTTTGCTAATGGTTTAGCAATTGCTTTTTTCTTTAATGGTTTAGGTTGTACATTATTTAAACCTTTACCATCTTCAACTTTAGCAGGTTCAGAACCATTGATGTAAATATTAGTATCTTCACTTACTACTTTAGCAGCTGCGTCAGCAAGTGAACCTTCTTTAGTTTCTAAATAAGATTTTGGTTCTAATTTTATATTTGGTTCTTCTTTTTTAACTGTAGGCTGCTCAACACGTATTTTAGTAATACTATCTTCCAGGCTGCCTGTTCTGGTTTCCATATACTTATTTTCCATTTTTTTCTCCTCTAATTGTTGCCTATCAGTTTCAAGTCCTGATATGCCAAAATGTATATTATCTTCATTAACTTTAGAAAAAGAAGCCACTTCTCTTTTTTCTGTGCCAGGTTCTACTTCAGCAGCAATTGGTGTTCCTTTTGCTTTTAAAGCCTGTAATTCTTTTTCTAAATTTTTCTTTCTTATTATTACAGCAGTTCTCATTTGAGGATCCTTCATTTGTTTAGGATCAAGTTCAATAGTCTGTAATACCTTTTTCTTAGCATTATAATCTTCTATATCTTTTAATGCTGATTCATCTAAAATTTTTTCTTCATTTTTATATTTGTCTTTCTTTACAGGTTTACCACCTTTATCTTTGTAATGTGGTTTTGCCCCTTTGTTTTTTAAATACCAAGACAGAGCATAAATATTTTTATCTCCCTTTTCACCACCTAGTTCTGGATGTTTTTTCATCGCTCTAACTGAGCCTTCCCAACCTGGTGGAGATACTTCATGGACAGTTTTTAAATTATGTTCTTTAAAATTTAAACTATGTTTAGTTATTGAAATATCTTTTGCACCATCTTTTTTTAATTGAGCAGCTTTATCATCTGCGTCTTTTTTTATTTTATATGCAACAGCAAATCTTTTTCCATTTTTAGGGTCTAAATATCTTACTGCAAATCCTGGTTGTAGACCTTCTCTAAAAGTTTTAAAATCTTCTTTCTTTATATCTTCAGCAAGTTTCCAACCATCATCTTTCCATCTTTGTAAATCTTTCTTTTCAATTTCTTTTCGTTTACCATCTTTAGTAATTGTTATAACAGTTATATTACCAAATTTAAGGTCTCTAGCTTCTTCATCCATACGACCTTTTGATATAATACCATTAAGACCATCTTTTTTTAAACTTGCTAATGCCTTTTCAGCATCCTCTTTACTTCTATACCAAGCAGCAACAATTCCACTTTCTTTTTTCTTGGCAAATTTTACCCAAAAACCCATGTCATTACTTTCTTTTGTAAAATAACCTTTAGGAAATTTTCCCTTTGAAGGATCAAAAGCAACTTTCCATCCTTTAGATTTCCATTTTGGCAATTCTTCCTGAGATATCTTTTTATATTGACCACCTTTTGTAATTTCAACTTCATACCATAACATATTTCCTGGGTCAGACCTTGTTGTACTTTTTCCCAAATATTCTTCTACTTGTTCACTCCATATACCTGGTTTTCTCAATTCTTTTATTAATTTAGGAACACTTTTTAAAACTTGGTCTGCTTTTGCTTTTGTGAACAAAGATACTTGCGATTTGGGTTTAAAATATTCTTTCTTTACATCTTCAGCAAATTCTACATACAATCCTAAATGTGCAATACTTTGACCAACTAAATTAGCCATTTTTAAACCTTCTTCTAATTCTACTTGTTCTTTAAAAAGGTCTCTAGCACTCAATTCTCTTACTACTGCAGGCACACTTTTTGAAGCTGTCTGTGCTGTTATTGTAAGCATACTATCTGTAAACTTTTTGCCATATTGTAATTTTAATACACGGTCAATCATTTCTTTATACATCTTCATATGTTCTTTTACTTTACCTATCAAAATGGGAATTTTTGAACCTAACTCATTTAATATTTCTTCATCTAATTCTATATGTTCTTCTAATTCAACTTCTTCAATAATACCCCTATTCTTACCAAAAGTTTTTGCACCATCTAACGATGGATGAGAACCTAATTCTTTAACTTTACCGTTTTTCAAATGACGCATTAAAAATTTATCTTGGCTACCACTCATACCAGAAGTATCACGCTTTAATACTAGAAAATAACCACCATCTGTTGCTTTTGCTCTAAAAACTATGTTTGCTTCATCTATATTACCATAAACGTCAACTGGTACAACTTTGTAACCATCGCCTTTTTGTTTTTTCATATGTAAAGCAGTATTATATCCAACTGATTTATCTTTTAAATCTGGAATTGGTTTGTTAGTTTTAGCGTCAACTACTTTATATTTTACATTACTATCTTCTGCCACTAAATTAGCGACCATTTCAGCAGCTGTATCTGGATGTTTTCCTTGTTTAATAAATTTGTTATATGCTTTTTGTTTTGCTGATTGTGTATTAGGTATAACACCTTCTTTAACTGCACCATATTTAAGTTGAAAATCATTATTACCTATAGAAGCAAATAAACCTTTTGGTTTTAAATCTTTATAAAATTTATCTTTAAAACTAGCAAGTCTTTTTGAAAAATCTTTTAATTTTAATTTATCTTTCGGTTTATCTTTGTCTTCAGGTTTTCTTGGATCTGTTTCTTCATTAGCTCTCATTAAAGCAGTTTCAACATCTTTTACTTGTGATAAACCTTTTGCTATTTTTTCAATTTCTTTTGTAGCACGAGTCATATTACCTGCATATGTTTTAGCAATATCAATCGCTTTCTTTATTCTTCCTAATTGAGAAAGTCGCTCATCTTCTTTAATTTCTTTTTTCTTATTAGGTTTACCTTTGTCATCTGTTTCAGGTTCATTTTCAGCACTCAACCTTGACAATCTAATTTTATTTTTTAAATCTCCTAATTTTAATTTCATATGAGCTACATCTGCTTTACCAATTGCAATTCTAGTTTTTTGGGAAGGATCAACATCCCTCATACTAGTTTCTTTATCTCTTATACTTACCGCTAGTTGAGCTGCTCTGTGTTGTTTACCTGTAGCTTTTGCTTGAGGTAAATCTTCAGCACCTTCTCTTACTTGTTTAAACTTTTGCATTTGCAAACTCCTTAAACGTTTTAACTTCAGATGTTCCACCCAATGATTTTCTCAATTCTTCTTTAGACTTGCTATATTTCTTTTTAAACTCATCATCACTTAAATGTTTCAAATCTATAGCAATATCTTTCATTCTTCCTTCAACCATATTGTCGCTAGTGTCAACCACTTTGTTAAACATCTTGTTATAAACTTCGTCTAATTTTACTTTCCACTCTTCCCCATAACGTTCCTTATATTTATCTATTGTATCTTCGTTATTTACCCATTCCTCAATGTCTTTTAAATCAACATTTTTACTAGCATTTACATTAATTAAATTATCTTCAGGCGTACTAGGTTTATATGTTTTACCTTGAGCTTTAGGATCATAATGTTTTTCTCCTGGGGTAATAGATGAAGTATATTTTGCCCAATCGTGTCCCATATCATACGATTCTTTTTTCTCTGGTATACCATCTGGTAAATTTCCTATGCCATCTCTCTGGTCATATTTTGTTTTACCTTGTTTAATTTCTTTTGATTTCTTTTCTAAATCTTCAGAAAATACTGGCGTTTCAATTATATCATACAACCACGCCTTATGTAATTTACCATCTGCATTTTCTAAAGTCACGTAATTGGTACCTCGTCTAACAATAATACCAGTTACATTATTACTAACATCATCTACAATATCTCCTACATCATATAAATGTTCCGTAATATACTTATCTCTTAATACCATATTGTTTAATTCCTTTTTCGTTGAAGCAGTTATAAATGGTTTAAATCGTAGCACACCTGCCATTGATGGAAGGCCGCTATCAAAACCTGCATTTAATTTTTTAATTATTAATTCTTTTTTAACATGACTTAATTGTTTTTTCACATGGTCCTCATCTCTAGCAGAAATAACTCTAAAATCTTTCTTATCATTTCCTTTTTCCCATACTTGAAATCTTGGTAAATCTTTTACCTTTTCTACTAAGGAAGGATCATAGCTTGCAGCTAAATGCATTCCTTTTCTAGTTTGTTTAAATAATGCTTCGGCGTCTTTAGACCTTCCAAATGTTAAAGGTAATCCTTTTTTAAATGTTTTAAAATCATTTGCTTTTACAGCCGCTCTCATTTTACTTGCACTCATACCTTGAGCACCTTCAGCGTCTGGATCTCTTTCGCCAGCAGAAACAATATTAATACTATCAAAATTATAGTATCCGTGTCTGCTTTTTACATCATTATATTTTTTTAATAGTGTTCTAAATTCACTAACTCTATCACTTCCAACAACCATTGACAATTCTGTATATTTCTTTTTATAAAATTCAGTTACTATATCAATAATTATATTTGATTTACTTGCAGCCAAATGTCTAGCGTATCTAGGAAACATCCTTTTTATAGCTGCTACTTTATCTCTTAACTTCAAAGGGTTCTTATTTGAATCCTCTGACTGACTTAAAATAATTTTGTGGTCATCTGCTCTTACAGATAACAATTTTTGTAATAATTTTTCGTGTCCTATTGTAGGCGGATTAAATCGGCCAAAGGTAAACGCTATATGTCTACCTCTGGCCTCTTTTATTTTTGATAATGATTTCAGCTCTTCTGGTGTGATTTTACCATCTTCCATTATCTCTACCAAAGTTTTGTAAAATTTGAGATAATGATACTTTTCTAACATTTTATAAATCACATTTTTCGGAAGACGATTCTTCTCACCAAATTTTCTGATTTCATCGGGAGACATTATAGAATCGAAAGCATCCTTTCGGTCCTGCATAACTTTATCCCCCATATCAATTAATGTGTTAATAGAAGCTTTAATTTCATCTAACTTTTTTGAAACTACTGTACTTAAATTTTCTACATCATCAGCAGATAAATTTTTTAGTTCCTCATAATCAATCATATCTCTTACGAGTTCACCTTTAACAACATCTATTTCAGAAACACGTTTCTGAAAATCCGCAACGTATTTTTCGGAACTGAAAGTACCTGGTTCTGGTTTTCGAATAAACTCGTTTTTGTCTATATCGAAAGTACCATCAGCCATCTTTCTGTTCTTATTAAATACGGCAGGATCTATGATAGAAAAATAGTTTATAATATGATTGCTAAGGCCTACCTTTTTACCATTAGCAGTCCACTGGAACTCTCTTATCTTTGTGTGTACTTTTTCCTGTTCAGCTTTTGTACCAGGAATTTTAAATAAGATAGTTACATCTAAATCAGCGTCCTCTCTATATTGTTTTGTTAATATAGAACCGATTAGTGTAGTGTTAACTATTTCTCCAAATTTTTCAAACTGTTTAATTCCGTCTAGTAATTGTTTTCTCACAGAAGGCTTAAGTTTAGGATTATCTGTATCTGCATTATCAAATACAGGCTTAGCATACGTATTTCTAGGTATGTCTATTATTGATTCCTTAAAATGTTCCTTAAACCTTTTTAACATTATCTGTAAATACCATCCATTATTGCTTTAACAAAGTCAGCATTTGCTTTCTTTGTTTTATCACAAATGGTTCCTGCTGTACTGACCGTTTCACTACAAAGTGCTTTTGAAACTTCAATACACCATCTTTTTATTTCTTTTAACATTGTTAGTCCTTTTTATGTTTGCCTAATATCTTAACTATTTCCCAAGTACCATCATTATAATGATGTACTCTTGCGTCCACTAAATCACACATAAATGCTAATGACTCACCATCTATCTTGTAAGTAATACCATTTATTTCTACACTATCTGTTTCGTCTGCTCTATTTCTCCAAGCCTTTTCAACTTCTCTTTTAGTCTTTAAGCAATCGGACATTGAGTTAGCACCTTTATGGTCAATTAATGTACCATCTGCAAAGACACATACTGCAAAAACTACTTCTGGTTTTTTGTGTTCGTGGTCACCTTCTACTGGACAAATTTGGTGTCCATCATCTCCGCAACCTGTACAATCTGCATTTGCTCTTGTACTATGCAATACTACACCAAATATTATAGCGATTAAGAATAGAGCACCTAGTATTGTTGCCAACTCTTTAATACCACCATTTTTAAATCCTATTTTATCACATAATTTTTTAAACATATTTCTCCTTACCTAATTGGTGGCACATACATTACGCCACCGTTTTTCCAAAGATTATTTAATCCTCTTTCTAAAGCAAGTGGTGTATTTGGTCCCACATTTCTTTCAAATGACTCTCCATAATTACCAACTTGTTTGATAATGTTATAACCAAATTTCATACCAAGTCCTAACATTGGACCGATATAACCTTCCACACCTAATATTCTTTTAACTTCTTTATTTTTTGAAGTTAACATTAAATCTACATTATACATTGTGATACCTGCTTCTTCGGCATTTACCATAATGAAGTGTGTCCATCTAACTACATCTTCCCACTCTTGGTCGCCTTGTCTTACAAGTGGACCTAATGGTTCTTTTGATATAATTTCTGGTAATACCATCCACTTACTAGGGTCTTCTGCACCAGCTCTCGCTGACGCTAATCCTGAAGCGTCTGTTGTGAATACATCACACTCGCCATTAAATAATTTTGCCTTTGCGTCTTTATTGCCTTCAACATATATTGGTTGATATGCCATATTATTTTCTGCAAAATAATCGTTTAAATTTAATTCAGATGTTGTTTCTTTTGTAATACATACATACGCACCATCTAATTCTGTTGCACTCTTAATATCTAAATCTGTTGGTATTAAAAATCCTTGACCGTCATAGTAATTGACACCAGCAAATTCAAACATTAAGTTTACATCCCTACTGATTGTCCAAGTAGTATTTCTTGCAAGTACATCAATATTACCTGACGCTAATGTTGGAAATCTTTGACTAGCATTTAATCCTATAAATTCTACTTTACTTGAATCACCAAATATAGCAGCGGCAACTGCTTTACAGAAATCTACATCTAAACCACTCCAGTTTCCGTTCTCATCTTGAGCAGAAAATCCTGGTAGACCTGCATTAACTCCACAAATAACATAACCTCTTTCTTGTACGGTTTTTAAAAGACCGACTTCTTGTTCTATTTTAACACTCTTTGTTGTATTACAACCAACTAAAAATAAAGCAACTAATAAACTCATTAATATTTTTTTCATATCATCTATCCTATTTAGGCCTATTGCGTTAATACTTTAGTCTTTTTTTCTTTTTTCTTTTCTGTTAAAGACTTCGCTGTACCACCTAGTTTTAAACTACCAGATTGGTCTGGCATTTTGTTTTTAATACTGATAATATTACCTTCTGCGTCAATTTCTGCCATAGATGGACCACAGATTACTCTACGACCATCTTTTAATTTTTCAATCTTTCTTTTATCTTTCAAACAGCTCATTAAACCATCATACTTAACAAATTCGCTTGATGTATCAGTTACAATAAACATTGTTATGATGGTAACTAAAGTAGCTGCGTCCATTTAATTCCCCTCCGTAGTAAAACCAGTATTGGTTTCTCTAATCTTGTCCTTTAATTTCTCAATATCTTCCAAAGACTTCTCCATATCCGTCTGCAACCTTTCAATGTTTACCTTATTGTTCATCATACCTTCAAGTTGCTTCGTAAGACTTTCCACTTGTCCTGAAAGAAATTCTATAAGCATAAATTGTTCAGAATCAGCAGGCGGAGAACCTAAATCCCCCCTTGGCCATTTGATCCTAAATTCATTATTTTGTGCAATATCACCTGTAACCAATGAATCTATATCTTTATCAATTCTTTGCACTTCACTAGTTAAATCTTTTTCTGCAAGTGTAGCTTTTGTTTCTAAATTATTTAATCTCTCTATCACCCCAAAATAAGCCCACACTCCTATACCTACAGCTGCTAGGATGGATAATAAATTTCGCATAGGCATAGAAATTGCTGTACTATCTGATATTTTCATCTACGTTTCTCCTTTAATCTACTTACAATCCATTTTCTGGCTGTAAAACTTTTAATTGGTGCATTTAATAATGCTGTTACTTGTCTTGCCACTTTATTCATAGTTATTGTTATTAATTCTAAATTTGATTTGTTATTTTCAACTTCACTATAATTAGAACCAAACAATCTTTTATATTTAGGTTTATTACTTTGTGTTTGTTTCCAAGAAGTTGTTAAAATATAATCTGCCATTTGTCTTTCTCTTTGTTTTTGTCGCTCTAAAGCAACTTGTAAAGGTGTTTGGACAAATATCATATAACAATCATATCCTAACAAAGTTAACATCTGATATTGTCTAGCAATAGAATCATAATCTCTTGCTGTACTATCAATAACTAATCCTAATCTTCCTTGAACATAAGAGCCTAATGCAGTTGCTGTTACTGCTTTTGCACCAGCTCTTATTTTATCTCTAAAATATTTTTCGTGTTCAGGCATACTTAATGATAAATTTGTTTTCTTTAAATCGGCTTCAAATTTTTTATCTGAATTTACAACTTTCAATCCAGAACCAGCAAATGCTCTAGCAGAAACAAATGATTTTCCTGACGCAGGTCCACCTGCAAGGAAGAAAGCTTTAAATATTCCTTTATCATAAACGCCTTCAGTTATGTGTTGTGCAAAACTTGCTACTGCTGTCATCCTTTAATCCAATTCTTTGCTAATGTAAAGTTTGCTGTGCTAAACTCTAATCTGTCCACAAGTTTTACAGCATTCCCCATTCTATCTACAGCAACAAAACCTTCAGGATTAGTTACTCTCCATCCCTTATCAGTTTGTATAAATGTTCCAATAGATTTAACTTGATTCATTTTATTTACTAAAAAATTTTTAGCTCTTGTTAAACTTAAATAACTTGCAATCGCAAAATAAATTTCATCACCATATCTGTCTATAAATTTTAAACCTTCATCTCTAATTGTTTCATATCTTTTTTTAGCTGCAGGTGTTTTTCTTTTTGAAACTTCATCATCTAAAACACTTGCATAATATTTTCTAAAATCATTATTAATTTTTTGTGTGCTTGGAAAAGATTGTCCTTTTTTAACATAATCATTAAAGAATATTTTTAATCTAGCACCAACAGATAATAAATTTGTTTGTCTTCTTAATAAATTTAAAATTCTTTTACCTTTTTTAATTGACCCTATTGCCATTCTCAATATACTTGTAAAAGTATTATTTTCTCCTTTAGTAAATGTAGCAACACCACTATTATCTCTATAACTAGCATTATCAAAAAATACATCTGAAGTTTTAGCAAACGAATTAATACTAACTCCAAAACCTGCTTTTAACTTATCTATTGTTCGTCCTGAATATGTTGTATGAAATATAATACCTATTTTTGCTTTTAAAATTCTTTTTGCTAAATCACTATCCTCTGGTACTGCATATGTAATTGTATTTGGTCTAAATGCAATATGTTTTTCTCCTCTTATAGAAGCTGACTTAATTTCTTTAGGCGTAAAAAGTAAATCTCCTTGAACAACTCCTCTAATATTCAATTTTTTAAGATACTTTAAACATACCTCTAGTTTATCCACAAGAGCACCTGCGTGATTTCTTCTTATATCTGAATTTGTATAATTGATTTTTGGAGTTACATTGAAAAGTGATTTTGTGGCAACAAAAAAACGACCGTTTTCTGGATTAATACCACAGATTATAGCAGGAGCTCCATCCCACTTTGTAGATACATTAACTTTACGACCTGACTCTCCTACCATCATATTTCTTAATGATGTTAAGAATTGGATAGCATTTAAGCCACCTTCGTATCCGTTATTGATTATATCGTCCTCTAAATGTTCTAGGTGTGTGTTCCTAGCTTCGGACAAATATTGTTTAAAACTTTGCATTTATCTCCCAATAATTCCATTAACAAAAAATCACTCATCCATCAATTTATCAACACATATATTTATAATTAATATAATTTGCCGAAAGGTCCAAAATCATATACTTGTCTACCTTTCTTTTGAGATATAAAAAGTAAGTCTGTTAAAAATTCATTTCGTTTTTTATCTCTTAATTGCAATACTTTATCAATAAAATACATCTGCATTAACTTAATATTTGCAATATGAGATTCCTTACCTTTAAATACCTTTACCATATTATCTAAAAATTCGTTTTTACTCTTAACACCAATGCCTTTAACAAGTTTATTTTTATTCAATCTATCAAACATACTACCATATTCAATTCGTCTTTTATGAAATTCTTTTAAATTCATAGGATAGGATTGATGTTGTTTTGTTGTAGAATTAAACAATTTTTTATCATACATAAGTGCTAATTTTTCTACTAATCCTAACGGTGCCTTACCTAATCTAGCAGCTGCTCCCCTCATTACAGGTTCAAATACTAAATTTGATAATCTGGAAGTAGTATTACCTTTTAATTGATATTTCGCTACTTCTTTATTATCTCTATCCCAAAGGACAATGTTTGAATCTTTTGTTAGAAAGGATGTTTTTCTAGGATTTAAATCTAATTTTAATACAACCTGACCTAATTTAAAATTATATTCACCTTCTTTAGTTTCTATTTTATCAAAAAACTTTTCATCAACATTTACTTCTTCATATTTAGCTTGAGCGCCAGTAATAAGTTTTAATGATATACCTACAACCTCACGTTTTTTAAACATACTTCTCATTATAGCATTTAATTCTCTTATAGTTTGAGTACCACTAGCACCATCTAATTCTTTTTGTATTTTTTTTCTAAAGACATCCTTTTGTTTTATCAACCAAATATCTGCTGGATTCCAAGCATCCTTTTTTGGTATATTAAATTTAGTTTTAATTAAATCATTAATAAATTGCATAAACCCACCATCACGGTTGAAAACTGTAAATTTAGAATCAGAAAATTCATCAAGCATTTTCTTTTGTTGTAAGTAAAAAGTAGTTAACCATTTACCTTCAGGTGTTTTTGGATTTAATGTTTCAAAATGAAATAATTTTTTAGAATTTAAAGTAAAAATTTTTTCTAAGCCATCTTTAGTAACTTTATCTTCAATAATATCTTCAGCCTTTTTAAATTTCTTATTATCTTTAAACGCTCTTTGTAAAATAAATGCAGTTCCTCGCTCCTGCATTTTTGTAAATACAGCTTCTGATACTGATATGTTATTTATTTTTGCCATACTACTATTTATTAGTAGTATCTTTAGGTTTAATAGAATTTCTGCTTGCTATTTTAGTCCAATATTCTGCACAATATATATTTGAAGAAACGCAATATCTTTTTCCTTCAAATTTTTTCTTTTTAACACCGTGTTTTATCCAACCTGGAAACATTAATAAAAGACCGTGTTCAGGTCTTCTTTCAATATTTAAGTCAGGAAAGGAAACACCAGGAAAATCTTGTAATGGATTAATATAATATACACAACCAAAAACAGCAGGCCAATGGTCGTGGATTATAGTATAATCTTCACTAACATATTTCATACCCCATAAATCATTAATCATAGGTACCAAACTCACATTGTATTTTTGTTTTGCAACTGTCTTACTCATATCTAAAATAATATTTGCAAGCTGTTTAAAGCCAGGTCTATCAACCATTGACCATTGTGTCATTTGAGCTTTAACATTAGTTTTATGATTTTGTTTATCCCCTTGTTTATCAATCTCTTTAATAATTTTGTTATTCATTTTTTCATCATCAAGCTTTTGCTCAAATAGAGTAACATTTAAATTATTAGTAGGGAATGTTTTTTCTAATATCATCTGTTTATTGAAATATAATCTGATTTACCTTTATCTTTTTTTCTTTCATCTATTGGACGAACATCAAAAAATTTAGGAAATCCAAATCTACCAAATGTCTTATTTTGATTTTGAAACTTAACTACTTTTTTTGCGTCTTCTTCAAAAAAACTTTCTTTCAAAACTAACTTACTTGGCATTTCTACAGCACGCCACAATATCTTTTTACCTTTTTTAACCATTTCAGTTTTATAATAGATAGTAGGTTGTCTTTTTCTTATTGGGTTTTTCTTCATACTTTGAATCCTGAAAATTTATCATAAGCGTCAGCAGGTTGTGGGCCTGAAGGACTATCTAATTTATCTTTTGTTTCTTGGTTACTATCTACAATTTTTTGAGCAGTTTGTTCTACATCATATAATCTCATTTTTGCTCTATCAACACCAATAATAAATGCTCTATTTATTGCTGGATCATTATATCTATTTTTTAATTGTTTAATTTTCATTTGATTTAATGCTTCTAACTCATCATTAGTAATTAAAGCAAACATAAAATCAGCTGTTGCAGGTAAACCAAAACTTTCTGCTGTATCTTCTAACCCAACATCGGAAGACATAAATCCAGTTCTGGTTGTTTGAGTCGCTGTCATTATAGGTACATTATATCTTACTGCTAAACCTCTTAATTCTTCAGCAATTGCTTTAACATAAAAATAAGATGATATATTACCACCCTTAAATCTACTTGAAGCACATATATTTAAATAATCAATAAACACTACATCTGGTTTAAAACTTTTCTTTAATGCTAATTCATCCAACAATGATTTAAAATGTCCACTATGAGCAGCCGCTGTAGGATATTCTTTTATAATTAATTGACCTTCAACACCTTTTTTTAATTTTTGAATTTTATTATCATAATAATTTTTAGGCATTTCATACAATTCATCAATGGTTACATCTAAAAGATTAGCGTCAATTCTTTCAGCAATTCTTTCTTCAGCCATTTCTAAAGTAATGTATAAAACATTTCTGCCTTGCGTTAGCATAGAAGACGCAACATGGCACATAAACAAAGACTTACCTACACCTGTTCCTGCTAATGCAACATTTAAAGTTTTAGGAGGAAGACCACCTTTTGTAATTCTATTGAAATAATTTAAATCAAATTTTAATCGTTCTTCTACTCTATGATAATATTCGTATCGGTCTTCGGTTTGTTTAAAATAATCGTGTCCAATATGTTCATCAAAACTTACAGCAAGAGCCTCACTCAATATACTTGGTATTGCTTCTGGAGTTAATTTCTTATCTTTACCATCAAGTATTTTAATACCTGAAAGTATAGCATTATGTACTGCTCGTTCTTTACAAAATTTTTCTGTTGTATCTAATAACCATTGTTGGTCTACTGACGGTACAGTTATACCTTCTTTTAAACTATCTAATAATTTGTTAGTTAAATTAAATTCGTCTTCTGTAATATTTTTTAAATTACCTATTTCTATATTCAAAGCTTCTTTGTTAGGAAGATTATTATATTTTACTACAAAATCATTTATAAGATTAAAAAGAATTATCTCATCTCTATTTTTAAAAAAATCTACTTTTAAAAAAGGTAAGACTTTACGTGTAAATTCTTCATTATGAATTAAATTCCTTAATATTGTTATTTCAAATTGTTCAGCCATAATTAGTCTTTGATATTAAGTTTGCCTTCCTTTAATTGTAGTTCTACAACCTCCACTAAAATATCACCTATTAAATTTTTAAATTCCTGACCATCAGTATCTTTATTTTCATAATTTCTTTGTATTTTATAATCAAATTTTAATGGAATTTTACCTTGTTCATTTTCTTTTTCAGCAAACTTAACATGGCCATATGTAAATATGACATCTTTAAATTCACCTTCAGTTATTTTAATACAAGAAAAATCATCAATACCTCTTTGGACAAAGACGTATTTTTTATTCACCGCCATAAAGGAATTCTTTTTTGGCAGCCTGGTCAATCTTATTGAGAATATCTTTAGTAAAGAATTTATCAGGTTCATTATTAATTGTTTTAGCATATTGTTTTGTTCCGTCTGGTAATTCTATTCTCGTTGATACTGCTTTAAATAAATTATGTTTAAGTGCAATATCTAATAATCCATAATATCTTTCTAAACCTTTATCGTAAGTTAATCTTACATCTACTTTAGCATTTTCTTTTGTTAATCTACTTTTATAATTTAAACAATGAATAATTTGACCAATAACTTCTTTACCTTCTTTTTCTTTTCGTCTGGAAAGATATATTATATTACTAGCAGCATATTTTAATCCACTTCCACCACCCATTTCTTTTTGTGGGAACATTGACCCGATAACATCATAAGTATGGTTAGTCATTATCATTGGTACTTTTGCTTTGCCTAATTTTAATGTTAAAACTCTAAATGCAGCCTTGACAATTTGAGACCTTGTCATATCTCTGGTTTCTTTTCCTTCGGCTGTATCTGTCATTTCTTTTGTAGTAGATAACATACCTAAACTATCTAATACAAACATAATAGGTTGTTTTGTCTTTTCATCCTGTTCAATATATTTGTCTAATACTCTTATTGCTTGGTATCTAAATTCTTGTACGGTTGATACTGGTACTATAACCATTCTTTTACTATCAACACCTCTACTCTCAACTAAATCTCTTGTTAAAGCACTTTCAGATTCAAAGAACACTACACCACCGTTCTTATGTTTATCTAAAAAATATTTAGCTATTCCTAATGCAAAGAAAGTTTTACCTGTTGCAGCTTCTCCTGCGATTGCAGTAATTTTGTTTGAAGGAAGACCTCCAAAAATTGAACCTGATAATAAACCATTTAAAGCATAAGAGCCTGTATCAATAAAACTATTAACATCTCCTGCTTCAACACCTTCACTTACTAGTGAAGCATATTCATTTCCTGTTTCTTTAATAATTTCTTTTAGAAAATCGCTCATACTGTTCAATATCCTTATCTGTATAACTTATAACGTACCATTTTATATTGTTATTATAACATTGTTCTCTTACAAAGTCAAGGTCTTCAGGAGAAAAATCCAATGATATATAATTGTTATATCTTTTATATAATGTTATCCTCATTGTAATTTCTTGCTCTCAATACAACTGGTCTTCCTTTTGGAATATTAGGCAACTGTTTAGGTGTATTAGGATCTCGCTCCCATTCAAATCTGAATTTTTCATTTTGTGGTACCCATCCTTTAAAGGGTATTTCTAAATCTTTGTCAGTTATATTAACCCATATTTCCTTAAATAAATTTTCGCTCTCCACAGGTCCATGAATATCAAAGACTCTTCCTTTAACTTTTGCTAGCCTATGTTTAAGTGCTTCTTTGTTATATTCTAAAACTCTTTGGTAATCCCAATACTCTTTTAAATCTTTATATTGCTCTTTAGTAATCATTAATGCTTGACTGGACATTTTTTCACCTCTGCTTGATGTAACTTATATCCTCCTGTAAATTTAGTTCTGACATTCATATATCCTTCATTTGCCCACTTTGTATTTTCAGGCGTAGGGCCTTGTATGTCATATGTATATTTATTTCTTTCATAAGGTACATACATCGCTAAAGGTGTACCTTTTTTAATTCTAAATGTACCAAACCTTTTCATAAGCACTTGTTGATTAATTTCGTGGTGTATATCTGACCATATAATACCAGGTAAAACTTCAAACACAGTATTATAATGATAATACATTGGTAACTGCCATACTGACCAACCTGGTGGTGTCTTTAAACGCCATGGACACGTAGGTTTTAATACCATACTTGAATTATCTTTTACGTGCTGTGGAGCAAAATTTCTAAACTGCTCATCAGCATGGCTTGAAAAGTTAAATTGTGGCTCTGGAGATTGCCATTTAAATTTATTGTGTTCTATTTCTAGGTGTAAATCACACCATAAAGGTACTACAAATCCTTGAGATAAATATTCAGGCATAGATGGACAATTTTTTACTGTTCCTTTATTCATAGGATCGTCTTTAAATCCATCAAGCATCCTATCAACTCGTTTCCACCAATCTGGAATAACTTCTTTTGCAGGTAATACTGGCACAACTTTTTCTAAACCATCTATAACTGACCACCAATGAATTTTAGGTTTTTCTGGTTGTTTCCAAATTGTAAATATTTTTTTTATCTTTTCTATCATATAGGTAATGCAGCCTTTCTAGCGTGTCTGAAATAATCAATAGTAGCTAAACTATTACTAACAGTTAGATTAGGATTATTTACTGCTATTGTAGTAAATGTTGGATGTTTTGAAAAACACCATATATTTTCAATATAAAATCTATTCATAAACTCTGCTTTTTCTTCCTCGTTTTTAAATAACTTATCACTTTTAGGTCGTTGCATAATTCTCATTCCAATTTGACCTACAAATTTTCCTGGAAATTTTTTTAATACCAAACTATCAACTAATTCATCACAACTTTTATATCTTTTACCTTTTACAGTAGGATCCATTATGTTAATAAACATATGTCCGCTATCAGATAAACTTTCATAACTATGTTGTGATACTGGTAAAAAGAAATTATCTCTCCATAATTCATATTCATTAAATTTTTTCCAAGATTGGTCTTCTTCGTATTCACCACCTTCATTATATTGCTCTGTTGCAAAATATGGTGGACTTGTAAAAGCACAATCAACATTTTTTATTTGATCCCAAGGTAAATCTTCTGCACCACATCTAAAAATTCTTATGTGTTTTTTTCCTAAACACTCAAAATAATTTATACCATCAGCATTTTTTAATTCTCTTATAACTGGATCCTTATTACCTAATAATAATTCATATTCAGATACTTGGTCCATATATGTTTCATATACATTAGGGTTTGGATCACAACCAATATATTCACAAGCATTACTAGCATAAAAACCTGCAAGTCTATCGCCCCAACCACAACTTGTATCTAACACTCTTCCTGCATTAGTCATTTCATAAACAGCCTTTGCTACAATAGGTTTAAATTGTGTTGCAATATAAGTTTGTAATCTAAAAGCAGATAGATAACTTGCACCATCTAATTTACCACCTCTTAATTCTTCTTTACCTTCAACCATAACTGGTTTCATTCCATTAATACCACGCCACATTGGACCTAAACATCTCCATATATCTTTTGCTGACCCATTATACCATACATCTAAAGGAGACCTGAAACTATAACTTGAACAATTTAATCTAGTTTTTTGATGAAAATGATTTGATACATCATTGTAAGTAGATGGTGCGTCAATAATACCTAAACCATATTCTTTAAAATTATATTTGTAATCATCATATTTTTCTTTTACATTTTTAAAAACTTGTTCGTTTGGTTTACAATATTCCCATATGTCTTGTTTTTTTAATCCTTTAAATGCTTGTTTCATCATCTCCTCTGAAATAGATTTTAAAGGAAATGTTGGTCTAACTCTAGCAATATATTCTGCTAACTCTTCCCTAAATTTTTCTTTACCTTCGTCATTTGTAATTCTCTCAAAGGTCTGTTGATCCATTATAGGCAATTTATCTTTGTTAGCATATTTTTCAAACACTAAACGCCATTTATGTGTTGGTGGATTTTTATACATATCGTCAAACATTACCAAGTCCTCTTCCTAGTATCTTCTATATCTTTAAAATTACAACTTACTGATATTCTTTCTGTTTTAGATGTAAAAGGATAAACTTGATGAGTTAATTTCGCTGGAAAAAAATATACATCTTTTTCTTTAGGTGTGTAAGTAATACCTGATTTACTAAATGGCATATGACTACCGTAACTAAATTCTATTTTTCCTGCTGTTGGTGTATTACTTTTTTTTGAAAGTTCAGTTCCTTTAACAGGATCATTTTCTTCTCTTATTTCTTTTGGTACTTTTAAATACATAACACACGATATTAAACCTAGGTGATTATGTATAGGATTCCATTCACCTTGTTTCATATAATTTATCCAGAGTGGATGCACTAGTTTTATATCCTCTACTTCCAATATATTTGGTTTATCTGAAAATGGATCTTTACTACCTCTAGGCATAACAAGTTTAGTATATTGGGATGCTAACCATTTTAATTCTTCACTTACAATTTCTAATTGTTTTTTTGAAAATTCTAAATGTAAATCTTTTCCATCATCAAAGCTATAACCATATTCTTCAGAAAGATTACCAGCAAGTTTTTTTCTACTATCTAATTTTTGTTTTTTTAATTTATCTTTACGTATTCTATTACCTACAGATAAAAATATATCACATAATTCATCTGATATTGTAGTTTGAAGAATTGATGGACCAAAAGGTCTTTTCCAATTAAAATTTCTTCCTACTGTACTCATATTATTTGACCTACTATTTTATTCATTGTTCCATTTCACTAATATCAATACTATTTATGGCTTCTTTATAACACAATTAGATATATTATTATAACATAAGTTATAGATAAAGTCAATTCCATTTGTTCACCTCATTTCCCCATACATCCCAACTAGGAAAAGTAGTTCTAGCAAACAATTCTATTCTAGGTAAATCACCACATAACTCTATAATACGATTTCTTATTATATCAGGTTTTCTACTATGCTCCCGTCTTTCACTTACAACTAATCTATCAACATTACCACTAACTCTTTTAGGTTTACCTTTTGTTGCTAATATACATATCTCTGGATTTGCTCTAGTCCAATAACCTGGACCTTTAACATAATAATTCTTAATTCTATTCTTGTTAGTTTTTATCCAATAAAAGGCAACGGTCTTATATTCAAAACCCCAATCTTTAACAATAGGTATTTGTTTATGTAATAGTGGATCAGTACACCACATAAACAATATACAATCTTTATCTGCTATATCTTTTATAGGTAAATTAGCAATATCTTTCATTGACATTGTTTTATAATGATTCTCTGGATTTGTTTGTGCGTTTTTATTATTCCAATTCTGAAAATGCCAAGGCGGATCTGCATAAATTATATTATATTTCTTCTTAATTTCCATAACTCATCCATAAAAATTTTATTATTAATAACAATATACAAAATTGTATAAAAGTTATATTACTCATAGCAAAAAAAGCACCTAACATCACAGCAGAAAACATTATTAAATCCATCATCCAAAAAAGCTCTCCAATGTTGCTTCTCTTTCTAATTTCCAACCAATAGATTCTAAAATAAATCTCAATGGGTCTGTAAATGTTTTTGTAAATTGTGTTTCATAATCTACAAACCTATGTATATTAAATTCTTCTGGTATTCTTGTAGAAAATGCTACCACTTGGTCTTTAAATGTATTTGGTAATTTTAACATTAAAAATTTAATTTTATCACCTTCTTTAATGACAGGATATTTATATTCTAATTTTTGTTTATGTAAATAGTGATTATAAATTAAAGAACCTTTAACGTGTATTGGTGTTGATTTTTTATAAATGTTAGAATTATCAGTATATCTTAAAAGATTATTACAAGTCCTAGGAAAAGCAACTTCTTCTGGTGTCATATTTACAAATTCTTTTTTAAAATCATTTACAAATTTAATCAAATCATTTTCAGTTTGATTCATTATAACACTTATGGCTTCTTTAATTTTACCTCTACAAACTTCTGGTGTAGATGATTTAATTGCTTCAACACCCATTATTTTTAATTTAGGTTCTGAATATCTAACACCCTCCTCATCAAACAAATTAAGTATATACCTCTTCTTAGCGACCCATATACCCTTGTTTGCTATTATCTCTCGTTTCATTATCATCTTCTGGTCATATGCGTTTATATACTCTGCTAGGCGTTTAAAACTATCATCTATGACCTTTTGTATCTTTTGTTTAGATACTTTGTTTAAAAAATCTGTAATCTGTTGAATAGATTTATCTTTACAAACCTTATCAACTAAAGAAGCCATTTCAACATAAATTGAATCAGTATCAGAAGCAACTACATAATTTTTATTTTCACTTCCTAATACTTTATTCATAAATTTATTAACATCATTTTCAACCCAACGAATTGATAATTGTCCACCTAAAGTAATTGCCTCTGCTTGTCTAACATCAAAATATCTAAAATACTGATTGCCGATAGCACCATAAGCACTATTCAATGCAATCTTTTTAGCCATTTGAATATTATGACAACGACTTATCTCATTTTTATAAATGACATCTTTGGTTTTATTAAATTCCTTTTTCGCTTTTATAGCTAAGTCTTTAAACACTACTCGCTCACTATACATCTTCTCCATTAACTCTGGAAAAAAACCTTGCTTATCTCTTTTAAATAAAGCACCATTTGGTGCCACAGTTACATTTTTATCTTTTGCCCATTTTAAATCTAACTGTTCAGATAATAAATTAGTTACATTTACTCCATCAGGTTCCATACCTACAAATGTTTCAGGTGAAATATTATATTGCATAATTAAATGTGGATATAAACTATTTAAATCAAATGAAACAATCCATTTATGTAATCCTAATTGTGGATCCTTAACATATGCACCTTCATATTTTGTATTCTTTTCGTGGTCTACTCTAGGTGGAATAACAATATCTTTTTTTCTTAAATGATTATAAATTAAAGTATCCCAACATCTTACTTGGGAATATACATCTATATAATTTACTTTATAATCATAAGCCATAGTTAAACATAATTCAATAAGTTTCATTTTATCTTCCAACCTATCAACTAATTCTACATCTTGGATATTATATTCAACAAATCTTTGATAATCTTTTGTATAAAAATCCTTAAATGTTTCATATGGATTTTCAATTTTTTGCTCACCTATTTCTACTTTAGCAATATAATTTAAGCGATAACTTTCTTGTCTTACATAGGTAAATTTTTTATATAAATCAAAATAATCTAATACAGATATACCAAGTAAATTCCAATACTGTTGATTTTTTTGTCCAAATTGTATTCGTTCTGCATTAACATAATTCCAAGGACTCATTTTATTAATCGTATCATTATCAAACATAAATCTCATACGATTCATAAGATAAGGTATATCAAAAAACTTAACATTCCAACCTGTAATTACATCTGGATGATTTTTACACCAAAATTTTAAAAATTCTAATAATAAATGCTTCTCATTTTGACATTTAATATAAGTTATATTCGCTTTTTTAGCAATAAAATCTCCTATGCCCCAAGTTATAATCTGCTTATTACTATGATTCTTAACTGTTATACAAATTATTTTTTCTTTAGCTGTATCAACATCTGGGAAACCATACTCACACTCACACTCTATATCAAGTGTAAATATTTTAATAAAATCTTTTGACCATTTAATATCTTCTCCATACTCATCAGCAATATACTGATAAGGATAACGATTCATACCATAAATTTTATATTCAGCTATATCTTTATACTGGTCTATAAAATATTTCGCTTGAGATATACTCCCAAAATTTTTAGGCATTACGCCTATGCCGTCTAGTGTCTGATAATTTGTTTTATGTTGTGTTGGAATATATAAGGTAGGTTTATAATTAATTCTGCTGAGATAAGGTTTGCTATTTGCAACTCCTCTTATTAAAAGTTTATTTTTGTATTCAATAACATTTGTATAAAAATTCATAATATATTATAATATAATTATTTATCGTAAGGTATATGCACAGTTAATCCATCCATTGATTCATCTAAAATAATCTGACAAGACAATCTACTATTATCATTTGCCTTATGTTCGTAATCTAATAAAGCTTGTTCAGCACTTCCTTCTGGCTGTTTACCAACTTTATCAATCCATTTATCATCTACAATTACATGGCACGTAGCACACGCACAAGCACCACCACACTCAGCGTCTATAGTTTCTATATAACCATTTTTAGAATAATACTTGGTTGCTTCCATTAAAGTATTATAGGTAGGCACCTCTATTGTTTCAATTGTTCCATCTGTTAAAACAAAATTAACTTTAATTTCCTTCATTGAATAGATATTTATGAAGCTACTGCTCATCACCAAAAAGATTTGATTCAAATCAATACTTTTAATTACGAAATAATTTTACTTTTTGGTGTCAATATAACACTTGTTTGTTTTTCGTATGTATCCTCTAAATGAGTTTCTGGTGTTGTTTCAGTAATTATATTAATATTTTTAATTTTAATTACTTCATCTTTCGTATATGGTATGTATGGATGAAAACCTATTTGCATAGGTTGTCCTGGTTTACCTTGCATTGGAATTAATACAAAAGGTTTTTGGATTTTTGTATAACCTTCACTTGTAGGCTGTAATTGTTTTTCAGGATTACTTTCCACTTCTTCAAAAACTTTGCCAATAATATCCTCACCTGTAGTGAGTCTCCATAATCTAATCATAATATATCCTTATTCTGTTGTCATTGAAACAGGTTTTATTTCATCTTCTTTAGGTTCTGTATCTGAAGGTCTTGTATCTTCTTCAGCATATGTTGGTTTAACTTCTTCTTCTTTTGTTGGTTTAACTTCTTCTTCTTTTACTATTTTTTTACCAATATTATATTTCGCTTGTAAGTTCCAATCACCTTTTTCTTTAAATGCAATTATCTTAATTTGTGATAACGGCGATTTATCTTCAGCTGATTCTTGTTTAACAATTGATAATAAACTCCAATCTTGCAATAAGCAAGCAATTGTATTTCTACGCTGTATATCGTTGTGGATTAATGTTGCTTTCTTACCATCTAAAGCAAACAATTCTTTGAAGTGTACTATATAATATTTACCTTGTTTATGTAGTATATGGCAAGATTGAAATAATGTTTTATCTTTTCTACTTGCAACACCCATTCGGGACAAAGTTTCCCTAATCTTTAAAAAGTCATCTGGTTGCTTAAGAGTTATCTCTAACATACTTTCAGGTGACCAATTAATTTCTTCACTCATCTTTTTCTCCCACCTTTATCAAGTTTAGACTTAATAAAGTCAATTTGTTTTTTATTAAGTATGTCAAGAGCTATTTTAGCTTTCTCATTACTATACCCATAATATTCTTTTACATACTCTAAATTTTTTGACTTAGCAGTAGTTGTCCACCGCCCACCAAATCGTTTTCGTTTTCTTATACTATTTAGAAGAAAATGAAACTGTAGCCGTTTGGTGAGGCCGTGTCTTTGATTCATTTCATTTGCCATCATTATACTATCCAAATGTTGAGAGCAACATCTATTAATAACATAAGGTGGATATTTTTTTTCCCAAGTAATATCATCACCATCTAAAAGGTTAATTTTAGTATAGTTTATAGCATTTAAATAATCTGATAATTTATATTCTATCATTTAATTGTTAAACCATTGCATATAAACCAAATACGGTACTAATATCGGCCAAACTATATGTTCAACAATTTCGTATAGCACAGCGAGTGTTAATAGTATTGCCCAAAATTTAGAAGTCTTTGCTTTTTTAGAAAGAAATCCAAATATCTTGGAGTGCCATACTCCTATTTTTTGTATTAGATTGTTCATTTTTCTCCTTTATTTAAATTTACAATTCGCCATTACTTCTGTTAAACAAGCAACCATATTTATTTCGTGGTCGGCAACAAAAGCAGATTTATATTGATAATCAGCAATTGTTAAAACTGCCATTGGAACAGATTTAGGATCCAAATGCTTGTAAAGTATATCATAGATATTACTGAATAAAGAAGCAGGGTCTTTATCTAAATTTTGCACAACCCACTTTCTCATATCACCAAATCTTTTTTCTTTTAATAATTTAATTAATTCTTTATTATTAATATCAGATAATGATATTAAAATTCCACTATCTATTTTACCTCTTATAGAATATCTTTGTAATTCATTTATGGTTCTTCTGAAATCTGGATAATGTCTTTGTATTAACTCAGCAAGAACTTTTTTATCAAAGGTAATATGTTCTTCTTGTAATATGTCAGAAAGTCTATCTAGGAACGCAGTAGCCGTCCGTACCTTCTGACCATTCATTATTCTAAAGTCTATTACAGTACAGCGACTATGCAAAGCAGGGATAATCTTATTCTTAAAATTACAAGTAAATATAAATCTACAATTTTTATAAAATGTTTCTATGAAATTTCTTAATGCAGGTTGGACAGATTCAGGATTCATATAATCTGCTTCATCTATAATTACTACTTTATGATTTGAAGTAGCAACTAAAGATATTGAGGACGCAAAGTTTTTAATTTGTGTTCTTAATGTATCAATGTGCCGACCTTCATCGGAACCATTAATCATTATATAATCACAACCTATTTCTTCACATAAGGCACGAGCAACGGTAGTCTTACCTGTACCTGCAGTACCAGATAATAATAGATTTGGTAATTCTTTTTTATTTAAAAATTCTGAAAATGTACTTTTTAAATCACTACTTAATATACAATCCGAAATAGTTTTCGGCCTATATCGTTCAACCCAAAGAAAATCTGACATTGTTTTTCACCTCTTTCATAATATTATAAATTGTTTTTGTTTTATTCTTGCTGGTATTACCTTCGTTGTATTACAAGAATCACAACACACATCACCAATATTTTTTCCAAGCGGTGATGGATTATTAAAAGTTGGTTGTCCTTTAGAAATATCTTTCGTATTACGAGTCATTAAAACTCTACATAAACAACATTTTATTTCCATTATACTTTAAAATGCTGAATCAGCTTCTAAAGCAATCCAATATTGAACATTTACTTTTTTGTTTATAAAATGTGCTATCTTCATTTTAGATAATGCAACATCATAATCACCTGGTATAAGTTTCATATTTTCTGCTTTAATATATGCAGTAAATTCTAAATCTGTTTCACCTACATTGATAGATGATAGATTTGAGTTACTATTTTTTTTATCTAAAGCTTCTAATTTTATTTTACCTTTTTCACCTTTAAATGCAATATCAGGTAAGTTTAAATTAGTATATAACTTTTTAACAGATTCATAATCATTATTTTTTAATGTAAATGAAACTGCTTTATCAGGCATAGTAATTTCTTTTTGTGGGGTTACTAATGTTGTTTTATCAGCAAAAGCATATCTTGCCGATAGTGTGGATTTTTCATCTTTAATTCTTAAATTAGATGTTCCATTAAAATTTAAAACTGGTGCTTGAAAAGAATCTAATGCTCTTAAAAATTCTGGCAAATCATACACGCCAAATTCTTGCTCAAATTCTTCTGTTACCTCTGCTCTGGCCATAATGTTTTTCATTGTGGACATAGTAGATAAAACACTACCTGTTTTAAATAATATATTTTGATTAATGTCCGAGAAATTTCTCAACACATTTAGGGTATTACTACTTATTTTCATTTCAACTCCTCCTTATCATAGTTTAATAATAAAATAACATAATGTACCGCCTTTAATAAATCGTTGCGGTTTTGTCCTTTTTTCTTTCCATACCTACACAAATATTTAATTGCATTAGCGTGGCAGAAATCTTTTCCAATGTTTAATGTTTTAAATAAATCTTGTACTTGAAATCCATCTTTACCTGTTGAGTAATGTTGGCCGTATGTAGATTTAATATAATCACCAATTTCTTCTAGGATTTTATCCTCATTGTATTTCATAATATAATAATAACAAATTAATTTGCTTTTGTCAATTTGTTAAGAACCTAAACTTTCAGCTGATGTTGTAGGCATTCCACCTCCAGATTCTGATGGTGATCCAGATTGTAAATATTTTAATACATTCTCTGGTGAGCTTACTTCATAAGGGTCTTCAGCAGAATTATCTTTTTTCCATGATTCAATAAAAACTTTTTCTACTAAACCATCAGTAATAATAGCTGCATATCTCCAAGAACGGTTTCCAAAACCTTTGTCTTTCTTATCAACAAGCATTCCAACCTTTTCAGTAAATTCTCCATTACCGTCAGGTATAACTTGTACATTAGCTAGTTTTTGATTTTGTGCCCAGGCATTCATCACAAACGAATCATTAACTGACATACAATAAATTTCATTTATTCTATGTTGTTTAAATACATCTGCTAATTTTTCAAATCCTGGTAATTGTTTTGTTGAACAAGTAGGTGTAAATGCTCCTGGTAATGAAAATAATATAACTCTTTTACCTTTGAAATAATCATCGGTTGTTTTCTCAACCCAATCGCCTAATGACCTTACTTTAAATTTGATTTGTGGTACTCGGTCGCCTTCTTGCATAATATTTCCTTTAGTTAAGTGAGAGGAGAGTAATTGTGGAGGTGACCCTCCTCTCTAAAAGAACCCATATAGGGCTCTCTATGTGTGGTGTACAATTATTTATATAATATATACACTACACAAATTCTATTATATCAAAATTCCATCAATTGTCAATGACCTATTCAGTAGGTACAACAGGACAATTAGGTTTTTCTAATGCGTCATTTAAAGCAGTTATATTTACATTTAATTCTAATTCAACAGATTGTAGTTTTTTTCTCAATTCAGTAATTTCATCCCTAGCAATAACTGTATCTTTTTCAGATTCAATTAATCTGCCAGCTATAGCATACAATTCATTTTCATAATCTTCTATTGATTTTTCTAATAATGTAATACTATTTAAATATTCTGCTTCTAGGCTTGTAATACCTGCTTCACTATTCTCAAGGTTAGTTTGTAATCTTTTAACCTCATCATTTTTGTTGAACAAAAGCCCTGCCGAAATAACTATAAGTATAAAAGCAAAAACTGCCGTTGGTGTAATTTTCTTTTTAATGTCTTTAAGCATTATAGCGTATCTAGGAAACATCCTTTTTATAAAATCTCCTATTTTTGTGTATCAATCAATGAACACGCTTCCTCATTAGCTTGCAATCCAGCATTCTTATCATAGACCCAAACATAAGAATAGTGAACTTGGTCACCTTTTTCTACACATTTTTTTCCGAATGATAGTTTTGGATTTTGTATGCCTGAACAACTAACTAGAATCAAACTCATTAAAATTATTAATAATTTATTCATATTTTCCTTTTATAATATATTAGTATTTATTATACTAAATTCTATAGGATTTGTCAATGAGCTGAGCTAAAAAAAATAGCGGCGGTTTTACCCGCCACTATCTATCTATATTACGTTATTATTTAACGTCTATTTTTTAAAAATATTGAACAAGTTAGGTTTTAATACATCTTCAAACCAGTCTTGCCAAAATTGTTGTGTTTTCTTTTGATATTCTTGGGCTTTCTCAGGTTGTTCCTTTACAAATTTTTCTACTTGTACTTTCCATTCTGCGTAAGTTGGAATATCTAAATCAAATTTAAACATTTTATCTCCTTATTTAACATCTATTATTTTTGCTTTTCTGCTCTCTGGAATAATCTTCTCCATAGATACTTTCAAAAGACCATCTTTCAATTCAGCACCTTTGATTTCGCAATCATCAGCAACCGTGAAAGCTTTAGAAAAGAATCTTTTAGCGA
>Ga0098061_1000025_pt1 | contig 49277 bp, 60 predicted proteins | sample 22_taG_FD_92579 | JGI IMG/M metagenome (GOLD analysis project Ga0098061, IMG submission 92579) | Marine viral communities from the Subarctic Pacific Ocean - 22_ETSP_OMZ_AT15343 metaG | ecosystem: Environmental > Aquatic > Marine > Oceanic | place: Subarctic Pacific Ocean | collected 2015-01-20
CCAGAAGAAGAAAAGAGGATTAAACTAGAGAATCAGGAGTACGACCGCCGCGCCATCGAACAGTCCCGGCGCCTGACCCGGGAGGCCCAACAAAGAGCGGCTATTGAGAAGCAAACCGCTGCCGACCGCCTCCAGGGCTTGGAGGATGCTAGCGAAAAAACAGCGAATTTTTCACAACAACTAACTGAGGCGGGCCAACAAAAGGCCGCTTCGATCACTGTGACGCCTAAGCTAGAAACAGGTGATATAGAAAAAACACTGTATGAGGCCGTAGTGGGTACCTTGGAACGCGCCGGCGCCGACGGCGCCAAGAAGATGTCCACATTCATTGAAGAAGCCTTCGGCCCGACCATGGCCCGAACGATCAAGGACAACTGGGAGCTTGGCCTTGCCGGCGCCGGCGCGCTGGTGGCGGCCAAGAAAGGCCGCGGAGCGCTAAAGGCAAGAAAGGTAAGAAGGACCCGTCGCGCCGACGAAGCCGCCTATCGCGCAAGAAACCCCGCAGCTTCGGCTGATGAGGCTGCCGAGGCTGTTGATAGAAGAGCCAGGAATGCTAGACAAGACAAGAAACCAGGACTCTTTGGAAAGGGTTCCAAGTCACGCGACTTCGCCGGCAAGGGCCTCGCCGGCGCTGCAGGGTACGGGCTTGCCAAGTCTCAAGGGCTAAAATCTCTGATAAACATGTTCGGTCAGCTAGGGTTAGAGCTTAATGATGCCACAGCGAAAGTTCGTCGGTTCACAAATTTGACCCGGGACGAAGATACTTTTGGTGCTTTGGTCGACAATATCTATGACACAAACACAGCCTGGCGCGCACATGGACTAGAAGTACAACAGATCCAGGACATCAACATAGAACTCATTGAGGGCTTTAGGGGCTTCTCTAAGATGCAACCTAGAGTCCAAAAAGATATTGTGAACACTTCTGCCATGATGGCAATTTTGGGTGTTGATGCTAAAACGGGCGCTAAGAATATGGAGATTATGGGCAACGCTATGGGTCTCACAGGGAAGCAATCTACAAACCTTACCAAAGATATTGCCGGAACTGCCGATGCCCTTAACATGAGCCTGCCAAGCGTAATGCAACAGTTCGCAGGCATGGAAGATAAGCTTGTCCAATTTGGTGTTAACTCTGCTACAGCTATGAAAGAACTGATGGTCGTGAGCAAAAATACAAATATTCCCATGAACGATTTATTGGGTACCTTGGATAACTTTGACACCTTCGACGAGGCTGCCAACGCCGCAGGCAATCTAAACGCCCTTTTGGGCGGCGAGTTCATCGATGACATCGCGTTAATGAATGCTAGCCTTGAGGGAGATACCCTCGGGGTTATGACAATGGTCCAGGACGCTCTTGCAAATTCTGCTGTAGGGTGGGACGATATGAATGCAGCCCAGAAAAAAGCCATATCCGAAACCACCGGTATCGGGATGGGCAACCTTGCGCGAATTGCTAGAGGTGATTTGACTGCCGATATGGCAACTGCCACGGACGTCACTGCGACGGAAAAGCGTGTTAAGGAACTGGCCACTCAAGGTAGAGGTATCGTAGAGAACATGGAAGTTTCAATGAAGGGGGCAGAAACTGTCGTAACTACTGGCAAGGTTTTAGACCAACGGGTCCCTGGAGGGAAGAGCCCTCAGGAAAAGATGGAAGCCACTCAGCAGAAATTTGCCAAACTTCCTGCCGGTAAGAATGATATCACGGAAGCCATACGGTTGATGGGGGTCGTAACTGAAACCACTATGAAACGACTGGACGCGACGATGAAGATGTTGACTGGTGGGATTAAACTGGACGAAGGCACAGTAAAAAAACTAACAGATTCGATGTCAGCGGAGAAGAGCCTAAAGGTGGTCAACGGCCGATTAGTCCTCGAAGAAGATTTAAGCGGGAGGACGTCTGGATAAATGTCTAAATACATTGAAAGAGTATTACCTCATGATAGCATGTTGGGCGATGACCCCACTGATATTATGGCTAAGAGCGGCAGGGTCGTTCTGTTTACACACCTGGCGACAGGCAAAGCTGTGGGCTTCAAAGCTTACGTAACAGAATTTAGTGATTCTTACAACTCTAGCTGGAGCGATACGACAGTGTATGGTAGGATGGACCCCATCGGAGTTTATCAGGGAACCTCGCGTAAAATTAGTATATCTTGGGACGTCCCCTCTGCCAGTGCTTACGATGCGTATAAGAATTTGCAGAGGATCTCTCAGTTGATTCGAATGCTCTATCCTGTTTACACGAATGCAGAAGAGACAGGGGTGCGCACCCTCAAGGCATCCCCTCTCTTGAGACTAAAATTCATGAATTTATCGCGTGATGTGAGGAATGGTAAAGAGGGCTTGGTTGGTTATATAAACGGTGACTTTTCCTATAAACCCGATCTCAAGCAAGGGGTCTTCGACGGCGATGACGGTACCCTAGAAATGAATGGGATATTTGATGCGTTTGACGAGCCCACAATCTATCCAAAAGTAGCCTCGTTATCGTGCACTTTCACCGTACTCCACACACACCCCCTAGGCTTTAGCGACCAATGGGACGACGTCCCCGCCGGCGCCAGCCCCTTGAATTCTTTTGCTCGGAATGCCAATGTTGACAATGGTCCTGGCGAGGCTTACCCGTACGGCGTTGATAGGTCTATGGTTAACCGTCCAGGTGACAGTGGTACAGAATCACTTTCAGAAGATGACTTCGGCGCCGGCCAGCAGGCTGCAACGGCCCGAGCGCTATCAGGCAACGGAGACTCATAATATGGCTTATCGCTATTCTAACCGGAACGTCGTTATCAACAAGGATCCTTCTTACCGCAAACTCCTGAAGGAACGCGGCCTTAAGTTGTTCAGACAGTTCACCAGCCCGGACCTAGTTTATCCGGATGTAGGACAGGTTCTGGACTTACGTATTGTTCAGCACACCTGGAAACATTCAGATAGATATTATAAGGTTGCGCACGAATATTATGGGGACTCCACCTTATGGTGGGTTATAGCCTGGTTCAACAAGAAGCCAACCGAGGGTCATATAGCTATAGGGGACGTGCTGGAAATACCTCTTCCGGTTGAAAAAGTATTGGCTTATTACGAGGTTTAAGAGTGCAAACTAAAAAAGGAAGTCACAATTATTACAATCGTAAAGATGAGGTAGAGAAGTATTATAAGGCCTCGCGAGCAGCCTACCAACGTGTTCTTGCCGCCGACATGGCAGCAAAAGCCAATCAGCCGCAAGATTGGCGACAGTATGTTCCGAAGGTCATTAAAGCTACTCTCGACTCTCGGCTCCAGGAAATAACTGGAATCTCCATGGAACAGGTTGTAGCGACACAGGAGGATTATCAATCCGACTTTGATGAACACGAGCACGGCATCACTTATCTGGATTATCGTGTGATTGCGATCAACGATATTTTTGATAACGTACGATCCTCCATAGTTCCCAATCGAGTTCTTTTATCCACCTTAGATTTGGAGGAACTTTATACTGGGGCGTCAAAGTTTCGTTTAAGTAGAGAGGCAATCCAGGAGTTCAAGAATTGGCTCGGACAAAAAGACCCACCGGAGTCTGAGGAAGAAGAAGACGGTACAGCAGAGAAGACCGGAAAAGCTCCTGCTGAAAAAACGCTTAATTGCACGGACCTGGAACAGAAGTTTCTGATTACAAACTTAGATCTACTCTCTCGGCGAAATGGGCTAGAGAAGGTAAAAAGATTTCAAACAGTTTTGGGAGACCCCACTGACATTGTGAGTGTGGTTAACTGCAACGATATCAGTGAAGCGATGTTCCGCATAACGCCGGCCCAACAGGCTCTTCTGGTGCCGAAGATTAAATTGTTTAAAGTAATCTACCCAGATCCAGATAACCAGCCTTCTTACAAAATAGAAAAACAGCTTCCGTTTAGGAACCATCTATCGCCAGGTGTCATTGATAACATCATGGAAGGAAAGGCCGGCCGCGGTGATGGTGTGGGAATTACTGATCTACGTGTCGAGTACACCGGTAATAATCCTTGGTCGGCTAGCCGCCTGTTAAAGGTCAACATGACCTTATTTTTTGAAAGCTTTTCGGAACTTTTTACAGAGGAGCGTATTCGTCAAGCGGAGGCCGCTGCCAATAGTGGTACTGATCCCAATAGCCCGGCGTTCCCCTTGGACGCTAGTTTCATCGATTTGATTTGGCGCGTCAGCGCTACCAAAAAGAACCCGCTGACGCGGGAGTTCCAGTCTAATCCCGATTATTATCAAATTAAATTAGTCATAGGGTGGGGAGTACCCGAAGATAAGGATGGCCTCATCCCCCCCGATTTGATGCAGGCGATTCGACAAAACTCTTTATCGCTTTATCTCACCCACGTTGACCACAACCTTGACTTCCGCCAGGATGGCAGTGTTAATCTAAACATTGATTATCGTGCTCGTAGCGAAGAGTTGTTGGACTCTCCATCAGCAGATATATTTCAGTCGATGGATTCCAAGCGACAGATTAAACAGATCAGGGGTGAAATTGCGCGGGTACGAGGTGTGCAAAAAGATAAAAGAGCGGCGCCAAATAGTGAAGAGGCGATTGACAAGGCCGTGGTCGCACTTAAAAAGCGAGAAAAGAATCTAATCGCGGTTACCAAACAAGAACGGTTGCGCTCCATTGTGAGTGATCTAATCGACGCCGACGCAATTCGAGCTATAGACCCTCTTTGGAAAGACTTCAAGGGTCTAAAAAGATTAAAAAAGTTTTCCTCAAGCCCGGGCACCGGAAAGGCTTCAGAAGAAGCGACTAAAATATTGGGTGACATGTTTAGTGATGATCCTGATGCCCTGGAAGAGTTACTTCAAAACGCGAGCAAACTCGCGGACAGCCTGTTTGACAGTGCCCCTCGACCGGAAGCGGGGCACTATCGGTTACATTATTTCTTTTTGGGCGATCTTATTAATGCTCTTATACGAACTATTAAATACGAGAATCCCACTATGGAGGGTGTCGAATTTTTGATGACGTCGTTTGAGCACCAGAACCCCTTGGTTTCTGTTAATTCTGATTTGATTCCAATGGAATCAATCCCTATATCGTTGGCATATTTTAACGATTGGCTTGCGGTAAACGTGGTGGGCCACCAACGGTCCTCCTACTATCTACTTCAGTTCTTTAAAGATTTCTTCCAAAAGGTTGTGGTGAGGTCATTGAATTATGCAGATCTTGACACAGTTAGCAATCGTAAAATTAATTATAAGACGCAAATTGGTTTTAAGGTTTTTTCTGTTCCCAACGTCCACGGGGCCCCTGCTCTTAAAACACCAGGGTCCATATCTATGAACACCTCTCCGGATGCACCTCCACGACCTGCAGGCATTCTTACCATAGGAGATCTTCAAGACGTTCTGTGGCGAAATACATACGCGCATGATCGGCCCATCCCCGGTGGCTCTACTGACTATATTATCTTTTATCCTTATACGAGCGAAATCAATGCCAAAAAAGGAGATTATAACGAAGATTTCAAACGAGGCATCTATCACCTTTTTGTTGGGCGAGACTCCGGCCTCGTGAAGGAAATTAACTTTAGTAAAACAAATACTTCAAAATTGGCCGAGGCCAACTTCTTAGCGCAGGAACAAAGTATCGCACAGTTCTTCCGCACATATGACGCCAATGTAAATTTGTATGGTAACACCATGTTTTTACCAGGTTCTTCGGTATACATCAACCCTTCGTTCATGAGCAATCTGAGCGGCCCCAGTGCTCCCAACTCTATTTTTCGACGGTTTGGTTTGGGCGGTTATTATCGTGTCAATAAGGTAAGTCTACATTTAACCCCAGATAAATTTGTGACTAATATAACTTGTAAATGGATATCATCTGGTGATAAACATGGGGCGAAACCTCTCAGCAACAAACCACGGAGAAACCGAAAATAAATGGCCTACGGTAACAACGATATGAAAAGTTACCCTTTGTACAACGCTCGCAAGATGTACGAGGAGATCTGTAAATCCGACAATCCAGAATATGTAGACCTGCGGGGCAACCGTCTTTTCTTTGGTAAAGTAGATTATGATTTTAATGCCATCATGCTCAAGAGCGATTCATTTTTGAAACTATTCAAGCAGAAAAAGCCAGCAAAAGCCCTAGAGTTTGTGGTCGACGCGTTTGAAGACCTAAAAAAATATATAAAGGTATGTGAAAACCGTTTTCCAGGGTTTGTTCTGGAGGATGATGATTTTCTTAAAGATATGAAGGTCAAGAAGGGCTGGACTAACGTCAGCAACGGCTATTCAGACCTCCTGCAGACTTACAATATTGTTTTTCGGAACTCATTTATCCCACAGAACTCCTTGGACAAAAAGATCAAGAATGTGGATGACTACATTGCTAAATTTATGGAATTCTACGACCAAACAGGTGCTATGTTACCCTTGACGCGTAGCACTTTTGTTTTATCTCGCATGACAGACCCGCTCTCTAGTGGTCTGATGCTTGAGTTAGATAATCTCAACCACGCGGATGATGAGGTCAAGATCAAAAAATATTATGCCCATCGCCACTTCGGTTTCTATGTGAAGGCAGCTAGAAAGTTTGGTTTCTTAATAGACAAGAATGCTCCCTGGCGCCTGATCGCCAACTTCAATTCTCCCAATATGTTGAAGTACTTAGAGCGCTATGGCACGAACGGAGAGGAGATTTTTGATAAGTATTATGTTAAAACTTATTTAAGTGATGCCGAGACGCTTAAAAGATACATGATCTTTTATTATAATGATTATGTAAGGACAACGCCGGCTACGGAGTCACTTATTGGGGAGGACGGGCGCCTGCTTTGCAAACGGGAGATGGTGCTAAGAAAAAAGTTCAATTATGAAGCTTACCAGCGCGCACTAGAACAACACCCGAACAGTACCTCGAACCCTATGGTAAGTGATGATTATTGGTATCCCAAATACTACGCTCTCAGGATGTTGGAGGCACAAAAGAAGGTCGACAGACACAAGTTGGCCCGAGAGACACGGATATTAATGCGTTTTATTCATATTTCTCTTGACAAACCGCTAGCATTGTCGTATATTAATGAGGAAGCTAAGACAACATTTCGGAGGTCTGCGTTTGTGAACGGTCCAGAAGTACCACTAAATCGATTGCCCGTGCCACCCACCACCAAGTCGCGTTTGAAAATTTCGGACGGCGATGCGCCTAATCTTCTAGAATTGCCACGTACAAATACTGGCGATTCTGGTAACGGTGGCTATTGAGCGAATATTACCAAACAGTTTGCCCTAAAGATGCTTGCCCGGTATACTACGTTGATGGCGTGATGCAAACAACGTTGCCGAGCAACACATTGAAAACATGGCACAGCACAGGCGTAAATCATCAGTCTGCCTATGTGTATGGTGCGGGTAAGAGTCTTGATGATAGTTGCCCTTCCCACTTGAAGGATGAGTGGGGCCCCCTGAGCGAGAAAATTAAGGCCTACATGGTTTCATATGTGAAGGCGAAGATAGACACGGTGGAATACTGTGTGCGTGACCTAGTACCACGCTCCGATCTTGATCGCTATCTTGAAATGAAAACCGAGATCACAAAGCACGTTTTCCAGAATTTTCCCCCGGCCAAAAATTTCAGTTTTTTAACTGGCTTAGATCGACTCTTAGCACAGATCAAAAAGCAGAAATTAAATGTTAACCCCGAACGGCTGCGTTCGGACATCCACGATTATAAGGCGCGCCAGTTTTGGAAGCGCGCATCCTCAACAAAGCCATATGTCGTTTTTGATATGTTCAGGACTCGGACCGGTCGCCTCGCTACTTGTCGCGGCTCGTTCCCTATACTGACGATGGCCAAAGAATACCGCAAGATCATCGAACCGGTTAACGACTATTTTGTCGAGTTAGACTACAATGCAGCGGAGCTACGTGTATTGCTGGCCCTAGGAGGCCTCGTACAGCCCGCTGGGGATATCCATGAGTGGAACCGTAGGAACATATACGGTGCTACCACAAGCCGAGAGGTGGCCAAGAAACGCATATTTGCGTGGTTGTATAACCCTGAATCTAAAGACGCCGCGTCTTCAAAAGTCTATAAAAAGAATGACATCCTTAAAAAATATTATGTTGATGGCTGTGTGTCTAACCCGTTTGGACGCCAGATCGAATGTGATGATTACCACGCACTTAACTACTTGATTCAAAGTACAACGAGCGATATGTTTCTGAGACAAGTACTGGGGGTGGCGGAGATCGTGGATAATCGGATGAAAAAAAGCTTTATAAGTTTCTTGATGCATGATAGTGTATTATTAGACATTGCAAAAGAGGATATTCCTCTGATAAAAGAGATTGCTGAGGTTTTCATGAAGACACCCCTAGGGGACTTTAAAGTCAACATGAGGGTGGGCACTAACTATGGAAATTTGAAGGAAAGGAAAAATGAAAACTAGCAAACTTGTGAGAGATAGGATCCCTGCAATCATCGGGAGAACCGGCAAAAGATGTACGACATATATAGCAGGCGACGCTGAGTACCAAGAGAAATTATGGGAAAAGCTTAATGAGGAAGTGGATGAATTTAAAACTGCTCCCTCCGAAGAAGAATTGGCCGATATCCTGGAGGTAGTTGCAGCAATTACTACTTGTTACGGGTTCGACCCTTATGATGTGGAGACGGCGCGCCAAGCTAAGGCTGGCGCCCGCGGCAGCTTTAAGAACAAGACTGTCCTGGAAGAAGTGCACGACTAAAGATGAGAAGCATTGTTGCGCTGACGCGCCCAGCGATCAATATAGCATCTTCCTTTGAGGGATATCCACAGTATACCGTTTACAAGATATCCAAGCATGCGGGCACTGGGAAACGGGAGTATTGTCTCCCTGTTTTTGAACACCCGGAAAAATATGAAGCAGCGCTCATGCCATTAAAGACATTCTTTAAGGGTATCAAGAAAGAGGTATTTTTTATCGTTTGTGGGGCATCAATTGAATCTGCATGTGCGTTGCGTATATTGGAGCAATTGAAGAATCGAAAAATTTGGATTCTGTATGTCGTTCCGGAAAGAAAATATTTGAACGAGACCGAGCGCCTCAACGAGAGAGCCGTGTTTCATGTGCTCCAGGAATATGCGCGCTCTGGTGTGTTTGAAAAGTTTTTTATAATTGATAATGCACAAATAGAAAAGATTCTGCACGAACAACTCACCATTAAAGAATATTATGAGAAGATTAATGATTTTGTGGCCAGTACTATCCACATGATAAATGTTTTTGATAACACCAAAAGCGAGCTACAAAACAAGTCAGAGCTATCACCTGCGTCGCGACTCGCAACTTTTGGGGTTGGTACCTTAGAAAGTGGAGATATACCGCTTTTTAATCTTGACAACGTGGAAGAAAAAGAGTATTATTTTGCTATTAACAAAGAAAGACTTGGTGAACAAGGCCTGTTAGAGAAAGTGAAAACTTATATGGAAAAAGATACATCCAACGTAAAGATTAATTATCAAATATATTCAACAGACTACGATGCAGACTACGTTTATACTGTGCTGCACACGTCAGAAATTCAAAAAAGTGCTTGACAACCCAGTCGGGCTGTGGTAGATTATGTATAGATGCTTGGGAGATTAGCCAAGCATACTTTAGCCTAGAGCAAACAGAAAGGAGGAAGAATGGCTATCAATTTGGACAAGATTAAGGAAAGGAAGGTGGCGTTGGAGAACCGTGGAGGCGGCAAGAGCAGCTTCTGGCGGCCACAGGATGGCGAGAGTACAATCCGTATTGTGCCGACTGCGGATGGAGATCCTTTTAAGGATTTTTGGTTCCACTATAATTTGGGAGACAACCCTGGGTTTCTGTCCCCAAAGAAGAACTTCGGTGAAGACGATCCGTTGGACTCGTTTGTTCGCAAGCTCTTTAACGAGGGCACCGAAGACAGCATCAAGATGGCGAAGAACTTGATGGCGCGCCAGCGCTTTTTCTCTCCGGTTATTGTACGGGGGGAGGAGGATCAGGGCGTTCGTATGTGGGGCTACGGGAAGACTGTTTACGAGCAGTTGATTAATCTTGTGCTCAACCCGGAGTACGGTGATATCACTGACCCGGATGCAGGAACTGATTTGCTGTTGCATTACGGCAAGCCCGCAGGGGCGCAGTTCCCTCAAACGAAGCTGACTCCACGTCGCCGTCCTTCGGCGTTGTGCGAGACCAGCGATGAACAGTGTGCGGAGTGGCTTGACACCATCCCGGATCTTGAAACGCTCTTTGAGCGCAAGGGTCCAGAGGAAGTAGGAGCTATGCTGGACGCATACTTGCTTGACGATGCGGAAGGTGTCTCTACTGAGACACAGAAGTTCGGGGGTACCCCCGACGTTGTTACTTCGACCACTTCTACGGTCGACGCAGCGTTTAGCGAGTTGTTGGGCTAGGACGTACCCGCAGGGAGGCATGGGGTTATAGATGTCTCAACATTTTAATATAAGGAGAACAAAAATGAGTTTACAAAATAAGTTGCGAGAGGCAAATTTGTCTGATGACGAGACAGTGACCTTGACCTATTCGGCTGGCGGGGATATCATCCATGCCCGAGACGGCTACGTGGAAGATGTGCTAGATAACACGGGCTTTGCCGAGACTGTTTCAGAGGTTATCACGACTACCGGTTTTAACAACGAGGCTATTGACGATCTCAGGGGTCAGGATCTTCTAGAGGATTATGAGCGCGACGGTTCAGGGTTCGAGTCATTTGTGGCCGAGGTTCTGAGTGAAAATGTGTACGAGGTTAACTTTATCGATCAGACGATCGAGCAATATGATTACAAGCGGGGCTTCTTGACTTTGGCTGCTAATGTGAGAACTACTGTTAAAGATGTCCTAGGCGCCCCAGAAAACCTTTTTGTGGGTTGGTCGACAAATGTGGAGACTGATATCGGAACCTTGAGGATTGATGGATGACCAAAGCAGGTAAGGTGAGTATCGCGGCGATGCGTAAACTTCTTAACAAGAAGGAGGGGCGCCAAATTGCATATAATCTGATGGAACAGAATCCCACTGACGTTAAAGAGTGGATTTCCACTGGTTCACGATGGCTTGATTCGATTATTTGTAGAGGTAAATACGCCGGGATCCCGATGGGAAAGATTGTAGAAATCGCCGGTTTGGAGTCAACTGGGAAGTCCTATATGGCTTCTCAAATTGCAGCTAACGCCCAGAAGATGGGTATTACGGTGGTTTACTTCGACTCTGAGTCAGCACTTGACTCCACGTTCCTGGAGCGCGCCGGGTGTGATGTGGAGAACGTACTGTATGTCCAAGCGTCCAGCGTGGAGTCCGTCCTTGAATATATCGAGGAGTTGTTGGGCACCGGGGAACAGTTTTTGTTTGTGTGGGACAGTTTAGCCCTCACTCCCAGCAAGTCTGATATTGAGGGTGATTTCAATCCTCTTTCCTCTATGGCTGTGAAGCCGCGAATCTTGTCTAAAGGTATGTCAAAGCTCGTACAGCCAATCGCGAACAGTCGTTCAACATTGCTGGTTCTTAACCAACTTAAAACCAACATCACCTCTAACATCGCTGAGGCGATGACTACCCCTTATTTTACGCCCGGTGGTAAGGCTCTTAACTATTCGTACTCATTGCGTATTTGGCTGACCGGCCGCAAGGCGAAGGCCAGTTTTATTATGGACGAGAATGGCTTTCGAATCGGGTCGGAGGTTAAAGTCAAGATCGAAAAGTCGCGATTTGGCAGCCAAGGGCGCCTGTGTAGCTTCAAGATCGTATGGGGAGGAGACGATGTAAAAATCTGTGACGAGGAGAGTTGGTTTGAAGCGATTAAAGCATCGCAGTATCTAAACAACTCAGGAGCTTGGTTCTCTCTGGTTTACGAGGATGGTAAAGAAGAGAAATTTCAAAAGTCATCTTGGCTAGAGAAGCTGACGATAGAAAAGTTTCGTACGCGAGTATTGCAACTCATGGATGAAGAAGTTATTCTTAAGTTTGAGAACAAGACTGGCAACGCTGAGGACTTTTACACTCTAGATGATGAGTCCGCTCCAGAGGTTACCAGCACCCGACCTCGCAAGGTCGGGGTACCTGCTTCATAAAACTTGTTGACAATCACCTCTGCTCCTGCTAATCTAGTTGTATGAAGATTAGTAATAAGACGAAGCGGTATCTTTTGCTCGCTCAACGTGTTGCTACTCAGAGCGCTCATGACCACTTTAAGCATGGGGCAGTTCTGGTCAAAGGTGGTTCAGTTCTTAATACAGCCTTCAACAAGGATAGCTATAATAGGTTTGGCAATCGCTTTCGAGACACACACACTCGCGGGCATGCAACTCATCACGCTGAACTAGGATGTATCTTGGGCCTCGATCGCTCAATTACAAACGGTGCAACGATGTATGTAATCCGGACTAACCGCTTAGGGCAGTTTAGGATGTCCAAACCATGTCTAATGTGTGAAGAGGTAATGAAATTTTGTGGGATAAAAAAAGTAGTTTATACTACTGGGGAGAGTTCGGTTGAAAAAAAGCGACTTTAATAAAAAGCGTGTTCTAGTTATTGATGCACTCAACATGTATTTCCGGGCGTATATTGTGGACCCATCGTTGTCCACAAACGGCCAACCCATTGGTGGTATGAAAGGGTTTTTAAAGATTCTCAACAAGCTGGTACGAGAGACAAAGCCAGATAAGGTCGTGGTCTGTTGGGATGGCCCCGGCGGCTCCCGTAAGCGAAAGACTGTAAACAAGAATTATAAGGAGGGTCGCTCCCCAATCCGACTAAATCGCGACATTCGTAACTTGTCTGAGAGTGAAGAAACTGCAAATAAGATTTGGCAACAAACAAGGTTGTTTGAGTACCTCAACCAGATGCCGATCGTTCAGTTTATCTTTGAGAGCGTGGAGGCTGACGACGTGATATCTCATGTCGTTCAAAGCGAGCAGCTTAAGGGATGGCAGAAGGTTATTGTGAGTTCAGATAAAGATTTCTTCCAGCTCTTGGACGATGAAACAATTCTTTACCGCCCGGTTCAGAAAGAGGTTTTAAATCGAGAACGCATTGTGGAGAGCTTTGGTATCCACCCTACTAACTTTGCTCTGGCCCGAGCCGTGGTCGGGGACAAGAGTGATAATTTGGATGGCATTCGCGGAGTGGGGTTGTCTACCGTCTCAAAACGCTTCCCCGCTATGGCAGAGGCAGAAGCCGTCTCCATCGATGAGTTGATCGAGAGTGCTGAGAATGCCGAGTCGACCCTACGTTGTTATCAAAACATTGTTGAGGGTCGCGACACAATCGCACAAAACTATAAGCTAATGCAACTGTATTCACCGGCCCTGTCTATCCAAGCAAAACAGGTGGTCAAGGAAACGCTGCGAGATTTTGTGTTCGAAGTTAATAAGACTGAGGTTAGAAAAATGTTTGTACAAGATGGGATGGGTGAGCTACACTTAAATGACTTGTTCCAAGCTTTTGCCAGGATTATTTCTGACTCCAAGAGGGGTTAAACAAGGAGAATGAAGATAAATGTTAATTTTTGATATCGGCGCTAATAAATATAAGTTTGTAGAGGCCTGTTTCGAGAAGCATGAGAAGTGTTCGGTTATCGCTGTGGACCCGATCTTGCCGGAGACGCTCCACCCTCACCATCGGCAAACAGTAGATTCGGTGTTCAAGCGCCATGGCGACCGAATTACGGTTGTCCAAGCAGCCTGCGGTGCTTCCAGCGATGAGGAAATAACTTTTTATATGAACCTGGGTGAGCCGGGTATATCAACCACTTCAAAGGCTTTTCTTGAGGGGTCTCGATTTGCGTTAGGAAACGACAATATCCTAGAGACGTATCGGGGATGTGTCAAACGGCTTGATGGAGCAATTGCCTTCCCGGATTTGGCCTCCTTCAAGACGGCTCTTTTGAGTTCATATCCTGATATTAGATCTTTTCTCAAAGATGTACAAAATGTTCACAACGAGACACGCGTTGTTAAGGCAACCACTTTGGATGATTTAATCGCGGAGCATGGGACTCCTGATTTGATCAAAGTCGATGTAGAGGGTTATGAGGCTGAGGTGTTGAAGGGGTTGTCACAACGAGTCCCTAAAATTTGTTTTGAGTGGAACGAGGAAATGGATTCACAACTGTGGGAGAGTTTAGACCTGTTAAAGGAATTGAACTATACGCAATTCGGGGTTTCGGGATACTTTGTAGAAGAGGATCCACCCGAGAAGCTTAGTTATGATGAGGGAGGCGACACATATTTATTGGAACCAGCGGCGTATTATAATTATGAAGAAACCATTGCAGCGCTCCAGGCGGTGATTAAGGTGGACCGACGTATTAACTGGGGCATGGCATGGACCAAGGAGTGACACCCCAAAAAAACACTCCTCCGCCCGAAGCGGCTTCTTTTTCAAAGTTTGGAAAAACTTTTCAAGAGGATTTATGTCATCTTATCTTAATTGACCGCCCCTTTGCAGATCAAATATCAGAAGTACTAGCCCCTTCTTTTTTGGAGCTAAAATATCTTCGGGTCTTTGTCGAGAAAGTTTTTGATTATCGGGAGCGCTATGGGGTGCACCCGACTTGTAAGATCCTTACGACACTGTTTAGGACTGAACTAGAGGACCACACCGAAGTTGTACAGAAACAGCTTCGGGATTATTTTGCACGAATTTGCCATATGGATATGGGCGTCGAGGGCGCAGAGTATATCAAGGAAGTATCTCTTGATTTTTGCCGTAAGCAGAAACTTAAAGAAGCAATGCTCCGCTCGGTAGGACTCATCAAATCCTCTTCGTTTGACGAAGTCAGCCAAATCATTAATGATGCCCTTAAGCTCGGTTCAGACAACCAACATGGCTATGATTACAAGGCTGATTTCGAAGCGCGCTTTACCAAGAAAAGCCGGAACCCTGTCAGTACCGGGTGGGATAACATTGACGGCATATGTAAGGAGGGGCTTGGTAAGGGAGAGCTTGGGGTCGTTATTGCTCCTACGGGGGCGGGAAAATCCATGGTTTTAACTCATTTGGGCGCAGAGGCTTTAAAGAGCGGGAAAAATGTAGTACACTATACACTGGAGTTGGGAGACACTATCATTGCGTCGCGTTATGATAGTTGTATTACCGGGGTGCCGCTGGCAGACCTGCTTAGTTTCAAGGAACAAATTTATGAGAAGGTACAAACGATCGAGGCAGCATTGTTCGTTAAAGAATACCCGACAAAATCAGCATGCACTAACACGATACGCACTCACTTGGAGAAGTTGAAGAATCGTGACTTCACACCTGATCTAATTATTGTGGACTACGCAGATTTGTTACGCCCGAAGACAATAAGGAAGGAGAAGAGGCACGAATTGGAGACGATATATGAAGATCTCCGTGCCATCGCTCAAGAGAACAAGTGCCCTGTATGGACAGCGTCTCAGACTAATCGTTCGGGTTTGAATGCGGAAGTGATAACAATGGAATCCATTTCAGAAGCATTTAATAAGTGTTTCGTGGCAGATTTTATTTTTTCAGTCTCCCGCACAATCGAGGATAAAACAGCCAACAGTGGGCGGATTCTTATTGCCAAAAATCGTAATGGACCAGACGGCATGATCTATCCTATATACATGGACACCTCACGCGTAAAGATCCGAGTGCTAGAGCAGAGCGATGAGACGATTGGGGAGATCAAGGTGGCCTCGGCTAAAGAACAAGCTAAGCGCCTGAAAGAGAAGTATAAGGAGTTTAAAAAAGACGGAGGGAACGTAAATTGAATAACACATATAAGAAAGAAGAGGTGCATGCTGCAACATTAGAGTATTTCGGTGGTGATGAACTGGCTACCAACGTGTGGATGACGAAATACTGTCTTAAAGACAAGGAAGGAGGCTTTGTAGAGCGTACTCCGGATGACATGCACGAGCGCCTCGCGGATGAGTTTGCCCGGATAGAGGCAAAATATCAGTCTGATGTGACCCGCGACGATATTTATAATTACCTCAAAGGCTTTGAGTATATTGTCCCCCAGGGGTCTCCTATGTATGGCGTAGGCAATGATTACGTTAACGCTTCCTTGTCAAACTGCGTTGTTGTAGACATGCCTGCGGACAATATTTCTTCGATTATTGATGCAGGTAAAGATTTAGCTAACTTGTTTAAGCGCCGCTGCGGTGTTGGTATCGATGTGTCGAACCTGCGCCCAGAGGGTACGCCTGTCAATAATTCGGCTGGCACCACCACTGGAGCCTGGAGCTTTGCTGATTTTTATTCTTATGTGTGTAGGATGATTGGCCAAAACGGACGCCGCGGCGCTTTGATGATCTCGATGGACATTCGCCATCCAGATATTGAAAAGTTTGTTACCATGAAGCAAGACTTAACGAAGGTTACAGGCGCAAATGTATCGGTCCGGATCTCGGATGATTTTATGGAAGCTGTCGAGGCGGACGATGAATTTGTTCTTCGCTATCCCATCAACGGGGGTACGACTCCAGCGTACACCAAGACTATTCGAGCTAGGGATCTGTGGTCGGACATTATTGAATCTGCTGCCACTACAGCGGAACCGGGTCTCTTGATGTGGGGGAATATCTTGAAGCGCCTTCCGGCAAACGAGTACGCCGATCAGGGGTTCAAGACTTTGACAACTAACCCCTGTGGGGAGATCCCCTTGTCGGCGTATGACTCGTGTCGTCTAGTCTCCTTGAATCTTAAGAATTTAGTACGCAACGCCTTCACACCAGAGTCGACTTTTGATTTTAAGAAGTTCAAGGAGGTGGTGAGGGTGGGGATGCGTCTCTCAGACAACTTGGTCGAATTGGAATTAGAAAAGTTAGAGAAGATCATACAAAAGTGCGACACAGATGACGAGAAGGAACTTTGGAAAAAGCTGTTGAGTGCTTGTGCCCAAGGGCGCCGGACTGGTCTCGGAACCCATGGTCTAGCTGACGCCATTGCGTGCCTTGGTCTGCGATATGACAGCGCGGAAGCCGTCAAGGTGGTTGATAAGATCTATAAAACTCTCAAAGAGACAGCCTATGATGAGAGCGCAAATCTGGCTCAAGAAAGAGGAGCCTTTCCCGTCTTCGATTGGGCTGCAGAAAAACACAACTCCTATATTCGCGATCTGCCAAAATTTTTACAGGACAAAATTTCCAGACTTGGAAGAAGGAACATTTCTATTTTAACGAATGCACCCACTGGTTCAGTTTCGATTCTCTCACAGACGAGTTCAGGGTTAGAGCCAGTCTTTCGTAACTGGTATATCCGACGACGCAAGCTGTCTCACAATGAACAGAGCGCACATGCCGACTTTGTCGACGATCTGGGAGACCGCTGGGTGGAATATAAAGTTTACCATCACAACGTTACAGATTATTTAAATAACTTTGACACCGAAGAAGTTCCTGACTTTTTTGTTACATCAGAGGAAATTGATTGGCAAAAGCGTGTAGAGGTTCAGGCCGCCATCCAGCATCATATTGACCATTCAATTTCTTCTACTATTAATTTACCTGCGAAGACAAAACCTGAAATTGTAGGAGAACTATATTTCCAAGCTTGGAAAAAGGGTCTTAAGGGAGTGACGGTATATGTGGATGGAAGCCGCAGCGGAGTGCTTGTCACTAAGCCTTCTAACAGTGATTCATCATTCCCTCAATACGATGCTCCGAGTCGGCCTGAAATGTTGGAGTGTGATATCTATCATACAACTATCTCTGGAGAAAAGTGGGTGGTTCTCGTAGGGCTCCTTGACGGTCGCCCTTATGAGGTGATGGGGGGGCTAGCGTCGCTGATCGAGATTTCTAAGAAATATACGCGGGGTTTGCTCACTAAGCGGATCCGCAAAACGATGCCGTCTATCTATGATCTCCAATACGGGGAGGACGATGATACAACCGCTATTAAAGACATAGTAAAAGTTTTTGACAACCCCAATCACTCTGCTTTTACGCGAGTAATTTCATTGACTCTTCGTCATGGTGCAAAGATTAACTTTTTAGTAGAACAGTTACAAAAAGACAAAGACTCGGATATGTTTAGTTTTTCACGCTGCATCGCTCGCGTCCTTAAAAATTATATCAAAGATGGGACGCTAGCAACCGACTTATGTTCCGAGTGTGGTACTGACGGACTCGTGTATATCGAAGGGTGCCAGACGTGCAAAGACTGCGGGTTTGCAAAATGTGGCTAAGGAGATGAAAATGAATTTTACCCCGGTGGGTCGTTATCTTTTGGTAGAGCCTATAGAGATAAGGACGAAGAAGAATAAAACAGCGAAAGTGTTAGTGCCCGATTCCTACAACACAAAGAACACCCCTAGGTTTAAGATGTGCAGGGTGGTGAAAGCCGGCCCAGACTGCAATTCACAAATTGCTGCGAACACTTTAGCAGTTATTGAGAACCCCATGGTGGAAAGGGTAGAAGTATTAGATAATGTCTTTTTCATTATTTTAGAAAATCATGTGGTGGGGCTAGTGGAGGAATGATGAGCTTGGCGGAAATTTTATGCTCGGCTACAATTACCCTTGCTCTTCCACGCGCTGATTATGCTTGCAAGCACATGGACACGCTTGTTGCTGAGGCACAAGAAAACCAAATAAGCCCAACCGTGCTTGTTGCACTCATACACGAGGAAAGTCGCTGGAAACCATGGGCAGTTTCGCGAGCCGGAGCCTGCGGCCTAACACAAGTTATGCCTAAATATACCAAGGGGAAGTGGTCGTGCCGCTCCTTGAAAAGACCAAAAACCGCTTTAAAGGCTGGCGCGACGATTCTTTCATACTGGGTTCATGTGTACGGTGACAGCGACTATACCATCGGTTTGTGTGGATATAACGGAGGATACCGGTGCAAAGGCAAAAACAAGAGTCGACGTTCTTTATCCTATGCTAAACGCGTGTTAAGGATGTCTGCTGAACTAGAGGAACTCGTTCAGTATCAACAAGAGGCACAACCCCTGGCGGAGTGATGAAGGAACACACCTATGAATGTAAAACCCTTGTAGTGGGGGCTACATTAGAATCATTAATTCTAGCTTATTTTTTAGATGCCGCCTATATCCAAAATGACGATCGACCCCCTTTTCTTTTTGACTTTGTGGAGCCTTCTCTTCGGCTTAGCCCTTTGGGTATTGAAAATAAGAGCACGACCTTGCGCACAAACCGCGGCAACTTAGATGTCGGCCGCTCGAAGTATGATATATGGGAAGAATTGATGTTTAAAATGAGTGTCGATGGGCAAATCCCTATTGCTGGACTTCCAATAAAGCTTCGTCTTAAAGATAACACATTGCGCGCCGTGATAAAAGAAGCACACTATGTGGACTTCAAGTACGAAAAACTCTTCCTATGCGACGATAAACAAATTTTTGGAATGCCGCCTCCGTTAAGCGAATCAACTTCATATTTGGCTCATGACTGGTTTGATGTGAATGAAGGTTGCGTACACGAATACGATATGTTCATAACAGACGATGCTTTAGCTGCCACAATAAATTTTTATGCATCGCCGCGTATTGATGGCAATGACGGGAGTAGGAAAGATCTAGTAGTAACCTCTGTGTTAGACACTCAAGACAAACTTTTTCAAATGGAATATTCAGACTTGTATTCGCGTATTAAGACAACAAAGATTATGCAAGCGCAGGGTATCCGAGGGGATAATGGGACTCCTCCTAAAATAGCTTTGAATAAGCGTGACGTATGGGAAATTCGTACACCACAATACGAATTTGAAGAGGAAAATATAAAATATGTGGGTTCCTCACTAGACAATATCATAGAAGGTACTTTTGACTGGTAAGTATTTTCATCTCGCTGGAATTATATCGCTTCTCGGCGCCCGCGATAAGATGAGTGTAGGGTATCCCGATTATCTATTGCCGCTGGCCCCTGACTTTAATATGGTTGAAAGATCAATTGTCGAGTGTGCCTATGCAGGCTGCGAGACTATTTGGATAGTGTGCGATGATAATACGGTCCCTCTTTTACGACACAGGGTGGGGGACTGGATAGAGGACCCGGTGTACATACACCGTAAAAATACCAGACAGCCTTATAATTACCGCAAAGAAATTCCTATTTTTTATGTGCCCACTCACCCAGATGACATGGATCGTCGTGATTGCGCATCATGGGGTATACTTTCTGCTGCGCAAACGGCAACAAAGGTATCTTCACAGCTGAGTAAGTGGACAAAACCTCGGGCATTTTTTGTGAGTTTTCCTGAGGGTATCTCTGATCCCACGCTGGTTCGTGACTACCGAGAGGCTGTTTCCTCAGACTTCGGCTTTTGTTTCGCAACCCCCAGCGGTGAGACCTTTCAAGATGGCAAGAAGCTGGGCTTTACGTTCGGGTACGAACTCTTAACTCCTTTGATTCGTAACTTTAGATCAGAGGCTACTACCTTATTTAAGGAGGGCCTAAAACTACCGCGAGAGAAAAGGTATAGCGGCCGCTTCTTTTCTTTAAAAAAAGCGTTTAAATGTATTAATATTAAACATTATATGCAAAAAAAGACCCTTTTTTATTATGACGCAGGGGATTGGAAGGGATATAGGAACTATATAGCTTCAGAGGAAAGTGCAACTATTAAGCGGCCGTCAGAAGCAATTTTAAAATTTAGGGAGTTTAACAGAATCCCCCAGGAGGAAACAAATGAAAACAGGTAAAGAATTATTACGGGAATGGAGCGAAGAAGGCTCTGTTGAGACTGAGGTACATTATACGAAGAAGGAGATGGCTGAGGTTTTTGTCGAAAACTTGCTATTTTTGAAAGATAACTATTCTCATATCGATGGGGAACTCAGTTATGATCTTGAGAACTTAATTGCTGAATATGAAGAATATTGTTGACTTTTAAACTCGATCAGCTATAATAGACTTAAGCAACAGGACACACTTTGAAACGAAAAAAGAATGAAATTCCATTTGTGAATTTCCACTCTCACACCACTTTCTCGGCTTTTGACGGGATGGGATACCCCGAGGCTCACATGGAGAACGTATGGGGAAACGGCGGTGATGCCATGGCAATTACTGATCATGGCAATATGAATAGCCTCGGATATCAGGTTGAGGCATTTCACAAAATGGCTCAAGAGGGCAAAGAGTTTAAACCTATTTTTGGAATTGAGGCATATTTTATCCCCTCGGTAGCCAATTGGAAAGACGACTATCTTAATGCCCGTGAGGAAAAGAAAAAGCAAGAAAAGGGGAACATCGTTATTGAGGATGAAGACCGGAAGAAGTATAAGAATATTCTTAACCAGCGCCGACACCTTATTCTGTTAGCCCAAAATGAAACAGGGCTAAAAAATCTTTTCAAGATGGTTTCAAAGTCCTTTCGCGGAGACAACTTCTATCGCTTCCCACGCATGGATTACAATCTTCTTCGGAAGAATAGTGAGGGTGTTATCGCAGCTAGCGCATGCATGAGCGGTATTTATAGCGGGTGTTATTGGCAAAACCGTGAGGAGGGCGACGAGGCCATCCTGGCAAACATGCGCCAGACGACCGAAAAGATGCAAAGAATTTTTGGGGATCGCTGGTACGCCGAGCTACAGTGGAATGCAATCCCGGAACAACACGAGATTAACAAATATATCATTCAGGTTGCCAGGGAATTTGGCGTAGACTTGATTTCTACCGCAGACAGTCACTACCCCTCTCAGGATACATGGCGCGATCGGGAGTTGTACCGGCGCCTGGGGTGGTTGGGAAAGAGTAGCCGCCCGGGCTGGATGTCAAACGAATTGCCAGCCGACATCGAAGAGGTGGGCTATGAGCTTTATCCTAAAAACGGCGATCAGATGTGGGAGGCATATCAACATTATTCCAAGAAGATGAACATCGCGTATGATGACAAGCTGGTACTCGATAGCATCGAAAGAACTCATCATATCGCACACGATAGGATCGAGTCCTTTCTTCCTAACACTGATGTGAAACTGCCATCGTTTGTCGTCCCACAGGGAAAGAGCGCGGACCAAGCGCTTGCCGCCATGTGTGTTTCCGGGCTCAAGACGCTCGGCCTAGGCAACGACAACGAATATGTGGAACGGCTAAAAGAAGAGGTTCACGTAATCAAAGATCGTGGCTTCTCAAAATATTTCTTGACGATGAAGGCAATTGCCGACAAGGCAACAGACCGCCAACTAGTCGGCCCCGGTAGAGGTTCAGCGGCCGGCGCTCTGACAGCCTACGTACTTGGGATCACACAGGTCGATCCGATTCAGTATGGCTTGCAATTCGAGAGGTTTTTGCGGAAAGACGCAACAGACTATCCCGATATTGATTATGATGTGTCAGATCCTATGAAGCTGAAAGAGCACTTGATTGATGAGTGGGGGGAGAACTCTGTAGTTCCTATCTCCAATTGGAATACCTTGCAGTTACGCAGCCTCATTAAAGATATCTCTAAGTTTTATGATGTGCCGTTTACAGAAGTAAACTATGTTACGAACCGTATGATGGCTGAGGCAACGCCTACAGCAAAGAAGGCGCACGGGATCAAGGCAGGCGTTTATACTCCGACATTCGATGAGGTGATGGCGTACAGTCCAACTCTTCAGCAGTTCTTGTCTAAGTACCCGCATATTGAAACCCATGTTAACGCTTTGTACGGGCAGGTGCGCTCATGTAGTAGGCATGCCGGCGGTGTTGTAATTGCTGAGAACCTAGATGAACATATGCCGCTGATTAATAGTGGCGGGGTTACTCAATCTCCATGGACAGAGGGTCAACACGTCCGCCACTTAGAGCCGCTGGGTTTCATCAAATTCGATATTCTTGGCTTGGCGTCTTTGAGGATGATCGAGGGAGCGATATCTCATATCCTGAAACGCCACAAAGGGATCCCTGAACCGACATTTGAAGATATCCAAAAATACTACAATGAGAATCTTCATCCCGATGTTGTCAATCTCAATGAGCCCTCCGTTTATGAGAATGTATTCCACAAGGGGAAGTGGGCCGGCATATTCCAGTTCACGGAACAAGGCGCGCAAAAGTTTTGTGTTAATGTTAAGCCCAATAACATCATCGATTTGGCAGCTATTACCTCTATCTATCGTCCTGGGCCCCTGAGCGCTGGTGTCGATAAACAGTACGTGCGGGCAAAAATGAATCCGGATGAGGTTGTATATCCTAGCGAGGAGGTACGAGAGGTCACAGAAGAAACGGCCGGGTTCTTAATTTTTCAAGAACAAATTGCCGAACTGGCTCACAAACTTGGACACGGAATCTCACTAGACGAAGGGAACAAGCTGCGGAAACTTCTCACAAAAAAGGGTGTTGCAGGAGTAGAAGCGCAGAAGAATAAGATCAAAGGGAAATTTATCCAGGGGTGTGCGTCAAAAGGTATTTCCCAATCGGAGGCCTCACACCTGTGGGACACCTTTGAATACTTTTCAGGGTATGGTTTTAATAAATCGCATGCTGTTTCTTATTCCATACTTTCATATCAGTGCGCGTGGTTGTTACACCACTACCCCTCAGAATGGGTAGCCGCTTTCCTAGACAAAGAACCGGAGAGTCGTAAAGAAAAGGCGATCAACATCGCTAAATCTCTAGGGTTTACAATTGCCCCTCTGGACGTGAATGCGTCCGGGACAGTTTGGGATATTTCTGCTGATGGGCATACTCTGATCCAGCCGCTTACCTCCATCAAAGGTTTAGGAGAAGCAGCAATTAAACAGATACTGAGTAATCGGCCGTTTGAGACCGTAGAAGATTTTATCTTCAACGAGGGTATCACTTACAGCAAATTGAATAAAAAGGCGCTAGATGTCTTGTGCCGCGGCAACGCGTTAAACGAATTGGTAGATGAGAGATTTAGTGGTCTGAAACATTTTTGGTCCGCATGTGTTGTGGACCGCCCTAAGAACAAAAATAAGTTAGCCGACAATATTGAAAAATATAGACCCGAAGGTGAGTTTGAGGACGAAGAAAAGATCCAACACCTTGTAGAACTCACGGGGGTATACCCTCTTAACTTGGTCATGGGCCCCGATTTGGTGGAAAAGCTACAGGAAAAATATATTCCGAGAATTTCTGAGTACGACCCTGAATTACAGGTGGCGTGGTTTATACCACGTAAAATTGTTCCAAAGAAAACCAAAAATGGTAAAGACTACTGGATTGTGGAAGTGATTGACGATTCTAGCGTCATGACACGGATCCGGTGCTGGGGTGTCAGGAACACAGATATGTTATTGGTCAATCGACCTTATATGGCGAAACTCGATTACAGTGAAGACTGGGGGTTTAGTACACGCTCGATTAGACATAATTTTAGGATGTTAGCATGAACAATACAATGAGAGTTTATAAAATTAGAAAAAACGCTAAGCTACCCCACAGGGCGCATCCAACTGATGCGGGGATGGACTTGTTTTACTGCCCAGACAATGAGGAGTTGTCGTCACACATTACGATTGACCCTGGTTCAACCCGGCTGATCCCGACTGGTATTAAGGTAGAAGTGCCTAACAATCATATGCTGGAAGTTAAGAACAAATCTGGGATTGCTTTCAAACAACAGCTTGTGGTGGGTGCCTGTGTTGTGGATGCGGGCTACGACGGAGAATTGTATATCAACTTGCACAACATTGGCACGCGTCCCAGCACGATAGAATCTGGTCAGAAGGTTGCTCAAGGGGTTCTTATACCTATCGTGACCTGTGAAATCCAAGAGGTTCGAGAGGATTGCCTCAACCAGGCGACAGAGCGGGGAAGCGGAGCGTTTGGCTCGACGGGGTTGAAATAATGGATAAGAAAACTCAAGAAACCATGTTTAGTTCGAAAAGTGCTGAGTGGGAAACCCCCGAAGACTTTTTCAATAAGTTGAATCAAACATATAATTTTACTTTAGATCCGTGCTCGACTTCAGCAAATACTAAATGCCAGAATCATTATACTAAGGAAGACGACGGTCTAACACAGGACTGGGGAGGTCAACAGGTTTTCGTGAATCCTCCTTACGGCCGCCAGATGAAAAAGTGGGTTAAAAAAGCTTTCGAAGAGGGTCAGAAACCCGATACAACGGTGGTGATGCTTATTCCCTCACGAACTGACACAAAGTATTGGCACGATTATTGTATGAAGGCTGATGTCATCTATTTTGTGAAGGGAAGGCTCCATTTTAAGAATAAAGTTGCTGCTGATCACGCGGGAAAAACAAAAACTAGCCCTGCTCCCTTCCCTTCCGCAGTAGTTGTTTTTGGCGCCCCCACAAAGGGCATGCCTTTCTTGGGAGTGATGAGTAATAAATGAGTATAGAAAGAAAGATAAAAAGAAAAAGAGAAGCAAAGGAACGTAAGATGCAAAAAGATATTACTAGTAAACTGAATATGTTTGATAGGTTACCTGAAGAGTGTTTGGCGTGTGAGAAAGTTTTTGACAACCAAAATAAAGAGATGGTGTCTACATGGAATGTAGTGGTAAGAGAGGTAGAAGGAGTCGTCAGACTTTACTGTCCTGATTGCTGGGGCACAGCGCAAGAAGTAATAAAAACGTACTGGGCAGAGAAGGAAGATAAAGAGTGAAGGTCGCTGTAAGTTACGATGACGTTCTGTTGGTACCACGTTACTCAGAGATCGAAAGTCGTGGGGAAGTTATAATCGGTAATAGCTTGGACGATGATATCTGGCTTGACCTTCCGCTTCTTGCCAGTCCTATGGATACTGTGTCAGAACTGGAAATGGGAGCTGCGATCGCCAAGGAGGGCGGGTTAGCAATTATCCATCGTTATAACACCATCCGGGAACAGCAGGACATCGTGGCGAAGGTGGTAGAATCGCTGGACCTTGGCCACGGTCGAGTCGGCGCCGCAATTGGGGTGAAGGGGGATTACATCGAACGTGCCGGGAGTCTTATCGACGCCGGCGCCATAGCTATCTGCCTCGACGTAGCTCATGGGGATCACGCTATGGTTGAAAGGGCTCTCAAGAGCCTGCGTGACAAATATACAGATATCGCACACTTTATGGCAGGGAACGTTGCAACGCTAGAGGGGCTTAACCATTTAGCTGAATGGGGCGCTGATAGTGTGAGAGTGGGTATCGGAGGTGGAAGTATCTGTAGTACCCGAATTGAGACAGGGCATGGTGTACCAACTTTAGAATCTATTTTTGACTGCGTGAAAACTGAACATGACGTAAAGATTATTGCTGACGGAGGTATCAAGACAGCAGGCGACATCGTCAAATCCTTGGCAGCCGGCGCTGATTTTGTTATGGTAGGTTCCATGCTGGCAGGCACGACAGAGACACCGGGAGAGATATATACAAGCCCCAACCAGGGCAAGAAGTATAAAGCTTATCGCGGTATGGCCTCTGAAGCGGCCCAGCTTAGTTGGCGAGGTACCTCAGCATCCCCGGAGGGAATCTCCACAACTGTTCCGTTTAAGGGCTCCGTTGCTCCTATTTTACAGCGTCTCCGGGGCAATATTGCTTCTGGACTTTCTTACTCTGGAGCACGTAATTTAAATGAGTTGCATGCTGTTGCCAAGTTTATCAGACAAACACCAGCCGCGCAGATCGAAAGCTCTACTCACATATTGAATCGATGAAATATGGTAAGACAAAAAAAAATATTGTGTTCAAAGAGACCGATAAGCGACACGCTGAGTTGAGAATTCGGCTAAATTATGACGGCCTTACACAACAATTCTTTTTTTCTTCTCTCATAACGGGCTACATTGAGGGAGATAAAGATATTGTGACTTATGTTGACAAAATTAAAGAGGAATACAAGGTCCAGACAATTGCCAAGCGGGCTAAAGTGAAAAAGAAGAGGGTTGAAGCGAAAACAAATAAAACTAAAATGGGGTTAAACCCTGAAGAACTAGAGTCTATTTTTGATATTATCGCAGAAAATGAAAAGGAGAAACTGTGAGAGATTGCACTAAAAAATGCATAGAGCTTGATGTAAGCTGTCCGGTAGAGGATTGCCGCCAATGGATTGACTATGAAGAAGATTTAAACTGTACTCTATTGGCTGTGCAGAAACACGGCAAGATGACTTTCAGAGAAGTGGCGAAGCGCTTAGGGGTTTCGTTTGTACGAATTAAGCAGATACAAGATAAATCTGTTGCCTCGTTGGCAAAAAACACACTTTTATAAAGTGTTTTCGGATTATACTTACTATTTACTAGCATAAGAGTATTCCACGCGTCTACCCTATAAAGGAGCCACTTACATCATGAGCAACAAGAAGAATCTACTTACCGAGGCAACCATGCGCAGGTTCGCTACACTAGCGAATATCGGCGCAATTACGCCTCTGCATCCACTATCCCACGTTGTTACCGAAGACAACAGCCTCGACCCCGACGAGGATGACGAGGATGTTGAGGGCCTTGTGGAGCAGGAAGTTCCTGAGGACGCCCCTGAGGATGCACTTGGTGCTGAAGAGGACCTAGTTGGTGCTGAAGAGGACCTAGCCGTGGGCGATGATCTTGGCGGTCTGGAAGACGAGGTTGGTGCCGAAGAGGAGTTTAGTGCCGAAGAGGACGACGAGGACGAGGCGCAGGCCTTGGCCGCAGAGCTTTTGGCTGATGAGGCTGTTATCGGCGCCGTAGGTGCTGCTCTGGCCGCCTTGGGTGATATCACCAGTGGCGGGTCGGATGTTGAAGAGATCGACGACGACGCCGCCATGGGTGAGTTAGACATGGGTGCTGAAGAGGTTGTGGACGTCCCTGGTGAAGAAGCCATGGCCGCAGCCCCCGTGCCCGACGACGACGCGCTAGCCGAGTCATTAGTAAACGAGATTGCCCTACGCGTAGCCAAGAGACTCCTCCGGAGAGGGTGAGTGTAAGGGCCGTTATTGAACGCGCCGTGAAAGAAAAACTTGAAACACTAACAGGGCATATAGCCCAAGACATCCCGGGCTTTGCGATTAAAAGCAAAGAAAAGAGCCTCCTCTGGGATGTTTTGGCTCGACTTATGTTCTGGAACAAAGCTATAAAGACACATTTTATCACCACTCTCTACCCTGTTGTATGGGTACCTCGGCTGCCATGGCTTGAGAACGAGGAGACGAAGGCGATTGAAATACTCGCGCACGAATACGTGCACCTTCAAGACAGAAAACGTTTAGGGTGGATTTTTAATTTACTTTATGCATCCCCACAGATTTTTACTTTATTGGCTTTGTTGGCAGTTTATAACCCGTGGTTCTTTCTTTTTCTGGGTTGTCTGTTGCCTCTCCCAAGCCCTGGGCGAGCGTGGCTAGAATTCCGTGGGTATAGAATGTCAATGGCAGTCTATTACTGGTTTTATGGCGCGAAACTGGACACTGGATGGATCGCCCACCAATTTACAGGGTCAAACTATTATTGGATGCTCCCGTTTGAGAAGTATATTACAAACTTATTTGATCGTGAATATGAAAAAATCAAGTCCGGAGTATTAACAAAAGAACTTCAAGATGTAAAACTACTCTTAGACGTATGAGTTATCTGTTAGACAACCCCACCGCGATTCCGAGTCTTTGTCAACCATCCGCGGCGGCCTTTTGGTTCTTACTAGGAGTCCTGAGTTATCAACTTGTGCGAGTTCTGTCTGGGTATCTGGAACTACAGTCATACGCAAAAACAATTAACAGGCAAGCTCTCTATATGGTTCTTCGCGCTCTTGAGGAAAAGATTTTTTGCAACAACATGAAGTATCGATTGTTAAAAGAAAACGACTTCCCGCCGGCTGTGATTGAGGAAATGAAAAGAGGGGATGCTGCCGAGATTGATTCTTGGAAGGTGCACATTTTAAGCAGCCTACACACAAAATACCCTCTTTCATACCTCAAAACGGTCGACGCGGAGCAATGGAGAGAGAAATTTGTCAAGAAAGGACGCTTTTGATACAGATTTATCTTGACTTTTTCTGTGAAAGAGTTATAATTATAGAGAGAGTTAAGCCACACCAAAGGAGGAGACATGGCTATCAAAGCAGTTATTTGGCCCGAGGGATTGGGACAGGAGGAAACTTCCACATATAAGGTTCAAATCTCTAATATTCCAAAAAGATCAAAGAACAAGATTCTCAAGGAGATGCGTGACTGGCAACAGGCCGGTGATGGACAGAACTTTAAAAACAGTGAACTGATTTTTCTCTTTAGGAAAGAGTTCAAAGATCAGAAGGCTATGTTGGAGTGGGCGAGTAGTGTTTCCTACCCCGTCTGTCGTGTTAACCGCAGCGGAGTAGAAGTAGAAATTAAGAAAAAAGGAACCAATGCCCGAAAAAGAACAACCAGAAAGCGACCCTGAAGGCGCCGAAGATGAGGTGCCTCCATTCATAATCCTAAACACTCCGGAAAGCCCTACAGATTCTTTTCGAAAGATTGGTCTTTACGGACCGATCAGCGAGGAAAATTGTGCTGACGTGGTCTACTCTTTATTTACTTTTTGGGAGAAAGAAGAGAAGACCTCAGAGGAAGCACCGCCGGTAGAAGTTGTTATCTCCACTCATGGCGGGGATGCATCCGAAATGTTCGGCGTTTATGACGTGATGCGGTCATTTCGCAAAGAACATCAGTTGGGCACATATGGCATTGGAAAGGTAATGTCTGCTGGAGTTTTATTGTTAGCAGCCGGCTCTAAGGGTCATCGTCGCATTGGCAAACACTGCCGAGTGATGATACACAGCGTAGCCTCGGGACACATGGGAGAGTTGCACAATCTGGAGAATGAGTTGGAGGAGGTCCAACATACACAGCAACAATATATAAAGGCCCTTGCTAATGAGACCAAGATGAGCGAAAGGCAAATTAAAAAGGTGTTGGATAAAAAGATTAACGTTTATTTTACGGCTGAAGAAGCTGTTAAATATGGAATTGCAGACGAGGTGGTATGAAAGATGGCTGTTAGAGATAAAGATTTTTATAATGAGGCAAGCGCTCAAAAGTTAGGGTGGGTACCTCAATGGTTTGGGGCCAAAGAGTTCGGTGATGAACTAATTACCAAAGTTAAAGAGTTCCAGAATGAACACGGTCTGTCATCGGATGGTCTTGTAGGTCCTATTACTTTTCGTCGTGTTTACACAGAATTAGAGGCACGCCAAGAATTGCTAAATTCCATGAGGGAAGGGAAAGAAGAAGAGTTTAGCTCACCGCACATTTTATGTGCCGGCCGCCCCGTCCCCATTGAGTGGGAGAAGGTCATTACCATGCGTGATGAGAAATCATTGGCCCTCCCGCGTTCCTGCTATGAAGGCTCAATGAACTTTGAGAGAAAGCCGACCCTCATCGTTACTCACTGGGATGCTGCTTTGTCAGCCTCGTCTTGCAAGAAAATTCTAGAAAGGCGCGGACTCTCTTCTCATTTTGTTATTGATAATGATGGAACCATATTCCAAATGGTCGACACCAATGACGCGGCGTGGCATGCTGGCTCTGTCAACGGAATCAGTATTGGTATTGACTTCAGCAATGCCTTCTATACCAAGTACCAGAAGGTATACCGCAAACGAGGCTTTGGAAATCGTCCTTTGCTAGATTCAAGGGTTCATGGCGGTACCGTAGGGGAACACCTGGGTTATTATGAGGTTCAGCTAGACGCTTATAAAGCTCTGTTAAAGGCTCTGTGTGATCAGTATGATATCCCACTAGAGTGCCCAGTTGATAAAGACGACGAGCTAGTTACCGCCGTTTACAAGGAAGCGAAAGCTGGCAAATTTAAAGGTGTTGTATGTCACTACCATCTTAGTCGTAAAAAGATTGATTGTGCCGGCCTTGAACTTAAGGGTCTTTTGGACGATATAAAAACTAATTATTAAGATATGGGAAAACTAACAGATTACATACAAAACGCGTACGCCCCCACGCCTTCATTAACTCTTGAGTCCTTGGCGCGCCTTATCGAAGAAGAACTGGATAACCCAATCGCGCTGCTGCGTGAGGCCACCGCGAGCGATACACTAACCGTCTCCATGATTCCGGAAATACCCATCACTGAGTTGGGCTGGGCACTTCTCAAGACGGGGGATGGCGACCCGGTTACTCCGAAGCAGCGGTCGCAATTAGAAAACTTCCTGAAGAACATCGGAGGAGATGATCTCCAACAACGTATTAGTAATGTTACTCGGTTTTATCACTTAGACGAGAATTCAGCCGCGGACCTTCTCGGAGAATCCAGTGCTTCCACAATTTCTAAGGCTCTCTCGTATTTAACTTTTTACAAAACGCTGACCACCATCATCACAAACTTTAATGCTTCAAGTGCTGGGTTCACTTTCGAGGCGTTTTTGGGCGTTCTATTAGGGGGCACCCAGATTCCCCCGGGTAATAACACTATTGCGGATCTGGAAACGGGCAAGCGCATCGACGGCCCGGGAGGGATCGCAATCAGCTTGAAGCTTTATAATGAAAAGTCAGTGGAGGTGGGCGGTAGTTATACTGATCTCGTTAACGATCTTGTGCGCCGCGGCTACATGCAGTATGTTGTTGTCATGAAGAGTCTTAAGGAGACTCGGAAAAACGATCCGCTCTCGGTGGAAGGCGCCCTCCACTTTTATCGCTTTAACTTTACGGTCGATAACATTTTCAACATCTTAAGTAAAAAGACAGATGAAGGAGGCAAAACATCATTGATTCAACTTCCCATATCTTTTATGCAGGACACCGTCGCAGGCGATTTCGATAAAGGCATGCCGAAGAAAGGCGCTGTCGGTGTGCAAGACTTGGAAGATATGTTCAACGCAAAGGTCCAGGCGTGGGATCCCCAGCGCGCCGAGGCTATCCTTGATCAGGTTGACTGGGCCAAGAACCAGGCCCTCTATATTGGCACCAGGGGCCCTGGGTACGAACCTTTTCGCAAGGGAAGGGGGGAAAAGTTCCCCATCTTCGCAGCGCTGACTCCATTGGTGCGTACGGAGATCAACCCTGACGGTATTATAGATGCCGGTGAACAGGGTGATATCGCTGACACGTTGTTTAAGTTCAACGCCGAGATTATAGACTATCGTTCCAAGCTCGATCCCGAAAGAACAGCCGCCCTGGGCAAACTTAAATTCGCGGATACCGAGAGTTCTTTGTTGTTTTATGATTCATTGTCCCCGGAACTTAAAAAGCGCGCTTTGCTTAACTGTAGAGGTTATCTTTATGGCGACCGGTTTTCTTTAAACCGTGGAGATGTTTATGCTATAGTAGAGAGAGCGACGGGCCCCGGAGGCGATGGTGGCGTTCTTCCTAGCGGACAGGATAAAATCTCCATAGGTTCTATTGAAGTTGGAACGAGCGCCGTCTTGAGAGTGTTAGAAAATGTACGTGGTCTTATTAACGAATCAGTATTTGACATCTTTTCAAACCTCAAGGTCCTCACTCTCAACATCCAGAACTACTTTGCTGAAGGGCTGCGAGACGACGATAAAGCTCAAACAGCGATTGTCGCCGCAGACAATATTGAAAGTAGTACCGAAGACGTGCGCCAACAAACCAAAGAGACCTAAAAGGAGGCTCTGTGCCTAAAGTATATGAATCTGACCAAGCCCTACACCATAAGATCCTAGAGGGAGTCAATATCCTAACAGACAATGTGGCCTCTACACTGGGGCCCAAGGGTCGAAACGTAATCCTACATCAGAAAGACAGGAATCCGATCATCACGAAGGACGGTGTGACTGTTGCCAACTTCGTAGACTTTGATGACCCTGTTAAAAACCTCGGCGCACAGATCATTAAGCAAGCGAGCCAGGAAACTAATAACGTTGCAGGTGATGGCACCACCACGGCCACTGTTCTGACACGCGGGATCCTGTGCGCCGCACAAAAGTTTATCTCTTCTGGGGTACCCCCTAATGAAATCAAGAAAGGGATTGAGCAGGCGGTGAAGCTGATATGTGAGAAGTTAGGCGACATGTCGTCGCCTATTTCAACGGAAGAAGATATCCAACACGTAGCGTCTATTTCGGCTAACGGTGACAAAACTATTGGTAAAATGATTGCAACTGCTGTCGACGCCATTGGCAAGGATGGCACCATCACTGTTGAAGAGGGGCGCTCAATTGACACGACTCTTGATGTGATAGAAGGTTTCAGGTTTGATTCAGGGTATGCGGCCCAGGCTTTTGTGACGGACGAGAGAAAAAACCTTGTCAAACATAATAATGTTTTAATTCTGGTTACGGACAATGCCCTAGAGTCTGTGGAACAGATGCTACCAACTCTGGAAATTGCTGCGCGCGCAGGTCAGCCCCTAATTGTGGTGGCTGACACCATAGAGGGCCAAGCACTAGCGGCCTTGATTATGAATTCGGTGCGTGGCACAATGAAGGTGGTGGGAGTGAAGGCTCCGCGTTATGGTGAGGAAAGACGCAATATTTTGAGCGACTTAGCGGTGGCTACGGGTGCAACATTTATCACCCGAGAGGCTGATGTCTCTTTGGAAGATGTACGCTTGGAGCACCTGGGAAAGGCAGCTTCTGTAGAAGTACTAAAAAACTTCACCACCATTGTGGGTGGCACCCCGGATCTCGACGCTCTAGACCTGCGGATAGAGAACTTAAAAGAAACAATTAAACAGACAGATGATCTTTATGAGTGCGAAAAGCTGCAAGAAAGAATTGTTCGGTTATCGAGTGGAGTAGCCGTTATCAGAGTAGGGGCTCACACGGAGGTAGAGATGATAGAAAAAAAGCACCGCATCGAAGATGCTTTAGAGGCAGTCCGGTCGGCACAATTGGAAGGTATTGTCCCCGGGGGCGGCGTTGCTCTAGTCCGCTGCGCACAAAAATTGAAAAAAGTTAAGACCGAAAATAATATGCAAAGCATCGGGGTAGAAATTGTACGGGATGCGGTACGCGAGCCGTTACGCCAAATGGCTATTAACGCTGGCGAGTCTCCTGATGTGATCCTTGCAAGTGTTGAAAAACAGAAGGGGAATAGGGGTTATGATTTTGCGACCGGCAAGATAGTAGATCTGGTGGAGGCTGGGATACTGGATCCTGTTAAGGTCACCAAGACCGCCCTTCAAAACGCGGCGTCCGTCGCAGGGACCCTTTTGACCACAAATCATGCTATCGTCCAGGTCGATTAGGAAAAAGCAGACTAGTTAGTGGCATGGAACAGCAGCACCTTGACATACAGACTCTCCAGGTGGAAATAAATGGGAAACTGCAGCGCATGATGGATGGAATTGATACTTTAAAGCAACGTCAAGGAGAGATGGCGAAGGATGTTAGTAAGATAAAAGAAGCTGTCTACCATCCGGACGAAGGTATCTATGCTCGTCTTCGCGAACTAGAGCAATGGAAGAAGAGTTCTACTAAAATTATTTGGATGCTTGCCGCCGCTTTAGGAAGTTTGGTGTTTTCCGCAATAAAGCAACAATTTTTAAATTAACACTTGACATTTCCTTTAAAAACCATTAAACTGGATATATGAAGGTTAAGATACAAAAGGTAGTCGATCTAGAACTTGTCCCCGAGGAATTCCACAAAGAGATAGAACCCTTGTTCAGAAGGTTAGCGACAGTTGTTGCTGAGTTGGACAAGCTCCAAACACAAGCCCCCCTGTTGGCTTCTTTCGGGGGCGCTGAGGTTGTGTGTGTCGGGATCGATAAGGCCCGGCGCGCCTTATATGAGGTTGATAATGTTTTAGATGGCTGGCTGGCAATTGCTCTCGACCTACACAGTGCTCTTAAAGAAGAAGAAGAACATCAAGACTCGCAAAAGGAGGAAGAAGATGGTAATTAAACTAAAAGAGATTTATGAAGCCCGATCGGGCAGCACATCAGTGGGTTCAAACACCCCATTTCGTAAGCGCTTCAATTCACGTGACGTCTACGTGAACCCTGGGCACGTGGTATGTTTGCGCGCCGAGGAAACATTTAAGCGAGTATTGACAGAATCTGACTGTGCCAATACCATCGATACGGGGACATCGTTTACCCGCGTGTTTTTGGATCGGGGCCAGTCAGGAATTGACTTGGTGGTCGAGGGCTCTCCGTCTGAAATCGAACAGCGACTCGGTCAGAGCGGAGTACTCCATGGCTGAACAAACTACAGAGATTGAATGTCGCTTTCGACCGACTGAAAAATTTGAAAGTGTCTTTGGCGAGAGAGGGGAGAAGAAGAAGCTTGGTTCTTATCATGGTTCATACTTCTGGGAGGTGGAGGGGTTTGCCACGAAAAGGTGGGCCATCGGCGCGACCATCGAAGGGGATTTTGGTGAGTACAAGGATCTAGAAGAAGAAGAGTTGGTCGCAGCTTGTGTAAGCTTTTTAAATCGACCCGTGGGAAAGCGTAAGAAGAAACAACCATACGGTTGCCTGGAGGTGCTCCGACACACACTCCGGGAGGACGGTACCATTCGTGTGCTTCTACTCACTGATCATAAGAAGAACAAAAATTTTTGGGGGAAGGGTCAAACCATACCTCAACGATTCCGGACTAAATCCTCGTGAAGGAAGATGAGGCTTTTTCAGTCTCTGTTGCTTCCCTCGTTCCAATTTATGAGGGCGCCCATGCCGACAGAACGGTGAGTGAACTATATTTGGAACATCACTTTAAAAGTGAGCACCCCAATGATGAGGCCATCACTAGCCTGATTCTCGTACACTCACTTGTTTCTAGTCAGTGCAAAACAATAGAAGCGTTCGTGCGGGACTCCGAGGAAGCGATCGTTACTCTATACCCTTCCGAAATAAAAGCCCTTCTGATATCAAGCGTGGCTGCAGCGAAGGCGAAACAGGAACTATCTAATTTAAATATTTCATTCTTTCTTCATTAAACCCCTTGACAACCCTCTATGGATGATTATATTTATAGGTGTCTGGGGAACTAGACTTAACTTATTGTAGGAGGACACACAAATGAGTTTGATTCGATATACAAGGAACGAGCCGTTTTTTAACATTTTGGATGATTTCTTTCCGGCCAGAGATCACAGGAACTTTTCATCGTTTAACACCGATAAGCACGTACGCGTACAAGATTTTGATGACCGTACCGAGATCAGTGTTGCAGCCCCAGGGCTTAACAAGGAGGTGTTCAAGGTTGATCTCGCCAACAGCGTGTTGACAGTGGGGTATACCACTGAGGGTGATACAACCCCCTTTTTCACTCAAGGATCTTTCAGCCGTTCGTGGCGTGTTGATCGAGAAGCAACATCAGAGGATGTTAGTGCGACATATGAAAATGGGGTACTAGTGGTCACTGTTAATAAGGTTGCCACTCCTGAGGCCTCCGTTACATCTATCACTGTTAATTAAAATAAAGACATACTATAATTACTCTCCGTTCGGGCCCCCCTTTTGGGGGGCCTTTTTTTTGTTATTACGTGAAAAGGAAACTATTTATATAGACAAGGTATATTATGATTCCGACTGATCTTCTATTTAAAAAATGGCGCGCCTATTCTGTTCCTGACGATATCTTAAACGAACAGCTTTTAGTTGAAAGTCGCTATACTGATGCGGTAGCCACTGCTACAAACTTAAAGCGCATCCTGTCTCCGGGCCTCCGGGCCCAGTTATCAGAGGAACAACAAGACGAAATAGGACGCATCATCGCCGCGGCCCTCAAGGCAGTATCTAAAAGTGACCCCACAGGCCAGAACGCCTATCTTCCGTGGGTTGCAAAAGCGACAAGGACTTATCTTAAGAAACGGTTTGATGAATTAGAACGACGCGTCAGAGCTACCGCCGCCCACGACGGCAGGGGGGCCGCAGCCGACGTCATACGCGATTATTTCCCCTCTATTTTAGAGAGCATGGTAAGTCGTCTTGACCGGTTAGCCGCTGAGCCATCATATAGCAGGTCGCCGTCGCTCCACCGGTTTCATACACTGCGTGAACGAAATCTGGTGCCCTCGATTGAATTATTCAAGACCTATGAAGAATACACACTTGCTGTGGATCAAGCTACGAACGAAGGCAACCGTCGAGATAACGAAATAGAACAATCCAAAGGGGCAGAAGCCGGCACAGACATGTTGGTGGACGACGATGAATTTCAAATGATGCGCCCGCTTAACACAGCCGCTTCCTGCAAGTATGGTCAAGGTACGAAGTGGTGCACCGCGGCCTCGACGTCGCATAATTATTATGACCAATACACCGGCGAAGGAAAAGCTTTTTACTATCTCACTTTTAAAAACCTGATGCCCAATGATGAACAGCGTCAATTGGCTCTGGTCTATACCAACACCGATAACTACCCCAGCCGGGGGTACGACGACGGCGCGCCAGAAGAGGTGTATGATCGGGTCGATGACGAAGTTGGAGAAGGGGCTGTGTACGAAGCAGCCTTCCGCAACGCTATAGCAGGGCCCCTGAAAGAGCTTCCGTTTTATCAGGAGCTTGTGGCGAGGTACAAGAGCGAAATAAAACTCATGGAAAAGGAAATAAAATCCTTGAGAAGTGAGCTTGGCCACGATAGCTCCTCAACAGTACTGGAAAAGTACCCCTGGATTGATTTAAGCGCCGCACAACAAGAGAACGCAAGGGCCGCCGGCGATGTACGTACCGGCCCCAATCCACAGTTCCTCAGTGCTAAAGAGCGAGAGGAAACTTTAAAAGCTCAAGGAAAGCAAGATCAGTTGGACGCGGAGCAAAGATTGTTTGATGTCGAGGGAGAGCTTAAAGATAAAAAGAAAGAGATGGTGGATGAGATTGAACACTTGGTTACTTCCACCGAAGAGACGCTGAGCCGGGGATACACAGAGGGTTCGGAGGGGACCGAGACCGAGTCGTTGGGTCCGCTCCTCAAAGAACTGGCTAAGTCGTTGCAGATTCAAGTAACTGGAGAAGAGCCTGTCGACGACTTGGCGGGCGCCGGGCCCGACGGGGTTGATACGATAGGAGAGTTATACGAAATAATCAAAGAAACCTCCGACGAACAAGTTTCAGAAATATTTGGTAACGCCTCATACAATCTTGAGAATAACCCCGCGGGCCCCTCCCCGGAAGATTTTGATAAGATACTGTCCGAGTTTGATTATAAGCATATTTACGTTAACGAGCCTGACGATCATGGTGAGGGGCGGTATTATTGGAGTGCCGGCGCCACGATCGACCTTGATGCACTCATTGAAGAAGATGAGTGGGCAACCGATGATGACTACGAGATTGCTGATGTTGCTGGTAAGGTTTTAGACGACCACAACATATACCCCAGTGAAACACGCATTGAGTCCTACGGAGGCCAACATGAATTGTACATGGACTTCTCTCCCGACTACAACGAAACTGATGGCCTTGACGGCTTTGAAAGATTCTGCAACACGATGGCCGAATACGATGACGAACTGGACAGGATCAGCGAGGAAGACTGGCGTGAGGCGTTCGCTGAGGCGGACGTGATCTCCACTCCGGCGACTGCAAATGTAGCGGAACAATTTAACGAATTAAACCTTGAGCATTTTCAAGTGGATGTAGAGAAGAATCAAATAGAAATTGCAACCGCTCTCCAACCTACGATCACACTTCCACCCTGGGTTTGGGAAACCGACAACCCCTTGAAAGCCCGGCAGGATATTTGGGAGTATTTATACTCTGGCCCCGCCGGGAACCATGTTCAAGAAACTTTTATAAAAAAGATGCATGGTTTTATTGCGAGGGAATTAAAGTTTATGTTAGCCCAAGCAACTATCCCTGGGATCGGCGGCTCCCCCGATTTTGGCGAAGATGAAGCCCTGGAGCAACTCGTGGTTCAATTTGCTAATGGAGGCATCAACTTAAATTTGCTCAATGTGCACGACTTTATTAAAAAAGCAGAGGGATCAGCCATGTCCCTCGGCCGTGCGGGTCATCGAGGGACATCACAGGTTGATTACTGGTTTCAGATTGAGATTAATATGAAAAGGGATGGTACGGACCCCGAGGAGATCCCGATTCTAAAAAACCTAGCCCGGTACCTAGATCAAGACCGCGTTTATAAATGGATTGGCTCATATTTAGAAAAAACAATTAATGATTTCCTGAGGGGGCTTGATTACCGTGAACACGTTTTGCTTAACACGACTCCTGCAGCTGCAGAGGCCAAGCGCAAATCTAAAGAGGCTGAAGCTAAATGGATTCAAGACAGGAAGGACGCCCACCACCGGACCATGGCTGCTAGCCACCGCGAGCTTGGCCGAGACGGCCCCGCAACAGCGCCCCCTACCACTGTACAAGCCGGTGAGTCCATCCCCGGTGTATTCGGGGAGCCCGAGGATTTGAGCGAGTCATTGATTTTTGAGGTTGAAAAGCTTTTGAGAAATCTATGAAATGCGCTCTTCTGTGAAGAAGCTGTGGCTTAAATACGAATACCACACACTAGAGTTTGAAGAAACCCAAACAGAGTTCGACAAGAGGAAAGCTGAATTTGAGTCCGCCTTCCGGGAAAGGTATAAGAAACTTCCCGTGTCACAAAAGTCTGTCATGGATTCGGTGTTATCTGATGACCCAAGCAATATGCGCGAATCTCCGGCACTTCAATCTACACCCCACGAAAAAGACACCGAGACACACACCTTGTTCAAGGAAATAGCAAAGCACACCCATCCAGATAAACATGCTACGCGTGATGAGCAGACGCGCTTGGAGAAAGCTGTTGTTTTTAAGCGCGCCAAAAGTTTAGCAGAAAAGGGTGATTGGTTTGGGCTTTACGCTATAGCGCAAGAGCTGGGTATCGAGGTGGACCCACCCGGCGAGGAGGAGTGTCAACAGATTGAAGCAACTATTGGACGGATGCACAACAAAGCCCAAGCGATGTTGAAAACGGCAGCCTGGACATGGTACGATCTAGATTCGGTTAACCGCGCGAAGTACATGGAGGCGTATTACGTGGAGGTACTCAGGCTTCATGAAGAAACTCACACCTGATCAGGTGGAACAAAAAAAGATTATTAAACGTGTTAAAGATGTTCTTGGCTCACGGTATGTAGATATTGAGATCCAGCAGATGATGATCCATGAGGACCTTGTGTCCGAAGTGACCGAGGTACATTGTCGTTTGGTCCTAAAGCAAGAGATCATATCCGTCGAAGCTCGCGGTGCAGGGCTGGTAGATAGTCTCTTCAAGGGAATTAAAAGCAATCTAGCTTCACGTTATTGTTCTTTTGAAGAGATATCGTTTGAAGACTTTACTATTGACATTGATCCGACGACCCGGCGTAAAAAGGTTGGTACGGACGTGGAGGTGATGGTGGGGGTGGTTGTAACAAATTCGCGAGGGTCGCGCCACCATTTCAATTCCAGTGCCAAGTCTTTCAATACAGCTGCAGTCAGAGCAGTATTAAAAGCTATAGAATACTATTTAAATTGTGAGGTAGCCGTTCTCCTCCTGAAAGAATTAATAGGGGATGCACAAGCGAGGAACAGAGCAGATTTAGAAACATTGTACGTAAATTCGCTTAGTGACATAGTCCCTAACACATCTTATGTAAAAGTTATCAAAAAATGGGAAGAGAAGAATTAAAAATAACACCGTCCAGTGTTATAATACTTATCTGAAGGAATAACTATGGCTAAAAAAAAGCAAAAGCAAAAACAAGAAGAACAAGAAACGGAAACGTCCTCAGCGGATCTGATCCCGAAACTGCCTTCCAAGTTGGCCCCTGAGGGGATTCGTTCGTTTACGGTGTGCCGTAACCACGACGAGACTGGTGTGTCAGGGGAAGGTGTCGTTATCGAGGGTTCACTTCTAGCGACGGGCCAGTGCATCGTCCACTGGCTCTACCCTCCGCCTCGCGGCGGCATTGCTATTTTTGATTCGATGTCGGATTTTATTAAAGTCCACATTGAACCACACCCTGCTAACAAGACTATCATCACTTACCAAGATGGCGAGCAGCAGGTGTTTGGGGAGGGCTCAACCAATGGCGCTTGAAGGTGACACTGTGGTGTTAAAGTGCATATCACGAGGCGCCCGGAACAACGGAATAGTCAAGAAGTGCACCTTTGTGGAGAAGTTTCCTGACACTGGGTATAAATATAATTGCCCTGTTTGCAATGGTCCTATGAAAAAAACGGAGTCAAAGTGAAAAAAACTTTTAAAGTTGCCGCGGCAATGTTCTGTTTGCTCCTGGCAACCACCTGTACTCCGATCCATCACATCTACAAAACATATAAAATAGACGCAGATACCATGCGCCAACAATGCAATGAGCCAAGTGAGGCTTATCCGATTCCGTTGGTACCGTATGGCGTAGCTATTACAGTGATGCGTTTCGAGCAGGGGTGTTTAGGAGTGGATGATATCCTTGTGGGGATGTGGGGAGGTCGCGATGATGAATATAACGAAACTGTCACCCGGTTGATGATCTTGTTGTACATCAATAGTCATAACACACAGAATGAAAAGCAGTTAGCTCGCATCTTTCTTAAGAAGGATTCTTTCTCTGATAACACTGGGGAAATGGAAGCGCACATGCTCATATACGAATTGGTAGAGGAGTCAAGTGAGTAGGCCAAGAAAGGTTTACCTTTTTGATATCGACGGTACGCTCACCCCTCATCGGCTACCTATTGTGTCGGAGTTCCTAGAATTCTTTTCCGAGTGGGGCGCCAAAAATAAGTTTTATTTGACAACGGGAAGCGATCTCGAAAAGGTCCGCGAACAGCTTCCGACCGGAGTGTTAGATGCGGCAGCGGGGATATTTTGTTGTATGGGAAACCAATTACTGGAAGACGGCGGCCGTAAAGTAATATATGAGAATGAGTTTGTCCCAACGCCCGAACTGCTCAGCAGTCTTGAGAACGCTCTGGCCGACAGTAAATACTCTTTGCGCGCCGGTAACCACATCGAACATCGAGTGGGGATGCTCAATTTCAGTATAGTAGGTCGAGATGCAGACCTGGAGGCCCGCGCGGACTACGAAAGGTATGATGGTGAATGCCGGGAGCGGATCCAATTAAAAGCGCGTCTCATGGACGAACACCCCGACCTCGATGTGGTAGTTGGAGGCAAGATAAGTTTGGACATTTTTCCCCGTGGCAACGACAAGGGGCAGAGTGTCCGACATATCCTACAACGAGAACCTACGCGCTATATAATCTTTGTGGGAGATCGCGCGATGCCTGGTGGGAATGACTACGCGGCCCGCGTTGCTATTGAACGCGCCCCTCGTGGCGTATGGTTTAATGTGAGTAACTGGAAAGAAACTAGGGCGATTTTAAGACCACCCTCACTAGTTACAAATGAGGATGCCATGTAGTACTATATTCAAGTCTTTGCTAGCTTTGGTATTCCTGGTTGTAGCCCAGGGGTGTGCGTGCGAAGATTTGTTTGGTGGTTCTGGCGCCGCATCCTTCCCTCCTGACACTTCGTGTCGATACAATAACCCTCATGCAGAATACGATGAAACCATCGCTGAGCTATGTGATGGGAACGATAATAATTGCGATTGTTTAGCTAAACCTGTTGAGGAACGAGACACTAATCAGGACGGAATAGATTGCGGGTATGGTGATGAGGGCGTAGATGAAGGGTGTGAGTGCTGGCCAAGGGACATGCCATATTCAGTCGAGTGGTCGTCTAGCATCAGGAAGTGTTGGACAGACCCGGACGGCCGCGACTTTGGAACACTAGAAGAACATTCTACCCCCACAGGCGCCCTGTACGGAGAGTGTAGGTATGGGGGTCAAACTTGTCGTCCGTTGCCTCAGGGAGGCTCTGAGTGGGGTGCCTGGTTCGATGGTCCTGACCGTACAGGAGGTACCGCCGATGACATCTGGATCAGAGGCGGGTGTGCGGAAGCAGTGGGCCCTGCAACCGAGCTATGTGACGGGCTCGACAACAATTGTGACACGCGTATAGACGAGGGGTTGAAGAGGATGTGCTGGTCAGGCGCCTCCGACCCAGACGGCCTGCCGCAGGATTGGCTCGTTTTTGGGAGCCCTTCCACCCCTGAAACCCCGTGTCGCACGGGGATAGAATTATGCGAGGAGGGTCTTTGGTCTGGGTGCATGAACGAGATACTTCCGAGTCCAGAGTTGTGCGACGGCTTGGACAACGACTGCGACGGTCTAGTCGATGACGCACCCCACGGTGAAGGGTTTGAATGTGGTTTGACCGATGCCGGCATATGCGACTACGGGACACTTCAGTGTAATGGTGAAGATCTAATCTGCGAAGGACCGCTCCTCCCCCAAGTGGAAGAGTGTGATTATATGGACAATGACTGCGATGGGGTTATTGACGAGGATTTGTTGCGCCCCTGCGAGACAGTGTGCGGCTCTGGGTTTGAGACCTGTGATTTGGGTGATTGGCGTGGTTGTACCGCCCCACAACCCGCAGAAGAAATCTGCGATGGTGAGGATAATGACTGTGATGGAGCAATTGATGAAGGACTAGAGTGCACGTGCCCTCCGGAGTTCTTGGGAGCGCTCCTCCCTTGCACAAGTAACCCTCAACTAACATGCGGCGCCGGATTCATGGAGTGCATGTGTGCCGACCCGGACTGCACACGCACAGCCTTTTCAGAATGTATGGCTATGTGTGCTTTTGAGGAGCAGGTGCAACAGGACTGCGACCCCACAGGGGGCGCCCCTGTCCCTGAAGAGTGTAATGCTTGGAACGACGATTGTGATGAAGAGATCGATGAAGGTCTCCGCACCGAGTGCTACAGTGGGCCGCCAGGAACAGAGAACGTAGGTATTTGCCGCCCGGGCGAGCTAAGTTGTCAGATGGGTCGCTGGGGTAACCCAGTCGGAGGGGTTTTTATGGATGGCCTCTGTGCTGGTGAGGTGCTGCCGGAGGAAGAGGTCTGTAACCGTGCGGATGACGATTGTGACGGAGACATCGATGAGGATCTCGACAGCCACGAGAAAGTTGATATGGTGTTTGCGATTGATCGCAGCGGTTCGATGTGTGGGAAGATCAACGCGCTGCGGCAAGGAATACAACCGTATGTCCTAGAATTTGCGAATACAGAACATAGGTTTGCTTTGGTTAATATTCCGGGCCCTGGGCCCTCATTCGCTCCGAACATAGAGGTTAATTTGGTTAACTCCGTTGCTTTTGCCGCGGCCTTAGCGCAACTCGATTGTAATGCCTGGAATGAAGAGCCTCAGTACGACGCTGTAGAATCTATTGCGACTAATACTTTGGGACTGCAATTCAGGGACGATGCGTGGCCGATGGTAGTCGTTCTTTCGGATGAGGCGGCTCAGTCTCTCCGGGGCCCTCGCCTTACGGCGGCTGATGTTCGAGCAGCGATTGATCCGTGTCAGATAGGAAACTGTGAGGCGGCAGATGTGCTAGAAGTTTATGCAATTGTGTTAGAGATACACCATCCCGAGTGGTGTGCCCCGGCCAATATTGCTCAAAAATGTTACAGACTCTATTCGGGAATCGATGCGGGTACGATTAGGGGTTACCTCGACGATATCTTTAGTGACGTTTGTCGATAGGAGGACAAAATGTGAAGTTAATTACTCTTTTCTTAACCCTGAGCTTATTTTCGTGTACACATCAACAGACTTACGTATACGCCGCTCCAGTAGTTCGACAGGTAGATCCTGTTTATGGCGCCGTCGCACAAGTATTCGTCCACCAGGAGGTGGGAGAAGCGATCGGGACAGCGTTCGCTATACGCAATATTAATAACAACACCTATCTGGTTTCAGTCGATCATTTATGTGAGCAGCGAGGGCGGGAGGCTGTGGTTGCGTCACACGCGACGTCGCCCGAGGGAAGAAAAAAATACCTAGCAAAGGTAGTCTATTCAAACCCAGAGGACGATATGTGTATCATTCGAGCTTATGAAACAGGTGATGATTTTACACCGCTGCGGTTTAGTGAACAGCCGATCCAGGCCGGCGATCGCGTATATACTATTGGCTCCCCCTCTGGTACCTTTCCAACCAAGACTGAGGGGTTTGTGGTGGGCCATAACTTGTTGGGGATGGAGCCCTGCGAGGAGGGCGCCCCCAAATCACTCTTGGTTACTTCTATCCCAGCGTTTCGAGGGAACTCCGGAGGCCCTGTTTACAATCAACGTCATGAAGTAGTGGGTATGTTATCGGCCACTCATATAGAATATCCTCACTCTTCCATCTCTATTCATATGGATTCTATTTTGAAACATTTAAAAGTATATTTTAAGAAGGATTTTCAATAACTAATGTTGCGAAGAGGAGTACAGCCTTAAAAAACTATAGTCGCTGTTGTATAATGAATTTATGGATGTAGGATTTTTAAAATTACACGATCTCCACACACGTGTACTTGAAACATGTGAATGGGATGAAGAGGTTACAGCTCTTCTCATTGCTAAGGGCCTACAGGTTTACATTGATCTATATGAATATTCACAGCACGATGCCTCCCTTATTAAAGGCGAGGAAGACTTTGATCGTCTTTTTCGGGTGAACATGGGCGAGGATCTTCGTGAGGACCAGCTGACGGCCGTAAAAGAACTTATAGATGTGCGCTTAAAACATACTATTAAGAAGTAGGTTACTATTTAATATAAAGAGTTTGTTATGTTTATATGGAAAAAAAAGTCCGACGGCCGCAACGTGGTGACCTTGTCACCCATGTTCTCATGGACGACACCTGGGTGGGTGTAGTGTTGCGTGTTGAAACTTTTAAGACAGGGAACGAGGATGTCTCAGACAGTAAGGCTCTCGTCCATATTAATTCGGACCACAGTTTTTCGTCACACTATAGAAAAAAGAAGAGTCGTGAAGTAAAAACCAACAAAATAGGCTGGGTGGACACAACATTCTTAAAAATACTCTCTGAAGGAGCGGAAGATGAAATATGATATAGAAACTTTGTTAGCAGAAGGATTTGGAGACGCTTCTCCGGACGAGATTGGCTTTGAAACGGATGCTGTTTTAATTTACGATAAAAGTATACGTAAACAAAAATATGTGCTCAATAGCTTACGAGAAATTGCGGGCGTTCGGATCGTGACGGTGATATCACCGACACAACCGCAGGGTGAAAACCAGGCGGTTGGAATTAGAATAAAATATACGCCTGATAGAAAACAACCTCTCTTGTCTTACAACACGTTTCTCAAGAGGAATATTTTAACAACTAAAGGAGTAGAACAGGTACGCTTTTTTGATACCAAAAAAGTTAAATTGTAGTCAGAATGGATTATTATAGGGTCTTAGGGGTCGAAGAAGGAGTAGACGAACATTCTCTTAAGCGCGCGTTTCGCAAACTGTCCCGACAGTACCACCCGGATCTCAACCCTGACGACACCGGCGCCGAAGAGAAGATTAAAGAGATCAACGAGGCATATTCTGTACTATCAGATACCGATCAAAGACGCGAATACGACTACCACCGGGGTCGGCAGCACCACCCTTCCTTCAACCCGCTGCAGCACCCCGGAAATCTTAATATTGATGACCTATTCAAACAGTTCTTTGGGGGTCAAATACCTAGGCGCCCGGGGAACCATGCACGTCCACGCCCGCCTCACCCACCACGCGAAAAGACAGTCAATTTTCAGATCCCTCTTTCAAAACTCACCCAGGGCGGCCCAGTAATTACACATGTTCGGATAAACGAAGAAAACGTCTGCTCAAGTTGCCGTGGTGTCGGCGGCGAAGAAATTGTACAGTGCGCTGGTTGCAATGGCGCTGGCCACTTTCAACAGACAAAGAAGGGCCAAAATATCACTATTACTAACACACAAGCTTGTCCGCAGTGTGCCGGCTCGGGGCGCGCCCTGAAGAGTCCATGCAACGAGTGCTCAGGTGTGGGGACTGTTGTTACCCCTCGTCGTTTTAAAATAGCCTTACATTGCGAAGAAGAAAGTTAGTCACTCTCGGTAAAGGGTTTCATCCAGTGTTCGTTAAATCGCAGTGTTTTCCCATTAATGTTCACGTCCCACAGATATTCATCATCGTCGATATCCCAAGTGTTTAAGTCCGTTGGGGTGTGCTTCCCTACTATGAGGCCAACACGTTTATCTGTCGGGAGGTCTGGGTCATCGATGCCTGTGCGAATTTTTACGAGTTCCCCTATTTTGAATTCATGAATCATCATAATCTAGGTCGAGCATCTTCGCCGGCCGCTCGGAAGTTATGCGTCCGTAGTCATCGCAAAGGCGTACAACGTCTTCGAGTTCTGGGGTACTCACCTCCACCAACGTGACGTCGCACCGCGCCGACGCACAAAAACGGTGCACCGTGCCTGCTGGAATATGATGAGACTCTTGCGGTCCAAGTACCTGTGATGTTTCTTCGAGTTCTAATACTAAATTGCCTTGAAGCACCAAAATGGTCTCGTCTTTTTTAACATGGTATTGCCGGGAGAGCTTGTGTCCTTCTTTAATATAGAGAGTTTTCCCTACGTAGTGAGGAGTGTGGGCCCAGATCAATTCATGGCCCCACGGTTTTTTTATCTCTTGCATCAAATTAATCCTTAATTTAGGTGGTCGGGGGTCTCGAAGTCACCGATCAGTTCCAAAATGACACTGTTGGCAGTTTTGTTAAATTTCATGGTGATAATATCATTCTTTGTGACTGCGATCAGTTCTTCTTCATCAATTTGCACAGTACCTCCAGCCTTTTTGAGTAAAGCGCTTAGCAACAGGAATAAAGTTTCTTTGTTATCTAATGAAGGGTTCACACTCTAAATAGTATATCGAGGCTAACTTTCGCTAATTACTTCCAACTCAAAGTCTTCAAACCAACAGTATTCAGCTTCAAATTGTACCTTAAAGTGAGGCCCCGAAGTGGGCGGTGAATCGAGAGTATAAAGATCAACAATAACCCCCAGCCCCCAATCAATCACGTCCCCTGGCACCTCTTGTTCGTCTTGTTCTATCGCGGACCATCGTGTATGAGCCCTCACTCTCACAAGATCACCTATTTTCATTTATGTTGTTAGACGCTCTTTCCACGCCTCTACGGCCACCGGGAACAGTTCGGATGTAATCTGTAATACAGCACTACCTACTTTTTGGATTTCCCACTGTGCGTGGGAATCAAGACGCAAATCCACAAATTTGAGGATATTATTTAGGTTGGCCGTACCGTAGTATTCCGTGTACATATTTTGAGGAAGCACCCCTCTGGCTTGTTCTCGGCACACTCCCGCGGCGATGAGTTCTTTATACAGAGATACGCACCCTACATGGTGTGCCCTAATCTTATCGTTGGCGAGTATATAGAAATATCCCTCAAGCTCCGGATTGATTTGAGTGTGCGGGTCCGAAGCCTGCCGATTAGAGGCGTGTTGCTCCCTAAACATAGAGGGTTCATAGAACCGGAGGTTCTCATCGGTGTACCGCCGGCTAATTTCATTATAGGACCATGTGCGGTGACGGTGATGTTGACTTCGTACAAAGAGTGGCACTGTAAATTTAAATGTAACTACGTTGTGTTCCAGCGTCGAGGTGTGACGGTTGTTCACAAGATATTTGATGAGCTTTTTATCTTTTGGATTAAGGCTCTCTTTAGTGCGGCCGAACGACACTCTCGCTGCGTTGACGATGGTTAGATCGTCTCCCATAAAATTTACGAGTTCCACGGCGCCGATGTTATCGTCATAAATTTTAATTTTTTTATTTTTCATTTTTTTTGTTGGAGCACCCTCGGTAGGATTCGAACCTACAGTCTACGGATTAGAAGTCCGTTGCATTGTCCGTTATGCTACGAGGGCAGTCGGGCACCTGTAGCAAATGTGCCATGAGGGTTGCTTCTTGTCCCGCCCGCGGGCCCGCCTGCCACACTACTTTGGCCATTGGTGTGTAGATTTTTTTACGTACCTTGCAAGCGCAAGGTTCCCACCCGCAGCAGCGTGACGGTGGATCCACTGAAAGAACAACACAGTAGTTATCTGTATTTTTTTGTTTGGCTAGGGTTCCAGTTTCGAGCATACATTTATATTAACACAGTTGTCCCAGCATGTCAAGGAGAAACCACTGTTAAATTTTTTTCTTCTTCAAGGCTCTTGGTATTGTCTTGCCACTGAACAATGTAAAGGCGATGGCTATAGACCGTGGGCGGATAAGACTCCACTACAAGACCAGTTTTGATCGTGGTGCTGGAGGCACCGAGACGGAAATAACCAGCGAAGCGCACAAGGACCCCGGGTTTAAGCATCTTTTTGGATTACCTCAATATAGAGGGGCAGCACAATCTTAACTGGCGGGTAGTTACCTTGAGAATCGTAATCGAAAGCGACCCCAAATTGTTTTCTACCCGTGGGGTGCAGCTGTTCTTCCTCCACGATGACACCTATATCACCCTTGCAGAGAGTGTAAGAATCTTTTACCACCTTTACCGCATCACCTACTTTCACTGATCACCTCAAACCACTCATACACGTCGTGGCCCCCGGGGGTCAAGTCATAACAGACGTCCTCACCGGCATCAAACCATTTGATGATAATATATTCTTTTTCTTTCAC